>BNJV01002450.1_pt1 | contig 324967 bp, 386 predicted proteins | sample 8540591 | NCBI WGS metagenome assembly BNJV01 (sample SAMD00202457, study PRJDB9452) | human saliva metagenome | host: Homo sapiens | reverse complement strand
CAAGATTATGCTAAGTATATGAAAACTATGCGGGAACTAGCGGCATGGCGGCTAAAACATGGGGATAGTATCCAATAGGGGAATATTTTAATTTATATCATTAACAAAATGAACTCGATATTGTCAGGGAATATATAGGGTTTGTTTACTTACAAAAGGAACTATCATGGGTGAACAATTTTTCTTATCCCTCCAACAAAATATTAAACTATTCCTCTGGATGCCTATACTCTGTGCTATCTTTAGGGCTATCTTTATCGGCGTGTACCATCCATATGAAACGCTAAAGGGCAAGGGACATATCGTTCGTACTTGCTTTACCTTTGGATTTTGGTGGGGCATGGATATCAACGCCTATCAGCTATTGATTTTGCTTGTGCTTGGAACCTTGCCGTTCTTGGCTTTTCCAGATTACTACATGATGGCAGCCATCGTTTTAAATACGGTGTTGAGCTGCATTATATATGCTGCCTTTGCCGGTAAGATGCAGTTCTACAAGCATTTTAACGATACCTATAACTACATGTTGCACTATGGTAAGCATGCGGATAAGAAAAACCTCATCGATATTTTCTTTAATCAAGACAAGGGTTGGTGGGTGCTCGCCGGATTCATTCCTGTAGCGGCCATTAGCTATGGGGCTAGCACATTATTGTCTGCGATTCCGTCCATTCCGTATCCTCATTTTGAAAGCAATATCGCAGCTGGCGCTAGTGCCTTTGGATATTTGGTAATCTATGTGGTGATTTACTATTGGCTTCATTATGGTGGGACCTTGAATCACCGCAATAAACCGGAATGGGATGTGGTGCCAACCATCGTTAAGGAGGATATCTTCTTTGCAAAGGCCACCATTGACGATTTAGAGGCTCTCAAATTGGTTCGCAAAACGCCGTTGACGGCGGCGCAAATGAAATCGGATGAGGAACTCGTAGAGGATGTGAATCATCTTATGCCGTGCCGTGATTGGCAAACCTTGGATAATCCATTGCATGCCTTTAAACGCGTAGCGAAGGGTGCTCGCATTGCTAAACCTAAGCATATCTTTTTGATTGTTGGTGAAAGCATCCCTCAGTGGTCCATGGATCCGTTGTATATGAATTTTAATATCTGTCCAGGATTGCGTGAGTTTGCGGCTGATGTGCATACGGCGTGTGTGCCTAATTTCTTGCCAGCCGGTAATGTGTCACGTCCTTCTATTTCAAGTCTCATAAGCGGTATCTACGATAGCGGCATGGAATTAAATGAAAAGGAAATTTTTTGGAACAATACATTGCCAACTGCTCTGGCAGCACAGATAAAACGATTAGGATACCAAACCATTTACTGGTACGGTGGTAACTCATCGAGTGGTAACTTTACGAAATACGGCAAGGCTCAAGGCTTTGACCGCATTGAAAATGCTACCGAATTCTGTGGTCCTCAAGCACCGCAAACATGGCTTGGCGTATACGATCACGTATTCCTCGAAGAGGCGGCAAAATGCATCGTAGCTATGGACGAACCAACATTCCATTTTGTATATACTACGACTAATCATGGTCCCTATAAATTAGAAGATAAGTACCTTGATTTCGATGCACGCCGCGATTTGCCTGGCGTTGGCGATGATATTTTAAATCGCAAGGATGGCAATAAGGGCTTAGCAACCTACAAATATTGTGATAAGGCCATCTTTGATTTCGTAGATGCTATGAAAGCGAAGTTCCCGGATAGCTTGTTCATCGTAACGGGTGACCATTCCAATCTATTTGGTGAATTTAATAATACATCCTTCTTACACCGCGATTATACGATGCGTGAAATTCGAAATACCGTATTTTATATGCAACATCCAGAGCTTTCACAAACATCACTACCTGCATCTATCGGCACGCATCTAAGCATTATGCCAACCATCATAGAGGCCATCGCGCCAAAAGGGTTCGAATATTATGCGGCGGTGCCATCCGCATTCGATGAACAACCGGATGTGCATGTAACGCCATACCAATGGATCACAAGCGACATGGTAGGGGATGTGCTCGGCGATTACGGACAATACCAAACCTACACGGCGGAACCATCCGAATACATCCGCCCAATCGATAACCACGCGCAGGACGCAGAATACTGGCGCTCCTTATCGGCATGGATGATGAAATTTTATGCTAATGTACAATAGGGGAGACATACATGGCAACAGTAACGGTCATTATTTTGGCTAAAAATGAAGAACAACATATGAAAGACTGTATCGCATCTGCACAATTTGCTGATGAGGTGCTTCTTATCGACGATGGCAGCACGGATAAAACGGTAGAGATTGCTGAATCTATGGGGGCCCGCGTCGTACATCATGCTATGAATGGCGATTGGTCTCAACAACGACGTTTTGCCGTTGAAGAGGCTCGGTCCGAATGGATTTTCTTCCTCGATGCGGATGAACGCATTTCGCCAGAATTACAACGAGAAGTACAAGATGTGCTGGCTAAGAATGAGAAAAAAGCATACTGGATTGAACGGTCCAATGTGTTCCATCACAATAAGGCCACTCATGGTGTGTTGCGTCCTGATTACGTGTTGCGATTTATGCCAAAAGAGGGTACGAATATAGAAGGCTTTGTACATGAAACTATATCCAGCACCTATCCTGAGGCTAAATTACATGGCAAAATGTATCATTATACTTACGATAATTGGCATCAGTATTTTAATAAATTCAATAATTATACGACATTGGCGGCTAAGAAATATAAGGAAAACGGAAAATCCTGTTCCTTTGTAAAGGATATTCTTATCCGTCCAAGCTGGGCTTTTTTCAAGGTGTACATTTTAGATAGGGGTTTTTTAGATGGAAAAATAGGATTTATCCTATCCGTGAACCATTATTTCTATACCATGATTAAGTACGTAAAGCTATATTATTTATTGAAATCCAATGGGAAACTATAACAGATCTAGATAATAGATTCTAAATAACAGATGAGTGTTAGTAGAGAAAGGAAGGACCACAATGCGCGTAGCCATTTTGGAAAGCATCATTATGCCCGCCGGTCATGAGGTAGAATTTGATCGCATGATCATCAATGAATTAAAACGCCAAGGTCATGAACCGGTATTGATGGTGCCGGAGAATTTTACCTTTAAGGTTGATTATGGCGTTGACGTTATCTATCTTGAGGGCGGAGAGGTAGTGACCTATGCAGGTGCATCGAAATGGAAAAAGCCGTTCTTATCTATATTACGCGAACGACGTCGTCGTGCATGGTTTACTTCGGCTGCTAAGAAATTAGAGGAACATCATTGTGATGCTTTGATTATTCCTACCTCCACGTATCGCTATATAAAAGCACTATTGGATACGCCTTTAAAACATGCAAAGGTGCCTGTTCACTTTATTTTCCATGGCATTGGCAAGGGTGAAAACGTACGGTTCTTAAAACAAGCGGAACGTGCCAATCGATATCCGAATATTTACCTAGATGTCATTACCTTGCGCGACGATATGCTGCGCAGTGATCTACCGCGCGTACGTCCTATCTTACCTCCTGTGTTTACCCCATCCACGGGTGAAACACCAACCTTCTCTACACATACGCCACTTCGTCTTGGCTTTTTCGGTCAATTCCGCAAAGAAAAGAATATTATCCCGTTATTGGATGCTTTCAAAACAGCTGCTTTTACGGGTCCCGTGGAACTCTTGGTACAAGGGGCGACAGCAAAACCTGAGGACGGCGAGCTATTCGATGCCATCGCTGACGAATACAAGGACGTGCCAGGGCTTTCATTCCTCCATGCGAACCTTATCGGATCCGATTGGGACAAGGCTCTACTCGATGTAGACGCTATCTTGATGCCATACGGTGCCGAGCGGTATCGCTATCACTGGAGCGCTATGCTCTACACGGCTATTGGGTTCTATAAACCGGCCTTGGTATCACCTGAAATCAATCCTGAGGTGTTGTGCGATTATCATGTTGGTGAAAGCTTAGATATATCCTCAGTAGATACGATTCGCGCTGGATTAGAACAATTCGTAAACAAAATGATTGAACATCCAGATATATATGAGGCCGGTTTGGTACAAGCCAATGAAGACTTTGGACATAAACGGATGATTGATTCGATTATTAATGTATAACTATACAAGAATTTTTGGAATAATCTTTTGATAATCTTTTGAAATTATTATATTGATAGATTAGAAAATCCAAAAAACATAGATAGAATAAGAGTTTATAGAAAAAATAATCTTTTGACAATCTTTTGACAATCTTTTGAAATGAAATATGTATAAGTAAGGAGAGTGTATGTTTCAATATATAAAGGACCAATGGGCTAATGGTCGAGCTATTTATGGGAAAAAATCATGGCGTGAAACACGACGCGTAGTCTTACATTTCTTGCGAACTGTAGGCCACAAGCAAGAGATGATGGAATATAAGTCTTTTTTTGAAAGCTACGCACCAGATCAACATATTTTAGATAAACAAGAAGGTCTCTATGAGTTGATGAGTCGTATTTCTTATTTAAAGAATCAACATTACGTGAACGCATTGATGCGGTAAAGAATCACTTTATAGCCTTAGAAGATGTATTTACATCAGAGACCATCAAAATGCTATATAATCCGGATGAACTAAAACCGGAAGGATTAAAACAAGGCATTCTACTTTGGGAAGATGCTGATTTAAACATGACGGCACATCTTAACTTTATAACCGGTCAACGTAAAGAAGGTTTATTTACCATTCTGTTACAACTAGGCAATCAAGGTGTATACCATGCGAACATCCGCCTCGGCAAAGGTTTAGAAGGGGAACCAACATTGTGGATTGGTACCATCCAAGGGTATAAAGATGGCCTCGATAACGCAAAACATATTACAAAAAAAATGTTCGGCTATCGGCCAAAAAACTTTATCGTATTCTTGATTCGGGAACTCGCTAAATACTGTAAAGTGCAATCTATGTACGCCGTATCTGACGAAGGTTTCTATGCCAATACACATATGGTACGCGGTCATAAGGCAAAGGTAGCTGAACTCGATCCATTGTGGGAAGACATTGGTGGCTCAGTTACACAAGATCCACGATTCTTTAAAATACCGTTGGAAGAATACAGAAAACCGATTGAAGAAATCAAATCACAAAAACGTAGCCAATATCGGAAGAGATATGAATTACTTGATGGATATCAGGAACAAATTCGGGGGAATTTGAAACCATTCATACTATGATGTGTGGATAGCATGAATATTAATAGGGACAGAGTATATTGTTAAAATTATATAAGGAGCTTATATAAATATTTAGGGATGAATGTTAGTAATTAAATGGGGTTATACATATGTATAAGCATATTATATTAAGTAGGTTTGGTGGTTTAGGAGACATGGTTATGATGTCTCCATTATTAAAGGGAATTAAGTTACTATATCCAGATACAAAATTGACTGTTGTTGGGGAAGAAAATGCTAAGCAACTAATGGAAGCCTATCCATTTGTAGATGAGTATCTTACATTTGATAAAACAAAGAAAAGCTCATGGCATCTTATTAAAAAATTATGGCGCTCTGATGTTGTGTATTTAATGGATACGCTATATCATATTTCTATTATTTATGGTCTTGCCTGCATAAAAAAACGTGTTGGATTACCACATAAACGTAAGTTTTGGCTCACAGATTGTCTTAAAGTAGAATCATGGATGAATCATGCTTTTGAGCCTGTTGTATATGCACATTTTTTGAAAGAAGCAACAGGAATTGATGTAACGACATTACCTAATTGGGATACTTTTGTATATCCGGATGCTAGGGATGTAGATAAACAGCATGTAAAAGAATTGTTGGCACCTTTACAAGGTAAAGACTATATTGTATCTAGTTTAGAAACAGGTGGATATGCCAAAAACTGGCCTAAGGAGCATTGGATAACATTATTTAATGAACTTAATAAAATAGGAAAATTGGTAGTTCTTATAGGAGCTGAATCACAGAACTATACTAATCTTGAGTTACCAGATAATGTTGTTAATCTCATAGGTAAAACTAATTTATTAGAAGTTGGGGAAATCATAAGAAATGCGGAACTTGTTATCAATGGATGTAGTTTTCCTGTACATGTAGCTAATGCATTTGATACGCCGGTTATAGGTTTATATGGGTCACAACCTGTTTGGCGTGGTGCACCACAACGTATTTATAAAGCTATCACTTCACCTGTAAAATGTGCTGGTTGTGATCTTTTATTTAATGGTCCTGGTTGGTGTGAAAAGCCAGTTTGTATGAAACAGATAACACCAGTAGAAGTTATGAAATGTGTAAAACAATTCTATGATGAGGGGAAACCACTAGGAATGTATAAATTAGTTACGGGAAAATAATAATGAACTTACAAGAAAAATATGAAGTTAGTACAAAAGATGTTCTATTAGCAAGCGCTATACATACTATAAAGGGATCACGAACTTGTCCTGATTTTATTTATAAATATTCATTAAAAAAATATGGACACAAAGATAATTTAGCAAGATATTATACAGAAAAATATTCAAATATTCCTGTAGGTAAATATACTTGGGGGTATCGGTATGTTCGAGATGATATTATCAAATCCATTGGTTCCTATTGCTCGATTGCCATAGATCAGTTAGTTGTACCCAATGGTCATCGGATTGATTATGTATCTACTTGGAATTCTGAGATTGACTATCCTGATATGAAACCATATGTACATTCTACGATTATTGGTAATGATGTATGGATTGGTGCACGAAGTATTATTCTAGATAATGTAACTATTGGAGATGGTGCAGTTATAGGTTCAGGCAGTATTATTACTAAAGACGTACCACCATATGCAGTTGTAGTAGGAGCTAATAAAATCATAAAATATCGTTTTCCAGATGAAATTATTCAAAAATTGTTATTAATGAAATGGTGGGAATGGGATGATGATAAGATTCGTGAAAGTTACCATTTATTTCATGATCCTATAAAATTTGTAGATACTTATTCTGGAGATATGAAGAATGGATATTGAGAAACAAGATAATACTAAGAGAATCTGCAATATTTTATTTGGTCCTTCTGATGCACCTGAAGTAGCTTATAAAGATTGTGGTATGTTTTTATATACATTAGCGAAATACTTTTCTTGGAAAAAGTACTTATGTATACTATAAAACAAGAGAGAGTGATACCACTTGGAATCAAGAGTTTTCATCATATGTGAATACAATTTGTATTGGTGAAACTAGTGATTATAAAAAAACAAATTGAATTAGCAAAAAAATATTTTTTTGAAAGAACATATACATGAATTTGATGTAATTATGTTTTTTTTAATTATGGCAAAGACAGTTTGAAACTTTCTAAATACTGTAAACAATTGAAACCAGATATTGTCGTATACAGTAAATTAGATATGGGTATAGGTGGTTTTGAACATTTTTTTGTGGTAATAAGTCATTTATGTGGCTTCGTAATTATGCCGAAAAAAATTAAAAAAAGCCAATATGTTGATTTTTTTACAGTAGAGACAAAGTCTTATTATGATGCACTTTCTAAAACATCTGTATTTAAAAAAATAGATTAGGGTATTTACCTAATGGTGTATCAACATTAAATGTAGATGTGAGTGATATAGATTCTATTCCAAAAAGAAAATATTATTATTACCGTTGGTCGATTAGGGTGAGTATGTAAAAAAATAATGAGTTATTATTAGATGCTATTAAATTACTTCCAGATGATATTGTAAAAAAATGGAAGTTTATGTTTATTGGTCCATCGACGGAAGCATTTATACAAACTGTAAAGAATTTTAAAGAAAGATACCCAGAAAAAGCAGATTCGATTATAATGACTGGAAATATTACAGATAGAACTCAACTTTATACTTATTGTAGACGAGCTAAAATTATTTGTATGACTAGTCGGACAGAAGGGGCATGTATTGCAACTTTAGAAAGTATGTTCTTTGGGGCATACCCTATTATTACTAACTATAGTGATTTTGCTTTAGATACAACCAATTGGGGTAATTGTGGTCGAATTGTTGAAAATGGAAATTCTGATAAATTATCTGCTGAGTTATATAATGCAATGGTAGATAATGATTTATTAAGTAAATGTATAATAAGCCAGAATTATGCAAGAAAAATGTTTGACTATAATGAATTATCAAAAAAATTAGTCGAAATGTTAGAGAATATAAATTAATACTAAAGGGGATAGTATGAGAATATGTGTAACGGGTGGTGCAGGGTTTATAGGTTCTCATTTAGTCGATCGTTTGATTAATGATGGACACACAGTTTTAGTGATAGATAATCTATCTAGTGGGAGTAGGAAATTTATTAATTCTAAAGCTCAATTTATCGAAATGGACATTAGAGATTCAAATTTAAGTTCTACTATATGTGAATTTAAACCAGAATACATATTTCATGAAGCTGCTCAGACAGAAGTTTCTGTGTCTATGAATAATCCTAAATTGGATTGTGATGTAAATTTAATGGGGTTAATTAATGTATTAGATGCAGCTGTTACATGTGGTGTAAAGAAACTATTAATGCCTTCATCAGCAGCTATTTATGGGAATTTAGATACATTGCCATTAGATGAGTCTATGATTGGTATGCCGACCTCCTTCTATGGATTAACTAAATTAACGACAGAACATTATCTTCGTATTTATTATGAAGCCCATGGTTTAAATTATATTTGTTATCGTTATTCTAATGTATATGGACCTAGACAAGGTAATGGCGGTGAAGGTGGCGTTATTAGTATATTTGCAAAAGCTATTGCTAATGGATTACCTATAACTGTATATGGTGATGGTGACCAGACAAGGGATTTTATTTATGTAGATGATGTTGTAGAAGCTAATATTTTGGGCTTAGAAAATAACATTACAGGTGTTTATAACATAAGTACTAATATTGCTAGTTCAATTAATTTGATTATTGATGAATTTAAATGTATTAGTAATAGTAAAATAGATGTTTCTTATGAGCCTGAAAGAATTGAAGATATCAGACATTCTAGACTAGATAATAAAAAAAGCCCAAAAAAAGATTTTTTTCGTTTAAGACTACTTTTTAATCTAAGTGATGGATTATATAAAAACGTATGAATATTTTTAAGGTTAATAAATAGAGTTAATGAACTACGGATAGTATTGGGGATTTTTATGAAAATAGCAGTTTGTTTTTTTGGCCATTTAAGAACCTTTAAAAAGGTGTGCACCTTATATTAAATTTAATTTGTTGAAACATTATGATTGTGATTTATTTATGCATACTTGGTCAGATTATAATCATCAAACAAAAAAACTTGGCATGAGAATCAAAACTATTAAAGGTAAGGTATCTAGACAAGAAATTATAGATACTTATGGCGAGTTTAAAAAGATTATTATAGAGAATCAAATTGTAGAAGATTTAGGAGATGTAACGATAGCTATTGATGATAAAAAGATATCGTTATTTGGTCTTAAATCTATGTATCATAGTATGCAATTATCATATAATCTTTGTGAACAATATGCTGTAGAGAATAATGTAAATTATGATTTAGTAGTCATGATACGTCCTGATATTGCGTTATCTAGTCGATTTGATATAGAACGTTATATCTCTATGTTAACTAATGATGAATTATTACATGCATTTCTCACAATCGCAAATAATTCTGCATCTATAAATGCAGGTTTTAAATATTTAAGAGCAATTGATTTACTATTTATTGGTAAACCTCAAGTTATATCAGATATTGTGAATCACACAAATATGATTATTCAGGATTTATCTGATCGACCTATTATTAATTGTGCACCTGAATCTAAATTTATAGAGTTTATAAGTTCTTTGGGAATTAATCTTTATGAAATTAAATACGACGGATGGAATTTAGTTCGTCCATTAAAGATTAAAGAGTGGATTAAGCAAATAATTAGGATTCGAATTAATAGAAGATACATAAAAAAATTCAATTACTTAGGTATATTTTTAATTAATATATTCTCAGTTCGAATTAATCTGTTTAATTTTGAAATCGATTGTTGTATAGGAAGATCGTATTCTGAATAATGTAGGGGGAAATATGCTAAACATTGTATTACCAATGGCTGGACGAGGTTCTCGTTTTGCTAATGCAGGATATACTCTACCAAAACCTTTAATTCCAGTTCATGGAGTTCCTATGATTAAGGTGGTAGTAGATAATTTGACACCTAAGTGCGAACATCGTTTTATCTTTGTGGTACAACAAGCACATATAGATCAGTATGATTTAGTGCCTAAATTGAAATCATATGCTAAAAATGTTGAAATAATTGGTATCAATGGTATTACTGAGGGACAAGTGTGTACAGCTTTGTTGGCACAAAAATTCTTTGATAATGACGAACCATTGATGAATGCGAATAGCGATCAATATATTGATATTGATATCAATGAGTATTTAGATGCTATGAATGAACGTGATTTAGATGGCATGATTATGACGATGAAAGCAGATGATCCTAAATGGTCTTATGTGCGCACTAATGAAGATGGATTTGTTATTGAAACTGCAGAAAAGAAAGTAATTTCCGAAGATGCGACTGTAGGAATCTTTAACTTTAAGCATGGTCGTGATTTAGTACGTGCAGCTAATCAAATGATTGCGGATGATATTCGTGTAAATGGTGAATTCTATACTTGTCCTGCTTATAACTATTTGATTAAAGAAGGTAAGAAATTGGCATTTATGGGATTGGCGAGGAGTACAATGGTATGTATGGATTAGGAATCCCAAAAGATTTAGAATTCTTTTTACAACATCCGGTTTCTCAACATATTAAAATGAAGGTGATGAAATGATTATTTTATCTCATCGTGGTTATTGGAAATCTGAGGAAGAACGTAATCAAGAGGTAGCATTCCATCGCTCATTTGATTTGGGATATGGCACAGAGACTGATATACGCGATATACAGGGGAAACTTGTTATTTCACATGATATGCCTCAAGGTAATGAAATAACATTTGAGGAACTATTACAAATCATGGATGGACGTAACTTACCATTGGCTTTGAATATAAAAGCAGATGGTATGGCTAATGAAATTCTTCGTTTGTTAAAGCAATATAATCATACGAATTATTTTACTTTTGATATGTCTATTCCTGATATGGTAGTGCAATTAAAAACAGAACTAACCGTTTTTACAGGATTATCGGATATACTTTCACCAGCAGTATTATTAGATCAAGCGGAAGGTATATGGTTAGATTGTTTTAATTCGGATTGGTATGATAGTAAATTAGTCGATACATATTTAGAGATGGGAAAATCGGTATGTATCGTATCTGCAGATTTACATAAACGTGATGTAAAGGAACAGTGGAGTATTATTAAGCAGTGCAAGCATTTGGATTCAGACTCATTAATGTTGTGTACTGATTATCCGGAAACGGCAAGGGAGTTTTTCTATGGGGAAGAAAATAAAGGCCATTCTATTTGATATGGATGGAGTGCTGATTGATGCTAAAGAATGGCATTATGAGGCTTTAAATCAAGCGCTAGGATTATTTGGTTATACAATAACAAGAGCAGAACATCTATCAATGTATGATGGGCTTTCAACACGTCAAAAATTAGAAAAATTGACCATTGAAAAGGGATTGCCACGTGATTTACATAGTTTTATCAATGAGATGAAACAAAAATATACGACACGCATGATTTATGAAAATTGTCGTCCACGTTTTAATCACGAATTTGCATTATCTAAATTGAAAGCTGAAGGATACAAGATTGCAGTTTGTTCCAATTCCATCCGTATGACAATTGAGATGATGATGGAATATGCACGCTTAGATTCATATTTAGACTTCATTATTTCTAATCAGGACGTAGAAAAGCCAAAACCAGATCCTGAAATTTATCAAACAGCGATGAAGCAGCTACAGTTACAGCCTGATGAATGTTTAATTTGTGAAGACAATGATAATGGCATTAAAGCAGCTTTAGCAAGTAATGGACATCTTATGACAATTCGAACTGTGGATGATGTTAATTATGATGCGATTAAGGATCGGATTGCTCAAATTGAGGGGGTGTAGTATGAATATTCTATTTTTAATGGGAGGCAACTCTGATAAAAATAAGGAAGATTATCCGTTATACCTTACCGAAGTTAAGGGCAAAACAATTTTAGAAAAACAAATTGAATCTGCCGAAGCATTACATCCAGAATCTATTATTTTCTGTATGAAAGAAACAGAAATTAAACAATATAGTACGGACAGTGTAATTTCTCAATTGGTACCTAATGCTAAGATTATACCGATTACAGGTATGACAAAGGGTGCAATCTGTACGGCTTTATTAGCTAGCGAATATGTTGATACTGACGAAGAATTATTAATTATGGCTATTGATGATTTCATGGATGCATCTGGTCTAGCTATTATTAATGAGTTCAGAAACAATCATGCTGATGCGGGTGTAGTATGTTTTAATTCGATACATCCTAGATATTCGTTTGTGAAAGTTAATGCTGATGGTGAGCCAACTCAATTCTCTGAAAAAACACCGATTAGTAGACATGCACTTATTTCGTTTTATTATTTTAAATGTGGATCTGATTTTATAGCTTGTGCTAAAGATGTTATTCGTAAAGATCGTTTGATTAATGGTAACTTCTATATTAGCCAAAGCTTAAATGAGATGATTCTACGACAAAAACACATTATGGTAAAAGAAATTGAAAGCGCGCAATTCCATCCATTGAAAACAGAACATCAGCTAGCTGAATATATTATGGAATATAATAAGAGCTTGCAAAGTAAATAAATAATAAAAGGCGCCTGTGTGGCGCCTTATTTGTTATAAGCATAAAAAAGGATATGGTTAGATTATTGAATAAATTTAACTATATATAGGTATACATATGAAGATTGATAATTTAGACAAGATGATTGGTGGTTGGTTTATTGGTAACTTTGAACCTTCCTTATTAAAGACAAATGACTGTGAAGTAGCCGTAAAACGATATAATAAAGGCGATTATGAAGGCCATCACTACCATAAAATTGCTACAGAATATACAGTTATCATAAATGGTCGTGTAAAAATGAACGGCATAGAATATGGCACTGGCAGTATTATTACGATGGAGCCTAATGAAGTAACAGATTTTGAATGCTTGGAAGATGGCACTGTTAATGTGGTTGTGAAGATACCTGGGGCTAATAATGATAAATATGTAGTGAAGTGAGATAAAGGAAGACTTTTAAAACTTTAGGAAATTTATTTGTAGGGGGATTTAGATTGGATATAGATTTTCTAGATCATTTGATTTCAATTATTAGTGGTATTTTTATATTGATTGTTAGTGGATATACAGCATATCTTACCTTTTTTTGTGAAAGAATAAAGATTATTGGATACAGGAAGATTGATGATTCAAGTGAAAATCCATATTCACAAATAAAAATTCAAATTTATAATCCATCATTAAGCGTAGTAATGATAAAGGGATTATACATTATTTATGCTGGGGAATATCTTTTACCAGTGAAAAAAATATGATATTCCTATACCCTTAGAAGCTAGAACAAGTATTGTTGTTTCTAGTGATAAACTATATGATATATCAGAAAAATTTGGAGCAAAAAAATCTTTTGTAACAAATTCTATAATTCTTCTATCTATTTTGGGAGAGTTAGGTACAGATGGTGTAAATAAGAGAAGATTTACTGTTTTTTTAGGGTTAAAGATTTAAAAAGAACGTTGGAAATATTGGTGGAAACGTTATTGGTGGCGATCTAATAGATATTATAAAGATAATTTCAAATATATATCGTATACAAAAAGAAATGGGGAAATCGATGTATAAAGGTAGTATAGATGATAGTGCATGTACTTATGAGACACATATATATTGTTAAGCAAATAAAATAGATTATTTATAACTTTTTGAAGAATAGAATTTCAAGTACTTACATATTATTGATAATTATTTATTATGCTATAATTACATTAATAATGATAAGAACGGATATAATCTATATTTTTCTAAATATTAGGTGGTGATATAGTGCTTATAGATTTTTCTTTTAAAAATGTTCGATCTTTTAAGGATGAGGTTACCTTCTCTATGGAGGTTGGTGAAGGTATAACCGATTATACTAAAGAAAACACCATGTCATCAGGTGAGATAGATGTAGTTAAGTCATCATTTATTTTCGGTGGTAATGCATCCGGTAAAACTAATGTGATTCGTGCATTTCAATTACTTAGACAGATTGTAGTAGATGGTACACCTTCAAACTTAGTTACGTTGCCTATTGATACATTTGCTAATGAATCCGGTGATACAAATTTTAAGATACATTTTACCAAGAATGGTAATTTGTATTATTATGAACTCAATTATGATTGGGATGCTATTATTAATGAATGTTTGACTATGAATGGTGTTGTTATTTTTAAAAGAACTGTTGATGAGATTACTATGCCACCATTAATAAAGGATTTAAAGGAATCATTAAGAGTAAACCAGCCGTTGTTGTTCTTTGCACAAACGAATAATGTGCCAGAGGCAAAAGAGGCTTATGAATGGTTTGCACAAGATATTATAAATCCAAGTCTAATAAGTAATAATTCATATAATCAATATTTACAGAGTCTACAATTGTTTAAACCATTACATACTAATCTTGAGTTAAAAGAAAATGTACTATATTTTTTGAGGGCAGCGGATTTTAATATAAGAGATATAATAACTCAAGAGATTGAGATGCCTACACTAGAAGCCGATAAAAAATCAGAAGTAAGATTAATCATTAATTTTGAACATGAAGGACCAGATGGAAGTCATTTTGTTATCAATTATAATGTAGAGAGTATAGGCACGCAGATTTTTCTATTACTCATAATGACCATATTGGAAAATCAAAATAATTCTAAGTTATTTTTGATTGATGAATTTGATCGTTCGTTACATCCTAAATTAGTGAATATTCTATTACGCATTTTTAATGAATGGAATCATACTGGAACACAATTAATCGCCACTACCCATGATACAGATATATTAGATGCTCCACTTAGGACGGATCAAATTTGGTTCGTAGATAAGAGTTATGATGGTGTATCTACTTTAGATAGTGCATTTGATTTTAATGAGCAAAGTATCAAGGATATTAAAAAGAACTATCAAGATGGTTTATATGGTGCGGATCAAATTATTAATGATGCAATGATGAAAGATATATTGGGCATTAGTGATCATGAGGAGGATGCTCATCATGGCGAGACAGTCTAAGAGTAGGGTCAAGCAATTAAAAAATTTACTTATCGTTGATGGTGATACAGAGGAACGGTATTTCAAAAATATCTTGCAACGATATAATATGTCTGCCAAGGATGTTAAACAGGTAGCACCCAGTGGTGGAAATGCAGTGATATTTGCCTTGAGTGAAGCACATAGCTTTGAATCGGCTATGCGAAAGAGATATGAGAATTACTATATTATTATTGATAGGGATTATTTATCTAGAGATGAGTTTGAGTGTATTCGACGTGAAGCCAATCAAAGTCAGAATGTTGAATTAATATTTTCCAATGTTTCCTTTGAGGTGTGGTTACTAGCCCATTATCAGAAAATGACAGATAGACCTGTTGATGCTGATGCAGATAATGCTCGGTATAGACGAGAATTATCTAATTGTTTGAATGAACCTTATAAAAAAGGTAATAGTGTTCAATTAGATAGGATTATATCTTCAGCTGAACATCCTATTGAGACAGCTTTCAACAATACGAGTGCTATACAAGAGTTGAGTTATGATAATCAATGTACTAATGTAGGGCCATTTTTACGTCAATTAGTTGCAAATAGATAGTTTTTTTAGGGACTTAAGTATCGTCTTATTAAAATTTTAGGGAATATTAGAGCATTAGGTATTGTAGAATGGTTTGGATCAAGCCCAAGAGATAAACGACAGTATTATAAATTAAATTTATGATAGAAATATGCTAGAATACTAAAAAGTAGACAGAAGAAGACAGAAGGAAGACAGAAGAAGACAGAAAAAGACAGAACATTTCATTCTATATTATTTGGATACTATATTTAGTATTTAGATATCATATTTTATCTATATATAGTGTTTACTATGAAGACAGAAGAAGACAGTAGAAAGACAGAAAAAGACAGAAGCAATAAAAAGGTGAGTGTAATGCGTATTTTATTAGCAAATTTAACAAAGATGGTAGGCGATACAGGTGGCCTTGCTAAGGTGACGGCTGCATTTGCCAATGAGATGCAGCGCCGTGGGCACAAGGTGAGCCTTGTGTATAGCGATGTGCAGACAGGAGATTTTTATTATCCTCTTGATGCGGGCATCGAGGCATATGATTTATGTCATTATGAGGGTGAAAGTCATTCTATTCCTCTTTGGTATAAGGCAAAACGGGAGATTTTGCGTGCTTTTGATAAGCGTAAAGCTCGTGGTGTGAATAATGAGTTTACGAAGAAGTATTTATTAGGTCATCTTCAGTCTGTATTAGATCGAACTAAGCCGGACGTAATCGTGTCATATCAACCGGCAGCATCAAAGGCGTTATTGCTGGATTTGAAAACAAATATTCCTGTTATCACCATGAGCCATGGCGACCCTGAGGATTATTTTAATACCTATCCTGTAGAGGAGGTTGAAGCGGTTGCAAAGAGTACGGTAAATCAAGTATTATTGCCATCCTTTGAATCTCATATTAAAAACCACTTGCCATATGCTAAGACTGTTGTAATCGGCAATGCCATTCCACAATATGCACAGCAGGCGGAGCTTTCACAGGTAAAAGATCGTTATAAAATCGTATTTGTAGCGCGACTCGATAAGAATCATAAACGACCACATTTATTGATTGAGGCATTTGCACCATTGGCCGCGAAGTATCCAAACTGGGATATCGAATTATGGGGCCAAGAGGACCGCAAGATTTACAAGAAAGAATTGGATATGATTGTATCCAAAGCGGGACTTGGAGATCGTGTTCATTTTATGGGGACGACAACCGATGTACCAAGTGTACTCGTTAAGGCAGATATATTTGCATTCCCCAGCGCCTATGAAGGATTTGGGCTTTCACTGGGGGAAGCGATGAGCATGGGCTTGCCAGCAATTGGCTATAAATCTTGCTCTGCTGTTAATGAACTCATCATCGATGGGGAAACAGGCATCTTATGTGATGATGGGGTAACACCATTGACGGAGGCCTTGGAACGATTGATGCAAGATCAAAGCCTTCGCGTTACCATGGGCCAAGCCGGACGTGATCGTATGAAACAATTCAGCCCTGAATCCATTTGGGGACAATGGGGAAACTTATTGAAAGAAGTAAGTAACCGATAAAATAAAAATGAATGAAAATTTCATGAATATTTAAATGATATTTAATCTCTATATGATACAGTATACGTATATCTTGTAAAGGTATACGTATTATTTGTATGGAAACATGGACACATAGGGATAAGCGTATTGCTTTGCAAGATTGTATAGTAATTGTTTTTAGTGTAAAGAAGAGGTATTGTATTATGAAAAAACAATTCGCAGCAATCTTTGCAGCAACAGCAGTTTTGGGTGTAACTACTGCATTTGCAGCTAACCCATTCTCCGATGTAACTCCTGATTCTTGGGCATACCAAGCAGTTTCTCAATTGGCAGCAGCTGGTATCGTTAATGGTTATCCAGATGGTACTTTCAAAGGCCAAAATGATATCACTCGTTACGAAATGGCTCAAATGGTAGCAAAAGCTATGGCTAACCAAGACCGCGCTAATGCTGAACAACAAGCTATGATTAATCGTTTGGCTGATGAATTCTCCAACGAATTGAATAACTTGGGTGTTCGTGTTGCTAAATTGGAAGACCGTGTTGGTAATGTGAAAGTAACTGGCGATATGCGTCTTCGTTATCTTGGCGCTCAAGAAAAAAATGGCCATTATGTAACTGCTGATGGTGATTACAGCAAACATTCCAAATTTGACGCTCGTGCACGCGTTCAATTCAACGCAAAAGTAAATGACCGTACAGAAGCTGTTGTTCGTATGACTTCTGGTGATTTTGAATTGGGTGATGCTAGTAGTACTGCATCTGCTTCCATCGATCGCGCTTATGTAAACCATAAATTTGGTGAACGTGTATCTGTGAAAGCTGGTCGTTTCGATCAAACTATCGGTAATGGCTTGATTTATGATGATGGTTTTGATGGTGTTCAATTCAACGCAGGCAATGATAAAGTACAATTCCAAGCTGCTTACGGTTATGCAGTAGAAGGTGCAGCTGAAGGCCAAACTCAATTAGAAAATAATACATTTACATATGCAAGCATCAAAGGTGATTTGAATAAACATGTTAACCTTGGTGGTTTCTATGCACGCAATAATAAACATAAATTTGATAATACAGATTTCAAAAACTTGTATGGCTTCAGTACAGATGTAAACTTTGATAAAGTTTGGGTTGGTGGCGAATACGTTAAAGGCGCTGGTATGAACAAAGGTACTGCTTGGACAGCAGGTATCGGTTATGGCGCATATGACCAAGCTAAACAAGGTACTTGGGATGTAAAAGCTCAATACTTCAACTTTGGTCAATACATGGGTGCTGTATCCTCTACATGGGATATTGCGTATGATTTCGGTCAAAAACCTACATTTTATGGATTCAAAGGCTGGTTGGCAACTGCTAACTATGCATTGCAAGACAATGTTGGTTTGACTGCATACTATGGCTTCAACAACAAACAAATAAAGCAACAGGTACTAACGATAAATTATCCAACTACTACCGTGTTGACCTTAACTACCAATTCTAATCTCATAGATTAGTGTAGTTTAAGAATATACAAAGGGCTGCAACTAGAATGTGGTAAAACCACACTCTGTTGCAGCCTTTTAGTTTATAATACTATTAATTCTGAATCAAAAGGTATCTTTTATATGAAACTTCCATTTACATGTCCTCAATGTGATCAAGAAAATAGAGAAAATGGGAATTTTATCCCCTCTATTGAGCAAAGAGACGTTATTATAACAAATCAAATTACATATGAATATACTTGTTCAAAAGGTCATCCATGCTTTTGTGTACTACAAATAGAACGCTTTGAAATGTTATATAAACTAGCAATTCACGAATTTCTAGAAAATAACTTTAGGGCCTGTGTGATTAATTGTGCGGCAGCATTAGAACGATTTTACGAATTTTTTTTAAAAGTTGTATTTCATCATAATGGGTATAGTAGTGAGAAGTTTTATGAAGAAATTTGGTTATCTATTAAAGATAGGAGTAAAAGACAAGAAGATTTATTTAAGGATACATTTATTGAGTTAACCTCAATAGAAAAGCCACCTGTTCTTAAAGATACGCATCGTAAATTTAGAAATCATATTGTTCATCAAGGAGAATTTCCTAAAAAGGAACAGACAAGAGATTTTGCGGATACTATTTAGGATAATTGGAATTGGTTTATATACATTACACAAATATTGTGATTCTTCTATTGAAGTCATAAAGCATGAACATCTTCAAAGACGGTTTCGATTTAGACCTAGCGGTAATTTACATAGTACAACTATATTATTGAATACTAACTTTCCATCATATGATAAGATTTGGACATCAAATGATTTTTAATGTATATGTAAAGGATACAGCTAAAGAACATGAGATTTATGAAGTTTATCTTAAGCAGGCAATACCTGTTTTGAATATGTTACAAGGGAGTACTAACTCAAAAGACTTAAGAGAAATTTTAGTGAAGATAATAATGGATGTACTGGATGATAATAGTATTAATATATTATTTCTTTTGGTTAATGAGTTAATTTCTTCTCGGGATGAAGAATATAAGAAATAAATTTTCTATTTAGGCAGGAATTATATATTTCTATGTAGAAATGGGTTTGTAATAGATGCGTTTTTTTAATGCAGTTTACTTACAGACCTTCTTCATTGTTAAAAAGTAAATAGTTGATTATTTATATTGCAAAATATATATTATTTAACGATTTTTTTCGTCAAATAAGAAAAAAATAATATTGAAAAAAATATGTTTTGGTTTATGTATGATGAGAGTAGTTGGAGGTGAATTATGTTAGTAAATATTAGTGTAAGTAATTTTAAATTATTTGATAAAAACAGAACGTTTATCAATGATATCCTCTAGTAAGATTCAAACTCATACAGATCATGTTCGGAAAATTAAAGATACTAAAATATTAAAGAATGCTGTTATTTATGGTGCTAATGCATCAGGAAAATCTAATTTGGTTGAAATCTTGCAATTTATGCAGTGGACTTTGCAACATGGATTACCTTTTGAATCAAGATTATTTTTTTCTCGTACAAAAGCGGATAATGAACATACAGATAGTGAATTTGAGTTGCAATTTACTCTTAATGGAAAGTTTTATGCATATGGTTTTTCCGTATTATTATCCGAAGGAAGAATAACGGGAGAATGGTTATATGAATTACGGCCACATGGATCTGCTAAGCTTTTATTCGAAGTAGAGAATGCAATGCCTACGTTGGGATCTCTAAAGCTAACAAAGGATGCTGTAAATCGATTTACCATATACGCTGAAGATTTTGCTCAACAAGATCAAAATCGTTTATTTTTAGGTGTTATGAATCATGGTAAAGATATAAATAAGTTAAAAGGCTTAGAATTTTTATTTGAAATCTATGATTGGTTGTGTAACCATATTGTAATTATTACACCGAATACAATCCTCAATAGTTTTTCATATTACTACCAAGAAGGCTCACTAGAAAAAATTAGCGAGTTACTTGCTGATTTTGATACCGGTATTAGTAATGTGGCGATAAAAAAAATTACACAAGAGGAATTAAAACAGTCCTTACCGATAGAAGTCTATAATAATTTGATAGAGAAAATTAAGTTAAGTACCACAGAATTTAAAGGTGGCAAACTTACAATGCGTAGTCATGATACGTTTTTTGCTATAGACTTTCAAGATATAGAACATCCCAATATCACAACATTATGTTTACACCATGGTGAATCACCATTCGACTTTTCTTTCAAAGAAGAATCTGATGGGACACAGCGTATCTTTGATTTATTAGATTTAATATTATCTAATCAGGAGCATACAGTATATATTATCGATGAGTTAGAACGTAGCTTACATCCTAATCTTACGAAACATTTCCTAGAACTGTTTATGGAAACTCATAAGAATTCTGATACGCAACTACTATTTACTACTCATGAATCAAGCATTATGGATTTAAAATTATTTAGACGTGATGAAATTTGGTTTATAGAACGAGACCATGAAAACTGTAGTCACATTTATTCTCTTGCTAAATTCAAGGAACGCTATGATACCAAATTGAGTAAAGCCTATTTAGAAGGGCGATATGGTGCTATACCGGTGTTATCTTCTATTGTGTCCATTAAAGGAGAGTAATTATGGGCCTTCGAGAATTTTCTAATTGGAATGTACGAGATGATAAAGAAGAAGTAGAACCTTTAAAGAAGTATATATTTTTGTGTGAAGGTAGTGTAACGGAAGTAGCCTATTTTAAGCACTTAATGAAAATTCGAAGAAAGTTAGGCATACATCCTTTTATTGATATAAGCATTTTAGAGCGAACCGAAGGTGATGTGAGTATATCCGCACCTAAACGATTAGTTCAATTTGGGAGTGAGTATAAAACTAGAGATTCTTTTGACGGTGAAAGAGACACTATTGTCGTCGTATTCGATGCGGATGTTTTTGAACGTGGGCAACCTCATTACTCTGATATTCTTGAAAAATGCTAAGCAAGAAAAAAATTTGTTGTAGGTGTTACTAATCCTTGTTTTGAATTATTTTTATTGCTTCATTATGAAAATGGATTTTCTGAATATATTGTGCCAAATGCTTCGGAATTTTTATCCCCAAAAGGATTAAAGAATAAATTAGCCTATACCATATTAAAAGAACGGGCTGGTGTAGATTCAAAAAAAGTAATACTGCAATAGGTAAATTAGCTGAGTTTGTTACTATTGCTATAGAAGAAGAGCGCTTTTTGAATCAAGATATTAATGATTGCAAAGGTAAAAATTACTAGTAATATAGGTCAAATTATTGATGACATATTACATGATTCTGTATGAATAAAAAAACATGTGACATATAATCTTTATGTAATGCATCATAAAGCTGTCCTAAAATGTGATTTAATCATATTTTGGGACAGCTTTTTCATTTAATACTTGCTTAAAAATGAAAATAATATGAATATTTTATTCTCTTCTTATCAATTATTTATCTCTCATTGTTATACTAGAAAGAAATATTATGGTTGTATGATGTGTATATAAGGGAAACGAGGGTACTTATATATTAATTCATGCAACTATAGCGTGTGTAACATATAGTTTCTGTATAAGAGAGGTATTTATGAAACATCAATTGGCTGCTATGTTGGCAGCAACAGCTGTGTTGGGTGTAACGACTGCCTTCGGCGCTAATCCATTTTCTGATGTAACGCCAGATTCTTGGGCGTATCAATCTGTGTCTCAATTGGCGAGTGCGGGCATTATTAATGGCTATCCAGATGGGACTTTCAAAGGCCAAAAGGATATGACCCGTTTCGAAATGGCCCAAATGATTGCAAAGGCCATGGCTAATCAAGACCGTGCAAATGCGGAGCAACAAGCGATGATCAATCGTCTAGCCGATGAATTTTCTAATGAGTTGAATAATTTAGGTGTTCGCGTTAACCGCTTAGAGGATCGCGTGGGCAATGTGAAAGTAACCGGCGATGTACGGTTGCGGTATCTTGGCACTAAAGATACGGACGATGGTTTCATAAGAACCCAAGGGGAGTATAGCAAAAAGTCCCAATTTGATATGCGTGCACGTGTTCAATTCAATGCGAAGATTAACGACAAGACTGATGCGGTAGTGCGTATGACGACCGATTCTATTGAATTTGGTAATACTTACGATGATTATACAGGTGAATCGACTGGAGCAGCTTACATCGACCGTGCTTATGTGGATCATCGATTTGGCAAACATGTATCTGCAAAAGTAGGTCGCTTTAACCAAGTCATCGGCAATGGTTATTTCTATGACGATGCATTTGATGGTGCTCAAATTAACATCGGCAACGATAAAATTCAATTCCAAGGGGCCCATGGCTATTTCTTAAAAGGAATGTTTACCAATACCTCCGCAGATATGAATGATACCGTTACCTATGCTAGCCTCAAAGGTCAGCCAAATAAACATATCAGCATGGGTGGTTTCTATGCTCGTATGAACTCACCATATAATATGGGCTTCACATTTAGAAAGTTCTATGGTTTCCATACCGATATTAATTTTGATAAGGTTTGGATTGGAGGCGAATGGTTGAAAGCAGCTCATACGGACCACAGTACAGGCTGGACTGCCGGTGCAGGCTATGGTCAGTATGACATAGCAAAAAAGGCACTTGGGATGTGAAAGCCCAATATTTCAATATTGATGAGATGATGGGCGCTGTGTCCTCTAAATGGAACCTTGCCTATGATTCAACACAAGTTAAAAGTGATGGACACTTGTGGTTCCATGGTTATAAAGGTTGGCTCGGTACTGTAGATTATGCATTGCAAGATAATCTAGGTTTTAGTGTATATGCTGGGTTCAAAGGTAAAACAAAACCTGAACTTGCTAGTTATAAGCGATCCTTGGCTAACTACTATCGCGTGGAGCTTAATTATCAATTCTAATGTGATGTCCTAATGTATATGTGTTGTGTAATGTATATATGTTATTAATAAAAGTATATTAATAACAGAATGTATTGTGTTTATGGAGAGGGTTAGATTATGAAAAAACACTTTGCAACGATGTTGGCCACAATGGCCGTGTTAGGTACGACGACGGTATTCGCAGAGAATCCATTTTCTGATGTAACGCCAGATTCTTGGGCGTATCAATCCGTATCTCAATTGGCGAGTGCGGGCATTATTAATGGCTATCCAGATGGGACGTTCAAAGGCCAAAAAGATATTACCCGTTTTGAAATGGCTCAAATGATTGCGAAGGCCATGGCCAATCAGGACCGTGCCAATGCGGAACAGCAGGCGATGATTAATCGCTTAGCCGATGAATTTTCCAATGAATTGAATAATTTAGGCGTTCGCGTGGCTCGTTTAGAGGACCGCACAGGTAATGTGAAAGTTTCCGGTGATGTGCAGTTTTTATTGCGTCATTCCTTTACGAAATGGCGTATTAGTAGGGCAAGCCGGTCAATATTACAAGCCATCTAAATTTGATATCCGTGGTCGTGTGCAATTTAATGCAAAGGTCAATGACCGCACCGATGTAGTGGCTCGCTTTAGAACCTATCAAATGGAATTCGGCGACGGCGGTGAATTCGAATCCGCTCTTACACTGGATCGGGGGTATGTAAATCATCAATTTGGCAAACATACGTCTGTGAAGGTGGGCCGTTTTAATCAAGTCATCGGCAATGGTTTATTGTATGATGATACATTCGATGGTATTCAGTTCAACACGGGTAACGACAAGGTTCAACTTCAATTAGCCCATGGCTATGCGACGGCAGAGCATAATGAAACTCGTTTCTTGCCAGACCGTGATCAATATAATTATGCAGGCCTTAAAGGTAGATTAAATAAGCATATCGATGTGGGTGTGTTCTACTCTCGCCATAGAAGAGATACATCCGGTTATTATAATACATATGGTAATTTGTATGGTTTAAGCACGGATATGAATTTTAATAAACTTTGGGTTGGCGGTGAATGGGCAAAAGCGGTTGGCACCGCACATAGCCATGCTTGGACTGCGGGCATCGGTTATGGTAATTACAACGCCGCGAAAAAAGGCACGTGGGATGTAAAAGCGCAATACTTTAGCTTTGATCAAAACTTAGCGTCCTATGGATCCAAGTGGAATTTCCCATTTGATGCCAATAATTACCATTGGGATTATAATGCAACACCACCATCTGTTACCACTACATATCGTGGCTTTAGAGGCTGGATGGCCACTGTGGACTACGCATTGCAAGATAACGTGAGCCTCAACGCATACTATGGATTCAAAAATAGAACACATCGTATCGATGGTTCCCTTAATGAATACTTACCAAACTACTACCGCGTAGAGCTAAATTACCAATTCTAATCAAATAGATTGGCACAACTTAATATAATGTAAAAAGATGGCGAAATAAGATGGCAAAATGTATATTTCGTCATCTTTTTTGTTATATTTGCGGTTTTTCTATAGCTGTTGAGGTTACCTTTACAATCCTATGAAAATCCAATGAACTTTTCTCTAAAATATAAAATATTTGTTATAGTATGTTATACTTATGTTATATTCTGTATATAACGGTTATCACTTATAAGGGGTTAGGGAGATACAGTGTTAGTAGGGCCGAATTGCAGATGTGTATGATTCTTTTTTGGAGAGAGGTATAGTTATGAAAAAACAATTTGCCGCTATCTTTGCAGCAACAGCTGTGTTGGGTGTAACAACTGCGTTTGCAGCGAACCCATTTTCCGATGTAACCCCTGATTCTTGGGCCTACCAAGCCGTGTCTCAATTGGCTAGCACTGGCATCATCACTGGCTATCCAGATGGGACTTTCAGAGGCGAAAATGGTATTACTCGTTTCCAAGTAGCACAAATGGTGGCGAAAGCGCTTGCTAACCAAGATCGTGCGAATGCGGAACAACAAGCCTTGATTAACCGTTTGGCTGATGAATTCTCTAACGAATTGAATAATTTGGGCGTTCGCGTGGCTCGTTTAGAGGACCGCGTGGGTAATGTGAAAGTAACCGGCGATATGCGCCTTCGTTATCTTGGTTCCCAAAAGAAAGATGGTAACTATGTAAACGCTGTGGGCGATTACAGCAAAGGTTCCCAATTCGACGCGCGTGCTCGCATTCAATTCAATGCGAAGGTCAATGACCGCACAGATGCTGTTGTTCGCGTAACATCCGGGGACTTTGAATTTGGCGATGCGACTAATGGTGGCAATGCAACGGCTACTATCGATCGCGCTTATGTAAATCACAAATTTGGTGAACGCGTGTCTGTGAAAGCTGGTCGCTTCGATCAAATGCTCGGCAACGGTTTGATTTACGATGACACATTCGACGGCGTTCAATTCAATGCAGGTAACGATAAAGTTCAATTCCAAGCAGCCTACGGCTATGCTGTGGCAGGTGCTTTTGACGGCTTAACTAAAAAATCTAATAAAACTTTCACCTATGCAGGCGTTAAAGGTCAACTTAATAAACATGTGAACCTTGGTGGCTTCTATGCGCGTAGAAATGCGCACAAATCTAGTGGTGACGCACTTAGAAACATGTATGGCTTCAGCACAGACATGAACTTTGATAAAGTTTGGGTTGGTGGCGAATGGGTGAAAGCAGCTGGCGTTTCTCACGGTTCTGCATGGACTGCTGGCCTTGGCTATGGTGACTACGACCAAGCAAAACGCGGTTCTTGGGACGTAAAAGCACAATACTTCAACTTCGGCCAAAACTTAGGCGCTGCATCCTCTACATGGGACATCGCTTACGATCTAACTAATACAGCTTGGGCTACAACTGGAGCTGGTGTCACTACTAGTGCGTTGAATTACCAAGGCTTCAAAGGCTGGTTATTAACTGCTGATTACGCATTACAAAAGAACGTGGGCTTAACAGCATACTACGGATTTAATAACAAAACAAACAAGGCTACTGGCGATAACGAAAAACTTTCCAACTACTACCGTGTAGACCTTAACTACCAATTCTAATCTGATGATTGGTATCGTTCATAACTAAAACCATCCCCTTGATGAGTATCTCGGTACTTATCAAGGGGATTTTAAATTAGAACACGCCTGTAGTAATTAGCAAGACGAGCCTGATATAGTGTCTCTAGAATTAGAACAGGTGTGTTCTAATTAGTAAGATAGCCGGATATAGTGTCTCTAGAAATAGAACAGGCGTGTTCTAATTTGTAAGATAGCCTGATATGGTCTCTCCAGAAATAGAACAGGCCTGTTCTAATTTTTAGAAGAGGTATTAAAGGGTCCAGGCAATACTACAGGCCTGTACTAATTTTCAGATGAGATATTAATAGAACAAGGCCTTACCTCTAGAATTAATATACCCTCTCGTGATATATTACAGATAAGTAGTATTTTTACGTTTATATGTATAAGGAGATACTCTATGTTTCGCTTTCAAAGTGAGTTATTATTACGTTTACAGAAACAATTTATATCTGAACATGAGGCTGAATTCAAATCTATTGAGGATTTGATAGAAGCATTTATGACTCAATATAATCGTGGTGATTTTAATGATACGATAGAAATGAAATTACGTGATTTATACGAGGCTGCAAAGAGGCTGATACGACTGAGGAATCAAAGAAATTGTACAATAAGATTCTTGCGTTATGCCCTGACGAAGTAGATGCTAAACGAGAACTTATAGCTCTTGAGTTGCATCCAAGTTTTCAACTTCATCAGCTAAAACAGCTAGTAGAATCGTTGAAAAAACCTAAGAAAATGGATTGGCATATAATCGAGGCTCGTCCTTATATGCGCTGCCTCATCGACATGGGGATGATATATTTAGAATACAATATGTATAATGATGCGATTGCATGCTTTACTCCTGTCTTTCACGGGGACAAGCAAGACCATTCAGGATTCCTTGTGTACATGATGGTTGCTTGTTGTGGCGCGGCCAACTGGGATCGTGGCCACAAGGTGTATCAGCGCTATCTCGCATGTTGCGATGATATACAAAATGCATTTAATCAGGCACCGGATATCATGTTGCCGATGCATATGTTGTATATTTTATTGGCTTTGCAGTGTGGTGAAAGTAAGATTGCCCATGATGTATTAGCAGATCTTGTTGACGAATATGAAGATATTGATTGGTTATTACAAGATGCAACGCGGTGGAACGATTTTGTGGAAGACCACTTAGAGACCATTATGTATATGGTAGACCAAGTGATTGACATAGATTTTGATCCACGGGAATTAATAAGCTTATATACTGCTATCTCATTTTTACCGACTCAATTGGTGAGTTTTGAAAGCCCATTATGGCAGACTTTATATGATGCGTATGAATGTGTTACCGGTCTAATTGTTGTGAATCGGTACTCTAATGATAGTTATATAGGACAATGCGAGACAGCTCATATGAGTCCCGTAGAGGTTGCTAAAGGTGGAGCTGTGCGAGGAAATCCGGTATATGACAATATACGGTTTGGTGCACAAATTACACTTTCACAAGCTGGCCTATACACAGTAGCTGATTTTAAAACAGTTACTAAACAAGAAGTATTGATGCTACCAGGCATTGGTAAAAAAACGGTGGAACAACTAGAGCATAATGGTGTTATCTTTAAAGCCTAATATATTACCTATAGTATTGCCTATAATCAATATTAATAAATTATTATAGGGCTGTATTAATTTATAAAACATCATATATTTATTAAGTTCATTCGAATTTGACGATATATATAATTATCTTTATAATATAAGAAGATAGTCAGACGAGTAGATCCGTCAGGCTCATCTCAAGAAACAGAAAAGTGATGAAATGGCCTTTCAGTTACCTAGCTATCCTAGGATAACGAAGGGCTATTTGTCTTTTCCAAGACAAATAAGAGCCACAAGTGCACCAAAGGCAATAACAATAGTCATTACCTCTAGAATTATCATGATTAACTCATAATCACTCATAGAGAATCCCTCCCTCCATTAACGAAGAGAGGCCCAACCTCGCCGACTATCTTAGGTCAATTATAATGCGAACATATGAGTTAAGCAATAAGTATCTATAAATACAGATATACGAATTAAAGGAAAATTAGAGTCTTGATGATAAAGATACATTTGTAACTGAATTAGTTGGACTTATTAAGGGGGTTTACATTACTACAGGCGTGTAGTAATTAGCAAGACGAGCCTGATATAGTGTTTCTAGAATTAGAACAGGCGTGTTCTAATTTGTAAGATAGCTTGATATGGTCTCTCCAGAATTAGAACAGGCCTGTTCTAATTTTTAGGAGAGGTATTAAAGGGTCCAGGTAATACTACAGGCCTATACTAATTTTATTTCTCTCATATTTACAAACAACAAACTATAAATTATAATTTAAGATAATTTATAGTTTGTTTACATAGTGAGAGTGAGAGGACTATTATGAGACATGTAAGTAAAGCAAAGCTATCGTTAGCTGTGGCACTGGCGATTGCTGGATCTGTAATGCCTAATATGATGGTAGATGCGGCTTATACCGCTCCGTATACTAATAATACAGATTTCGTAGCTAACAGTGATGATATGATACGTGTATTCCCAGAATACGATAAAAATATATCTTCTATAGTAGCGAATGGTGGTATGGTTATTATTGAAGACGGACGTTCAAATATTGGCTATGGTCATAGTGCATTTGCTACCAGTAAAAATGGTGGTACCATTACATTGAAAGAAGGGGTGTATTATTCTGGTAGAGTGAGTACACCTGTTGCCCTTGCTCAAGGCGGTGCAATTAATATAGGCGTTCAAGACCAAGATGGTCAGTTTACGGGTGATCAAATATTCGTTGAGGGCGATGTTATAGTTAAAAGTGATCCAAATCACGACTCAATCATTAATATCGGTATAGATGGTGAGGAATCCAATTGGTCTGGGTTAGCTTTCAATTTAGCTGATGAACATGACAGAAATTATAATCATATTAATGTGTTCCTTGGTGAAAGAGGGGGTTGGGAGCTATTATATCAAGGTGGCCTTAATGGTACTAATCTTGATAGTAGTACTATGCCTAGCCGTGTACATCGACTCGTTGGCTCTACGAATCGCAATTTCAAAAATACGGTAGAGCAAAATGAGCATAATAAACTGTATATTGATAAACTCGAAGGCCATGTCAATTTTATGTATGATCCTAATGATGAATATGCGGATACGGAGGATCCAGAATATACACCGCCAACCACAACATATAATGGTTTAACAGCTGATTCCTTCTGGGGTGGTGACATTCATATCACAAGTGCGGCCCCTAATTCTGGCGCTCATCTATACACTAGCCGCAAGGGATTTGACTTGTCTACTGAGGATAATGTAAACAAGGTTTTAGATAATCTTGCACACAAGGTGTATTACCATAACTATGTGACTGGTGAAAGAAACCTTGAAGGCACAGTAGCGATTGCCTCTGAAGGTGCTGAATCTGGACGTTTTAAGGTATTAACATCTGGTTATGCTAAAGAAGGTGTTATTACATGGCAAGCTGATAAAGATGGCCAGGTAAATACGTGTACGGCAATACAACAGTAACGCCAGCACCGCAACCAACGCCGACACCGCAACCAACGCCGACACCGACACCAACGCCGACACCGACACCAACGCCGACACCGACACCAACGCCGGCGCCACAACCGGCTCCAACACCGCAGCCAGCACCAACGCCAACACATGCGCCACAACCGGCACCAACGCCGGCTCCAACACCACAACCAGCACCAACGCCGGCTCCAACACCACAACCAACGCCGGCTCCGGCACCACAACCTGCTCAATCAACGGCATATGATACTCCTCATATGCGTGGCACTCGTTCCGCGATTATGAGCAATATCAACGGCTGGCGCACATTAACAAATATTTACCGTCCTCGTGCATTGCAACAAGGCGCAACAACAGGTATTTGGGCCCATATCGGTGGCGGTCAATACAGCTATGATGCACAAGGTATTGATACCGACACAACCTATACACGCATTCAAGGTGGTTACGACGCTAAAACTGGTAGCGGTTGGACCGTAGGCGGTCAAGTGTCTTACCTTCGTGGCCATGATGATTATGTGTTCAATGGCTCTGGCAAAGAAAAGGCCTTTGCTGTTGGCGCCTATGGTTTAAAAGATCTCGGCCGAGATCAATACATTCAACTTGAATCCCAAGTTGGTCGTGTAACGAATACTTTCACAGCTCGTAATGAAATTGGTGAAAGCCTATCTGGCGAAACGAAGGCTAATGCATACACTATCGGCGCTCGCTATGGTAAAACTGTGAAATTACAAAATGGTGTATACATCGAACCTCAAGCACAATTGAGTTATACTCACTTTGGTGGAGATAGCTTTAATGCAGGCACCATGCATGTAGACCAAGCTGGCGTAAGCAGCACTGCTGGCGGTCTTGGCCTTGAGATTGGTAAGACCTTTGGCGCAGGCAGTATCTATACTCGTGTCGGCGTTAACCATGCCTTCTCTGGCTCGGTAAAAACTACATACACAAGTGGTTCTACTGTGAAATCAACAGAACAAGACCTTAAAGGGACATGGACTGACCTTGCATTCGGTGGCCGCTATGGCATCAATGCTAACAACAGCCTTTATGCTGATATTAGCACCGGATTATCTGGTGACTATAAAGCAGGCTGGTCTGTGAACGCTGGATTTACACATAAATTCTAAGATATGTTTACCTAAAACAATCTGAGGATATAGTTGATATATAAATAGCCCCAGAGCACTAATAGCTGTATATATTAGTCGTTAGTACTCTGGGGCTTTTATAATTTTAACTCGTATATCTGTATTTATAGATACTTATTGCGTAAAACAAAAGTTCTCTTTATAATTAGCTTCTCTTATTTGTCTTGGAAAAGACAAATAGCCCTTCGTTATCCTAAAGTAACTAGGTAACTGAAAGGCCATTTCATCACGTTTTTTATTCTTGAGATGAGCCTGACGGAACTACTCGCTTGGCTATCTTCTTTTATTATAAGGAAAATTATATATATCGTCAAATCCAAATAAACTTAATCAATTATATGGTGTCTCTAGAATTAGAACAGGCCTATAGTAATTTTTAAGATGAGCCTGATATGGTCTCTTTAGAATTAGAACAGGCGTGTTCTAATTTTAAAAGGGTATGTACGAAGGTTCGGAAATTACTACAGGCCTGTTCTAATTTTTAGGAGCAGTATTAAAGGGGCCCATCAATACTACAGGCCTGTTCTAATTCCAAGTAGGGATGTCAGAGGAACGCAATCTCAGAAAATGTGGTATAATAAGTTGTTAAATCGTATACAATCATTTTTATACTTACATAATCTACCTACCATTAGTATATATTAATGTATATATTAAGATGTGATTCATATAATATATATAGTATTAATATAGGTAGTAATTCATAATGAGGAGGCCTCATGTTTCAACGTATGTGTGCAGTGGCTATGTTTGTAGCAGCGCTGTTTATATCTGTTATACCCAATGCCGATGCTCGGCAAGATATTTATGCTTTCACCTATAATGGCAATAATTGGTATGTGGACCGCGATTCGATTGATCGCAGTAAACCGGACGGGTTGCTACATTTCACGGTGTATACCATGATTGGTTTGCGTTATGATGTGGCGAGCGGTAGTGAGTATTACAACGCTGATGTATATTATTACGATCAAAAATTGTCTACCGAAGGTGGTCAGTTATTATATCGCAACCCAGGTATCTTGGCGGCGGCTCGTGTGGCACGTCAACAACCGGATGCGCCTAAACAAGCACCAAAACCAGTGGTAGCACAGCAAACAGCATCTCAATCGATAGCAGCTCAAACGGCGGCTCAATCTGTAGCGCCAACGGCACCGCAACCAAATATCGTCAAGGCTTTATCGACACCGGTTCAAGCCCCTGTACCTGCTAATGGTCCTGTGAAAGTAAACACTCAAATACCTATTGTATTACCAACAGGCCCAGTGAAAAAGGTGGCGGCTAAAACGGTAATGACCTTCCATAATCCATCGAAACAAACGACAGGTACGACATCTGAATCCGATGAAACAGAGGCTAATCGTACTCGTAAATAATCCTAAAAACTGCAATTTAGTCTTATGTATACTGAGAATGTATCAGTTACAGTATATATGACTAGGTTGCAGTTTTTATTTTGTATATATGAGGCTGTCTGAAGAAATTTCTAACTTGTAATCTGTATGCATTCCTTTCTATCAATATGCGGAATCAGCAAATCAGCAGGTTGAAAATTGTGATCTTCTAATGAGGCATTAATGAAATAGATGGTATATAATAGAATGTATAAAGTGTTAACAATAGGACTTATGACTGGGAGGGTATGAGTTCTAGTTTATCTATAGTTGGGTTGAGCTGTCAATAGAGGGTAGAGAGAGATGAAGCAGTTCGTAAAGAGGCTAGCTTGTGGTGTTTGGTGATCGTCACGATGGGCACCATTGTAGGGTGTAGTCGAGAGGAACCGAGTGCGACGACAAATTCTGACCGTGCGCCTGTAGGGTATAAGGCGATTGCCGCCATGAATGCGTCGGCTGCGGAAAAGGCGGACCGCAGTGTGCGCACGATGTCACAAGAGGATAAGATTGGTCAGTTAATGTGTATCGGTCTAGAAGGCACTACATTTGACGAGTCACAAAAAGAATTAGTACGTAAATATCGCGTAGGCGGTATTGTATTAGATAATGATAATATGGAATCCAAGGAACAAGTGCGGGCTTTCACAAAAGGCATACGAGACACTGCGAATACGTCGAGCCTCATGATGCCGTTCATCGCCATGAATCGAGAACGCATGCAGTACAGACCTAGCCTGATGCTACCGTGGACGGAGCCCAAGCTATTATCGAAACAGGGTCTTGATGCGGTGTCGAGTCTAGCGACGCGCACGGCCATTGAGATGCGCGACATTGGGTTTAATTTGAACCTGGGTGTAATGGTGAATACCCATTCGTTTTACTCATACACGAGCGATGTGGATCGGGCGGCGCGCATCGGTGAGACTATTACTAAACGCTATGGCGGCGAATCGCGTGTTTACGGGGTACCAATATTTCCAGGCGGCGCTGATTACACGGTGCCTGGTATGAAACTAGATGCGTCGAAGGCGAGCCTCATGGACGATGATGGTCGCGTATTTGCTCAGCTCATCGATGCGACGCGTGACGAACATCCTATGATTATGGTGAATGCTGTGAAAGTACCCTCTATCGATGCGAATCATCCGGTGAGTCTATCTAAACCGATCATTACAGATTGGCTACGGAATGAACTGGGCTTTGAGGGCGTGGTGATGACCGATGATATCGAGGTCGGCGCTGCTGTTGCTGGTATGTCCATAGAGGATTATGCGGTGCGCACCATCAATGCGGGCAGCGACATGGTTATCCTTTGTAAGCATGCCAAGCATATCAAGGCAGTTCATGATGCATTGACGCAGGCTGTAGCAGATGGAACTATTTCCGAAGCACGGCTTGATGAATCGGTGCGCCGCATCATGCTCATGAAATTTAGCAATGACCGATAGATATGGCTTACAACTGTGAGCTTTAATAATAAGAATGTAAAATTAGGCATAGAAACTCTTTTCTTGTAATAATGTACCCTCTTTACTGGACAACCAGTAAAAGGGGTACATATCATAATGGGAAAAGAGTTTTTTATGTGTAAAAAATGAATTTATTATCTATTTATTAAAATTTACAAGAAATATTTTATAGTTTATTTAAAATATGATATAATAAACTCCTGAGAACTATTTTAAGGGAGGTGAGATCTTATATGAAATGTAGTAACCATGAGGCGGTCATTGACGCCATAATGGAACTATACAATCAGGACCGCATGGAAATGAGTGTTGTACACGGTCCTTACAGCGTTGGTAAAACGTATATCGCTAGAGAGTTACAGGCTCGATTAGGCAAGAGTCATACCATATATCTGCTTGGACGCTTGGCGAATGAGTCCATTCATATTCGATCAATTGAGAGAGAACTAAAGGTGCCATCAGGGTCTTTTAAGACTTTAGAGGATGCATTGCGTGGCGTTTTTCAAGCAAGTCTTGACAAGCGGATCATGCTCATCATAGATGATTATCCTTCATTTGTGGATACGGTTCCACAAGCGCCTATCATATTGCGTGACTTGATGGAAACCTATCGCGACCATGGCAAAGTATTCGTACTTCTCATGGGAACCCATGTGGACGAATTAAAAGGGCGAATCTTAGGCGAATCAAGCTTGATTGCAGCCTACATTCATAATTATTTCAAGGTCAATCCGTTCACACTTGATGATGTGAGAGCATTAGGTTGGGACTATACGGATGAAGATATTGCTAAGCTATACCACGTAACAGGCGGTATGCCGGGGAACCTCGTGCATATAGATCCCGCCTTATCGGTAGATGAAAATATGGTGCGTCTATTCTTCAGACCACAAGGCATATTATGTACGGAACCACAACGATTACTTATGCGCTACATTCGTAATGTAGGCGCCGCTAATGCGATTCTCTATGCGTTAGCACAATTGGATAAGCCGTTCTATACAGAATTATGTCATGCCAGTGAGCTTAAGAGTGGTACCTTTGCAACCCGTATGGCCGACCTCTTAGATATGGAAATTATTGGACGTATTCAAGGTGGTAGCCGTGGTCCATTGCGTTACGCAGATTACCATTTTGTGAATACTATGTTCCAATTTTGGTACCAGTTCGTGTTCCCAAATCTCGAGGAAATCAACTGTGGTCAAGGGCAATATATTTACGATACCATTGCAAAACCTGTGCTAGATACACTCGCTTAATACAATCGTTTTAGTGAAATGAATTCGAATTCGTGCGACTTGTAATTGATTCGAACTTGCTCACTGTACAACGATCGATTCAAATTCATGTAGCTATGTAAAATTGATCTAAATTGACGTACTTTTCTGAAATAGGTTTGTAATTATACACAAATACATATGTAACAACAAAAATTCCGCTGTAAATGTATGCATTTATGGCGGAATTTCTCATTTGTCTAAATACTCAATTGGGTGTATATTTCAAGTAAGCCTAGGCAGAAAGGAACGAATATGAACGCAAAGCATGTGGTTTGTCCCCAAAGGTGTTACAAGTGGTGACAGACCTTAGTTTAGTGCGCGTCTGCCAAGAACGTCGTGTATCGGTGCTCAGTACGGAACGAGCCGTGTGGCCTATCGAGGAATTGACTATCGATGCGGCACAAATCGAGTTATGCCGGCGCTATCGACCGCTCATCATGCGGTATGCGAGCCGATGTAGTACGGCAATGATGACGGATGACGTCGAATCATTTCTGTGGATCATCTTTATCGAATCCATCTATAGCTTTCACACATCGGGAAAGGTACCATTTTCTGGCTATGTGAAAGCAGCCATTCATTATGGGTATCTTAATTTTTATAAACAATCAGCTCATCAGTGGCGCCACGAGTTGCCCTTGCCTCTATGCACCGGTGATGATGTATCAGAGCCAGCGATGGATCAGTTCCCTAGCGATGTGGATCTTGAACGAGATATTGTCGGTACGGTGACAGAACACGAATTGCGCAATCGTCTGTGGGCTGCTTTCAGAAAACTGCCACGGCAGCAACAACAGTTATTGTATGCCCTATATCGAGATGGCAAGAGCTGTGTAGACATAGGCTGTGAAATACATCAGTCTAGGCAGGCTGTGCAACAACGCCATCAAAAGGCCATCGACCAATTGCGGTACTATATGATGGTAGCGGATAACAAAGAATTCGATATGCAAGATATGCAAAATATGCATAGTTATAAGTAACTTTAAAAAATCTAAAATATTTTTTAATTTATATATTTACAGTTTGTAATTATAGGTATACAATTAACTCATAAGTGCTGCTAAAGCACCTACTATAACACGTGTTATTTATAAGCTTTTACAAGAGGAATTCCTTATTTTATTACTGACTATTTATTAATCTTACAGAAAGGTTAAGATAATGTTGAATACAACGTGTGCAAATGTAAGTAATAACGAATCAATTTCTTGTAATCCAAATGCAATATATGGCGATGTAGATCACCATATATGTTGCTTGATCCCAATCTATATTGACGGCGGTGATTGTACCGCGTGTTACTATGTAGATGGTCGGCGTGAAATCATCCATAAATCCATTAAGATGGTATTGAGAGAAGTAGCGCACCACGAGGGAGTTCTAGCAAACGGCATTCAATCGTCGAGGCGGTCAAAGCCGATGTATACGGACCCTAGAACGATGAGTCCGAACATGACTTTTGCGAGCCTGAAATCGCGCAAACCCATCGGGCGTGATGTGGTATATGGTTTATTCAACGTTATCATTCCATTTCAATACCGCATTGAGCCAGGACCAGAACCACATACAACGTATATCATCATAGGAGACTTTGATCCTATACTCGTATTTCATTCCCCTGACCACGTGCAACGTAAACTACGCGATGCTTTGTTAGAACATCTAGATTATACGAAACGGATACTCGCCAAATTGAGTACCTGCGGGAACCCTTATGTGGTGGCTGAAATTTATGGTGCCTCGAGAACGCTAGCGGGAGTATAGCAACACATTTTGAAAGTGTGGGAGGGTCGTAATATGAATTACGCAACAAAATTATGTATTGTTTCAATGATGAGTGTGTTTAGTGTATCGTCTATAGGCTTGGTGCAAGCCGCTGATACACCTATTGTTTCCGCTGGTGGTGCAGCCTATAATATCGGACTACAGGGTGCTTCTTTCACCAATTCGGATAATGTATCCTTAGGTGGTCAAGCTGGGGCAACCAACAGTAATCCATATTCTCATTCAGGAGATCCAAATGCAACGGGTAATAACATTGCCATTGGTCGTGTAGCATTGAATGGTTCTCAAGGTGGTGGGAACGTCGCATTAGGTGCTAAAACATTTATGGAAGGCAAAGGAGACTATAATTTCTTAGGTAACTTTGCGGCAGGCTTTAAATCAACTATTTCTGATACAATTGCTATCGGTGCTTTTGCCGGTTCTGGTGCTACAGGTAATAAAAACGTATGGCTTGGCGCTGGCCAAGCGGGTGGCAGCACAGGTAACAATACGGTGTTGATTGGCTCTAACTCTACAGTGGATGGTAATTTTAACTATGGTATAGGCCATAATGCAGAGTTAAAAGGTGAAAGCAATGCTGTGGTGGGTGCCTACAATCATGTGACGGCGAATAATACCTATGTACTAGGTGATCATGTAACGACAACTTTAGATAATGCCGTAGTTCTAGGCAGTCATTCCACTGCTGAAAGCACAGATGTGGTGAGCACACCAAGCTACACCTATGCAGGTGGCACCGTTAACTTTGCCGGCACTGCACCAGTATCCACTGTATCCGTAGGCGCTACCAATCAAGAACGGACCATCACTCATGTAGCGGCAGGCCGCGTAAGCGCGGATTCTACGGATGCCATCAATGGTTCCCAATTATATGGTGCGAACCAACAAATCGATAATCTATACAATAAAATTAGCAATATTGGAAAAGAGGCCAACAAAGGCGATGCTCGTGCTGCGGCACTAGCTGCATTACATCCAATGCAATTTGATCCAGATAATCGAGTACAAGTGATGGGTGGTATTGGCCACTACAAAGATGCCAATGCGCTAGCCCTCGGTGTGGGGTATTATCCAAAGGAAAACTTGCTCCTCACAGCTGGTGCTACCGTTAATGACCACATCATGGCCAACCTTGGTGTATCCTATAAATTCGGTGAAAACAAAATGCTACAAAAATCTCTCCTGCGTCCTATAATGCTCTCGAACAACGGGTTGATACATTGGAGGCTCAAAATAAAAAGTTACAAGAAACAGTAGATATGCTCGTGCAAAAATTGAATAACAGATAATATTGAGATACTCAGATAGCTGTATAATATAAACAGATCATTCATAAAAACCTCAGTATATAAGCGGATAGTTAGTCCATTGCGATTAGCTATCCGTTTTTTATTATATTAATTATCTTATAAATCTGTTAATAAATTTAAGATAATTATAAACAAACTATTTACAAATATTTAAAATATGATAATATAATTCATGTAAACATCATGAATAAATGATGAGTGAGAGATCGTATTATGTATTTGTTTGTAAATGGAGAGGGAAGATTATGAACAAACGGAAACGCTTATTGGCGATATTGATTAATGGTATGTTGTTATCCAGTTTATGTGTGGCTAGTGCAGCGGATGTTACGGCAGGTGCTGGTAATGGTGTTGCTTATGGGACAGGTAGCAATGCGCCAAAGATTGAAAACGTAGCAATTGGTAATGGTGCTAAGATTGGGTATTCTAATGGCGCCAGTGCTGCTACAGGAGATATCGTAGTCGGTAACGGTGCTAACATCAATAACTATGCTAGCCAAGGCGGTAGTGTTGCAATCGGTAAAAATGCAAAGATTGAAAATATGTCTGGTGGTGTTGAGGCTAGCTTTGCATTAGGTCAAACAACCTTTAGTGGTAGTTGGTTCTCTTCTGCAAGAATTCCGTCGGATCCAACAAAGGTAGTAGGTAGCGTAGCAATTGGTGACAATACATTTGCTCGTACTGGCAGTACTATGATTGGTTCCCATAACTATAAAGGTGAACTTGGTGATACTACAGTAGATACAGCGACTACTCGTAAAGATGCATTGAATGCGTATGCCACTACAGTAGGTGCCAATAGCTTTACTAATGGTGCATTTGCTACTAATACAGGTACTTATAACATTATTTCCAGTGGATATAATGGTGGACGTATGGCAAATCCTGTTAAGAACTTGGGATCCACTATTAATGGTTCTTTAAATAGCATCGAATCTAAAACAGCTAATAACTATTACTCTGGTATTGCTAATAGTATCGTTGGTACAGCAAACCGAACTTTCAATTCCAATGGTTCTATTATCATGGGTGCTGGTAACGAAATTACTAATTCCGTTACATCTATTTATGGTGCACCGGAGGATGGTGGCAATTCTGCGAAGGAATTAGCTGGTAAATTCCGTGAAGCCGTAAAAGAATCTAACGGTGGCGGCGCAACGATGGCCTTTGGCGGCGGTAACAAAGCAGACTACACATTGCGTACAGCTATGGTTGGTATTAACAATACTGTAACAGGTGCTAACCGTGCTGAAAGCGCAGACAACCTTGTTATGGGCGTAGGTAATACTGCATCTAATGTACAGCATTTGACTGCTATCGGTTCTAAGAACACCGTTTCTGATGCAAAGAATACGATTATCGTCGGCGATAACCGTACCGTAACAGGTGCTAATCATGCTGTTATTATCGGCTCTAGCGACAATGGAATGACAACAGCAGTTCACGATGCAGTGGCCCTTGGTCATAACACAGACGTATCCATCGAAGGTGGTGTAGCACTTGGTAGTGGTTCTAAAGCGACAGTAACGGCAGGTGCAGTTGGTTATGATATCCTTACTAATGCGCCATCTACCGATACATCTGCTACCTGGAAATCCACAGCATCTGCTGTGTCCGTTGGTGATGTAGCAAATGGCGTAACGCGTCAAATCACATCCGTTGCGGCTGGTACAAATGATACTGATGCGGTAAACGTGGCACAACTTAAACGATTACATGACATGATATCCGTGAATACATACAATACTGTCAACGTTCAAGGGGATGTAACGAATCTTAAAAAAGATGTATCCCGCTTAGATAAACGCGTTAACAAGGCCGTAGCTGGTTCGGCTGCATTGGCGGCCCTTCATCCGCTCGACTTTGATCCAGATGCAAAATGGGACTTTGCGGCTGGCTATGGTCATTACCATAATGGCAATGCTGCTGCACTAGGCGCGTTCTATCGTCCTAATGAGGACGTTCAATTGAGCGTAGGTTCCACTGTAGGTAATGGAGAAACTGTTGTGAATGCAGGTCTTTCTGTGAAAGTCGGTGCTCATAGCAATGTATCTCGTTCTCGCGTGGCCATCGGTAAAGAAGTGCTAGAACTTAAGAAAACCGTAGCTCTTCAAAATGCACAAATCCAAAAATTGACAGCCCTCTTAAACGATGTAGCAGGTACGCATATGAAAGCAGACCGCACTACATTATTCCCAGATGTGGCTAGCAACCATTGGGCATATGAAGCAGTGAGTGACCTATCCCGTCGTGGTTTAGTAGAAGGATACCCAGATGGTACATTTGGTGGTAATCGCTTGTTAACTCGCTACGAATTTGCAGAAATCGTATACCGTGCCCTTCAAAACGGCGTACAAGTAGACGAACAACTGGTAACAGAATTCAGCCCTGAAATGGCAGTGTTCCGCGTTGACACAGTGGCAAAAAATAGCCAAGGACAACCGACAATTGAACGAGTTAGAGTGAATAAAAAATAATATATAGAGAAAAACTGATACGAACTCTAGCGATTAGTAGTAGTGTTTGTATCGGTTTTTTATTTGTAGTATTACAAAACGTAAATTAAAATAGTAAATCGTAATATAAAATATTGTTTTTGCAATTTAATTGAATATAAATGGTTGATGTGTTACACTTAGCATACTAGGAGGTAAGTATATGAACACTACCAAATATATTCGTTTAGTATCTATGACGATGGATAATATAAAGAATATTGAACACGGTCGTATCAATTTCATAAATACAAGAAAGGACTATAAATCGAGTCTATTAGGTATATATGGTCAAAATGGTTCCGGTAAAACGGCACTTATAGATGCGATTAGCATTTTAAAATTATTACTTACAGGCCAAAAATTGCCTTCTACAATTCGTGATTATATCAATATATCCTCTGCCTCTCATACGTGTGAATTAAATTTTGAATTGTTAATAGAGGATAATCATAAACATATTTTGGTAGATTATGAGGTGGAATTAGGCATTACCTCATCGATTGCTGGTGAAAGTAATATATCGGATGATACCAGAGATGGAGAACATCGTATTTGTATTACAAAAGAGCGCTTACAATATAAGCTTGAAAGTGTAGAAACCAATATTAGAAAAAGTGTTTTAATTGACACGAATGTACCGGCTAAGCAAATCTTTAAACCTAAATCAAAATTAGATTTACTAGTTGGTCGTGATATTGATGATATTACAGATCTAATCGTAAATAAAAAACAAGCGAATGCGGAATCGCGATCCTTTATTTTCTCTCCTGAGTTTATGAAACGACTTCATAGTCGTAATGAAGTGATGGAATCAAATCAAGATTTTGCATTAGTATATTCGATTTTGACAGACTTAGTGAAGTATGGAAATCATGATTTATTTGTAGTAACAACAGAACATAGTGGCTTAATTAGTCTCGATGCACTACCATTAGAGATTAACTATCGGGCTGATACGAGACATATTGTAGGTACGATTGGATTATCCTTAAATCAACCTAATGTATTTCCTATAGCCGTTGTACAAGATATTAGAGATAGTATAGCTATGATGAATTTGGTATTAACCCAAATTGTACCAGGATTAACTATAGGTGTAGAAACACTAGGTAAGGAAAAATTGCAGGATAATCAAGATGGAGAGCGATTTGAGTTAGTATCCTATAAATCAAATACATATATTCCATTAAAATATGAATCTGAAGGGATACGTAAAATTATTTCTGTGTTAGGTCTATTAATTTCTGTCTATAATAGAAAATCTATTACTGTTGCCATAGATGAGCTAGACTCGGGTATCTTTGAATATCTACTTGGTGAGATTTTACGAATTATTTCAGAGAAAGGCGAAGGCCAATTAATATTTACATCTCATAACCTAAGACCTTTAGAAACACTTGATAAAGGCTGTATTGCTTTTACCACAACTAATCCTAGCAATCGATATACGCGAATGGTTAATGTAAAGACAAGCAATAACTTACGCGACTTTTACTATAGAGATATCATGCTGGGGGAACAGAATGAAGAATTATATAAATCGACAAATAATGCTGAAATTTTTATGCTTTAGGAAAGTTGGTATATAAATGGCACGACGAAAAATAGTGCTTGTTATTGCTGAAGGACCTTCTGATGCGGATTCATTAGAATTATATTTCTAAATTTTGATAGTAATACTGTACATACGAAAAATTATGTACGGTGATATTACTCTAAAAAGAGGAATAAACCAGTCGAATATTAAGGCTGATTAGGTAATGAAATTAAGGTATATGCTGAAAAATAATCATTTTAAAGTCATGCGATGTTCAGCAAATTATAGCATTTAGTTGATATGGATGGAGTTTTTGTTGATGACTCTGTCATTATTGAGGATGAGACAAAAGATAAATTTTGTATATACATTAGAGTCTGTTATAGTCCCAAATCGACAAGTTGCTATCGAGCGAACGAGCATAAGTATGAGAATTTGAATGCTTTAAGTTCAAGGACTCTGTATGTGGAATAATATTCCTTATAAAATATATTATATGTCTTGTAACCCGGGATCATGTGTTAGCATGATAAGCCCAATGCTACTGATGAGGAGAAAAAGGCTAACTCATTGATTTTACCGAAAGGTATTATGATGATATAAATGCGTTTATTAAATTTATAAGTGAGTCTACATTTTCTCAATGTACAGGTTATAAAGAATCATGGGATTATATAAAACAAGATAATCACTCATTAGAACGTAATTCTAATTTAGGATTATGTTTTATAGGGGTATAGGACAAAAAGTGTGTGTGACTAATCCCAATAAGTTGGAAAATCTGTAGACATATGTAGCTCATTCCAAACAGGAGCATCACCCCATTGAGGGATTGAACGATCTATTTGGCAATAATTAGATAACCGTTTGTAGATAGCAGCAATCGATTCATCTGTAGGCATACAATTTAATATATCTGAAATAGAAAGCGGTCTTGGTGAGTGCATATAGCACCACCAATAGACCGCTTTTAGTCTTTTGAAGTTTTTACACACACTTTTTGTCCTTAAGCCGTTTTTTAGTACTAAGATTGTAACTGGTAACTACTGGGTATACACAGTAGTAAGCGAATGAGTTCCTCGTATTCACTCTCATTGAGTTATCTATCTGTTTTTGATTTTGAGTGCTATGACTATTTCAGTTTATATATTTAGGATAGTGTTTGTTGAAACTTGCTAAATCTATCAAGGATATTACTTGGTAAAGACGTAAGTTTGCAATAATCAGAAAATAATGATCTTCTTAATTGATTTTGTTCATCTGTGGGATTGTTGAAAATAGTATTTTTAAACTCCGTAATAAACAAAGCTTTTTAGATATGGTGTCTTTAGAAATAAAAAGTATCATTAATATCGTTGAATAGAGGCCTTTTGCATGTCGCTTTATCAATATTAAGTGGTTGTTTTTGTCTTTTAGTTAGATAAATCAGATAAGGCAGTATTTTATATAGTTGTTTAGGTTGAATTGATTTATGACTTCTAAATTGAACAAAATGAAGATTATGTGCGCTAAATTTCTGAAGGAACGTACATTTTCAAGACCGTTTCTAATAATATCGACCCTTTGATTATATTCAATCCCAGGAGCATTTTTCGAACAATATATCAGTAATAGGTTCTTTTTCTTGGCGATTAAGTACACAGAACAAATTAATTGCATCACCGAATGATATATTTTTTAAATAATATCCATGGAGGAATATGGTTATGGTTTTCTTTATAGTGTTTAGTAGGCATTTTACATTTAGCTGTATCCTTTAAAAGAGGTAATATTTCTGAAAGTACATTATCTTTAAATGATACACCTGAATTATATGATTGATAGTTGTTTGTATCAAGATATTTTGTTTCATCTACACCAAAGGAAGAAGCAATAGAATAGGCTAACAAATTTTTAAACATATTTTCTATAAATAGACTGTATTTCATAATAAAGGCTTGAATGCTTTTTATCTAGTAAATATAATTCATAGGTATTCTATAGATAGCCCTGGCTTAAATTTGCCATTTTCCATTAGTGTACTTTTATATCCATTAACAAGATCATAATAGGATATAGATATTAATGCATGCTTAGCAAATTCGATATCATTAATCATAAGCCCGTAGTCATTTTGTAGCTTAGTGATTTGTTCATCATAGGTTTTAAAGGGTTTATCGTAGACCATATAGATATAGACTCCAGCATAAAAAGAAACCCGCTACAATTAAGTAGCGGGCATGGTGATATGCTCAAAGGCAATATCGTTTTACTACCTAATTTATAGCATAAAAGAAAGTTAAGTGTCAATATATATAATATTATTCATTCGTTAATTGAGCGATGTCGCCTACACTAATAGGAGTTATTGTGGGTGGCATAGGCATAGGAGTAGGTGTAACACCAGATAAAGTCATTTCCTCTTTTTTTGTTTGTTTTAGTAAGGACTGTAAAGGACTGAGTACATTTATGGTTGAATAATTAAATAATTTACATTCAGAAAATTGTTCATAAGGTGCATGTATTTCAACTATTGCTTTTATAGCATCATAAGTACCGTAATCATGTTCATCTATAAGAATACGAGGACCTTTTTCTATAATTCTAAGGGTTTGTCCACGTTTAGCACCATTATTAATACCATAATTAATGAGAAGTGTATTAGAATTGGGAATAGCAATAACTTCATATTCTTTAAATGACATGTTAAAACCTCCTTTTGCCTATGTTTTTATTTTATGAATCATATCCTAAAAGAAGTAATCTTATTTCTCAAAATACCCCAGCATTTCAATGTGTGTGTCAACACTTCGTCCATGTATTCTTCGGTCGGTACAACGTAGTTATAACCGTCCTTAGTGGTGCGGTTAACAGTTAGATTTTCGTCGAGGTTGGCGATTAAATCGGCCCGAGAGATTGGTTTAGCCAATTGTTTCATCACGTATAATAGGCCATTGTCGACGTCCCCGTCCACTTGGTTGTACATGTTACCCGGTGTGAGGTATTGGCTGCCACCTTTTTCCACAATGGTTTCGATGTATTTAATAAAGCGCTCTGGGATGTAGCTTTCATATTCAACAAACGGCGTGCGAGGATAGGAAGAACCGTAAATGTTGAGGTTGTCCGTCACGATGAGTAGGAACAGACGTTGATATAACACGTCGCCATCGATGACATAGCCCGGATAGTGGGAACTAATATAGTTGACGATATCCTGAACGGTAAATTCCTTGAACGTATCCATCAACACCTTGATAGCGATGTGAACAGTATTGGTCCAGTCCTCAGGAACGCCCTTCACATTTCTAGATGGCGCCATAAAGTACAGGTTGTTCAAGATATCTTGGGTTACCGTTTCGTCGTGGTTGATCTTGTCCTCGTTAGATAGTTTCGTCAATAGGCTCATGCGGAATTGCGTGTCGTACACGTAATCGTAGAACTGTTCCTTGTCGATGTAATTGCCGTTGGATAGGGTGGAAATGTTTTTTTCCACGTCTCCTGAAAGCCAGGTAATGAAGGATCGTTGTAATGATTCGTCACCTACATAGGCACAGCCGTGTTGACGAGCTCGTTCGATGAAATCGGATACATACACTGGATCATTGTACGTTTCCAAGTACTCGTGTGCTACGTAATAATCATTGGATTGTAATACCCGATTGATGTTGTTAATTTTGTAATTGGATTGTGCCCGAGAACGATCGTCACTGTTCATCGTTTCCGCTACAAGCTTTAACACACTCTTCGTATATAATGTGCGTTCTAATAAACCCTTATCTTCCGCCCGTTTATCCGAGTACAACATGATATCGCGCAATTGTTCCAAGCGTTTCCAGCCAGGGTACGTATTGTACGATACATAAGCGATGCCACGGCTCGATAAATTCTCGCTACAAATATCGAGAATTTTGTCTTTCACCATGTCTGGTACCCAAGACCAGATACCATGAACGATGATGTAATCGAAGGTGCCGAAATTCGTATCCACGTCCATAATGTTTTTCGAGTAGCGTCACATCTCGTAAGGGCCAATGGATTCGACGATCTCCTTGCCGTGCTCCACCTGTACGCCAGATAAATCGATGCCTGTGAAAGTCGCCGTAGGGTAGTACATCGCTTGTGGGATGATATTACCGCCGCAGGATGCGCCAAGCTCTAACACGCGCGCCTTGCTCGGCGCCACCGGATCAAGTCCATAAATCTAGCCTTAGCATATAAATTATTAATATTCGTGCTAGAAAATGGCTTTGAAATATATAGGAACGTATCGTAGGACGCCTTTAAATCGTTAATGCCCTTTTCCACATCCGTAGGCACGTCCATAGTATGCGTTGTCGTATCCGTTGCATCCGGTTTAGATATGACATTCTGTTCGTTGCCGTTTCAGCAGAGGCTGATGCGACCTTTATTTTAGTTTCTTTTTTTCATAATTAACCCCTTTGTTCTACACTCTCATGTATTACTGTAGATTAGTATATCATACTGTATTGCTTTATAGTGAAAGTTTATATTCCTATATATAACTATATATAGCAAATTTAATGGATCATAGAAACGGCATTTTATAGATATATATGACTATAAATAGAGAAATTTTTAAAATGTAACTATTATATCTCTACTATCATAGTTATATTCATGAATACCTCATTCATGCTTTGAAAGGTATATTTGATAAGTTTTGCTAATTTAAATGCTTGTTTTTTTCTTGATAGGTAATGGTTTTTATATCCTTATTTAACATGGTTTAATAGCATTTTACAATATATCGAAAAACTTGTAGTGTATAAACATATTAATATCATGTTTATGAAGAAATCGTGATTGTTAATATTTATGTAAGTAAATAAATCGAAAAATGATTAATATATGTTTACTGAAATTGAAAAAAATCGTACAAAAATGTGTAAAAATACACCATTTCTTAACAAAAATTAAAAATAAACATTTTTCCAAGTTTATGAGAAAAATGAGAAAAAATGTTTTACAAAAAAAGAAAATTTTTGTTATAGTATGTACATGAAGTAAGATGAATGAAAAGTGAAACATGCAAAAAATGTTCTTCACACAATGATTTTTATTTCTATTGAATAGGGATTAATTAAGGATTATAAGTGTCTTAAAGAAAGAGAAAAAGAAAGGGGTTCATAGAAATATGAATAAGATCTTTAAAGTTGTTTGGAGCAAAACAAAAGAATGCTACGTTGTAGTATCTGAAGTAGCAAAAAACAATGGTGGTAAGAAAAAAGTGTTAGCTAGCGTATTGGCTGGCTTGGCTATGGTTGGTGCAGGGGCTGCTGGTACACCGGTACAAGCGGATACGCGTTATGGAGCCTCGGCAGTTATTGTTTCTCCAGATAATTTATCAGGTACTTATACTGAAACAGGTGCTAAAGGCCCAACAAAAAATAATGTATCTGTTAACTCTGTTGTTGTTGGTTTTCTTAATGATGCATATTCTCCATCAACAAATGGGCATTTTGTATTTGGTGCAAACAATCGAGCAAATAATGAATCTACATTAGCATTAGGTAATAACAATGAAGCGACAGGTCCTTCTTCAACTGCAATTGGTTCTGGGTCTGAGGCAACAGGTAGAGATACTATTGCAATGGGTAATGTAGCTAAAGCTAATAACCTTGGTAATATTGCTATTGGCAGTTATGCAAAGGCTCTAACGTCTGGAACATTTACAAACAAGAACAATCAAACAGAGACCAAAGGTTATGCTGTTGCATTAGGTGGTTATTCTGAGGCTACAGAACATGGTACTGTCGCTGTTGGTTCGATATCTAAAGCTTCTGGTTTTAAGGCTACGGCAGTTGGCGCTGGTGCACAAGCAACAATAAACAAGCAACAGCAGTTGGTAATGCTTCTGTTGCAAGTGGTGAAAAACGCACCGTGCATTTGGCTACAACAATAAGGTAACTGGCGATAATTCTACTGCTCTTGGTACAGGTAACGTAATTGATAAACGTACTGGTGCAGCTACTGTAGCTGGTGCTGTAGCAGTTGGTAATCAGAATAAGGCGTCTGGTGATCGTGCGATTTCCATTGGTGAAAGCAATAATTCTGCAGTAGAAGATACTATCACTATGGGTACAAGCAATACGGCAAGTGTTGGTGGCGGTATTGCTATTGGTCAGAATAATATTGCAAATTCTGGTGGTAACGCAGGTAATACCATGATTGCTATTGGTCGTGAGAATAAGGCAACTGGTCAAGATACAGTGACTGTAGGTCGTAGTAATACAGCATCAGCCGATTTGGCAGTTGTTCTTGGTAATAGATCTGAAGCTACTAATAATGCAAAGCACTTGCTATTGGCACTAATGGTGACGGTTACAAAACTGTTGCTAGTGGTAAAATTTTCTATAGCTTTAGGTTCGCAAGTTAATTCTACTGGTGTGGCTTCTACTGCAGTTGGTGGGATATCTCAAGCAACCGCTGATGGTGCAAGTGCATTCGGCCAAGGTGCAAATGCATCTGCTAAATATGCAACAGCTTTAGGTAAAGGTTCTACTGCATCCATAGAAAATGGCGTGGCTCTAGGCTCTGGATCTAAAACAACAAAAGATGCGGGTGAAACTGGTTATAATCCAGCAAAGAGGTCGAACTAATGACTATAAAAAAATTTAACAAATAATACAAATGCCGCTTTAACATCTACACGTGCTGCTGTTTCTATTGGTGATGATAGTGCTAGTGTTACTCGTCAATTAACAGGTCTTGCAGCTGGTACTCAAGATACTGATGCGGTAAACGTAGCACAATTGAAGGCAGTTAACTTAAAATATGCTGGTAATAGTGGTAGTAGTGATGTACGATTAGAAAATGGTACATTGAATATTAAAGGTGAAGGTTTACTTTCTACATCTGCTGATGCAACTGGTATTACTGTAAAACTTACTAAAGGTGATGATATCGCTAAAGACAATGGTAAGGCGAAAGAACCTACTAACAATGGCGTAGCTACAACACAAAACGTAGTACAAGCTATTAATAACTCCTACTGGAAAGCGACTGCTGGCGGTAATACAGATGGTACTCCAGCTGTGGGTAACGTTAAACCTGGTACACAAGTTACTTATAGTGCAGGCGATAATCTAAAAGTAAAACAAACTATTGCTGCAAATGGCGATCAAGAATATAAATACTCCTTAAATCCAGTTTTAACAGGTATTACATCTATTGCTAATACTACAACTGGACCAAAAATGACATTTGGCGGTAGTTCTATCAATATCACTGGTGGGTCCTTAGATATGGGGAATAATAAGATCACAAATCTTGCTCCTGGTACAGCGGATAATGATGCAGTTAATGTAAAACAGTTGAAAGATACTGAATTACATATCACGCCTGGTACGTATACACCTGATGCTAATAAAAAAGTTAAATTAACGTATACAAATGGTAATAATACTGTAGTTACTGGTAAAGAAGCTGTTATCGACTTATCTGGCTTGGCAACAGGTGGTACTACTTCTACTGAAAAAGTACAAAAAGCAGCCGATGCTACTGGTGACAAAAATATTGCAGAGGTAGGACCAAAATCTGGTGATACATTTGGTGCTGCTAATGCGACTTATGAAGTATCCGTATCTCGTAATGCAGTTAAAGATGCAGCTCGTGAAGCTGTAACAGTAAATAACGGTGGTACAACGACTGGTGGTACTTATACAGCAGATACAAAATAACCCTATCTCTGTAACAGCGGTACCAGATAATACTAACCACAATACAACATATGCAGTTACATTCGATGGCAATAAAGTCGCAAAACAAATTCCATTAACTTATAAAGCAACTAATGGTACTACTACAACTCGCCGATCAAACCGTTAAACTTGATAAAGGTTTGAATTTCACAGGTGGTGATTATACAACTGCTAGCGTTGGTGCTGATGGTAAAGTAACATTTGATGTTAACCTTGGTACAGCTCCAACAGTAACTGATGGTAAACCTGGTGTTCCAGGACAAGCGGGTGCAACTGGTAAAGATGGTATTGCTACTGTTAAAACTGTTGTAGATACAATTAATAACTCCGGTTGGAAAAGCAAATGCAAAAGCAAATGGTGGTACACTTGATGGTAGCTCTACAGCGACTGTTGTAAAAACCTGGTGATCAAGTAAACTTTATGACTGGTAAAAACTTAACAGTTAAACAAGATTTGACTGGTGAACATACATACACTTATTCTTTGAATAAAGATGTCGATCTTACTAATGCTGGTTCCTTAACTGTTGGTGATACTAAAGTAAATAATGATGGTATTACAATTAAGGCTCCTACAACTCCTGGTACAACTACAACTGATGTTAAATTGACTAATACTGGCTTAGATAATGGCGGTAACAAAATTGTTAACGTAGCTGAAGGTAAAAGCTGATACTGACGCAGTTAATGTAAAAACAATTAAAAAGACGCTAAAAACTAAACTTGTTGCTGGTGAAAAATACAACTGTTGAAGGTGATGGTACAACTGCAACACCTTATAAAGTAAATGTAAAAAGGTGATTTAGCTAATATCTCCTCCATTACAAAATGGTGCTGGCTCTGGTAAAATTTCCTTTGGTAATGACCAAGTTGTAACAGTAAATGCTGATCATCCTATTAGCTTAAATGGTAAAAACAGGTGACATCACAGGATTGACTAACACTACAATCCCAACAGCAGCTGGTAGTGATTTTTGCTACTAAAGGGTCAAAAGTCAGAACTGAAGAACAGTTGAAAGTTGTGAATGATAAATTCAACAATAAAAATCAACTTAGGTGCAGACACTAATGAAACAACTAAGTTCCAATTAGATAATGCTAGTGGTATCAAATTCAATATTAAAGGTGATGGTTCTGGTACAGGTGGTGTTAACCAATATATCAGTACAACAGCAAATGGCTCTAATGTTAATGTTGATTTAACTGCTGATGCTAAAGCTAAATTAAACAAAACATACACTGTGTCTTCTGGTTCTACTAACGTAACAGTGACACCTACAACTACTGGTGATAACACTGATTTCAAAATCACTGTAGCTAGCACAGGTACTACAACATCTTCCTCTTGGAATCTTGCAACTGATAAAGTATCTGCTACAGAAGGTACTGTTGCGAGGTTCTGCAGCGACTCAAAATATTGCTGATACTAAAACAGTAACTATGCAAGCTGGTAAAAACTTAACAGTTAAACAAACTAACGATGGTGCTGGTAATGCATCCGTTGCATATTCTCTTGATAAAGATATTTCCGTTGAGAACATTACTGTAACTGGTCAAAACGGCAAAGATGGCTCAATTGGTATCAATGGTAAAGATGGTGTAACTCGTAATATTACTGTTGAGGTTCCTGGTCAAGCAGGTCAACCTGGTACACCTGGTGTAGATGGTACAACAACTACACGTATTGTATTCGATGGTAAAGCACAAGCTAACCTTGATGATGGTTTGAAATTCACTGGTAATAATGAATCCACTGAAAACAAACATAAACTTAATACACTTGTAAAAGTTCAAGGTGAAGGTACTAAAGAAGGTACTGATGCAAACTGGATGCTAAAGAAATTCAAACTTCTGACGGTACTAAATTCGAATCTGCTAAAGACAACATCGCAGTAGAAGCTAACGGTGCTGATACGTTAACTGTTAGTTGAACAAAAAAACCTTAAAGGTTTGGACAGCGTAACAACTAAAGAAATTAAACTTGGTGATGCAAATGATAACATCTCCATCAAGAAAGATGGCGACCGCATTACATACACTACTAACAATGGTGGTACAACTACTACTAATAAAGTAGCTAACCTTGGTGATGAATTACACATCACACCTGGTACATACGAAATTGGTGCAACAAATAAAGATGCAGCTGCTAAAAATGATGAAGTAACATTGACATATACTGATGGCAATGGTGTTGAAAAAGCAAATACATTTGCAAAAATCAAAGGCGTTGCTAAATCTGATCTTTCCAACATCTCTAATGATGGTAAGAAAGTAATCACTGGTCTTGGCTCCGTCGTAAAAGCTGGCGATAATGTAACAGTCAAAACTGATACAGATGCGACTACAGGTCAAAAAACGTATACTGTAAACGCTGTAACTCCAGCAGTGTACACTAAAGCTGATGGCACTAAAGTAATTAAACGTCCAGATGGTACTTTCACGACTAACCTTGATGGTTCTGCTGGTAATGATGTACCTGCAAGCGATGTAATCGTATCCTTCCAAGATGCAGCTGGTAATACAACCGGTGGTAACTCCATTGTTAATAACGTTGGCTCTGCAATCGATAAAACTGGTACATCCACTGGTGATACATTCTTAACTAAACTTGATAATGCACTACTGCAACTCCAAATGCAAACTGTTAACGTAAAAGATCTTAAAAATACATCTGATGCTATTATCGGTAAAGGTTTGAAATTTGACGCTAACGAAGGTGGCGAAAAAACAAACAAACTTGGCTCTAAAGTAACAGTTCAAGGTACTGGTACTTTAACTGCTGGTAAAGCATATGCTGATGAATACAATACAGCTAATATTAGAACTAATATCGAACAAGGAACTGATGGTAACACAACAATCAATGTTGGTTTAGCTAAAGCCTTGAAAGATATTAACTCTATCTCTAATGGTGGTTCTTCTATCACTATTAGTAATGTTCCAGCTGGTGCAACTACTCCTGCTGTAACTATCTCTGGTGGCAACTTGTCCATGGGCGATGGCACAACAAACAATAAGATTGTGAACTTGGCTCCTGGTACAGATGGTACTGACGCAGTTAACTTGAACCAATTGAAAGGTATGCGTACAGTTGTAACATCCACAGATAAATCTGTAACTGTTACATCTAACGAAAATTCTACAACAGGTCAAGTAACATATGACTTAAAAGTAGCAACTACTGGTACAGTATCTAAATCTACTTGGGATCTTAAATCTGGTGTAGCATCTGCTACAGAAGGTACTCACTCTGGTGATACGACTCAAACGATTGCTGATACTAAATCTGTAACAATGCAAGCTGGTAAAAACTTAACAGTTAAACAAACTAACGATGGAACTGGTAATGCATCCGTTGCATATTCCTTAGATAAAGATATTTCCGTTGAAACTGTGACTGTAACTGGTCAAAACGGCAAAGATGGCTCAATTGGTATCAATGGTAAAGATGGTGTAACTCGTAATATTACTGTTGAGGTTCCTGGTCAAGCAGGTCAACCTGGTACACCTGGTGTAGATGGTACAACAACTACACGTATTGTATTCGATGGTAAAGCACAAGCTAACCTTGATGATGGTTTGAAATTCACTGGTAATAATGAATCCACTGAAAATAAACATAAACTTAATACACTTGTAAAAGTTCAAGGTGAAGGTACTAAAGAAGGTACTGATGCAAACTGGTGCTAAAAGAAATTCAAACTTCTGACGGTACTAAATTCGAATCTGCTAAAGACAACATCGCAGTAGAAGCTAACGGTGCTGATACGTTAACTGTTAAGTTGAACAAAAACCTTAAAGGTTTGGACAGCGTAACAACTAAAGAAATTAAACTTGGTGATGCAAATGATAACATCTCCATCAAGAAAGATGGCGACCGCATTACATACACTACTAACAATGGTGGTACAACTACTACTAATAAAGTAGCTAACCTTGGTGATGAATTACACATCACACCTGGTACATACGAAATTGGTGCAACAAATAAAGATGCAGCTGCTAAAAATGATGAAGTAACATTGACATATACTGATGGCAATGGTGTTGAAAAAGCAAATACATTTGCAAAAATCAAAGGCGTTGCTAAATCTGATCTTTCCAACATCTCTAATGATGGTAAGAAAGTAATCACTGGTCTTGGCTCCGTCGTAAAAGCTGGCGATAATGTAACAGTCAAAACTGATACAGATGCGACTACAGGTCAAAAAACGTATACTGTAAACGCTGTAACTCCAGCAGTGTACACTAAAGCTGATGGCACTAAAGTAATTAAACGCCCAGATGGTACTTTCACGACTAACCTTGATGGTTCTGCTGGTAATGATGTACCTGCAAGCGATGTAATTGTATCCTTCCAAGATGCAGCTGGTGATACAAAATTAGGTAACTCCATTGTTAATAACGTTGGTTCTGCAATCGATAAACCTGGTACAGCTACTGGTAATACATTCTTGACTCAGCTTGATAATGCAGCTGCTAACACTCCGTTTGCAGCGGTTAACGTAAGAGATCTTAAGACTACTGCTGATGCGTTGAAAGCAAATGAACGTCATATTGCACCTACAACTGTGGCAACTGGCTCTACTGAAACTAAAGGTGGTACAGCTAATGCTGCAGGTACTGCAAATGTATACAAATATGATGCAACTAGTAAAACTGTTACATTGACATACAATGATGGTAAGGGCAATGCAGTGACTGATACTAAAGCAGTTATCGACTTCTCTGCATTGAACACTGGTGGTACAGGTGCTTCCTCTTGGAATATTGCTTCTGATAAAGTATCCGCTACTGAAGGTGCTGTGGCTGCTGGTTCTGCAGGTACTCAAAACATTGCAGATGGTAAAACAGTAACTATGAAAGCTGGTAAAAACTTAACAGTTAACCAATCTAACGATGGTGCTGGTAATGCGTCCGTTGCATTCTCCTTGGATAAAAATCTAGAAAATCTAGATAAAGTTGTTGTCAATGGTAATGATGGTGCTACTGGTCAAGCTGGTGTAAGCATTGTTGGACCTAAGGGTGCTAATGGTGTTGATGGTAACGACGGTAAAGTAGGCATTGCTGGTAAAGACGGTAAAGATGCTGTATCTATTTCTGGTAAAGACGGCGTAGGCCACATTGGTTTACAAGGACCTAAAGGTACTCCTGGTACACCAGGTGCTGATGGTGCAAACCTAGACATTACTACAGATCATGGTACACAAACACTTGTTAAACCGGAAAGAAACAATAATAATCAATCTGAACGTATCGTATACGTACCAAAAGATGCTAATGGTAATCCATTGAAAGATACTGATGGTAACGATATTAAACGTGAAGTTGCTACTATGGATGATGGTTTGAAGTTCACTGGTAACAATGAATCTACTGAAAATAAACAAAAACTTGGTTCTTTAGTAAAAGTTCAAGGTGAAGGTACGAAAGAAAGTACTGCAGTTGATCCTGCAACAGGTAAGAAATATGTAGTATTGTCTGATGGTACGACTAAATTCGAATCAGCTAAAGACAACATCGCAGTAGAAGCGGATGGTACAGATACATTGACTGTTAAGTTGAACAAAAACCTTAAAGGTTTGAATAGCATCCAACTTGGTGGTAACACTATTCAAAGCAATGGTGATAACATTACTTTCACAACTGATGGTGGCACTACAAAAACTGTAGCTACTACAGATCAATTGTGGACAATCCAAGCTAATGGTACGGATGTTCCTGCTAAATCTGGTAAGGTAAATCTTGTAGCTGGTGATCATATCACAATTACTCCTGATGCAGCTAATGGCAAAATGACAATCAGTGCAACTGGCTTTGGTTCTATGGATGGATTCAATGTAAAAACATCTGCAGAATCTGCTACAGTAGGTACTCATGCTGGCGATACAACAGAAAATATCAAAAATGGTAAAACTGTAGATATGCAAGCTGGTAAAAACTTGGTTGTTACTCAATCCAATGATGGTAATGGCAATACAACTGTTAACTATGCATTGAACAAAGATGTTAATCTTGGTAATGATGGTTCCTTAAAAACTGGTGATACTACTATCAACAACGATGGTTTCAAAAATGGTAACACTACAGTTGGTGGTAATGGCATGACTATTAAGAACCCAACTGATCCAACTAAGACTGTGTCCTTAACTAAAGATGGTCTTAACAATGGTGGTAACCAAATCACTAATGTTGCATCTGGTGGTAATGTTGATACAAATGCTGCTAACATCGGCGATATCAAACGTCTTGCTAAAGATACTCGTATCAAAGACGGTACATACACAGTAGATAACAATGGTACTGTTGAATTGACTTATGTTGATGGTGCTGGCAACCAAGTGAAAGATGCCTCTGGTAATGCTATTACAGCTAAAATCACAGGTCTTACAACACTTGACTCCACTCGTGTAAATGTAGCAGTTAATGAAACTGGTTCTGGTAAAGCGGTAGGTTCTAAAGCTGCAGTAAAAGTTACAAAAGGTACAGAATTTGTAGCGGGTGATAACTTAATTGTTGAACGTAAAGCAAATGCAGGTACTGATGTAGATAACTCTGTTGTATATTCCTTGAATAAGGACTTAAAGGTATTGAAACTATTAAAAATGGCAATACTACTATTACTTTACACAACAATCCAACGACTGCGACAGATCCAACTGCAGTTACTATCACTGGTGGTAATATCAACATGGGCGGTAATCGAATCGTTAATGTAGCACCTGCCAAAGCTGGTACTGATGCAGTTAACCTTGATCAATTGAAGGCCGCACGTACACATGTAACATCTAAAGATGGTACAGTAACAGTAACACCTACTGAAGATAAAACAACAGGTCAAATGACATATGATCTTCACGTAACTCCAGGTCAAAGCCCTGATTTGACTAGAATCACAAACAAAGTTGACCAACTCGGCGAAGAAATCGGTCGTGTAGGTGCTCAAGGCGCAGCTCTCTCCGCATTGAAACCTATCCAATACGATCCATTAGAACCAACTCAAATCATGGCTGGTTATGGTAACTACCGTGGTAACTCCGCAGTGGCTCTTGGCGTAGCTCATTACAAAAAAATGAATCTACATTAATCCATGGTGGTGTATCCTGGGCTGGTGGTTCTAGCCACATGATGGCAAACGCTGGTGTAACTTGGAAAGTTGGTAACCGTGATAGCGAAGTCGCTGTAGCAGATCGCTACCGCAAAAGGCCCCTATCAGTTCCGCGTATGCAATGCAACAAGAAATGGCGACTATGAAAGCTCAAAATGCCGGATTAAAAGGCGAAGTATCTGACTTGAAAGCAGAAAAATGAACAAATGAAAGCTCAAATTGTCGCAATGATGGCAAAATTAGGTTTATAATTTGATAGATTAAACTTTCACAGATAACGGGAAGAGGGAACTCGATACCGAGAACTCTCTCGTCCCTTTTTGGTTCGACTAAGAAAAGAGGAATAGATATGAAAAAAATCTACAATGCTTGCTTTCACAGCAAAGAGTATTAATGAGCGCCGCATCCCTTACTGGTCACGCAGCCCAGTGCACCTACATATGATGATGTATTAATTGTTAAAAAACCCTGTAATGACGCCACAACTCGGCTCTGTTGTACTCGTTCCTGTAGCGAGCCCACAAACGGTGGTCGCTGTTCATGATTATGTGAAAGCTTGGCAAAATGCAGAAATCAACATTGCAAAAGCTAAGGTTAAATACGATGATCATAAACAATTGACGAAATCTGAAAAGGTTTGGTTGCATTCTTATGACAAACATAACTATGCTGACTATTTCCGCACACATTCCATCGGTCGTGTGCATGGTCAAGAAGTGTTCATGAACTGGAACGGTGAAAATCGCAACAAGAATGAATACGAATACTTTGATATGCCAAAATACAATGAGCAAGATGGTTTCACCAATAGCTATGGGTACAATGTACTTCGTGGCATGGTAGACCAAATCAATGCAGTTATCCAAGAGCAAAAGAAAATCGGCGGTCCTATGACTGACGAAGAAGCACAAGCGTTGGAAGACTCCATTTTGGACATCATGGCTCATGATCAAGAACATGTAAATAATGACGAACTTCGTCATTACATGAATGAAACAATTTGGTACGCCGCAAAACAAACGGTGAAAAACAAAGCTAGCGAAGAACCTCAAGCTGGTGATGACCACGAAGTAGACCTTCGCGCAGCTATGGCTAATCCGCCTGTAGATCAACCTCAATCCCGTAAAGTAAACTTACGTGATGCTATAGGCAAATAATCTGGCTGAACACTAAATTATAAATCCATATGGCCCTTATAGACTCTCTAATCCCACCCCCCTTTCTTCTATAGGGGCCATAATAAAAACGCTCACACTGTGAGAACGGACTTTTGAATTGAACGCAATTTTGAAAGTACCGTCCCATAGTGTGGGCGTTTTTTGGTGCATAGAATATGGTGTTTAGTAGATCCATAGGTTCATTTTTGTGTGTAGTTTTATTTGAAATACTAGCATATATTAATAGATATATATTAACAAACCATAAAAATTTAGCATTATACAATTTAATGTGTTGGATTAATGAATGTCTTATAAATACAGTATTTTACTGATTAATCGTGTAATTTCGATTTATTAAATTTATAGAATGGTGGCGTTGGTTAAATGCCTTATTTTGTCTAATTTTATATTATTTAACATATTTATAAACTAAAAAAAGAACTATGACTTATATGAAAAAGTATATGAAGAAAATGTCGTTTAGTAAGCTATAAACATAGTTATAGCGTACTTTTTGGTAAATGTGATTGTTTTTACACATACATATAAATTTCAGTTTATTTTCATCTAAAATATAAAATTTCATTAAATAAATAGGTGTAAAAGTATTTACAATTAATTAATAAATTGATATTATTAAGTTATCCTATATGAAGTGTGTGTGAATGAGAGAAAAACCACTCTTCATGAAGTGAACTAAAGTGTAAAAGTTACATTTTTCATGTACTTATGAGAAAGGGGTTCAAAGGTTTTATGAATAAGGTCTTTAAAGTCGTTTGGAGCAAATCTAAGGAATGCTACGTTGTAGTTCCTGAAATTGCGAAAAATAATAGCGGCAAAAAGAAAGTCCTAGCTAGCGTATTGGCTGGTTTAGCTGTAGCTGGCGCTATGGGCGGTATTGCGCCTCAACAAGCAATGGCTGGTTATGATACTGGCAATAGTCATGTTAATATCTGGGCAGATACAAATCCAAAGAGTAATGGTCAAAACTATAATGTTGGTCAAAACTCGATCGTTGTAGGCTATCAAAATACTACTGATAACGTAGCTGGCCATGATGGTAAAGTAGCAATTGGTGCTAAAAATACATCCACAAATAACGCTTCTACAGCTGTAGGTAATGAAAATAAAGCTACAGGTGGTGCGGCAACAGCCGTTGGTGCTGGTAATACTGCTTCTGGTAAAAGCTTCTGTTGCTCTTGGTAATGTAAATAATGCTGATGCTAAAGGTCGCTATTGCTATTGGTACCTACAATAATGTTAATTACACCAAAGGCTCTTGGCAAACAACACCTAAACACGCAGGTGAATATTCTACTGTAGTAGGTAATTACTCCAGTGCAACTGGTACAAGTGCATCCGCTATGGGTGTATATACTAATGCTACTGGTGCAGGTTCCTTTGCTGCTGGTTACAACAATAATGCAAATGGTCAAAACTCCGTTGCTATTGGTTCTGAAAATACATCCCATGTAGCAGACACTGTAACTTTGGGTCAATTTAATAATGCAAAAACAATGGGTGGTATCTCCATTGGTAAAAACAACTTGACTGATTCTTCTAATGATGGTCGAAATGCTGCGAATACTAGAGATGAAAACTCTCAAATCGCTATCGGTCGTGACAACGTTGCAACTCACCTAGATACGATTGCTATCGGTCGTGAAACAACTGCATCTGGTTCTGGCTCTACTGTAGTCGGTGCTCGTGCAGAGGCTTCTGGTGACAATTCTATTGCTATCGGTCAAAGTGGTAAAGGTTCTCCTAAAGTAATTGCATCTGGTGTAAACTCCATTGCTATCGGTATGCAATCTCAAGCTACTGGGGAAGCTGCCATCGCTGAAGGTGCTGGCTCTCGTGCAGGTGGTAAATATGGCGTTGCATTAGGTCGTACAACTAAAGCGAATGCAGAAGCTGCTACTGCATTAGGTAATGCAGCAGAAGCTAACATTGCCAATGGTGTAGCTCTTGGTGCATCCTCTGTTACAACAACAGATAAAGGTGTGTTAGGCTACAACCCATCTGATCCACATGATCGCAAATATAAAAACTTAAAAGGTAACGTACAAACTGCAACAACTGCTGCTGTATCCATCGGTAATGGCGAAACATTGACTCGTCAATTGACAGGCCTTGCTGCTGGTACTGCTGATACAGATGCTGTTAACGTAGCTCAATTGAAAAACGTTGGCGTTGCTGTTGCTGGTAATATTGGTAAGAGTGATTTCTTGGCCGATGGTGGGCGATTAAATGTTATCGGCACAGGTCGTGTATCTACTGTGGCGGCTCATGAAGGTGAAAAAGATTCCAAAATCACTGTTGGCTTTGATGATAAAGGCATGGTGAAAGCTGGTAAAAACGTTAAGGTTGATGAAGTAACTGTAAACGGTAGAACTACTTATACAATTAACGCTGCAGACGCTGCTGCAAAATACGATTTCTTAACAAATGCTAAGGCTAATGGTGGTAAATTAGATGGCACTGCTACACCTACTAAGGTTGAAAGCGGTCAAACTGTTACCTATGCAGCTGGTAAAAACTTAACAGTAAAACAAGATATCGACCAATCTGCAGGCGAACAAACATATACATATTCCTTGAATAAGGATTTAAAAGAAATTACATCCATCACTAACAATGGTGGTCCTACAATGCACTTTGGTGGTGACAACATCAGCATTACTGGTGGTAACCTAGATCTTGGTGATCACAATATCACTAACCTTAAATCTGGTGGTGATGTAATCAATAACGCTGCTAACATCGGCGATGTTATCCGTATCTCCAAAGCTAACGATTTACACATTGCACCTACAGCAGGCACTAACAACAACGTAGCTGAATACACTGTAGATGCTAACAAAAAGGTTACATTAACATACCAAGATGGTAATGGTAATACTGTAACTGGTCCTAAAGCTGTTATCGACTTGAGCGGTTTGAAAACTGGCGACATGAGCTCATTCAACGTAAAATCTTCTGCTACAGAAGGTAAGGTTGCACAAGGTTCTGCTGGTGTTCAAGAAATCCGTGACGGCAAAACTGTAGAAATGCAAGCCGGCAAAAACATGACCATTAAACAAACTAACAACAATGGTAATGCGGCTGTTGAATTCTCCTTGAACAAAAATGTGGACCTCACTCCAGATGGTTCCTTGAAAATTGGCGATACTAACATCACTGACAATGGTTTGACTATCAATGGTGGTCCTTCCATTACTAAAACTGGTATCAACGCTGGTGGTTTGAACGTTACTAATGTGAAAGCTGGCATAAATGATAACGATGCAGTTAACGTAAGCCAATTGAAAAGGTTCGTGCTGATGAACGTCACATCAAACCTGGTGAATACGCAGTTGATAACAACGGCAAAGTAACAATGACTTACCTTGATGGCAATAATAATGACGTTCCTAACGAAACAGCTGTTATCACAGGTATTGCTAAACAAGATCTTTCCAATATCAACAAGGGTGGCGAAACAGTTATCCAAAATCTTGCTAAAAAATCCATCGATATGGAAAATGGTAAGAATACAAAGGTGAGCAACCGTGAAATCAATGGCGTTAAAACTTTCAAAGTAGACGTTGAAGGTGATTTAAACGACATTACATCCATCACAAACAAAGCTGGCGATGGCAAGGTTGTATTCGGTGGTAACCAAACTGTTAACGTAGCAGGTGATCACAACATTAACTTGAATGCTAAAGTTGGTGACATCACTGGTTTAACTAACGTAACTTTGGATGCTCCAGATTTCGCTAAAAAAGGTCGCGCCGCTACTGAAGAACAATTAAGCATCGTTAATAACGGTTTCAATAACACAGTTGGCTTGACTGGTAACACAGGCGCTACCGATCTTCAAAAAAATTGAACCAAGCTGGTGGCTTGAGCTTTTGGCGTAATTGGTGCTAACAATGGCCAATACATCAAAACAACTGCATCTGGTAGCAACGTAGCTGTTGACTTGTCCGATGAAGCTAAAGGTAAATTGAACAATACTGTAGAGGTTCGTGGTAAAAATGCTGCGAAGGTTACATCTGTAACAGAAAATACTGTTGACGGTGGTAAGAAAACAATCTACACAGTAGACGTTGATAATGTAACACCTACAGCTGCTTCTACTGAAAAGGTGAAAGCAAAAGCTGATTCCAGTAGTTCTACAGATAAAAACATTGCTAAGGTTACTCCTCAAGCAGGTGACCAATATGGCGACGCTGGTGCAACTTACGAAGTAAACGTATCCCGTAACGACGTAAAAGACGCAGCTCGTGAAGCGGTAACTGTAAATACTAGCAATACAACTAACAACCCTATCACTGTTACACCTGTACAAGATGAAACAAACCATAACACAACTTACACAGTAACATTCGATGGTAACAAAGCAGCTACTCAAATTCCTTTGACATACAAAGCGAATGGCCAAAATGCTCAAACAGTTACATTGGATAAAGGTTTGAATTTCACAAACGGCAGAAACACAACAGCTTCTGTAGATGCTGAAGGCGTTGTTAAATACGATGTGAATAAAGATTTAGTTAACATCAATTCCATTTCCAATACTACAAATGGTCCAAAAATGGAATTTGGTCCTAACTCCATTAACATCACAAATGGCCCTATCAACATGGGTGACCAAAACATTACTAACCTTAAATCTGGTGGTGATGTTATCAATAACGCAGCTAATATTGGCGACGTAAAACGTATTTCTAAAGCTAACGACTTGCACATTGCTCCAACATCTTCTGACCGTCAAGGTGAAACTACTACATCTTACGCTTACGATGCAGCAAGCAAATCTGTAACATTGAAATATAACGATGGTAACGGTGCTAACCAATCTGGTACAGTGGCGAAAATCGACTTATCCGGTTTGGCTGATCAAATCAAAGATGGTTACTCCTTCTCTACTGACGCTAAAGGTAATGTAGTTGGTAACCATGCTGTTACACCTGTAGCAAATGGTAAAACTGTTTCTTATGCAGCAGGTAAAAACTTAACTGTTGCTCAAAATATTGATAATGCAACTGGTGAACATACTTACACATATGCATTGTCCAATGATGTTGATTTAACACCAAATGGTTCCTTGAAAATTGGTGACACAATTCTCAACAATGGTGGTTTAACAATTACAGGCGGCCCATCCGTTACTAAGACTGGCATCAATGCTGGTAACTTGAACATTACTAATGTAAAAGCTGGCGTAAACGATACTGATGCAGTTAACGTAAAACAATTGAAAGATGCTCGTACAGTAGTAACTTCTAACGATAACTCCGTAACGATTAACAAAACTGAAAACGGTAACCAAGTGACTTACGACTTGCACGTGGCTCCTGGTGCTGCACAATCCGTATGGAATGTGAAATCCACAGGTAACACAACTGCTGATTCTGAAACAGCTGCCAAAACTATCTCTGATGGTAAAACAGTTGAAATGGCAGCAGGCAAGAACTTGACTGTAAAACAAACTAGCAACAACGACGGCGCTAAGGTTGAATTCGACTTAGCTAACGATATCAAGATTGGTAACGACGGCAAAGACGGTAGAGACGGCGTTGACGGTAAAATCGGTGTAAACGGTAAAGATGGTTCTTCCGTTGTGATCAACGGTAAAGACGGCTCCATCGGCTTAAATGGTAAGGACGGCAAAGACGGCCTTACTATGAAGGGCGAAAAAGGCCAACCTGGCTTAAACGGCAAAGATGGCATCACTCGCATCGTTTATGAAGATAACAACCATGATAAACATGAAGTGGCTACGTTAGATGATGGTTTGAACTTCACTGGTAACAACACTGATACAGTGAACAAACAAAAATTGAACAGCTTAGTAAAAGTACAAGGCGAAGGCGTAGATAAAAATACATCTGCTACATTCAAGAGCGCAGCTGGTAACATCAACGTAAAAGCTGATGGTACAGATACTCTAGAAGTTCAATTGAACAAAGACTTGAAAAATATCAACACAATTAAGAACGGTGGCAATGCTACTTTCACAATTGGTGGCGATAACTTTGCATTCAATGGTGGCAACGTAAGTATCGGTGGTAACAACATTACTAACCTTAAATCTGGCATTGTAAATAACAATGATACAGATAACACAAATGCTGCTAACATTGGCGACGTTAAGAATATTTCAAAAGCTAATGATATTCATGTCAAAGACAAAACATACACAGTGAACGCTGATAAAACAGTTACATTGGAATATGTTGATGGCAATGATAATGCAGTGAACAAAACAGCTAAGATCGACTTGAGCAACTTGCCTACAGGCGATAAAGCTGCTGTTGAAAGTGTAGTTAAAAAATCTCCTGCTGCTGGCGACACTAACATCGCTGACATCACTGTAGCTGACGGTAAACAAACTGGCGATGCAAACGCTAAATACGAAGTGAATGTATCCCGTAATGCTGTTAAAGATGCAGCTCGTGAAGCGGTAACTGTAAATACTACAAATACAACTAACAACCCTATCACTGTGACACCTGTACAAGATGAAACAAACCATAACACAACTTATACAGTAACATTCGATGGTAACAAAGCAGCTACTCAAATTCCTTTGACATACAAAGCGAATGGCCAAAATGCTCAAACAGTTACATTGGATAAAGGTTTGAACTTCACAAATGGTTCCAACACAACAGCTTCCGTAGCTACTGATGGCGTAGTTAAATATGATCTTAACAACAACATCGATTTGACTCCAAATGGTTCCTTGAAAATTGGTGACACAATTCTCAACAATGGTGGTTTAACAATTACAGGTGGCCCATCCGTTACTAAGACTGGCATCAACGCTGGTAACTTGAACATTACTAATGTGAAAGCTGGCGTAAACGACACTGATGCAGTTAACGTAAAACAATTAAAAGATGCTCGTACAGTTGTTACATCTAACGATAACTCCGTAACAGTTAATAAAACTGAAAACGGTAACCAAGTGACTTACGACTTGCATGTAGCTCCTGGTGCTGCACAATCCGTATGGAATGTGAAATCCACAGGCAATACAACTGCTGATTCTGAAACAGCTCCAAAAACTATCTCTGATGGTAAAACAGTTGAAATGGCAGCAGGCAAGAACTTAACTGTAAAACAAACTAGCAACAACGACGGCGCTAAGGTTGAATTTGACTTGGCTAACGATATCAAGATTGGTAAAGATGGCAAAGACGGCGTTGACGGTAAAATTGGCGTAAACGGTAAAGATGGTTCCTCTGTTGTAATCAACGGTAAAGACGGCTCCATCGGCTTAAATGGTAAGGACGGCAAAGATGGCCTTACTATGAAAGGCGAAAAAGGTGCTGACGGCGTAACTCGCATCGTTTACGAAGATCATGACAACAATAAACACGAAGTAGCTACATTGGATGATGGTTTACGTTTCGACGCTAACTCCGGTGGCGAAAAGAAAAATAAACTTGGCTCCAAAGTTACTGTAAAAGGTACAGGTGCTAAAGCTGATTCCGAATATGATTCCTCTAACATCAAACAAGCATCACCCAAGGTGCTGATGGTAACAGCGAAATCAACATCGGTTTGGCTAAAGACTTGAACAACATCAACACAATTAAAAACGGTGGTCCTGCTACTTTCACAATCGGCGGCAACGAATTCAAATTCGACGGCGGCAATGTGAACATGGGTGGCAACAACATTACGAACCTTAAATCTGGTATCGTGAACAACAACTCCACTGATGATACAAACGGTGCTAACATCGGCGACGTTAAGACAATTTCCAAAGCTAACGATTTGCACATTGCGCCTACTACATCTGATCGTACTGGTGAAACAACTACATCTTACGCTTACGATACAGCAAGCAAATCCATAACATTGAAATACAACGATGGCAACGGTGCTAACCAAGCTGGTACAATCGCAAAAATCGACTTGTCCGGTTTAGCTGATCAAATCAAAGATGGTTATTCCTTCTCTACTGATGCGAAAGGCAATGTAGTTGGTAACCATGCAGTTACAGCTGTAGGCAACGGCAAGACTGTTTCCTATGCAGCAGGCGATAACTTGACAATTGCTCAACATATCGATAATGCAACTGGTGAACAAACATATACATATGCATTGTCCAACGACATTAAGATTGGTAAAGATGGTAAAGACGGCATTGATGGTAAGATCGGTGTTAACGGTAAAGATGGTTCCTCCGTTGTCATCAATGGTAAAGACGGTTCTATCGGCCTCAATGGTAAGGACGGTAAAGACGGTCTTACTATCCGTGGCGAAAAAGGTCAAGATGGCGTAGACGGTAAAAATGGTACTAATGGTATCACTCGTATCGTATACGAAGACCACAACCATGATAAACATGAAGTTGCTACATTGGATGACGGCATGAAATATGCTGGCGACGATGCACAAGGCGCAGATAAATCCAAAGTAATCGCTAAAAAATTGAACCAAACAATGGATATCGTTGGTGGTGCAAATAGCACTAAATTGACTGACAATAACATCGGCGTGAACAACGTAGATGGCAAATTGAAAGTTCAATTGTCCAAAGAAGTGAACTTGACTCCATCCGGTTCCTTAACAATCGGCGATACTGTAGTTAACAACAATGGTTTGACTATCTCTGGTGGCCCATCCATTACTAAGACTGGTATCAATGCTGGTAATAAAACAATTGTTAACGTAGATGCTGGTGTAAATGATACTGATGCAGTTAACGTAAAACAATTGAAGACAGCTAAAACAGAAGTTAAAGCTGGTAATAACGTAACTGTAGACACAACTTACGGTAATGATGGTCATACAATTTACACTGTTAATGCGAACGACGTAGCTCTTGGCGATGCAGTATTGAAATATTCTGCTAACGGCACTAACACGCAATCCGTTAAATTGTCTCAAGGCTTGAACTTCGTTGACGGTAACTACACATCTGCTTCTGTTGATGCAAATGGTCAAGTTAAATACGACGTAACAATCGGTAAGGTGAAAGACGGCGTTGACGGTAAACCAGGCGTAGATGGTAACGATGGTATCGCAACAGTTAAAACTGTAGTTGATACAATCAACAACTCCGGCTGGAAAGGTGATGTTACTGGTAACACAGTCAATAACCATACTGCAACAATCGTTAAACCTGGCACAACTGTAAACTTCGGTGCTGGTAAAAACTTAACTGTTGAACAAATCGTTAATGCTGTAACAGGCGATCATACTTACAACTATGCATTGTCCGATGACATCAAAGTTGGTAAAGATGGCAAAGATGGTGTTGACGGTAAGATTGGTGTAAATGGTAAAGATGGTTCCTCCGTTGTCATCAACGGTAAAGACGGCTCCATCGGCTTAAATGGTAAGGACGGCAAAGACGGTCTTACTATGAAAGCTAAAGATGGCCAACCAGGTGTAAACGGTAAAGACGGTATCACTCGTATCGTATACGAAGACAACAGCAAGAATACACACGAAGTGGCTACTTTGGATGACGGCATGAAATATGCTGGCGACGATGCTCAAGGCACAGATAAATCCAGGTTATCGCTAAGAAATTGAACCAAACAATGGATATCGTTGGTGGTGCAAACAGCACTAAATTGACTGACAACAACATCGGCGTGAACAACGTAGATGGTAAATTGAAAGTTCAATTGGCTCAAAACATCGACTTGACTCCAGCAGGTTCCTTAACTATCGGTGGTACTAGCATTACTGATAATGGTTTGGTAATCAACCAAGGTCCATCCATTACTAAAGGCGGTATCAATGCTGGTAATAAAACAATCGTTAACGTAGCTCCTGGCGTAAACGGTACTGATGCAGTAAACGTTAACCAATTGAACTCTGCTAGAACAGAAGTTGAAGAAGGTGACAATGTAACTGTAACATCCCGTACAGGTGCTAACGGTCAAACAATCTACAAGGTAAGTGCTACTGGCGTTAACCTTGGCGATGCAGAATTGAAATACTCTGCTAACGGCACTAACACTCAATCCGTTAAATTGTCTAAAGGTTTGAATTTTGTTGATGGTAACTACACATCTGCTTCCGTTGATGCAAATGGTCAAGTTAAATACGACGTTAACCTTGGCAACATCAAACAAGGTACAGACGGCAAACCAGGCGTAGATGGTAAAGATGGTATCGCAACAGTTAAAACTGTAGTTGATACAATCAATAACTCCGGTTGGAAAGCTAATGCAACAGGTAATGTGGTAGGTACATCCACTGCAACAATCGTTAAACCTGGCAGCACAGTAAATTACGGTGCAGGCAAAAACTTGAACGTAAAACAAACTGTAAACGGCGAAGAACAAACTTACGAATTCGCATTGGATAAAGATTTGAAAGAGCTTAACAGCGTTCAAACTAACACAATCCACTTAGGTAGCCCAACATCTCATACAACTATTAACTACAATGCAGGTAATGATCGTATCGAGTACACAACTAAGAACGGCACTAAACAAGTAGCTAACTTAGATGATATTTGGACTATCCAAGCAAATGGTACAGACGTTAAACCTGTAGGCGGCAAAGTTAATGTTGTAGGCGGCGACCACATCAAAGTTTCTACTGATGCAGCTGGTAAGATGACAATTAGTGCTGACGGCGTTGGTACTATGAACGGCTTCAATGTTAAATCTACTGGTAATACTACTAACGATTCCGATAAAACAGCTAAAAACATCACTGATGGTAAAACTGTGGAATTCTCTGGTGGTAAGAACCTCACTGTTAAACAAACTAACACTGCTGACGGTGCAAAAGTAGAATTCGCATTGAACAACAACATCGACTTGACTCCAAATGGTTCTGTAACAATTGGTGACACAGTAGTTAACAACGATGGTTTGACTATCACTGGTGGTCCTACTATCACTAAGAACAATGTTGATATGGGTGGCCAACAAATTCACAACGTGAAATCTGGTGGCGATGTAGATTCCAATGGCGCTAACATCGGCGACATCAAACGTATCTCCAAAGCTAACGATACTCGTATCAAAGACGGTAACTACGAAGTTAGTCAAAACGGTACTGTTGAAATGACATATGTTGATGGTTCTGGTAAACAATTAGTTGACGAACACGGCAACCCTGTGAAAGCAACTATTTCCGGTATCGCTCGTCAAGACTTGTCTAACATTACTAACGAAGGTAAAAAGGTTATCACTGGCCTTGGCACAATCGTGAAAGCTGGTCAAAACGTATCCGTTGATGAAGCAACTGATAATGCAACTGGTCAAAAAACATACACTGTAAACGCTGATCTTTCTGGCGCGAAAGTTTATGCTGGCGTTGGTACAGATGGTTCTGGTGTGGCTAAAGGCCTTAAGAACCCTGCAAAAGTTGAAAAAGGTACGCAATACATTGCTGGCGACAACATGGTTGTAGAACGCAAACATGTTGATGGTGATGATAAACTTGATAACTCCATCACTTACAGCTTGTCTCACGACTTGACTGAAATCAATTCTATCAGCAACGGTGGCGCAACTCTTCGCATCAACTCTAACCCAGGCGGTAATAAATACGACCGTGATGCAGCTGTAACTCCAGCTTTTGAAGTTCATGGTGGTAACCTCAGCATGACTGGTAATCGCATCGTTAACCTTGCACCTGGTATCGATGGTACTGATGGCGTAAACGTTAACCAATTACGCGATTCCTTAACAACTGTTAAATCTACTGATGGCACTGTACGAGTTACAGATCTAAGCACAGATCCTAACAAACATGAATACGATTTACATGTTAACCCTGCAGCTGACCCTCGCGTAGATCAATTGGGTGAAGAAATCGGTCATGTAGGTGCACAATCTGCTGCATTGTCCGCGTTGAAACCTATCCAATACGATCCAATGGAACCAACTCAAATCATGGCTGGTTATGGTAACTATCGTGGTAACTCCGCATTGGCATTGGGCGTAGCTCATTACAAGAACGAATCCACAATGTTCCATGCAGGCGTGTCCTGGGCTGGCGGCAACGGCCATATGATGGCTAACGCTGGTGTAACTTGGAAGGTCGGCAACCGCGATAGCGAAGCTCGCTGTAGCAGATCGTTACCGTAAGGGTCCTATCAGCTCTACATATGCAATGCAAACTGAAGTGGCTTCTATGAAAGCACAAAATGCCGGATTAAAAGGCGAAGTATCTGATTTGAAAGCTGAAAATGAACAAATTAAGGCTCAAAATGCAGGCTTACAAAGCGAAGTAGACCAATTGAAAGCTCAAATGGTCGCTATGATGGCTAAATTAGGTATGTAATAAGATACACATGGATGGGGATTCTCCTTGAATCCCCTACCATCGCTAATATTCGACAATGAAAAGAGGAATAGATATGAAAAAATCTACAATGCTTGCTTTCACAGCAGCAGCACTTATGAGCGCTGTATCCATTACAGGATATGCTGCTGGCTCACCAACATATGATGACAATTTGATTTTGCCTAACCCTGCTTCTACACCAACTACAGGTCCTGTTGTACTCGTTCCTGTGGCTAGTCCACAAACGGTACAAGCTTTGCATACATTTGTACAAGCATGGCAAAATGCAGAAGTGAACTATACTAAAGCTAAGATTAAACATGACAATCATGAACAATTGACTAAGGCTGAAAGTAAATGGTTACATTCTAAGGATAAACATAACTATGCGGACTACTTCCGCACACATTCCTTGGGACGTGTTCATGGCTTTGAAGTCGCATTCAACTGGAACGGCGAAAACCGTAACAAAAATGAATACGAATTCTTTGATATGCCAAAATACAATGAAAAAGATGGTTTCGTAAATAGCTACGGATTCAATGTATTACGCGGCATGGTAGACCAAATCAATGCAGTCGTTCAAAGACAAAAAGAAATCGGCGGTCCTATGACTAACGATGAAGCAAGTGCTTTGGAAGACGCAATCTTGGATATCATGGCTCAAGATCAAGAACATGTGAACAACGAAGACCTTCGTCACATGATGAACGAAACAATTTGGTACGCAGCTAAAGAAACCGTAAAAAACAAAGCAAGTGAAGAGCCTACTGCTACTGAAGAACACGTAGTAGACCTTCGCAAAGCAATCAATGAGCCAGTGGAACCTTCCGCTCCTCACACAATTGATTTGCGTAAAGCAATTCAACAATAAGATTGCTGACCGTATATCTTTAAAAAGAAATAATATGGCCCCTCATATGCTGATATAGGGGCCGTATATACCCTAGAACCCCTAACTAGGGCACAAATAATCCTTATACGAATGACGCCACCCTTGTGGGTGGCGTCATTTGTTTTATAAAAGAATGTAAATGGTATATCAGATAAGACATTAAGGTAGATCAGTGGGTTATATAAACATAAAGATGTTAGATAAGCATATTATAGTATTATATAGTGTTAATTAATTACTACAGGCCTGTACTAAATGTAGAATGACAGTTGTAAGGTCTCCCAAGAAATAAAACAGGCCTGTACTAAATGTAGAGTGACAGTTACAAGGTCTCCCAAGAAATAGAACAGGCCTGTACTAATTGTAGGATGATAGTTGCAAGGTCTCCTGAGAGATAGAACAGGCCTGTACTAATTGTAGGATGATAGTTGCAAGGTCTACAGAGAAATAGAACAGGCCTGTACTAAATGTAGAATGACAGTTGCAAGGTCCCCCAAGAAATAGAACAGGCCTGTACTAAATGTAGAATAACAGTTGTGAGGTCTCCTAAGAAATAGAACAGGCCTGTACTAATTGTAGAATGACAGTTGAAAGGTCTCCCAAGAAATAAAACAGGCCTGTACTAAATGTAGAATGACAGTTACAAGGTCTCTCAAGAAATAGAACAGGCCTGTACTAAATGTAGAGTGATAGTTACAAGGTCTCCCAAGAAATAGAACAGGCCTGTACTAATTAATAGATATAACTGAAACTAATTAGTGGAATAGCATATATTGTATTTATAGTCTATAGAAATATAAAAAGGGGGCCATCAAATACAATATATAGTAGTGCCAAAATAAATAAATACATTATACAGAAAAGGTGAAAAAAGTTTCAAATTTTTTAAAATTAGGACTTGCGCGCATCTCTTGTTTGTACTATAATAACCATACAGTCGTTGAGGCGACTGTTTCTTAATGAGGAAACACTAGATACAATCTAGATTCTTTGTTAATTATTTTTTTGAATTTTATGTAAATCCTTCACATAGAGGTAATTACAAAATTCTAAAAAAGATTATAAAAAGTGCTTGACACTGAGTGGTCAACATGTTATTATAATCTAGTCGCCAGTTGGTGAAACACTTCAAACAAAAGTGCTTCGGAGCTAGATAATATCTGGTCTAACTGGTACAGATCTTTGAAAACTGAACAATGATAGGTAATCAATCATATGATTGAACATATGCCAGAGTGCGGGTTTTGACATAGTCAAAAACCAACCATAATTCAAAAGTTACTTAAATGTAACGACAACAAATAATGAGCTATTCAAATAGCTTCAAGATATCTTGGAGAGTTTGATCCTGGCTCAGGACGAACGCTGGCGGCGTGCTTAACACATGCAAGTCGAACGAAGAGCGATGGAAGCTTGCTTCTATCAATCTTAGTGGCGAACGGGTGAGTAACGCGTAATCAACCTGCCCTTCAGAGGGGGACAACAGTTGGAAACGACTGCTAATACTGCATACGATCCAATCTCGGCATCGAGACTGGATGAAAGGTGGCCTCTATTTATAAGCTATCACTGAAGGAGGGGATTGCGTCTGATTAGCTAGTTGGAGGGGTAACGGCCCACCAAGGCGATGATCAGTAGCCGGTCTGAGAGGATGAACGGCCACATTGGGACTGAGACACGGCCCAGACTCCTACGGGAGGCAGCAGTGGGGAATCTTCCGCAATGGACGAAAGTCTGACGGAGCAACGCCGCGTGAGTGATGACGGCCTTCGGGTTGTAAAGCTCTGTTAATCGGGACGAATGGTTCTTGTGCGAATAGTGCGAGGATTTGACGGTACCGGAATAGAAAGCCACGGCTAACTACGTGCCAGCAGTACGCGGTAATACGTAGGTGGCAAGCGTTGTCCGGAATTATTGGGCGTAAAGCGCGCGCAGGCGGATTGGTCAGTCTGTCTTAAAAAGTTCGGGGCTTAACCCCGTGATGGGATGGAAACTGCCAATCTAGAGTATCGGAGAGGAAAGTGGAATTCCTAGTGTAGCGGTGAAATGCGTAGATATTAGGAAGAACACCAGTGGCGAAGGCGACTTTCTGGACGAAAAACTGACGCTGAGGCGCGAAAGCCAGGGGAGCGAACGGGATTAGATACCCCGGTAGTCCTGGCCGTAAACGATGGGTACTAGGTGTAGGAGGTATCGACCCCTTCTGTGCCGGAGTTAACGCAATAAGTACCCCGCCTGGGGAGTACGACCGCAAGGTTGAAACTCAAAAGGAATTGACGGGGGCCCGCACAAGCGGTGGAGTATGTGGTTTAATTCGACGCAACGCGAAGAACCTTACCAGGTCTTGACATTGATGGACAGAACTAGAGATAGTTCCTCTTCTTCGGAAGCCAGAAAAACAGGTGGTGCACGGTTGTCGTCAGCTCGTGTCGTGAGATGTTGGGTTAAGTCCCGCAACGAGCGCAACCCCTATCTTATGTTGCCAGCACTTCGGGTGGGAACTCATGAGAGACTGCCGCAGACAATGCGGAGGAAGGCGGGGATGACGTCAAATCATCATGCCCCTTATGACCTGGGCTACACACGTACTACAATGGGAGTTAATAGACGGAAGCGAAACCGCGAGGTGGAGCAAACCCGAGAAACACTCTCTCAGTTCGGATCGTAGGCTGCAACTCGCCTACGTGAAGTCGGAATCGCTAGTAATCGCAGGTCAGCATACTGCGGTGAATACGTTCCCGGGCCTTGTACACACCGCCCGTCACACCACGAAAGTCGGAAGTGCCCAAAGCCGGTGGGGTAACCTTCGGGAGCCAGCCGTCTAAGGTAAAGTCGATGATTGGGGTGAAGTCGTAACAAGGTAGCCGTATCGGAAGGTGCGGCTGGATCACCTCCTTTCTAGGGAGACATACACCAGGCCAAGAGCTTGGATGTCACTTAGGTCGACACTTTGGCCAGTAAGTAGACGTAGCATATGCGCTAGCTGTACTTACAACCTACATTGTTCGGTTTTGAGAGATCTGTAAAGACTCTCAAACAACTCCATAAGGAGTTTTGTTCTTTGAAAACTACATAGAAGATAATTATTATATATATTTGTAAGGTCATCTCTTAGAATTTCTAAGTAGGTTGACCCGAGCACATAGGAAATAATTCTCTGACTTATTGGTGGCGTACATGAAAATGTACGGCTACAAAATAAACGACAATGTATCTAATGCATGTCATAAAATCTAAGTAAAGATTTTAAGGGCGTACGGCGGATGCCTTGGCGATATCAGCCGAAGAAGGACGCGGTAAGCTGCGATAAGCTACGGAGAGGTGCAAGCAACCTTTGACCCGTAGATTTCCGAATGGGGGAACCCGGCAGTGGTTATGCACTGTCACCCATACCTTTGAGTATGAGGAGGGCACCTGGGGAACTGAAACATCTAATTACCCAGAGGAAGAGTAATCAAACGAGATTTTTCTTAGTAGCGGCGAGCGAACGGGAAAGAGGCCAAACCGGAGCGGGCAACCGCACCGGGGTTGAGGACAGTCATCAAGTGTAAAATGAGGTAGAAGAATCGAGTTGGAAAGCTCAGTCGCAGAAGGTGAAAAGCCCTGTAATCGAAACCTTGCATACACGGGACTGTATCCAGAGTACCACGAGACACGTGAAACCTTGTGGGAAGCAGGGGGACCACCCTCCAAGCCAAAAATACTGATATCGACCGATAGCGCATAGTACCGTGAGGGAAAGGTGAAAAAGAACCCCTGGCGGGGAGTGAAAGAGAACCTGAAACCGTATGTCTACAAACAGTCGAAGTCTGTATATATATCAGGACGACGGCGTGCCTATTGAAGAATGAACCGACGAGTTACTGTTGCTAGCGAGGTTAAGTGGAAAAACATGGAGTCGCAGCGAAAGCGAGTCTGAACAGGGCGTTCAGTTAGTGATAGTAGACCCGAAACCGTAGCGATCTATCCATGGCCAGGTTGAAGCACAGGTAAAAATTGTGTGGAGGACCGAACTCGTGAGCGTTGAAAAAGCTTTTGGGATGAGTTGTGGATAGGGGTGAAATGCCAATCGAACACGGAGATAGCTGGTTCTCCCCGAAATAGCTTTAGGGCTAGCCTCGAGGTTGAGAGTATAGGCGGTAGAGCACTGATCGGGCTAGGGGCCATACCGGTTACCGAACCTAGTCAAACTACGAATGGCTATACTTATACTCGGGAGTCAGACAGTGAATGATAAGGTCCATTGTCAAGAGGGAAACAGCCCAGAACACCGACTAAGGTCCCCAATGTCATACTAAGTGGCGAAGGATGTGGAATTTCCAAAACAACCAGGATGTTGGCTTAGAAGCGACCCACCATTTAAAGAGTGCGTAATAGCTCACTGGTCGAGAGACTCTGCGCCGAAAATGTCCGGGGCTAAAGTATGAAACCGAAGTCGTGTCATATGCAGTAATGTATATGGGTAGGGGAGCGTTCTCATCGGATTGAAGCAGTACCGTAAGGAGTTGTGGACTGGTGAGAAGTGAGAATGTCGGTATGAGTAGCGAAAAAGAATGGTGAGAATCCATTCCACCGAAAGCCTAAGGGTTCCTGAGCAACGATCGTCGTCTCAGGGTAAGTCGGGACCTAAGCCGAGGCGGAAAAGCGTAGGCGATGGACAACAGGTTGAAATTCCTGTACCGGTGTGAATCGTTTGATCGAAGGAGTGACACAGTAAGGTAGGTCAGCACGCGATTGGAAGTGCGTGTTTAAGCATGTAGGTTGAGTTATAGGCAAATCCGTAACTCTAAAAGCTGAGATGTGATGACGAGCTGTTTACAGCGAAGTGATTGATCCTACACTGTCGAGAAAAGCTTCTAGGTAGAGACACATCGCCCGTACCAAAACCGACACAGGTAGGCGGGGAGAGAATCCTAAGGTGCGCGGGAAAACCCTCGTTAAGGAACTCGGCAAAATGCCTCCGTAACTTCGGGAAAAGGAGGACTCATGTAGTGTGAAGGGCAGTAACGCGTGGAGCATGAATGAGTGGCACAAGAGAGGCGCAAGCGACTGTTTACCACAAACACAGGTGCCTGCTAAAGCGAAAGCTGATGTATAGGTGCTGACACCTGCCCGGTGCTGGAAGGTTAAGAGGAGGGGTTAGACTTCGGTCGAAGCTCTGAATTGAAGCCCCAGTAAACGGCGACCGTAACTATAACGGTCCTAAGGTAGCGAAATTCCTTGTCGGGTAAGTTCCGACCCGCACGAAAGGTGTAACGACTTGCGCACTGTCTCAACGAGGGACCCGGTGAAATTGAAGTACCTGTGAAGATGCAGGTTACCCGCGACTGGACAGAAAGACCCCATGGAGCTTTACTGCAACCTAAGATTGAACTTAGTTAATGAATGTACAGGATAGGTGGGAGACTTAGAATCTAGGGCGCCAGTCTTAGAGGAGTCGTTGTTGGGATACCACCCTTTGATTAATTGATTTCTAACAGGCCGATTAACAACCGGCTGGACAGTCTTAGGCGGGCAGTTTGACTGGGGCGGTCGCCTCCTAAAGAGTAACGGAGGCGCCCAAAGGTTCCCCTCAGAGCGGACGGAAATCGCTCGAAGAGTGTAAAGGCAGAAGGGAGCTTGACTGCGAGACGGACAGGTCGAGCAGGGACGAAAGTCGGGCTGAGCGATCCGGTGGTGCCGAGTGGAAGGGCCATCGCTCAACGGATAAAAGCTACCCTGGGGATAACAGGCTAATCTCTCCCAAGAGTCCATATCGACGGGGAGGTTTGGCACCTCGATGTCGGCTCATCACATCCTGGGGCTGAAGTAGGTCCCAAGGGTTCGGCTGTTCGCCGATTAAAGTGGTACGTGAGCTGGGTTCAGAACGTCGTGAGACAGTTCGGTCCCTATCCATCGCGGGCGCAAGAAACTTGAAGGGGGCTGCTCCTAGTACGAGAGGACCGGAGTGGACGAACCGCTGGTGTACCAATTATCCTGCCAAGGGTACAGTTGGGTAGCTACGTTCGGGACGGATAAACGCTGAAAGCATCTAAGCGTGAAACCAGCCTTGAGATGAGGTTTCTCATAGCATAAGCTAGTAAGATCCCATGTAGACGACATGGTTGATAGGCCAGGTGTGGAAGAGCCGTGAGGTTTGGAGCTGACTGGTACTAATAGATCGAGGGCTTTACTTAATACAATAAGCGGAAATGTGCAACAAATATATATAACTTCTATGTGGTTTTCAGAGTACAAACTCTGACAGATTCAGTGGCGATAGCTACGAGGGTCCACCTGTTCCCATCTCGAACACAGTAGTTAAGCTCGTAAACGCCGAAAGTACTTGGCTGGAGACGGCCTGGGAGGATAGGAAGTCGCTGATTAAGTAAAAGGCTAACCGAATGGTTAGCCTTTTTTGTTATATATATTGCTGGTTATACTCAAGATAACCCTTTTTTTTGATTATCATAATAACTTAATGGTATAATAAATGAAATGGAGGTAGAACTATGTTAATTAATTTTTACTGTTTCAGGATTTTCATCTATAAAAGAGAAACAAGAATTAACTTTATGTGCATTTAATAAACAACGTATCAAAAAGTACTCGTTATGAAGATAATTATATTCTCGATAGTCTTAATCGTCCTACCAAATCTACAGTGATTTTTTTGGTAATAATGCAGTAGGAAAAAAACGAATATATTATTCGCAATTCATAGTTTATTGGAGATGATCAATACAGGTAGATTACTTTCTAATCTTAAATTGTTTAATTTTAATTCTAACTATATTTCATATGAGATTATTATAGAGACCACCCGAAGGACAATGTTTTTCGTATAGTCTGACTATTAATCGTAATGAAGAAGTCATATTTGAACAATTAAAGCGGAATAATATAATTATATATGGTTATAAAAAAATAGTGAATTAACAAGTCAAATTCTTGATGAAAAAAATTTTTAGAGATTTATTCAATCAAATCTACATCTACTATTTTATCTAAAAATAAAAGACTTTATTAAAGATGTTTATGATGAGTTTCTTGAAAGTGTAAGTGATATAATAGTTGTTCAAGATTCATTTATTAATGTTGCACTTAAAAAAATTTTTGAACTTAATTATAAAAAAAGAGAAAGATATTATTGACAAAAAAATAAAAAAATTGGTGAAACTAATTTTTATCTCAAGTTGATTCAACTATTACTGATATTGAATTTGTTAAGCGAACCAATGAGGAGGGTGAATTAAGATTTGGATTAATTATTTGTAGAAATAATGATAATGAAAAAGGTAGTTAAATATCCTTTTGCATTTGAATCTAATGGTGTTAAAAAAGATTATTGCGATTATTTTATCATTATTGCAAGTATATATGGGTAAAACTATTATTATTGATGAATTAGATTCATCTATTAGCACTCGATCTTTTGATTTTGTTATTTAACAAAAATAATTAACTCTCCACAAAAATGAACATGGACAATTAATTGTTACTACACATAATCTTACTCTTTTTGATTTAAAAATATTTTTGCTCCTGAACAACTTTTATGTAGTCTATAAAGATACTAAATTAACTACAAAAAAATTAATTCACTTGCTGATTTTGAATTACGTACTAATAAGAAAAAAATTTAGCGAGTGAATTTTTTTAAAAAGGTGGATTTGAGGGATAAAATATGAATAAAATGAGACGGGAACCAAAGCATTTAAAGACCTCTGTTAAAATTCATATTTTGTGTGAAGGGGAAACTGAAGAAGCACTTTTGAGTAATTTGTTGTCTAAGTATAATACGATTTCAATAGAATGTTTTGGTGGAGGCGGTTATAGTACAGCAGAAAAAAAGCATTTGATAGTAACATTTCTTTTGTATTCTGTTATTTTACTTGTAATGGATTTAGATAAGGCTCAAACCAAACCAGTAGAGAAATCTATATTAAATCGCTTTATTACTAAAATCCATAAAGTAGATAAACGTCATTGTATTTTTTTATCATCCCCTAATATAGAATATTGGGTTGCGTGTAGCATTAATAAACCAAAATCTTATTTATTAGAGGATTTAAAAAGCACTTGGATATAACAAAGGGAGTACTGTTAATGATTTTATAAAAAAATTGTAATGGATCTTATGAACAAGCTAAAATTGTAGCCAATTCCTCAAAGACATACTATAGTAAATCTACCCCAAAATCTAACTTTACATTGAATCCTAATTATTTTACTATCAATCAAAGTAACCTTTCGTCTTTAATAGAATATATAAATCAATTAAATCAGTAGTATTATTTATATGGTGTCTTTACCTAAGGAGGGTTTATGACTAAGAAGATTGCAGTTCTTGTGAACGAAGACACGATGCAACGTTGTTCTTGCGGTGGTTGTCTTAAGGCATATATGAATAAGGTGGATTCTTTCGAGCGCTATGCTGATGAGGATACTGAGCTAGTTGGTTTTACCCATAGCGGTGGCGATTTGGAGAAGAAATTGGCTTCTTTCAAGAAAAATGGTGTTACTACCATTCATCTTTCCACCTGTACGCGTGGTAAGAATGATAATTATGAAAGCATAGCTCGCCAATGCGCGGCAGCTGGGTTTGATGTTGTTGGGTACACTCATGGTGGCGCTGTATCTAAAGATGGTAAGGTGGCTATTGAGCTTGTTGGTGAATCCAATAATTAGGAATCTATTGTTTAAGATGATAAGGTGACCATTGAACTCGCCGATGAATCGAATTATTAGAAATCTTTGTGTTCCTATGGCGCATTTATGTTGTGAGATAATGAGATAATAGCACACGTTTATTTTGAGAGATAACTAGAGAATAGAACGCGTTTATTTTGAGAGACAATGAGAGGTTCAAATATGAATAAGAAAATTAAATCTTTGGTACTAGCCGCTGTGATGGGGCTTTCATTAACAACAGTTGCCGTAGTACCAACAACGGTAGAGGCTGCTTCTGCAGGGGCTGCAGAAACGTTAATTGGTGGTGCAGTGGCGTATGCATATGTATCCACGGCTTTCAATAAAATGGATAATTCAAAGGAAGGCCAAGAACAAAGCTTGGCTCGTGCAAAGAAACAAACTGGCTATTTAGAGGATAGTGCGGCGCAAGCACGGGTGCAACGTATCATGAAGACCTTAGAGGCTTCGCCTAGCGTTAAGCGTTCGTATGTGGTGTACGCAAATCCTAGTGATGATTTCAATGCGTTCGCTACGGTTGGTCGCGTGATGTCTGTTAACAAGGGCGCTTTGGATCTATTAGATGATGATGAACTCGCTTATGTTATGGCTCATGAAATTTCTCATGGCGAGCACAAGGACATTGTCAATGGTCTCAAGAAGCAAGTAGGTTTATCTACAGCGGTGAGCCTTGCTGCTGGCGGTGGCGGTAATGCGGCTATTTTGTCCAATATTGCTGGTAATTACATGGAGAACCAAGTATTCACGATGGGCCAAGAAAAGGCGGCTGACGAATTGGGCTTTAAGATCTTGAGTGAGTCTCCATATAATGTGGGAGCTGCCGCTGCATCTATGGCGGTACTTCGTAATAAATATGGTGATTTGTACCGTGAAGGTTTGAACCAAGTATTTAGTCCTAACAATCACCCTAAGACGAGCAGCCGTGTAAAGGACAATATTGATCGCATGTATACGTATTCTGGCAATCACGTTACGGTCGATAATGGCGCGGTATTTGTGAATGGCATGAATATCTATAGCCCTGCCAATAGTGGTCGTTATACGGGCGAAGAACGAGCTTATTTCATGGCTGGTAAATTGGCGCGCTTGTACCATAATGGTCAAATTCAGCCAGGTGGTGCATCTTATGATGGACCTACTGTGACCGTGGCAGGTCGTTCTATTGTCACAACTCCTAATGCTGATGTGGCCCTTATGGTTGCTACCAATTTGAATAATTCCTTTGTGAAAGCCGCAGGCCCTGTGAAAGGCAAACAAGCAGCAAAACCTAATAAGAAAAAAGTCTAGTAAGAAATAATTAAACAAGATCTCATTTAAATAAGAATATAATACGATGGTGACATACTTTTGGTTGTAGTTTACTAAAGAAATCGTATGACTCGTAAGTGATATATGGAGAGAGACCGCTTATGAAGAAGATAAAATGGATTGTACTACCGTATATAGTCATGGGCATTTGTATTGCCATAGGTTTAGTTATTGGGATGGCGCCAGAGTTGTTAGGCGATGTTATACCGAGGCATGGCGTGATAGGTCGGATGTTAACGGCTGCGAATCACCGAAAGATTCAAGATAGTCAACATACAGAGATGGTCGTGCCGGATTATGTGCGCCGCGTCGTTACCTTGGGAACCGGAACGGTGGACTTGGTTGGGGCTGCTGGTGAGCCTTATGTTGTGGCCACTGATGGATCTCCGTATAGTTCTGGTACAGAGATAAAGGGGCGTGTGCAGCCTACGGTGGAGTCTATAAAAGCCTATGAACCGGATGTGGTTATCGCACCGGAAACGACGCCACCAGGATTAGTGGCATCGTTGCGTGCTGCGGGTACTCCCGTGTTTATTTACACCATGAAAGATAGCCTGAAGGATATAAGCCTTAATACGAAGCAAGTGGCTAAGCTATTTAACAGTACAAGTGCAGAATCTTCGATTAATAGTTCTGTTATGCATGTCAAAAAACAGGTGGAGCCTCATAAAAATGATGTGAAACCGGTGATTGTGTTATATAATCCGACGCATGGTTTGTATCGTTCAGGTGTACTTCGGGATATGATTGAAATGATTCATGGCATCGATGGTGCAGGAAACTTGAAAATCAAAGAGCGTGGTAAGGATCCTAATGTTCTATCTGATGTTTGGGACTATCGGGCGAGCTATCCTACTTTCAACATGCAAGAAAACATGGGCACAAAAGCGGATTTGATTCGCATCAATCCTGATGTTATTTTTGTGCCTACCATATATTCGGTCAAACAACCTGAGTATAAGCAGGATATAGATGCTATTATGCATGATCCGGACTTGCAGAATATAACAGCTGTGAAAAAGGGCTATGTGTATCCTATTAATGACATGCACATCATGAGCTATTCGTCGTGGATGTATTATGAAATGGAACAGATGTCGAAATGGTTGTATGGCGATTGGTCGTATAAGAATTATGTAAAATACCAAAGTATGCCAGCTAATTAACGATATAGGTCTTATATTGTTGCTGCTAGTTTACAGTGTATTGCATGATGAGATTTTTTTGAAAGCATAGGAGGATAGCTTATGCAATTACGTCGTTTGATGATTGTTTTGGCTATTTGTATTGTGGGGCTGGTGGTAGCAGCTTTTGGTATGTACCGTTCTTGGCAAAACTTTACAAGTGGGGGCCTATTCGGCATATTAAGCTCTCACGGGCACTATATGATGGTGGATGGAACCAGCACAACAGTTACATTAGATCATAAGGCAGAGCGTATCGTCGCCGTAGGGCCTAATGTGGCGGATTTGGTGAGCGAACTGGCCGGTGATTCCGTAGTGGCTACTACCGCAGCACCGTATCAAGTGACTAATACCATTAAGCAACGGGTGGCGCCTGATGTGAATGCTATTGTGGCGTTAAAGCCGGATATTGTTATCATTGAAGATGGCGCTGAATCCATAGAACTCGTTAGTCCGTTGCGAGAAAAGGGCGTTAAGGTAGCCTTATTAAGAGCGCCTGTGACTGTGAAAGACGTAGAGGACCAGACGCGCAATGTAGGTAAATTACTAGGCCGTGAAAGCAAGGCGGACAGCCTCATAGCGACGATGATGAACTACATCCGCGATACAGAATCGCTTCGTTTTGCGCACCGCGATGATCCAAAGCAGACCGTTGCTGTGTATAATGAAAACGGATTATATGGTAAACCGAAAACCTTGATCGCCGATATGCTCACCTATGTGGGCGTCGATAATGCAGCTGCTAAGAGCGGAGTGAAACAATCTAACTTTGGTACAAAGGCAGACCTTATCAAGGCCGACCCTGATATTATCATTGTACCGATGGACATACATGCACCGGATTATAATCGCGATGCAATCTATGCCAATTACTATAATGACCCTGTATTGGCAAATTTGAAAGCTATTAAAAACAAAAAGGTAGCCATCGTGTCTATGGATGCCCTGTTGGCCAAGAGTTACCATATTGGACGAGGTATTTATATAATAGCTCAAGTGGTGTATGCAAGATAGTGTATTGATAGGCAAGATACTGTTTATGTATCATTATTTCGTAGCGAGAGGATGCACATACATAAGTTTTATTATAATGATATAACGGTGTCATAGGATAGTTTAAACGAATGGTTATGCAGATATGAATAATATTCATAAAATTGTATAGAATTAATAAATATGTACTTGATAGAGGTGTTATGTTCAGCCTCTTAGTATGCTAAGAATTTAGATAATATCTGTATAGGCAGTCTATAGAAAACATTTCTATAGACTGCTTTTTTTATATGTATTGAGAGCAGATAAATAATTTTTAGCATGAGAATTATTAGTGTTTTTATATAATAGACAAATGTATGTATTCAATAGAGAAATTAGTAATTATAAAAAAATACATAGAGTAAAATAGCATACCTATACAGGGTATAGGTTTATTGTGCTACGTATTTGTTTATGAAATAATAAAATAACTTAGTGTTAATCGTAATATAACGATTAATACAGATTGCATTTGTGTTTTATACGCAGTAGAGTACAAATTTATAATTATAAGTTTGAGGAGGTTATTATGGAGTATGCAATTCATCTTTTTAATGCGGGTGGCGTAGTCATGTATCCGCTAGTTTTATTTATGTTGGCAGCATGTACGATTTTATTTGAGCGAATTCGTATGTATCGTCGCATTGACAGTGAAATTCAACAATTGTCGTCTAGCATTGAAGCAGGTCGTAATGCGAATGATTGGATTGCATTAGAACAAGCGATTAAGAATAATGATGATGCGCTTAGTCAATTTGTAACACCGATTGTTGATTCCGTATATAACTTTGAAGGCTTAGAAAACCGCCTTCATGATGTAGTAGGTTATATGGATGAACGTTTAAAACGCGGTCTTAACTGGCTCAGCATGATGGTTACTATGGCTCCATTACTAGGTCTATTGGGTACTGTAGTGGGCATGATTCGCTCATTCGCTGCTGTTGGTGGCGATATCGGTGCTCCTACCGTTATTACTGGTGGTGTATCCGAAGCGTTGATTGCGACTGCTACAGGGCTTTCAGTAGCCATCGTAGCATTAGCCATCCACAGCTGGTGCACAAGTAAAGTAAATTATGATATTGCAAAATTGGAACAACGCTTAGGTTCTATCTTGGATTTATATATTAGGAGTCAACGATGAAACGTAGTTCAGTAGGGATACAAAAAGAACCTACCATCATGATTATACCTATGATTGATATTGTATTTTTCTTGCTCGTATTTTTCATGATGAGTACGTTATATATGAATACAGAGGAACAAATTCCGCTCAATTTGCCAAAGGCCTCTGCATCAACGGCAAAAACGATTGAGCCGATTACGATTTCGCTCACAGCTACTCATAAGATGTATTTGAACGAACGTGAAATTAGATCTGATGATTTGGGCAATGAAATTCAAGGCATCGTTGCGAAGGAACCACAACAAGCTTTTATCGTCCGTGCATCTGAAGATATTGCGTATAAGGATGTTATTAGCATTTTGGATAATCTCAAGATGAGTGGTGCTCGATTTGTCAGCGTAGCGACAGAACGGAAGTGATCATATGGTGAGTAAACGATATGGCATTCCTTTTATCGCTGCATTGGTGGTCAACTTAGCATACTGGGGTGTTGTAGGCGATTTGTTCGGCCATTTAAAACCACCAGAAACGCCAAAGAAAGATTTGGTCATCAATCTTGACATGGTGCAACCGGAACCTCCTGAGCAGGAGAAGAAACAGCAAGAGAAAATTGTCTCTGATGATAAAGAAAATGCTGCGGGCGGTAAGTCGGGTAGTGTATTACCGGATTTATCGGGAAAACCGACACCAGGCTTGCAAAATCTTAACCCTTATCTAGGTGGCAATGAAACGGCTAGTGTAAATCTACATGGGAATACAGATAATCCTGTAGGTGTTCCCGGCGATGGTGATACAACAGGCCCGGGTGGTGGCCCCGTTGGCAATGGTGGAATAGCAAATGACGGCCCTGGTACACAGAGCGGCAATCCTGGGACTAGTAATACGGAAGGTTCGGGATACTTTGATGTTTCCGGTTATCGTGCTAGTTTAGATGCCAATAAAGTCATGCCAGCACAAGCTGTACGTAGAGGAATTACAGGGACAGTTACCATTAGGGTTTATTTTGATGGCGAAGGTAATTATGTAAGGGCTGAAATTGAGGGGAGTAGTGGTTCTAGCCTTCTTGATAATGATGCCCTTGCCCTTGCAGCTAGGTCAGGTGGGGCTACCAATACAACTGGTGAGCCTAAATCAGATGTTTTTTATATAAGATATGAATTTGAATAATGATTATATTTGGAATGAGCCTAAATTGAATTAAATGAATTACAGTTTATGTAGTGGATATGAGAAGGTTCATATCCACTACAACCAAATTGCCCACTGTAGTTTGGAGGCTACAAATTAACAGAATTAACAAAGTTTTAATAAAACATATAGGATGGTGAATGAAATGAATAAACGTGTATATGTGGCCACAATGATGGCGTTACTTAGTATGAGTGTAAATGGTTATGCGGTAGATATGACAACTAATGAGAATCAAGAGTCGTCCAATGTAATCAATGTTACCGCTAATCGCACAGCCCTCCTAGATTTGGACACACCTGTAGCGATGAATGTAATTACACCTGAGGAGTTAAAAAATACTGGTGCTACCACTGCTTTTGATGCGGTGGCGACCGTACCAGGGGTAACAATAAATTCTTATGGTGCCGGCGGTGCCGATTTTGGTGGTATGGATAGCCGTACGAATATTCGAGGCCTTGACCGTGGTGCTCTTGTTCTTGTAAATGGCGTGCCTATGAACCTTAATGGCAAAGGTGGACTCGGCTCTATTCCTACGAGTGCCATAAAACGTATCGAAGTAGTGAAAGGAGCTGCTTCTACATTGTATGGTGCAGAGGCATTAGGTGGTGTTATTAATGTTATTACTAAGACTCCATCTACAGAGGGTGGCTCTGCTACAGTTGCTGTAGGTAATCGTGGGTCTAAACGTTTTGATGTGTCTTATGGTACAGATAAATTCATCGTTGGTATTGATAGAAAATATTGGGGTACACAGATCCATCCACACCGATTCGCTACGACTATGCAGGTACTAAACACTACGATTACTATAGTACTCGCAACAAGGGCAATTCGTTGGGGCTATTTATGAGCGGCAAGCTTTCAGATAAGGTAACTTTGAATTTTAACCGCGCTGAAAGCAGATCTTCCTTTGGCTTAATCAGTACAGAAACGAATCCGGTTAACCAAGCAAGACATTCTACAACGTATCATTACAAGGATGATCGCAATAATGCATCCTTGATTTATAAGGACAAAGGGACTACAGGTACATTGTTCTACAATGACCGCACCATGCGCGGTACGAGCCGTGTGCACAATACGTCCCAAGCTAAGGCGACAGAAACGAGCTATCAAGCACGTCAATATGGGTTCGATGTTCAACATGAATGGGATTTTAGAGATGGTAAGGACTATCTAATCGCTGGTGTTACAGGTAAGCAAGAAACATACCATGCAACGGCGGTGCCTGTGTATATTCATCCTAAACGCAATAGCTATGCCGTATATGGTAGCTATTCTTATGAAATTAACCCTAAATGGACATCCATTTTGGGCTTGCGTTACACCGTAATCGATGATCCAATCAAGGATCAACATGTGTTGACCCCTCAATTCCAATTATTGCACTCCATCAATAAACAATCTTCCATGTATGTGAACGTAGGGAAAGCTTTTACAATGCCTAGTTTGAGCGATACATTCCGTAGCGTTAGCCGTCGGTATACAGCGGTAAGCAGTAAAAACCTTAAACCAGAAGAGGGTTGGAACTATGAAATTGGGTACAAGCGGATTAACAAAAAGGATGATTGGAAGGTTGATGTGTTCTATATGGATTTCAAAAACTTCTTCCAATGGCAACCGGATGCAAATGGTCGACCTTTGGTGCGAGTAAATGGTGGGAAATTCCGCAACGTGGGCATCGAAGCCGAATATGGTAGACGTTTATCCGACCGCCTCAAATGGAACGTGAGCGGATCTTACTCTAATCCAAGACAAAAGGAAATGAATGAAAATTACTGGAAACAAGCGGCTCCTAAATTGCAATTCACTACAGGCATTCGCTATGAAAGCCCAACGTGGGAAGCAGGCACATCCTTTAGCTTTGTTACAAAACGGTTGCGCAATCGAGATGGTGGCTTAAACCCTAATATTGCCCTTTGGAACGCTTATGTGGGCTATCATTTCAATAAGGATGCAACACTTCGTCTAGATGCACGCAATTTGTTAGACCGTCACAACGTTATCACCAATGGGGATTATGAATACTGGGGTGACCCATTCACATATGAATTGAGTTATACACAAAAGTTCTAATATTTATTTGTAGAGATTTATATAAAATCCAGTACTAATAGGGGGTATGGGTTTTGTGTAGCCCTTTTAAATGTGTAATAATACAATTATGTAGTTTTTATGAATAATTAGTGTGTATTACGAGGGATTTGTTATGGACAATCTTAAGAAACGACGGACTTCTGTACTTATAGGATTGGCTTTGATGGGATTATCTGTGCATGCATATGCGCTGGATGTAACGGTCGCCACAGATACTCCTACTACGGTAGCATCTACTGAAGCAAATGGCGCATCTGAAAGTCATGTCATTAATGTAACAGCTAATCGGATGGCATTGTTAAACCTAGATACGCCGGCGACGATGGATGTTATTACGGACAAAGATATCATGAATAGCGGTGCTAAAAAAATGCCTTTGATGCGGTGAACATGGTGCCTGGTATTACATCTTTCTCCTATGGTGCATCTGGCCTTGAATATGGTGCCATGGATAGTCGGGTCAATATTCGTGGACTAGAACGAGGTTCACTCATTCTCGTCAATGGCGTACCGATGAACCTTAATGGTAAGGGTGGTCTTAGCTCTATTCCAACAGGTTCTATCGCCCGTATCGAAGTGTTGAAAGGCGCCGCTTCTGCTTTATATGGTTCTGATGCGATGAGCGACGTTGTTAATGTCATTACTAAAAACACCTACTAAAGAAGGTGGCTCTGCTACTATTGGGGTAGGCAATATGGGTAGTCAAACCTATAAAATCAACTACGGCACGCCGCGTTTCTTGATTGGTATAGAACGGGGTTTCTTTGGTAAACAAGATCCGTCTACACCAGTTCGTACAGATTCGGTGGATCACCCTCGTGGGTATGAATACTATACAGCACGGGATAAGGGGAATTCCTTAGGTATATTTATGAGCGGCAAATTGAGCGACAAGGTAACATTGAACTTTAGCCGCTTTGAAGGTAAGTCGGCCTATGCTCAGTTGAGTACTGAAAGCAATGCGACGAATCGCAATCGCCACTCTACAACATATGCATATGATGATTCTAAGAACAATGCGTCCTTGATTTATAAGGATGGAAATACGACGGGTACACTCTTCTATAATGATCGAGATTTGAAGGGAAAAAATCGTAACCATAGTCTTCCATCCTATACATCTAATGATAGTAACTATATTGCTCGTCAATATGGTTTTGATGTACAACACGAATGGGATTTTAGAGGTGGCAAGGATTATCTAATTGCCGGTGTATTGGGTAAACGTGAAACGTACCGCACTACATCAGGTCCCGTCTATGCAAATCCTCATCGTCATAGCTTAGCTCTTTATGGTAGTTATTCCTATCAAATCAATCCAAAATGGACTACTATTCTAGGCTTACGTTATACGGATATTAAGGACCCTGTGAAGAATCAACATGTGTTGACACCACAGTTCCAATTGAATCACCGTATTAATAAAGAATCTTCTGTATATATGAATGTAGGCAAAGCTTTCACCATGCCTAATCTAAGCGATACATTTAAAACAGTAAACCGACAATATCAATCGGTTAGCGGTCGTAATTTAAAACCTGAAGAAGGTTGGAACTATGAATTGGGTTACAAGCACATTACCAATAAAGATAGTTGGAAGGTTGCCGCATTCTATATGGATTTCAAGAATTTCTTCTCTTGGAAACCAGATAGCAATGGTAAAATGACGATTCGCGTTAATGGTGGCCGTTTTAGAAATGTTGGCGTTGAGGCGCAATATGGCCGTAAATTAACAGATCGCTTGAAAGTAACTGTGGGTGCATCTTATTCGAATCCAAAACAAATGGAAATCGACAAAAATTATTGGAAACAAGCCAATCCAAAATTACAATTTACAGGGGGCATTCATTACAATAGTTCCACTTGGACAGCTGGATCTAGTATAAACTTTGTAACAAAACGGATGAAGAACCGCGATGGCGGCATCAATCCAAATCTTGTAGCGTGGAATGCGTATGTAGGGTATCAGTTCAATGAAAACTCTTCTGTACGACTCGATGCGCGTAACTTGTTGAATCGTCACAATGTTATTTCCAACGGGGATTGGGAATACTGGGATGAGCCATTCAATTATCAGCTTAGCTACACTCAAAAATTCTAGATTACTATAAGTCTGTATTAGAACTATACAAGGAGTATCATCATGAACAAGAGCATTGTGTATCTTATATGTTTGATGGTACTCCTTTTTGTAGGTGTAACCGGATGTGGTCCGCAAGATGAAACGCGGACCTTGCCATATACCCGTTATGTTGAAAGTTATGATGGGGCACGCGTACCAGTACCTGATCATCCGAAACGTATTTTAGCATTATCCTCTGCGTCGGATACGATTTTATTAGGCCTTGTAGAACCAGACCGCTTGGTAGGTATTAATACATTATCTACCTATGAAGAGTATTCTTTAGAGGCGAAGCGTGCTAAGCTGGTTAAACCTGCTATGAGTTCTTATCCATTAGAAAAAATCATTGCCTTGGAGCCAGATCTTGTCATAGCACCTGATTATACGAGCGCAGACATCATTGCAGGTTTACGCCACATGGGTATACCTACTGTTGTAGTGCCAACCGGTACTACGGTAGAATCTGTCATTAAGAATGTGACGGACATAGCTCATATTGTAGGGGAAGATGAAAAGGGGCAATTTTACGAGCAGAAAATCCGTCGTGAACTAGAACAGATGAAACGGCTTGGTACATCTATTCCATTGAATCAACGCAAAAGCGTACTCTTCGTATCATCCATGGATGGGTACACCGGAACAGGCAGTCTGTTTGATGATATGTGCAAGTATATGAGCATCTACAATGCACCTGATCTTCTCGGTTTACCGCCACGGACTCCTTTTGGAGATGAGCGTGTATTGGCTATGGACCCAGATTATATTTTTATTCCATCCTATAAAGGCATGGATAAAAATTTAGCTAGTCGGTATCTTGATAATCCGGCCTTTCAAAATCTGCCAGCTATAAAAGAACATCGCGTTAAACCTTTGCCGGCTGCGTACTTATATACTATGAATCAGCATATTGGCGAAGCGATGCTTGCTATTATGCATACTGTGTATCCTCAGTTAGAAAGGAATCCTCATGACTAAACAGAAACAAAAAATCATGGCAATTGCCATAATTGGGGGATTGCTATGTATTGTAAGCCTATTGGCGCTACATGTAGGAACGATTATGATTCCTATCGGTGGTGGCATACAAAGTATTTAAATGGTATGGGGATACCGGTTCATTTTACAGCTCCGATTACAGCTGAACAGGAGGCGGTATTGTGGTTTATCCGTATGCCACGTCTCATCATTGGTCTCCTTGTAGGTGGTGCCTTGGCCCTCGCTGGTGCGGTTATGCAAGGCGTTTTCTCGAACCCCTTAGCAGACCCTGGTATTATGGGCGTATCTGCAGGGGCATCCCTAGGTGCCGTTATCGCTATTGCACTGGGGGTAACATCTCTCGGCATGTTTTATATGCCTGCCTTTGCCTTTGTAGGGGCCTTTGTATCCGTTGGGATTACTATTCTTTTGACCTTGCGCAATAACAAGTTAGACACGACAACCTTATTGCTAGCAGGTGTAGCCGTTAGTATGCTACTCGGTGCTTTTACATCGGGTATTTTGACGATGATTAATGAATATCGGTTGCGTGAATTCCTATTCTGGATGGTAGGCGGTCTTGATTTCCGTCGCTGGGACCATGTGGCACTAGCTGTAGGGCCTATCGTGACAGGTAGCGTTATTTTGATGATGCTCGGTCGTCATCTTAATGTACTCGTTCTCGGTGACACAGAGGCACGTGCATTGGGCTTACCTGTTATGGTGTACCGTATGCTATTCTTATTCCTTGCATCCGTTATTACAGCTACTGCTGTATGTGTCAGTGGTTCTATTGGCTTTGTAGGCCTTGTGGTTCCTCACATTGTCCGCCTCTTAGTAGGACCGGATCATCGCATATTACTGCCTATGGCAGCTGTTGGAGGGGCATTATTTCTCGTATTCTGTGATACATTGGGCCGAGTTATAGCACAACCTATAGAAATTCGGGTTGGTATCATGACAGCTCTCTTAGGGGCACCATATTTCTTATATTTACTACATCGTTTGCGCAGCAAAGGAGGGGCCTAATGAAACTAGATGTTCAATCCTTATCTGTCACATTAGGGGAAACAGCTATTCTAAAGGATGCGTCCTTCTCTATTGATAGCGGTGAATTTGTCGGCATTATTGGCCCTAATGGATCTGGTAAAACGACGTTGTTAAAAACTTTACGTGGCCTCTATCCTGCATCTGGTGGTCAGGTTTTATGGGATGGTAAAAGCATTGCCTCCATGAGCGATAAGGATATCGCTCATCATGTGGCATATATGCAGCAATCTGTAAATGTTTCCTTTGATTATGAAGCCATTGATATTGTGATGACAGCGCGTTACCCTTATTTGAAATGGTGGCAACAAGAGGGCCCCGGAGATAAAGCTATCGTAGAAAAGGCTATGAAAGAGGTGGGTGTATATCACCTGAGACATCGCTCCGTACAAAACCTTAGCGGTGGTGAGCGACAGCGGGTATTTTTAGCCAAGGCACTGGCACAACAAACAGAGGTGCTATTATTAGATGAACCGACGGCGGGGCTCTTGATTTGGTGTACGCTGATGATATCTTTCACGAAGGTCGTAGATTATGTGACGAAGGCAAAACGATTCTAATCGTCGTCCATGATTTAGAATTAGCTGCTAAATATTGTACTAAGCTCGTCTTAGTAAGCGATGGTCACATCGTAGATGTAGGAACGCCTCGTGAAGTGCTGACTGCAGAGAATCTACGAAACGCATTCCATCTATCGGCAGCGGTCTACGATGATCCATACTTTAAACAACAACGTATCTTTGTATTCCCTAAGGGAACTACAAATATTGATGATTTTAAACAAACAGGTGGTAGTACAGACATGTCTATCGATCCTGCGTTGAAATAAAATTTTTTATCATGAGTTGAGATAAGATGTTTCTATCCTAAATGAGGTTAGGCTTATGTTATATCCATTTACTGCTATTGTTGGTCAAGATGAAATGAAGTTGGCCCTGTTACTTAATGCCATAAATCCATCTGTCGGTGGTGTGTTAATCGAGGGGGAAAAGGGCACTGCCAAATCTACGGCTGTCCGTGCTTTGGCGAACCTATTACCCCCTATGGAGACAGGGGCTACGGCCATGACCGTTGTGGAACTTCCTATTAATGCTACAGAGGACCGTGTTGTAGGGTCTATCAATTTAGAAAAAGCACTACAGGACGGTGTGAAAGCTTTTGAGCCCGGCATTTTGCACGCAGCACATCAAAACATTCTCTATGTAGATGAGGTTAATCTATTAGATGACCATATTGTAGATATTTTACTTGATGTAGCAGCTATGGGTGTCAATACGGTAGAGCGTGAAGGGGTGAGCCACTCTCATCCATCTCGCTTTATCCTCGTAGGAACAATGAATCCCGAAGAGGGTGACCTTAGACCTCAGCTGCTAGATCGTTTTGGTTTATCCGTCATGGTCTATGGTGAGCATGATCCAGCACAACGGATGGAGGTTATCAAGCGCCGCCTCGCCTTTGGCGACAATCCTGACAGCTTTGTAGCGTCTTATGAGGAATCGGAACAAGCATTACACGAACGCTTATTACAAGCACGTGAATTATTACCAAGCATCATTCCCACCGATGAGGTATTGTTGAAAATTGCAAGCATTAGTATTGGTGTTGGCGTTGATGGTCATCGTCCAGATATTACGATGATGCACACCGCTCGTGCACACGCAGCCTTTCACGGGCGCCATCAAATCACAGAGAGCGACCTCAAGATAGCAGCACGATTAGCATTGAAACACCGTTTACGTCGTTTGCCATTTGAGGAGCAAGGTCACGATGAAGACCGCATTGATACAGTAGTATCTGCGGTACTTGAGGGCTAGCTATGGACACATCTGTACAAGAGTCCCTCAAAATAGGCCTTGTAAACAATCAGATTCATACTCTCGTTATTTCTGGTGGTACTGGTGTGGGTAAAAGTTATATCCTTCGCCAGTGCCTCGAGGCGTGGCATATTCCCTATCGTTTGATACCTGTGTATGTAGATAATTCGCAACTACAAGAGACTATCGATTTTGAAGCATCCCTAGAGCAGGGCAAGATGATTATGTCCGCAGGTCTTTTAGATGACACTAGCACTCGATGCTGGGTTGTCGATGATGGGCACGTTCTGGCACCTGAGGTTCGTCATGCCTTATTAGTAGAGGCGAAGCGACGTCAAATACTGCTCATCATGACTATCAATCATGAAGATAGAACACTAGATGATGCGGAGTGGGAACTCGTCGATGTGCATGTATCTATGGCTGCATCTACACTAGAGTCTCGAGTTGCTATTTTGCAACAAAATCGAGAAGGAATCCTATGTGGTGAAGCATCTATAGCAAGGGATAATCAATCAGACTTGGACGATGCCTTATGTGAGGAGGAAACTAGTTCAATAGATGTTATTTCACCTGAGGATATGTTATCTCTCATAGCTACTAAACGAGTTCAGAATATTGTTGTTTCGGATGCTATGCTTTCACTAGCCATATCCTATGCACTACAAGCACGCACTGTAGGGCATGGTGCAGAATACATATTGCTGCAAGTTATGAAAGCTCTTGCAGTTCTTGATGGCAGCTCGTACTGCAAGCCAATCCATGCAGACCGAGCCGCTTTATATGTTTTGCCCCATCGTATGAAGCGAGATGAAGCATCAGAATCTCAATCATCACAAGGGGATAATGGAAGCAGTACAAACGACCAAAATCAGTTGCAGAAGAATACTGAAATGGCAGAGGACTCTGATGTAGATAACTCGAGTAATTCGGGTGGAGAAGATTCTAATGGTGATGAATCCAATCCCAATGAATCAGATAATTCCAATAATGATATAAGTGGTACCGAAGATGGAGCGTCTAATCAAGACGTATTCGGCAACGCTAATCAAGAAGAAACTAGCGGCACTAATGACGCTAACCCTAAGGAACCTGATAGTTCTGATTCAAGAAGCACTAATGCTGATGTATCTAACGGGCTATCTTCTGTATCCTTGCCTGATACTGTTGCCCGTATAGCTAACCAGATGTTTCATTGGAAATTGCAGTCTTATAAGACGGTAGACCGCCAGTATCGCAAGGGTTCTGGTCGTCGTCTCATGACTAAGACAAAGGATACTCGAGGGCGCATGATTCGAGCCTATCAAGATGAACATGCTCTTGAGGACTTGGCCTTAGTCGATACATTGCGAGCGGCAGCACCCTACCAACGGTTGCGAGCTGCTGTTAAGGTGGAACAAGAAACACAATCTACGCAGTCTCTGCCATTAGAACAACAAGAAGCTAAGGGATTATCTATAGTGATAAAACCACAGGACTATCGCCGTAAAGCTCGAGAAAAACGTGTTGGCGCATATCAGCTCTTTGTGGTGGATGCTAGCGGTTCTATGGCGGCACGTCATCGCATGGAGGCCACAAAATCCGCTATTTTGAGCCTCTTGCGTGATTCCTATATTCACCGTGACTCAGTAGGACTCATTGCCTTTCGTAAGGAATCGGCAGAGGTGTTATTGCCGTTCACGCGTAGCGTAGAGCGCGCAGAGCGACTATTAGCCTCTATGCCTACAGGTGGTAAAACGCCATTAGCTCACGGTTTACGCATGGCCTACACCATGTGCGATAGATTGTTGCGTGCCCATCGGGCAGAACGCATTCAGATTATATGTATCACCGATGGACGTGCTACGTCGGGGGATTCTGAGGATCCCGTATCAGAGGCTAAACAATGGGCTCGTATTCTTGGGACCTTGCCTGTAGACTGTATCGTTATTGATACGGAGACGGGCTTTATCAAGCTAGGCCTTGCTAAGGAATTATGTAAATTAATGAATGGCAGTTATTACGCCATGGATACTATTACGGCGGATGGTATATTACGAGTATCGCGGAGGTAGATCATGAGTCGTCTCATGTATATTTCTAATTTAGGAAAACAAATCCAATATATAGAACAGGCTGTTGCCACCTATCCTGAATTGATACAGGGTGAGGTGGACATCTGTAATATGAAAAAACAGCCCCTTTGGGATGAGGATTTTGAAAGCCGCCTAAGCGCTGCAGATGTCGTTTTCGTAACGAATATGGGGGTTGGCTTAGATTCGCCATTTTTAGAATGTCTAGAGCGTTGGCTGTATGTGCATCATCCTAAGTATTGGATCGATGTGGTAGAGCCTAAGAAAACAGATATTCTCTATCGCAATATAGACGAAAATCAACGGAGATTTCTTGAAAGCTATCGCCGCACCAGTGGCGTCATGAACTATGTGCGCCTTATTAACGGTGCTTTTAGTACAAACCAATCTCCGAATGGGAGGAACCTGACCACATTCCGTGGCAAGCCATCATGGGCCGCGATGGAAATATCTACGAAACCTATGATGAGTTCATGGAGTCCGAAGGAAATCCAGATTGGCCGTCCATCGCGGTGTATTTCTATCGCGACGAATGGATTATGGGGGATATTTATTACCAACAGGCCTTGTTTGAAGAGATTTATAAACATGGTTACAACCCGATTATCTTTTATGGACAATATGGTTCCAATCCTCGTGTAGGCATTCCGAATATGAAGCTGTCCATGAATTACCTTTTCGGTAAGGACCAGTTCCCCTTTGACGTGCTCATAAATACTTGTAAATTCTCCTATCAGTCCTTAGGGGCGCAAACTTTGGAGGAGTTAAAGTTACAGGATGTGCCTATCATTCAGGGCTATACCATATACATGGATGAGAAAACCTGGGCTGCAGACCCGCAAGGCGTGACGCCTTTGGACGTGAATTTATCTATATCACAACCTGAGCTCGATGGCGTCATTCAGGGTGGCGTCGTGGCGTGTCAAACCTTTGATGAGCGTGGTCACTATGTGTATCTACCTGTAAAAGAACGCATTGCTGCTATTGTAGAGCGGGCCATTAAATGGTCTAAATTACGACATATTCCAGTATCGGAGCGAAAGGTAGCTATTATCCTGCATAACTATCCGCCTAAAAACTCCAATATTGGGTCCGCTGCAGGACTTGATACGCCTGAGTCTGTACGACGACTATTACAGGTCATGCAAGACGAGGGCTATACCGTAGATACTGTGCCAGAAACGAGTGCAGAGTTGATGGATATAGTCACATCTCATATGACGAATGACAGGTCTATGCTCACTGATGAGCTCTTAGCTTCTGCAGAAGGGCGTTTGAGTAGTGCTGATTACAAAGCGTATTTTGAAACGCTGCCAGCAGATACGCAAAGTCTATGATCGAGGCTTGGGGCGCGGCGCCTGGAGATGTATTCGTCTACGATGATGAGGTTATTATCCCTGGATTTTCCAATGGGAATCTATGGATTACGGTGCAACCACCGCGTGGTTTTGGGGAGAATGTATCTGCTATTTACCACGATCCCTGTTTGCCACCACCGCATCAGTACTTGGCCTTCTACCATTGGGTACGAACCGTCTTTGAAGCGGATGCAATCATCCATGTAGGAACTCATGGTTCCTTAGAATGGCTCCCAGGTAAGGGAGCAGGCCTCAGTGCTAGTTGCTATCCTGAAATTGGTATATCCTCGTTACCTAATATTTACCCGTACTGGACGACTATCATAGGTGAGGGGATACAGGCTAAACGGCGCAGCTCCGCTTGCTTAGTAGGGCACCTGTCGCCACCGATGACGACAGCTGGTCTCTATGATGAGTTCGAAGAACTAGAAGCCTTGCTCGATGAGCATAGTCATTTTGAACAGGAACACCCTGAGAGTATATCGAATATAGAGAACGTAATTAGAGAGAAAGCTATCGACTGCCATCTCATTGATGAAGAAGACAACTCGGCGATGGAAATGGATGCTATTATTACCGAGGTCCACGAAAAGTTAAGCGATTTAAAGCATATGCAGATGCGCAATGGTTTACATATTTTAGGCCAAGGACCTGAGGGGGTAGATTTAGAAGAATTTATTACCGCCATTATGCGTACCCCTCAAGGTGATGTGGCATCGGGCCTTGCTACTATTGCTGAAGAACTCGGTTACGATTGGTCCTATATAGAACAACATGCGGGCGAAACTGATGCAGATGGTACACGCTATAGTGTCATCATCGACCGCATTTGGGATGAGTTTCGTAGCTTTGTAAGCTATGTGGCGAATATGCCAGATTATACAGTATCTGAGCGGTTAGAGCCGCTAGCTAAGGCTATTATTCATGAGTATATTCTAAATTAGGGGCTACTAAGAATGAACTCATCTCTGTTTCTAGAGCCTTACAAGGCCGGTATATTGAGCCTGGCCCCGGGGGAGCGCCCTCGAGTGGACAAGTCGATGTATTACCTACGGGACGTAATTTTTATGGCTTAGATGAAAGGGCCTTGCCTACAAAGATAGCCTATCAGCTAGGTGTAGAATTAGCGAATCAAGTCATTGCTGATTATATTTTAAACGAGCAACGGTATCCTGAGACGATAGGTATTATTCTGTGGGCTACAAGCAATTCTAGAAGTCATGGTCAGTGTTTAGGCGAGTTTCTCTATCTGTTAGGGGTTCGGCCAAAATGGCAATCGGGTGGTCGTATATCAGGACTAGAGGTGATTCCTTTAGAGGAACTACAGCGCCCTCGTATCGATGTGATGGGCCGCATCAGTGGTCTCATTCGAGATATGATGCCTACTGCCATTAGTTGGCTTGATAAGGCCGTGGAAATGGTGTCAGAACTAGATGAGTCCCCAGATGATAACTATGTGAAAAAGCATATTCACGATGATGTAGATTGGCTCGTGGAGCAAGGTGAGGATCCTTTGTTGGCGACTAAAAAGGCGCGACTTCGCATCTTTGGGGACCCGCCACAGGCCTATGGTACAGGTGTGGGCGCCTTGATTGAAGGCAAAAACTGGCAGTCCGTAGAAGATATTGCGCAAGTATACAGCAAGTGGAGTAGCTTTCACATACACAAGGAAATTCCTCAGGATATGAGGCTATTCCAACGTCGATTAACGACCATGGATGTGACCATTAAAAATGAAGATAATCGAGAAACGCATATATTAAGCGCTGACGATTATTATAGCTATCATGGTGGTCTCATTGCAGCCGTGCGGACAGCTAAGGGCAGTGCGCCACGCGCCTATGTAGGGGATAGTTCAGACCGTAGCCGCGTTGTGATGCGATCTTTAGGCGATGAAATTCGCCGTGTTGTACAAGGGGAAACGCAGAACCCTAAATTTATCGAAGCTATGATGAAACATGGGTATAAAGGGGCCTCGGATATGTCGAATGTAGTGTCTCATACCTTTGGATGGGATGCCACTAGTGATATCGTGCCAGATTGGGTCTACGAAGGGTATGCGAATAAGTATACCTTAGACAAAAACGTGCAAGACTGGATGCGCCAGGTAAACCCGTGGGCCTTACAGCGCATTACAGAGATTTTGCTAGAGGCTGCTCAGCGTGGTTATTGGGATGCATCACAAGATATGCTAGAAGATTTGCAGTCGTTATATATTTCCATAGAAGGTGTTATAGAAGGTCGTTAATATGAAACAAAGAATATCGATTATATGCGCCATACTGATGATGGTGTTTTTGGTGGTCGGCTGTGGCCCTACGCAGACTGGTACTACGGGGGCTACACATCAAGTGACAGATGGCACTGGCACAGTTGTTACGGTACCTAGCGAGCCAAAGCGCATTGTTCCTATTGCAGCGAGTACAGAGGATATAGTCCTATCCTTGGTTAATCCAAGCCGTGTAGCCGCTGTTGGTACGGTACCTAATAATGTGCCAGACGCGTCGGCTAAGGTAGAGAAACATGTGAAAGCATCTGCTGAGTCCATGCTCTCTGTACAACCTGATTTAGTATTAGTACCAAATTGGATGTCCCCAGATGCAATTGGGGAAATGCGCAATATGCAGATTCCTGTTTATGTATATAAAACGCCTACTACGGTAGAAGAAGCAAAAGCTACTATTCATGAGATTGCCGGGCTATTACATGCATCTGATGAATCCATGATAGCTAGCATGGATGCAGATTTAAAAACTGTAGAAGAGCTGGCGAATAAGCATAGCGGTGAACGCCCTTTAGTGGCATTTTATTCACAATTTGGCTTAACAGGCGGCAAGGGGTCTACCTTTGATGATATGTGTAACTATTTGAAGGTAAACAATGCGGCCGCTCAAATAGGTTTAGGCCCTTTTGATAATGGGACGAGAGAGGATTTAATAAAATCTAACCCAGATATCATTTTTATTCCTTCTGTGGCCTATACATCTGATGGTACTACGCCAGCAACGGCAGAACAGCTTTACTCTGATCCTGCTTTGCAAGGTGTTAAGGCTATCGCTAATCGTCGTGTGTATCTCGTAGATTCCTCGCAGGTCATGAGTTATTCCCAATTTATGACCCGTGCAATGGTATCTATGGCACAAATATTTATAGCATGTAATTATAGTTTGATGTGTATGGAGGTTTTTATGAGAGTATCAAAGAAACAACGTTTATCTCTGTATGTGGGATTAGCTCTTGTATTTGGTAGCACGATTAGCGCACCTAGCGTATTGGCTGCTGATGCACAGGATTCTCATACCATTGTCGTTACTGCAACACGCAGTGAACAACAGCTTTCACAAGTACCAGCTAGCGTAGGCGTAGTCACAGGTGACGATATCCGTGAACGTCACGCAACTAACATGAATGAAGCGATGCGTATCGTACCGGGTGTAGATATTAATACGTACGGTGGTGGCGTAGGTTACACGAATTCTAATGCGTTCCGTATCAATGGTTCCGACCAAGTGCTATATTTGGTTGATGGCATCAATATGGGCGCAGCTGGTGTAAATCCGCCGATGACGATTATGAAAGATATGTCTAGTATTGACCGCGTAGAAGTACAACGTGGTGCAGGATCTACCTTGTACGGTTCCGGTGCTATTGGCGGTGTAGTTAACGTAATCACGGCAAAACCTGAACAGGGCGTTCAAACTAAGCTTCGTGTTATGGGCGGCAGCAATGATTTAGAGCAATACGCAATTACCAATGAAGGTAGCAAAAATGATTGGTACTGGCGTGTAGGCGTACAAAAGGACATCATTGGTTCTTATAAAGACGGTCATGGCGTGCGCATTCCTCAACATAGTAACAGCCATAATGGGTCCTTTATGGTAGGCAATACGATCAATGACAAGAATGATGTAAAGGTATTCTATGATACATATCGTGGTGATGTAATGTACTCTGACCATTTGGGTGCTCTCAATCACATTCGTTATGGTACAGAAGCAAGTGATTCCTTACGCGCTATTTGGAACAATAAAATTAGCAACCGCTGGAGTCATCAGTTATACTTGATGAACAATCACTATAAAACAGTATATGATCATTATCCAGTCGATGTGAAAACACGTGGTATCGGCGATCAAGTAACGTATAAAGCAAAGACCATACCGTAGTTGGCGGCTTTGATTGGCGCCAAGATAAGGTGGTTAATATGGGCGGTATCAAGCTTACGAATATGTCCTATTTCGTTCAAGATGAGTGGAAGGTGGCTCCAAAATGGACGGTAACACCTGGTGTTCGCCTTGACCATCACTCTTCCTTCGGTACACATACATCGCCATCCATTAGCGTTGGTTACGATGTGAATGCAAAAACTAATGTATATGCAGCGTACAAAGAATATTTCTTGGCTCCTACCCCATACCAACTCTTTGATGGCACCAATGGTAACCGTAATTTGAAACCTGAAACGGGTCGTGAATTTGACCTCGGTGTACACCATAAATTTGGTAAAACGTGGAACAGTAACCTCAGCTTCTTCAGCCGTCATACGAAGGACAGAATCGGTTGGGTTATGACAAATCCTGCAACGTTCGCAGGCCAATATCACAATTTCGATACTGAAAAAGCCTATGGCATTAATGCTGATGTGCGTAAACAATTGACAAAACATTTGGCTGCGCGCCTTGGTTACACATATACTCATATCGATGCAACGCCTACGCGCAAAGCAAATCGCGATGGGTATGTGCCTAAACACGCCGTTAATGCAGGACTTGATTACAATGATGCTAAATGGGATGCTCATTTGGATATCCGTGGTGTCATCGATCGTCCTGGTCAATCTGCTAATGTATTCCCACGTAAAACATACTGGTTGGCTGACATCAGTGCGAACTATCGGGTACGTGAAAACGTGACTGTATTTGGTCGTATTAATAATATCTTTGATACGTACTATGCAGAACAATCTAGCGTTAATTGGGGGCACCCTGGTGACTGGTGGCCAGGCCAAGGTCGCAACTTCCGCTTAGGTGTTGAAGTTACTATCTAACTCACTGGTTAAGAATAAAAATTGATAAGGCTGTAAGCTACTGTGATAAAACTATAGATTTTCTCTTGTAAAAGCACTATAATAGAATGTATCTATATATATCAATGTATGCGTATTACAGCCTTATTTTTGTGTAAGGCGTTTATTTAGAGGAGTTGGATTCTGTATGGAACTACCGGTTTTATCCCCGTACATGATGGCACGTAAGCCGTCGGGGATCCGCATGGGACAAATTAAATTTTTAGAGCGAAAGAACCCACCTATTTTGGTTAATGGTTCTATTGGTAATGTTATGCGTCCTATGCATCCCGCCATGCAGCGCCGACTATTCACGCTAGGAGGACCTAATAGTCCTTCAGTACAGGCATCGTACCGTATGTGCCAACAACGGGGACCGATGAATGTCGCGAAGCATTCTTGCATATTTTGCGTAGCCAAGGTTTTGATACAACAGGCCTTAATGTACTCGTTACGGATGGCGCATCCATGGCGATGGAAATCATCATGCTTGGCGTTTGTGGCGGTGCCGGGGAAGAGGAACGCCCTCTTTTGATGTTCAATCCTTCCTACACAAACTATGATGCGGTAGGTCATCGCATCGGTCGTAAAACGGTAACCGTAGAACGTCGCCTCAATGAGAATGGTGAATTTGAATTGCCATCCATTGAAACCGTGGAAAAACGCATTATAGAAACAAAACCAGGTGCATTGTTGATTATCCCTTACGATAATCCAACAGGTCAGCTATTTAGCAAGGAAACTTTGATTGAATATGCATCTTTGTGCGTAAAACATAATTTATGGATTATTTCTGACGAAGCGTATCGTGAATTGGCATACGAAAAAGGTAAGGAAACATCCAGTATTTGGACATTGACGAATAAGGATGTACCGGGCATCGAAGGTCGTCGTATTAGTCTTGAAACGGCTTCTAAGGTGTGGAATGCTTGTGGCCTTCGCATTGGCGCTATCATTACAGACAATGCGTTGTGCTATGAAAAATCCGTTGCCGAATATACAGCAAATCTTAGTGCTAATACACTAGGTCAATATATCTTTGGCGCCTTGGCTCATGAAAGCCATGCTGAGCTTCATAATTGGTATGAACAACAACGCGATTACTACCGCGAAATGATTTATGAACTTCACAAGGGATTCAAAGAGGTAGAACCAGATTTCATCATCTCCAATCCAGAAGCGTCCATCTATTTTGTTATCGACGTGCGCAATGTAGCAAACCGGGCTTTGACGGTGTAGAATTTGCTGCGTGGTGTGCTGAACATGGTCGTGTAACCTTGGATGATGGCAATGACTATACATTGCTTATGGCTCCGCTTAATGGTTTCTATAGTGGTGCAGGTGATAAACACAATCCTGGTAAGACACAACTTCGCGTATCCTTCTGTGAAAATCCAGATCTTTTAAAACTAGCGCCTGTATTGCTATCTAAACTATTTAGAGCATACGAAGCGCAACGATAAATGAAAATGGATATGGAACTATATGCTGAATTAACAGACTCTATTGAGTATGCATTAGATGAGGCTGATTTTGTAGCAAAAGAAAATGAAGTTAGATTCTCTGGCACTGATGTTTTTTGTCGTGTAAGGGAGAGAATCGATAGAACTGAAATATAAATTTAAAAGGAGCTATAATGCTGAGAATAACTCAGGCATTATAGCTCCTTTGTGTCCTATGAAGTAGTGGTAGGACGTGGTATTTAGGTGTTATCGTTTTCATGGTCGAGTCCCTTAGTAGCGATGCCAACAGCCTGCTCTTCTTCAGGCATGAAACTATCCTCTGTTGATGGATAGGAGGTGTCGTCTAAGGTTACTGTTTCTAGTAATTTGTCGATATTATCTGCTTGGATGGATACTTCTTTGTTGTACCATTCGCCAAACTCGCGGATAACTTTTTCATTGCGCCTATAATAGGTGTATTGGTCAATTTTTCGCGATTCTACAAGGTCTGCACGTTCTAGCATAGTCATAAATGTAGATACAGACGATTGCGATACACCGCAGCGTTTTTGAATACTCTTAACGCTAACGCTGTTTGGAAAATCGATGAGAGTTTTAGAGTGTACTTGAACACCGAATTCTTGCTCTGGGTGCTTTAGCCACAATATAATATCTAACCGATGTGGATTGGATAATGCTTTCAGAATTCTTTGCGGATCCATATGGCCTCCTTGAGGTAAATACCAAAATGTTGAGTGCCTTACTTTGACCGTGGTCTTGCATTATGCGGTCGTATTATATACGCGTCTTGCTCCGTATAGAGGGTTTTTCTTACTTTTATCATACGCTAATTTTTATGTGAAAGCTAGGAAAATTTATAAATTTTTTGAGGACGGCTGTAGGGGCTCCTAAAAGCCTCCACCGGCCAGGTCTGTTCCTTCGGAACAGGGCCAAAGTCGTTTTTAGAAGCCCCTACAGCCTCTCTAAAAACTTTATGTGTAGAGGAACAGGGCTGAAGTCGACTTTTTATCACCACACTCCACCTTTTGCATAACCAATTTATGAGGATGGGAAAGGCCTGCGTTTCACGCAGGCTTTCGAATTAGTTTTATAAGGGAATTTTATGAATATCCACGTTATTGATTCTTTTTGCTTTGTGATTGTGTTATTATTATAAAGGTATTGTTTTAGTTTTATGTATAGGGGTGTTATGTATGAATAAAAAACTTTTTTTGATTTTAGGGGCTATTTTGTTGTTTTTGATTGGTGCTACTGCAAATGCTAAAGTACCAATGTATTATGATAACAATCCTAATCTAATTCTTATGTATGAGAACCCATCAGGGACTGCTTTTTATTTAGATAAAACTTCACTAGTGAATGAAGAGTATGATCCACCGTATTATAAGTTGGCGATTAATGTTGTATGTGTACCTAACGCGAGTCGTGGTGCAACTAATTTTTATGTTGTAACAAAACATTTTAGTTATCATTACCATTATCGTAGTATGTTTGTATTAAATCCTGATACAAATCTCTGGAGACCTTTGAAGTTACATGCAAGTAATGCGGAAGGGGCCGTTGATGAAGGTATCGGCGAAGCGGCTTTTTATTTGGCTTATAAAATTAAATTCCATGATTTGTATGACTCGAAGTTTTATAAGCAACTTCGAAAATAATATAGTTAGAGGAACAAGGGCTGGTCTCGACCAGCCCATTTTTTATTTTCTTATAAAATTTTCATGTACCTATGGTATGTTAAAAAGGTATTTTCAATCTGTATCGTGAATATATAATATATAGACTTATGTAAGTTAGGCTTTCATAAAAAGGAGCTGAGTATATGGCAATAGATCGAAATGAGAGATTTGACGTCATCGTCGTGGGGGCAGGGCCGGCGGGTGCTGCAGCGGCGTTGCGTTTGGCGGAGCAGCGAGTGAAGGTGTTGGTCATTGAGCGCGGGATGGCGCCTGGTGCTAAGAATATGATGGGCGGTCGTATTTATACGCATTCTTTGGAGAAATTGGTGCCAGATTTTAGGGACCGTGCGCCTCTTGAAAGAAAGGTGACGAAGGAACGTATTTCCATCAGTGCTGGCAATGAGATGACGACCATTGAATATAGTTACCAAGATGTGAAAGAAAATGAAGAGTCCTACGTTGTGTTGCGTGCTAAGTTCGATAAATGGCTTGCTGAAGAGGCTGAGAAGAAAGGGGCTTTGCTCGTTTCTAATGTGCAGGTAACAGAGCTTATCACCGAAGGGGAAGGCAAAAAACGCCGCGTCGTTGGTGTGCGTTGTCACGATGATGAGGTGTATGCAAAGCTCGTTATCATTGCGGAGGGTGCCAATACAGTACTCCTAGAGGAAGCAGGGCTAACAGGCCCTACCAATCCTAGTACGATGGCTGTGGGCGTGAAAGAGGTATATAAACTCAAAAAAGAGGACCTCGAAAATCGCCTTATGTTGTCTAGTGATGAAGGCATGGCATGGCTCACGTTGGGCGATATGACAGATGGTCTATTAGGCGGCGGTTTTATTTATACGAATAAGGATAGCCTTTCCGTAGGCATGGTAGTGGGCCTTGAGGACATAGGTTCGGCAGATAAGTCTGTTGATGAAATGTTGGTGGCTTTCACCAGTCATCCTAGAATTGCACCACTCTTGAAGAACGGCCAATTAAAGGAACATAGCGCGCATCTTGTACCTGAAGGCGGTTATAAGGCGATGCCAAAATTGGGCGGCAAGGGTTACATCGTCGTTGGCGATGCGGCGCGGATGTGTATGAATCTAGGGTACACGATTCGAGGTATGGACCTTGCTATCGAGTCCGGTATGTGCGCGGCTGAGGCTGTCAATGTGGCATTGCGCGATGAAAATATGGACCGCGTTACTAAATTGTACGAAAAACAAATCAAGGCGTCTTGGTTGCGTCGCGACTTGAAATTGTATAAAAATATGCCGAAATTCTTGGCGACCAATCCGCGTATTTTTAATGAGTATCCTGCATTTGTAAACAATCTTATGCATGACGTATTCACCGTTAATGGCGACGGTGCGGTGCCGTTGATGAAAAAATTGTTGCGCCGTGTCAAGGATATAGGCCTATTCAGATTGATTCGTGATGCATGGAAAGGGGTGCGTTCCCTATGAAATTAGAAGAGCGTTTGGGCGCGAATAAATATTATGTAGATGAAACGTGTCCTCACATCATTATTGATGGTGAAAGCGTAAGCCGCGAGGCGGCGATGAAGCTCGTGAATGGTTGTCCTGCAGGTTTATACACATTGCAAGAGGACGGCACGCTGGCTTTTGATTTTGCGGGATGCCTCGAATGTGGCACATGCCGCGTATTGTGTGGACATACGATTGTTAAATCTTGGAAATATCCTCGAAACGCCAAGGGCGTAGAGTTTAGACAGGGGTGAGTGCATGGAATTATTAGTCTGTATAAAACAAGTGCCGGATACGTCGGAAATTAAACTAGATCCGGAAACAAATAATCTCATCCGCACAGGTCTGCCTAGCATCGTAAACCCTTACGACATGCACGCGCTTGAGGCGGCTTTGACTGTGAAAGACCAAATTGAGGGGAGCCCGCGTTACGGTTGTGACCATGGGTCCTCCACAAGCCGAAGAGGCGTTGCGTCAATGCTTGGCGCTAGGCGCTGATGATGCGGTGCTCGTAACGGACCGTGCCTTTGGTGGTGCTGATACATTAGCTACAAGCTATACGATTGCATCTGCTATTCGCCATATTCAACGGACTATGAACCGTCAGTTCCAACTTATTTTCTGTGGCAAACAAGCCATCGATGGCGATACAGCACAAGTGGGTCCTCAAATTGCAGAGGAACTCGGCATGGCGCAAGCTACCTATGCTTGTGAATTCTCTGTAGACCAAGCCTCTCAAACGGCGATTGTGAAGCGGGAGCACGAAAACGGTTACGAAGTGATTGAAGCGCCGTTGCCATTGCTTGTGACTACGACGGCAGAACTGAATGAGCCTCGTCAACCGGGCCTTTGGAGTTCTATTTACGCGAAACGGTATACGATTAATCACATTACCTTGCGGGATATGCCTCATATTGATGAAAGCCGCATTGGCCTTACCGGTTCCCCAACACGGGTGCGCAAGGTGTACCAACCACCGCTTCGTGGTAAGGTAGAAATGCTTTCATCCGTCGACGAAGGGGCAAAAAAGGTGCTCGAATTGGCATACCACATCAAGCCTGAAAAGTTCGCCCACCTCTTGGTGCCAAATGACGCACCAGTTGTGGAGTCTCAAGATGATGAGGGCATCGACGTAAACGACCCTGTACAGCGGGCCGCATCTGTTGAAAGCGTAGTGCCTAGCGAACCTAAGGCGGTAGATCCAAATACATTTGCAGCAGAGGCCGCTAAGGCTGATGCTGTTTCCAAAGGAGGTGACCGATAATGACAAATTTTGATGAATACAGAGACGTTTTCGTCGTAGCTGATACCATTGATGACGTGGTGCATCCAGTTACGTATGAACTTATCGGTCAAGCCCGCCGTATCGCTAAGGAACTAGGGCAGCTCGTGCAAGTGATGCTCCTCGGTGAGAACGTACAAGCTGAGGCTGAGGAACTTGTGGCTCATGGCGCCGATATTGTTCATGTTTTTGAAAGCCCCCTCTTGAAGTACTACACCACAGATGGGTATACAAAGGTGCTAACGGACTTCTTTGAAGACCATAAGCCAAATATCCTCTTAATTGGGGCTACCAACAATGGCCGTGACCTAGCACCACGTATGTCTGGTCGCATGCAAAACGGCGTTGTGGCAGACTGTACCATCTTAACCGTAGATACAGAGGAAGGCCTTGTAGAATGGACACGTCCTGCATTAGGTGGCAATATCTTGGCGGAAATCATCTCTCCAAACCACCGTCCACAAATGGGCTCTGTACGTCCTAACGTATTTAAGAAACCGGACCGCATCGCGGATAGCTGGGGCCGTATTCAACTTGAACAATTTGACCTCAAGCCTGAAGACATTCGTACAAAACGTCTAGATTTATTCCGTTCAGCAAATCTGGCTATAACATCCAAGAAGCAGATATCATCGTAGCTGGCGGCCGTGGCATGGGTTCAAAGGAAAACTTTGATAAACTCTATGAACTAGCCGATGCTATCGGCGGCGTCGTAGGTGCGACCCGTCCACTCGTGGAAAAAGGCTGGATTGAATTGCCATACCAAGTGGGCCAAACCGGTAAAACCGTAAGCCCTAAACTCTACTTGGCATTTGGTATATCCGGCGCTATCCAACACGTGAGCGGCATCTCAGGTGCCGACACAATCGTGGCCATTAACAACGATCCGAAAGCGGAAATATTCCAACACGCAAACTATGGGATTGTTGGGGATTGTATGGAAGTTCTCAACGATATGTTGGCGCATTTAAAATAGAACATAAAAAGATTGGGCCCTTAGCTTAATTGCCGTAGTAGAAAGGCCCCCTTCCAAAAAACTCCACCGGCCGGGTCTGACTCCGGCCTGCGGCCTCCGCAGGGCCAAAGTCGTTTTTTGAAAGGGGTTCTTTCTCCTCTCTACAGTCAATACAGCCATAGGCCCAATCTTTTTATGTGTCCATTAAATTGGCGCCTACACATTTGTTGGTAGGAACCGGGCCAAAGTCGTTTTCAGAACCCTATCGGTTCTTTGCCATCTACATTAGTCTATTTTTAGCGCCAGCATAATCGTTGGAAATCCACAGTGAGGGTAAAGTCGTTTTTCGAAAGGGGGCCTTTCTTATCTCTACAGTCAATACAGCCATAGGCCCAATCTTTTTATGCTTTCCCTTAAATTAGTGCCAACATATTCGTTGGAATAATACAAGTAGAAATATGGTAAAATGGTGTTATACATATCATAGTTGAATGGACGTAGGGAGGTGATGTTGTGACTGCTGATAGTAATGGTTATGTAGGTTTTGATTTGGCATTGTTTATCGCTGAGAAGTTGCGGGCTCAGTTTGTGTTTGATATGGCACAGATGGAGGGAAACACGGCGACGTATCCGCAGGTTGAGACGATTGTGTGTGGTACTTCTGTGGCGGGGCTCAGTGTGAGTGAAACTCGACAAATAGATAATATTAATCGTGGCTGGCAAGCCTTGATAGAGGATTTGCGGTTAAAACGATTTCAGATTAATAAGTTAGTGGCTATCGAATATAATAAGTTAGTTTCTGAAAGTGAGAACCGCCTAGGATTTGGTGGATTTCGCAATGCACCAGTAGCTATAGGTGGTACAAGTTATACACCGCCTAATCCTTTGGATTTAAATTCCTGTTGGAACGAATTAATAGCTAGGTGCCAAGAGCTAGAGGATAATCCGTTGGAACAATCGCTTCTATTATATGCCGAGATGGCTCGGAACCAGTTCTTTGGCGATGGCAATAAACGAACCGCTCTGCTCATGATGAATGGAAACCTTATTCAGAATGGATTATGCCCAATTACGATAACGAAATCTTGCGAAGTAGAATATCGGACCGCTTTAATTGGATATTATGAAAGCCCCGAGCAACATCGCATTCAATTCTTCGATTTCCTAAAACAAGAACAACAAACCATGCTAAAACGCTGGGGCTATGAAATCCAAGATATAAATGAAACCGAACTTGGTAAAACAATCGATACAAATCCAAAAGAAGGATCCACTAAACATAAATTATAATTGAGGCCCTGAATTACAACTTTCCCTTTCCCCGTAACAAAAATCTTTGCGGGAAATAAGGATAACGTATTTAAAACAGGTCCTGATGGGCTTCCAAAACCGACTTTGGCCTTACCGTAGAGAGGACACAATCTGATAGAGGTCCTGAATTACTTCCTTTTCTTTGTTTAGCAATGAAAATCTTTGCGTTTCATTATGTAATTCAGGACCTATGTATTTAAAGCTTGTGATGATAGGGGCGGAAAAAAGACTTCGGGTCCCGCTTGCGCGATAGCGTGTCTTTTTTCCGCCCCTGTCATCACTGTTAAATAGAAGGAGGAATACATATGAACCGCAAAATTTTCGTTACAGGTGCTACTTCTGGTATCGGCCTTGAGTGTGCTCGTGCTTTCGCTCAAGATGGAGATAATGTATTGATTGCTGGTCGTCGTGCAGACCGCTTGGCGGCGATTAAGGAAGATTTGAGCAACAATATGGCATTCGTGTGGATACGCTTGTACTTGATGTGAGCAAACGTGAAGATGTAGATGCTAAGGTAAAACCAGCTATAGAAGCTTTTGGTGGCATTGATGTACTTGTAAATAATGCAGGTCTGGCACAGGGACTCGATCCATTTCAAGATAGTACCGTAGAAGATGCAGTCACAATGATTAATACGAATGTATTAGGCCTTCTTTATGTGACTAAGGCTGTATTGACGTTCATGATGGCTCAAAATAGTGGTCATATTGTGAACATGGGCTCTACTGCTGGGATTTATGCGTACCCAGGCGGCGCTGTGTACTGTGCTACAAAGGCAGCTGTTAAGACATTAAGCGATGGCATCCGCATGGATACCATAGCTACAGATATTAAGGTTACTACCATTCAACCAGGCATCGTAGAAACTCCATTCAGTGAAGTACGATTCCACGGTGATGCGGAACGAGCTAAATCTGTCTACGCTGGTATTGATGCAATCCAACCAGAAGACGTAGCCGATGTAGTACTATATGTAACGAACCAACCTAAACGCTTGCAAATCTCTGATGTAACCATCATGGCGAACCAACAAGCGGCAGGCTTTATGGTACATAAGAAATAATAGGATAAATACTAAGCTTGTTAAAATGATATAGGCAGTATTCTTGCTTTTGGAGATTGTTGTTATGACAACAAAGATAAAGACATTACTAGTGACTTCTTTAGCATGTGCAGCTATTGGTTTCTATAGCATTACTAGTGCTCACGAGCCATCTGTTGGGGATCGTTCTGTGCCTATGACTGGTGGAATCTCAGTTGAATCAACGGAACCAAATTTTATTATGCCGAGTCCTGTACATGTGTTCACCACAGTTAAAGAAGCGTCGGAGTATATGAATATTACACCACAGATGCCAAAGTTGTTACCTGTAGGCTTTAATATTCAATCTGTCATCACTTTAGAGAAAGATATATTACAAGTTGTATATGTCTACAAATTTGGTGCGGAGCCATGTTATAATCAAGATGGAGGCGCATATATTATATATCGTTCATCTAAGTTAACTGGTGATATCAGTGGTGACCATAAAATTCATAAGGTGATAGAAACTGAACGTGTAGACGGTATGAAGGTTACTTTTAAAGGCAGTGACAAAATGGTTTATCTTGCATCGTGGATGAAAGATGGACAAAATCACTCCTTAGATTTTTATCGCCCCGTTACACGAGATGTGGCAAAAGCGATGATCCGTAATATTGTTGAGGAAAAATCACATGAAAAATAAATGTGTTTTTAATAATTTTTTTATTGACCGAAGGGAGATTATACCCATGATTAAAAAATTTGTATTAATGGCCGTTGCGTGTGCTTGTGTAGGTTCTTACACTGTTGCTGGTGCACAAGGTACTTTTGATGTAAAACCAGATCCAGCTAAACCTGCAGTTGCAGAACAGGTAGCACCAATGGTTGGCATGCCAAATCCTATTCATGAGTTTAGCACTATTGATGAAGCTGCTAAATACATGAATATTACACCTCAATTGCCTAAGGTATTGCCTATAGGCTATAATGTTGAGTCTGTAAGCACAATCAATAAAGATGTTTTGCAAGTTGTGTATGTTTACCAAGCTGGTGAAGATACAACGCGGAACCAAGTGGCAGGCAAACGTATTGTGTATCGCGTAGGTACTACAAAAGGTGATATCAGTGGTAATTATAAGGATTATCGCGTTACAGCTACAGAAAAGGTAAACGGTACAAAGGTTACTTTCAAAGGTGGCGAAAAAATGGTATACTTCGCTGGTTGGACAAAAGATGGTCAAAACCACGCGATGTACTTTGAACGTCCTGTCAATCGCGATATGGCAAAAGCGATCATTGCTAATACAGTTGCACCAAAATCACATATGAAATAATACAGCCTGATACAAACTATTCTTGATGGAATGGCATGCGATCTACAGTGCAGTACTCGCATGAAATGTAAGGGTTTTATATAAACAGCTCCTCGTATGAGGGGCTGTTTTTGTTGGTATGCAAAACTTTCATAATGATAACGATTCTAAATACCTGTATGGGTATATCTATCTAAGTATTACATTGATAGAATATAAATATAGCTATTTTGTGATAAAGAAGGTAGGTGATGGATTGTATCGATTAATACTACAGCGTTTGGCGAGTATTGTAGGTATTTTATTGGTAGTTACTATCGGTACATTTGTATTGATAAAATTATCTCTATCGACCCGGTGGCAATGAAATTTAATCTCGTGGGTGCCACGCCTGATCCGGTGTTGGTGGCTCAATTAAGAGAACAATTAGGTCTCAATGATCCGTGGTGGCAACAGTATGTGCGTTGGCTTGGACAAATTGTACGGGGTGATTTTGGGGAATCGATCCTGTATTCAATGCCGGTAATCACATTGTTATCGGGGGCCTTGCCTAATACATTGGGCCTCGTATCACTAGCACTTGTCATGGGAATTGTAGTGACCATTCCACTAGGGATGCTGTCCGCCAAGTACAAGGATTCATGGGTGGATCATGGTGTACGATTATTGACGTTTCTAGCCTTAGCGATTCCTAGCTTCTGGGTGGGGTTATTGTTGCTCTACTTATTTGGCGTTAAATTACAGATTGTATCAGTAACGAACACAAATGGTTTCTCTGCTTATATATTGCCAGCTGTTACATTAGCTCTATGGCTATGTGGACTATATATCCGTCGCTTGCGTAATGCTATTTTAGAGATATCCAGGCGTCCCTTCGTACAAGGGGCGCGTGCATTAGGCTTACCAGAGTGGATGGTATTTACTCGATATATATTCCCTCATGTAGGACTGATGTTATTGCCTATGATGGGCGTAACGATGGGCGCTATGCTTGGTGGCTCTGCTGTTATTGAAACAGTATTCGCCATCAAGGGTATTGGGTACATGATGGTACAAGGCATTATGGCGCGAGACTTTGTATTGATGCAGGGCTATATCATTTGGATTACATTGGTGTTCATTATTATCAATATCATCATTGATGCATTGAGTTATTGGCTAAACCCTAAACGAAGGGCCGCTATACAAGGAGGCTCTTATGAATAGACAAAAGCCGTACACCTTATACATTATGTTAGTCTTAGCAACTTTATGGATTTTAGTATTCCTCTGTGCTCCATACATAGCTCCATTTAATCCAGAGGCTACGAATGTGGCAGACCGGTTGCAAGATATTAGTAGCACGCACTTATTAGGCACTGATCAGCTGGGCCGTGATGTGTGGTCTCGCATCCTTTATGGCGGTAAAGCCTCTTTAGGGATTGCTTTCACCATCATTGGCATTAGTGGGGCCATCGGTATTGTCATCGGTGGCTTGGCAGGATTTTCTACGCCTCGTATTGACCGCTGGCTATCTCGCTTGATTGATTTGGTGTTAGGGTTTCCGAATATGGTGATTGCCATCGCGTTCATCGGTATCATGGGACCTAGCATTCCGAATGTCATTATTTCCTTGTGTATTACAAAATGGGCGGAATATGCGCGCATTACACGTGGTCTTGTACAGATTGAACGTCACGCGGAGTACATTACCTTCGCTCGCATGTCGGGCGCATCAAATCTGCGCATCCTGTGGCGATACATTTTGCCAAATGTACTGCCATCCCTATTGATTGTAATCATTCAACATCTCGGTGACGCTATCATCTTGGTGGCAAGTTTCTCGCTTATCGGTATTGGTGTACAACCGCCAGATCCAGAGTGGGGCACAATCTTATTAAGTTCCCGAGATTTCCTACAAACGGCACCGTGGCTATTGATCTATCCAGGGCTTGCCATTTTTATTACTGTTGTTTTATTCAACTATATTGGCGATGCGTTGCGCGATGCCCTCGATGTATCTCGTTAACTGCGCTTTGTATAGATTTTTTATGGTGAAAGCCCTAGTGGGCGATGTATTTTTAAAGGAGAAAGTATGAAACGTTGGTTATTAGTATGTTTAGCCGTGTTGTCCATGGTGGCCCTCTTGACGGGGTGTGGCAGTGATACGGCTAAGCAAGGAAAACACATGAATGTTGGTCTGTATTGGTTTGGTGAAACATTAGACCCAACACACGAATGGGATGCATGGACATTGACGCGTATCGGTGCCGGTGAAACATTGGCAACTGTAACACCAGACATGAAATTTGCCCCACAATTAGCGGATTCTTGGGAAAATGTGGACCCTACTACATGGAAATTTCATATCCGTGAAAATGTAAAATTCCAAAACGGTACACCTATGACGCCACAAAAGGTAAAAGAGTCCATCGAGTACACTATGAAACAAAGTGCTCGTTCCGCAAAAGCTGTAAAAATCGAGTCCATTACCGTAGATGGTCAAAACTTGATTATCAAAACAACAGAGCCTAATGGCTCCTTGTTGTCTAGCTTAACAGAACCTGCGTTTGTCATCATGGATACAGCGGATCTTAAGGACGTGGCAACAAAACCAGTTCTTACAGGCCCTTATAAAATTAAATCTTTCACAAAGGGTGAAACCATTGAACTAGAAGCCTTTGCAGATTACTGGGGCGGCAAACCAGGTCTTGATTCTGTAACAGTAAAAGACATCGAAGACAACAATAAACGTGCGATGGCATTGCAATCTAAAGACGTTGACGTCATCCAAAAGGTGGACTCTGCTAACCGCAGCTTGTTCAAAGATGGTTTCAATATTCAAGACATCGCTGGCGTACGTGTTCTTATGTTAAAAATGAACCAAACTGCAGCATCTCCATTACATGACAAAGCGGTACGTAATGCAGTGGCTCATATTATTAATTATGATTCTATGGCGAAAATCATTGGTAACGGTTCTACACCAGGTGCGGCACCATTCCCACCATCTGCTAACTTAGGCTATGACACAATTGCTAATAAGGCGACAACTGACCTAGCTAAAGCTGACCAAATCTTAACGCAAGCTGGTTATGCTAAAAATGCAAATGGCGTGTATGCGAAAGATGGTAAAGAATTATCTCTAACACTAGCTGTATGGGGTAAAGACACTAGCATGTACGAAGAAATTCAACAAGAATTGAAACAAGCAGGCATTAATGTAACGCTTAAAAAATTACAAAGCCCTGATGAAGTGGATACACTTGGTACAGATGGCTTTGACTTGGTAGAACGCAATGTTATTACCATGTCTACAAACGACCCTTACTGGTTCCTCAGCTTGTTCTATAAATCCGGTGCAAAAGCTAATGTTGGCGCTTATTCTAACCCTCAAGTAGATGCGTTAATCGACCAATTGTCCGTAACATTTGATCAAAACGAACGCTCTAACATTGCAAAACAAGCACAACAAATCTTGGTTGATGACGTAGCAGATATTTACTTGTTGTATCCAAGTGCAACTGTGGTATCCACATCTAAGGTTAAAAATGTGCCAGTACATCCTATCGATTACTATTTGTTAACAAAGGATTCTACTATTGAATAAATCGGATTGCATTGTATTTGATAATGTAACAATTGCATATGGTGCGGAAGAGGCAGTGCGTAATGTGTCCTTCTCCGTACCAAATGGTGAGGTTTTTGCTATCGTTGGTGAAAGCGGGTCTGGTAAATCTACGCTGGTTCGTGCCGCCTTTGGCATGTTGAAACAAGCTACTATAGCAGGTCAAATCTTGTTAAATGGCATCGACATTTCTACCTTGAGTGATGGAGATTGGCGCCAATTGCGTGGTACAGAAATTTCTATGATATTTCAAAATCCTAGTGCCTATCTAAATCCGAATCGGACCGTAGAAAATCACTTTAAGGATCTGTTCCGTGCTCATGGTGAAAGCTATGATGCTAGCCGCATTATCGATATGCTTAATCTCGTTCATCTCGATGGAGGAGACCGTATCTTACAGTCTTATCCATTCCAGTTGAGCGGTGGTATGCAGCAGCGATTAGCGATAGCATTGAGCATTATCTTAAAACCAAGCATCGTATTTGCTGATGAACCGACTAGCGCCTTAGATATACTCGTACAAGCTTCTGTGTTAGACCTATTGCGAGAAGTGACGCAAGCCCTTGGTGCAACGGTAGTTATCGTAACGCATAATATTAAGGCTGCAGCACGCATTGCAAATAGTATTGGCGTCATGAATAAGGGGCAGCTCGTTGAGGTGGGACCTACAGAAGATGTAATAAACCATCCAACGGATGAGTATACCCGTGTATTGTTAGATTCCGTAATGAAAGTGGTGTAGTATGATTCAAGTTGAGCATGTATGTAAACAATATACGAACCACCATCATACGGTTCATGCCGTAAATGACGTATCCTTCTCTGTAGCGCCGAATGAACGCGTAGGCATTGCTGGCGGCAGTGGTTCTGGTAAAAGTACCCTTCTCAGACTGATTGCAATGCTAGAAAAACCGACTTCAGGTACTTTGCGGCTGTTCGGACAAGATGTTACGTCTATACAAAACCATAGAGATATCTATCGCTCCCTGCAGATGATGTTTCAAAATCCTTTGGCAATTATTCCACCGCGGATGAACTTAGAAGCATTTATGTTGGAGCCGTATATCAACTATGGTCTTATGGATGAAGCGTCTGCAAAAGAAGACATATGCAAATGGATTCAACATGTAGATCTACCGGAATCGATTGTTCAAAAGTATCCTCATGAAGTAAGTGGTGGTCAGTTGCAACGTGTTGTACTGGCCCGAATTATGTTGATGCATCCCAAACTAGTACTTTTTGATGAACCTACATCAGCTCTTGATGCGGTGAACCAAAAGCTAGTATTAGATCTATTACAAAAACTGCATCAGGAACAACCCTTCGGCTACGTATTCGTTAGCCATGATATAGGGCTTTTACAAGCCGTAACAGACCGAATCATGGTTATGAAAGACGGACACATCGTTGAAATCATCGAATCAAAACGACTCAAAGAAGCGGTACATCCGTATACAAAAGCACTTGTAGAAGCAAGTGTGTAACATAATTTAATACTAGATAAATACTCAAGCTTTCTGTGTTACAATTATAGTAATATAGAAAGCTTGTTTTTACTTAAAGTATATTAAATTCTCGAATATGGTATACAGATATTGAATAACTATAGGCGTAATAAAAGAGAGGCTTTCAGATGAATAATATTATTATTTATAATACTGAAGATGGAAAAAGCTAAAATTAATCTAATATTAGATAATGGTTCTGTTTGGTTGAGTCAGAGTGAAATAGCGGAATTATTTCAAACAACAAAACAAAAATATTAGTAAACATATTAAAGCTATATTTCAAGATTTGGAATTGTTTGAAGAAGGAACTGTCAACTATAAGTTGACAGTTCAAAATGAAGGCACTCGGACTGTTGAAAGAAAGTTAGCTTATTATAATCTTGATATGATTTTAGCTATAGGATATCGTGTTCGTTCGCCGCGAGGAATCCAATTTAGAAAATATGCTTCGACCGTATTGAAAGATTATTTGATAAAGGGCTTTGCTATTGATGATGAACGGCTGAAAGAATTAGGCGGTGGCAGTTACTTTAAAGAATTATTAGATCGGATTCGAGATATCCGTTCTAGTGAAAAGGTTTTTTATCGTCAAGTGCTGGACTTATTTTCTACGGCTGTTGACTATAATCCAGTATCTGTAGAAGCAAAATCATTTTTTGCTACAGTACAAAATAAGATGCATTTTGCTATTCATCATAATACGGCCAGTGAAGTTATTTATAAACGTGTAGATAGTAATAAGGAATTTATGGGGCTGACTACTTTCAAAGGAGAACTGCCAACATTGAAAGAAGCTCAAATTGCTAAAAATTATCTTACAGAAAAAGAATTACAAGGGCTTAATCAGTTAGTTTCAGGATACTTAGATTTTGCGGAAAGGCAGGCCCAACGTGAAATTCCTATGACAATGGCTGATTGGATAAAGCATATAGATGCGATATTATCAGCTACAGGCGAAGATGTATTACAAGATAATGGTCGTATATCTCATCAACAAATGCAAGCAAAGGTGCTTTCTGAATATCAGAAATACCAAAATCAAGCTATAAGTCCTGTTGAACAGGATTATTTACGGGAAATAAAAGTACTTGATACATATGTAAAAAAAGGCGATAAATAGTTTTGTATATCAAAAAGTGGCTACCAACAATATGTTGATAACCACTTAATAGATAGTATATTAGGATTATTTAATTTCTGCTTTCAAATCAATAACGTGTTTACATGCCACGCAGCCAGGGCAGTCACAGAATTCAGCGCCTTGTGCTTTGATGTCTTTAGCGTGTTGTAATAGGTTAGCTGCGCCTTCTGCTCCAAGGAGTTGTGTAGCTAACTCAGAGCCAGCAAGCCGATTGTTTCATCGATAAGAGCAATATTTTGCTCTGCTACAGATACGAGTTGTTTTGTAAGTGCTTCTTGTTCAGGTTTACCTTCTGCATTGATCCAAGATTGTGCGAATTCTTTTACTGTAGGGTTGCTTGTAGGTGCATCTAATAAAGCTTGTACCAATTCTTTTACTTGTGTATGTGTCATGATAGTCTCCTTTATATAACTACTAACTATAGCTTTTGAATAGTGCATTTAGTATCATATGAGCATCTATTCCTTTTGTTGAGTTCATTATAGCATCTACAATAATTTTGAATAGTAGAATGATTTGCGATAGATACTATCAAATGTGATAGATTTGTGATGTTTACTGAGGGAACTTTTTTGGCATTGAAAGGATGAAAGAGTATTTTTTAGCAGTGTGAGAAACTTATCCTGATTTTGCAATGAAGATTTATAATCAATATGAAGATAAAAGTAATTTGAATTTATGGAGGTAGTAATGAATAAGATCACTTGCATTTGTTTAGGTGTTAGAGACATGGAAAAATCAATAAAGTTTTATAGAGATGGTTTAGGATATAAGACTGACTGTAAAGAAAATAATCCGCCAGTAATATTTTTTGATACGGCAGGGACAAAATTTGAACTATTTCCTTTGGAACAATTAGCAAAAGATATTGATAAAAATAATCCACCAGCGGGAAATGGATTTGCCGGAATTACATTAGCTTACAATGTTGAACATAAAGAAGATGTTGATAATGTTATTGAATTAGTACGAAATGCTGGGGGAAAAATTGTAAAAGAACCACAAGATGTTTTTTGGGGTGGTTATCATGCATATTTTGCTGATCTAGATGGATATTACTGGGAAGTTGCATGGGGTCCAAACTTTAAGTTTGATGAAAAGGGATTATTGAAATTTTAGTAGTTAATCTTGCTCAGGCATGTCTTCGACATCAGCTTATTATAGACTTATAATCATGCTGTAACTAGTATTATATAGGCATTTGTTCTTTTAGTGATATAATTTACTTAACATATGTGGTTTGTTTGTAGGGAGTAAATTATGAAGAAGGTAATATGTGCATTAGCTGCGCTAGCTTTCATAGGTTCTATCAATATCGCCTCCGCAGATGATATGATGCGTTTTCGTCTCAATGGTAATTCTATTTATGACCAACCCTATGGTGACAGAAATGAGTTTCCTTGTCCTGATAGACTTGGAAGTTGCAGCATGACTGATGAGGCTTATAGAAGCACTCGTAAAGGTCAATCGCTAGAGGTATTTGATACTCTATATGAGGCTAAGCAACATTTAAATTTTAAACCGCAGTTGCCCGGTGGAGTAGAGGGATTACATGCTATACATGTGGCTGTTGTAGATCATGATGTACTACAAGTCGTGTATGCCTATCATGAGACTTTAAAAGGAAAATACTTTGACCGTGTAGATGATATGCCAAAGTATATTAAATATCGCGTATCTACTTTAACTGGTAATATCGCAGGTGACTATAAAGATTACGTGCCTCAGAAAACAGAGGTTGTAAATGGCATGACTGTGACTTATCGAATGGTGGATGACTCCGTTTACTTAGCATCTTGGGAACATGAGGGGCAGAATCATGTGCTCTTATTTAATGAGCCAGTTTCTATTGAACGGGCTAGAGAAATGATTAAGAGTGTGAATGTTGAAAAAACACTTTGAGTGTAGTATATTCTAGATAGCCAATTGATAGTTGTGCAATTAACTATAAAATCCCCCGGAGCGGCAACTTCGAGGGATTTTTATATTATATATGAAAATAAAGTTACTCATAGTGACAATATTTTACTTTTTATGGTAAAATACCAATAGAGCAAAGTGTTGATTAAATGCACTAAAGAAGCCCTTGCAAAGGATGGCGGTCCTAGCAAGGGCTTTTTTGTCAGATAGTGGTGACAAACCAAGGTTAGTTACCAATGATCGATAGCAGCCAATCTAACCATTTGCAAATATAATAACTTATTATATTTACCATGATAGCTACAAGAATCGTTGAGAGCGTGTTGATTTAAATGCACCTCCTTTCCGTTACCTGATTTGGAAAGGAATTGGTAACACTTATAGTATAGCAAAATATATGTTACACAAATAGCGATATACAGTCCTCTTTATTGTAATTGATAGTAGAAATAATGGAGCTCTTATGAACGCAGATAATTACAAGATTTCAAAGCTACCATATATAGAAAATGCTAGCAATGAAATTATGGAAAAGTACCAAATACGCGCAAAGTATGAAACGGAACCGCATCATGGCGATGCCATATACTCTATTTTTATAAAAGACAAAGTATTGCCGTTTTGGATATATGGTAGGGATGTTACTTTCATAGGTAGTAGCTTGATTATGGTCGAGTCTGTAAGATGTAAAACCTGGGACCCCATAGAAACTATATTTATTGATTTAGAGAATGAAGTGTATGCTGGTTTAAAGGAATGGTATACAGATATTTCCTTTGTTAATAATCGAATAGAGCTAACTAATCAAGTAGTAAAAATAGATAAACGAATTCTAAAGGATTTTGAGAATTTAGAGTGGATAAGCTTTTAAGATTGATTGTTCTATAATGACTCAGTAAATCTTCATCATATCCTAATTGACATTACTCTATAGAATAAAGTACAATATCTTTATATCTTAAATACAGGCTATGAATGGGTATAAAGGTTTACAGGTCCTGCTTTCAGAGAGTTGCCGGTTGGTGCGAGGCAATAGAGGTTGTACGCTGACACTCTCCCGTGAGCTTTGGTGGCGAATACAGCAGTAGTCATCGACGGTGGTTCCGTTATACCCGCAACGAGTCCCAATTAGGGTGGTACCGTGTTATGAATATAACGCCCCTTTGAGCAACGACAGTTGTTCTGAGGGGCTTTTTTTTATAAAAGTTTAGTCAACCATACTACGTGACCGAATTAAAGTGGTGCTCTGACGCTCCAGCTAGCTTAACGGTCTTCGGCCTAGGGCCTTGACCTACTAAAGTCGCTTGCGAGCACGCACTTTAATTCTACGTTTTGTTTGACTAAACTTTCACAATTGATAGATATAATACAGTGTTATGGTTTATTAGTATAGAAAAGGTGAAGATTATGGATCAAAATCGCGTATATTTCTTCGATACAACCCTTCGTGATGGGGAACAAACACCAGGTGTATCTTTACAAACTCCTGAAAAAATTGAAATTGCGAAAGGCCTAGTACGCCTCGGCATCGACGTAATCGAAGCTGGTTTCCCAGCAGCATCCCCTGGGGATTTTGAAGCAGTACAAACGATTGCACGCGAAGTGAAAGGCGCAACAATTTGTGCGTTGGCACGTGCTAATGAAAAGGACGTACAAAAAGCGATTGATGCATTGAAAGATGCGGAACGTAGCCGTTTGCATGTATTCATTGCTATTTCCGAACTTCATATGGAATATAAATTAAAAATGACTCGCCAAGAGGTATTGGATAAGGTTAAATCCGTATTGGCATATGCAAAAGGTAAGGTTGATGAAATCGAGTTCTCTGGTGAAGATGCGGCACGCTCTGATTTAGATTTCGCATGCCAAGTATTTGGTGTTGCCATTGCTGGTGGTGCAACAATTATTAATGTACCAGATACAGTAGGTTACATGAACCCTAATGAGTTCGGTGATAAAATCCGCTACATTAAAGAACATACACCAGGCATTGAAAATGCAATTATCTCCGTTCACTGTCATGATGACTTAGGTCTTGCTAATGCAAATACGTTAGCTGCTATTAAAGCAGGTGCACGCCAAGTAGAAGGCACAATTAATGGCCTAGGCGAACGGGCTGGTAATGTAGCGATTGAAGAAGTTGTAATGGCTCTTAAAACACGCCATGATTACTTCGGCGACCTTCAAGTGAACATTGATACAAAACAATTTACGAAAGTTTCTAAACTAGTAAGTCGTTTGACAGGTGTCGTAGTTCCACCAAACAAACCAATCGTTGGTTCTAACGCCTTTGCTCATGAGTCTGGTATCCATCAACATGGTATGATGAGCAACCCTGAAACGTATGAAATCATGACTCCTGAGTCTGTAGGGGCTGAAAAAACAGACCTCGTATTGGGTAAACACTCTGGCCGTCATGCCTTTGCTGATCATTTGGCAAAACTTGGTTTCCAATCTTTCACAGAAGAGAAAATCAACGACCTCTTCGCTAAATTCAAAGAATTGGCAGACCGCAAAAAACAAGTATACGATGATGACATTATCGCTCTTGTAGTAGATAACTTACATCACAAAAAAGCATTCGAGCTCGTGGCTCAATACTATAAATTGGGTGAAAAAGGCTACGCCTATGCTGACGTTCGCCTCATGACCCCAGAAGGGGAGAGAGCAGATGCTGCCGTAGGTGACGGTCCAGTAGACGCATCCCTTAAAGCAGTTGAACGTGTGGTTGGCTTGCCAATTAGCTTAAAAGATTACCAAATCCGTGCTATCACAGCAGGTAAAGATGCCCTTGGGGAAGCAACCCTTAAGGTAGAATATAACGGTCGCTTGTACCATGGTCGTGGTATTAGCACCGATATCGTTAAATCAAGTGTAAATGCATATATTAATGCAGTAAACTCAGTATTCCTAGCTATGGAGCTAGAACAAGAGGAGGAAAAATAATATGGGTATGACCATTACTGAAAAGAATATGGCTCGCCATGCGGGTCTTGATGTTGTAAAACCGGGCCAAATCATCGAATGTCATTTGGATGCGGTATTGATGAACGACATCACATTCCCACCAGCGCGTAAAGAGTTCTTAAAAATCGGCAAACCTGTATTTGACCGTCATAAAATCTACTTGGTGCCTGACCATTTCACACCAAACAAAGATATTCAATCTGCTACACAAGCAAAAGTTATGCGCGATTTCGTACGCGAACATGGCATTACAAACTACTTTGAAGTGGGGAGAATGGGCATTGAGCACGTTATTTTGCCAGAAAAAGGCCTTATCGGTCCTGGGGAAATGATGATTGGTGCTGACTCCCACACTTGTACATATGGTGCGGTGAATGCATTCTCCACAGGCGTAGGCTCCACTGATGCGGGCGTTGCTATGGCAGAAGGTAAAACTTGGTTCAAAGTACCTGAAACAATTAAGGTTGAGCTTATCGGCAAACCTAACAAATGGGTAACTGGTAAAGACGTAATCCTTGATTTAATCGGTCAATCGGCGTAGACGGTGCTCGTTACATGGCCCTTGAATTCGCTGGTGAAGGCGTACAACACATGACTATGGCTGACCGCCTTACAATCTGTAACATGGCTATCGAAGCTGGTGGTAAATGTGGCGTATTCCCATATGATGAAATTACTGAAGAATACATTAAAGGTCGCGTAAATCGTCCTGTAGAACCAATTAATCCTGACCCTGATGCAGTATATGCTCAAACTGTGACTATCGATTTGTCTAAATTGCAACCAGTTGTAGCATTCCCTCATTTGCCATCCAACACACATTACATCAACGAGATCGACAAAGATATTAAAATCGATCAAGTTATCATCGGTTCCTGTACAAATGGCCGTTACGAAGACTTGGTGGCAGCTGCAGAAATCTTCAAAGGTCGCAAAGTAGCTCCATTCGTTCGTTGTATCGTAATTCCTGGTTCCCAAGATGTATACGATCAAGCTATGAAAGATGGTTTATTGGACATCTTCATTCAAGCTGACTGTGCCGTATCCACGCCAACATGTGGTCCTTGCCTCGGCGGTTACATGGGTATCATGGCAGCTGGTGAAAGAACCGTTTCCACTACAAACCGTAACTTCCGTGGTCGTATGGGTCACGTTGATTCTGAAGTATATTTGGCAAGCCCTTACGTGGCGGCAGCAAGTGCTGTATTAGGCCGCATTGCAGGCCCTGAGGAGGTTTAATATGGATTTTGAAAGCAAAAAAATCTGGCGCTACGGCGACGATGTAGATACAGATGTAATCATTCCAGCTCGTTACTTGGCGATTGCCGATTGGAACGAATTGGCTGAACATGCGATGGAGGATATTGATACTACTTTCGCTCCTAATGTGAAAGCTGGCGAAATCATGGTAGCTGGTAAAAACTTTGGCTGTGGTTCCTCCCGTGAACACGCACCAGGCGTTATCAAAGCAAAAGGCGTGCCTGTTATCGTAGCACACTCCTTTGCACGTATCTTCTTCCGTAATGCTATCAATATCGGTTTACCAGTTGTGGAAATCGGCGAACAAGTAGACCGTATCGACGCTGGCGATGCAATCGGCGTAGACTTGTCTAAAGGTATCGTGTACAACTTGACTAAAAATGAACAATACCAAGGGACTGAGTTGCCACAATTCATTCAAGATATTGCGGCAGCAGGTGGTCTTGTGAACTTTGCGAAACATCGCAAGTAATACTACGTTGCCGAGCCTCTGTGATGCTCTGACGCTCCAGCTAGCTTAACGGTCATCGGCCGAGGGCCTTGACCTACTAAAGTCGCGTCAGAGCATGCACCTCGGCTCTACGTAGCTTATCATTGCGATTTTTTTCGCAATGATGCACATATGGATACATGTAGACGATGAAGCCCCGTCGCAAACGACTTTTGCTAGGGCGAGGCCTATGGCCTCGACCCGTTAAGGCAATGGAGGCTTGCAACGGGGCTTCATCGTCGGAGAGGAATATATAGATGAGCGAAAAAAATATCGTATTGATCCCTGGTGATGGTATCGGTACTGAGATTATTGCTGCAGCGAAGGCTGTGTGTGATGTGGCTTTTGAGAAAGCCGGTGTAAAGGTTAATTGGATTGATAAAAAAGCGGGCGGTGCGTCTATTGATGCATACGGTGTGCCTTTGACTGAGGATACGATCGAGGCTTGTAAAAAGGCTGATGCTGTATTGCTAGGTGCTGTAGGCGGTCCTAAATGGGATAATGTAGATCCTTCTATCCGTCCTGAGAAAGCAATCCTTGGTCTTCGTAAGGAGCTTGGTTTGTTCTGTAACTTGCGTCCTGTAAAAATCTATCCATCTTTGCAAGAGTATTCTCCTCTTAAAAAGGAACTTGTACAAGATGTAGATTTCGTTATCGTTCGTGAGTTAACTGGTGGTATTTACTTCGGTGAACGCGAAGAGGCACAAGGCGAAGGTGCTAACGAGTTCGCTTGGGATAAAGAAACTTACAGCCGTTACGAAGTAGAGCGCATTATGGACATCGCTATGGAAACAGCTCGCAAACGTAACAAAAAGGTTGTATCGGTAGATAAAGCAAACGTATTGGCTTCTTCTCGTTTGTGGCGTAAAATTGCCCAAGAGAAAGCAGCTGCTAATCCAGACATCGCAACAGATTACTTCTATGTAGATAATACAGCGATGCAACTCGTTGTAAATCCTGCACAATTCGACGTTATCGTGACAACAAACTTGTTCGGCGATATCTTGTCTGACGAAGGCGCTGTTATCTCTGGTTCCATCGGGCTTTTACCATCTGCATCCATGGGTACAGGCACAGCATTGTACGAGCCAATCCACGGTTCCGCACCAGATATTATGGGCCAAACTTGGCGAACCCATTGGGCACAATCTTGTCCGCAGCTATGATGTGCCGTCACTCCCTTGATTTGCCTCAAGTGGCTGACGCAATTGAAAAAGCTGTTGAACAAGTACTCGTTGATGGTTATCGCACAGGCGATATCTACCGCGAAGGGTTAAAACGCGTAGGTACCACAGAAATGGCGCAAGCTGTAATCGAACGTTTATAATAGGTGCGATTGAGTGCGTACTTATGTATTGAAGAGAGGGTCGTAAGGCACTCTTTTTGCGGGAGCGTTAGTTCTCTGATTTTTACTTGCCTTATCTATAGGGCTTGAGTTATGCTACGACCATGTTGAAAGCATCTGATGGCTGTAAACAGAACGCGTTACGACTATTGCATCGCATTTGGCTGAGGTATTTTTCTACATTGACGTGTACTGAAATATATTCCACTCAGTGTTACCTATGCCACCTGGTCTGGCGTAGGCCCCGTGGTGACGGCTCTCATTTCTGTTTTTATCTTTAGTGAGGGCTATAATATGTACACTATTTTGGGGATAGGTCTTATTGTGGTGGGTGTTGTCATCCTTAACTTGTGGGGTAGTGTAGGAAATTAACGATATTTGTAGTCCGTATCTAATATATTAAAAATTTATGCATTAGAATATTGTAGATGTAATCAGTGGGTAAAACATTTCCAAGGAGGCCTTTATGAATTCTTCCATGTATCGAAATTTAACCATTACTGCGTTGTTGATGGCATTAGCCATCATGATTCCTATTATGATGCCTCTGAAAGTTGTCATTCCACCGGCTTCGTATACACTAGCGAGTCATGTGCCTATATTCCTGGCCATGTTCTTGTCTCGTAAGATGGCTGCTTGTGTTGTTATCGGCTCTACGCTAGGTTTCTTTGTAGCTGGCTTCCCTATCGTTATCGTTATGCGCGCTGCCTCTCATATCATCTTTGCCTTGATGGGTGCTTATTATATTAAACACCATCCAGGTGTATTAACAGGGGCGTTATCTTTCGCTGCATTTAACCTTGTCTGTGCCATTATTCACGCCATTGGAGAAGTATTAGCATGCCTCTTGTTCTATACTACGACTACGATGCCAAATATCGATCTAATTTATGTCGTATTCGTTCTAGTAGGCGTCGGTACTATCGTTCATAGTATGGTTGATGGATATATTTCCTTGTATATCTACAAGGCTATACCAAAAATCTATAATTGAATAAATGATGGTTCTATAATAAATGTTGGGGTGACACCACTACGGTGTCATTTCCAACATTATTTTTACTAAAAAATAAGCATACAAGACTCACATACTTTACAATAAAAGTGACTAATTCCCAAAAGAAAGGATGTGAGCTTATATGCCTACTACTGATTATACTGAATTTTTTTACATAATGTAAAAACAAGAGTTTATTACAAACAGCTACGAATTGGACGGAACATTTATTTTTGACATAGAATTACCGGTAACACCACATATTTGCCCAAAATGCGGAGAAACTACAGAGCGTATTAAAGATTACCGCATACGTACGGTAAAATTTGGAAAAGTACAACGAGGACCATTAATTGGAAAATACAGACAACGTCGATATATTTGCCCTCATTGTAAGCACTCTTTTTGCCGAGAACAATCCATTTGTACGAAAAACATATGCAACTAAGTGTAACTAATATTAGGATGCTATTTGATAAACTTACTGAAACTTTGACCTATACTGCTATTGCTAAAGAGTGTGATACATCTATTACTACAGTATTACGCTATTGCTCTATGATTACTCTACCTAAGCCTAAAACATTACCTACTGTGATTGGTATTGATGAATTCAAAGGAAACGCAGAAGGACATCAATACCAAGTCAATTTAACCAATCCAGATACACATGAAATATTAGATATTTTACCAAAACGTGATACACAAGCATTAATTCGGTATTTTACATCATTTAAGCATAAGGATCGCCTACAAGTTAAGTTTATTGTAATGGATATGTCCATACAGTTTAAACGCATCATGGAGGCGCTATTTCCACATGCGCATATTATCTGTGATAGATACCATGTGTGTCGACTTGTGGATTGGGCGGTAGAGCGAGTGAGAAAGCGTGAGCAACATAAACTGGCTGCTTATTCACGTATGTTAAAACAGAATCGACGTGTGCTAATGAAACATCCAGATCATTTAACGGAAGCTGAGCACATCAAACTCTGTGAAATACTTCGAATATCTGAAGATATACGGAAAGCATATGCTTTAAAACTATCTTTCAGAAAAATCTTTTCAACCTATGGTAAACAAGGAATAGCTGCACATTTAACCCATTGGTTAGAATTAGTAAAAGCATCTGGTTTGAAAGAATTTAATAACTTCTTTACATCATTTCCTGCATGGATGACTCAATTAACTAATGCATTCTTACTCCCATATTCTAATGGATACACAGAAGGAACTAACAACAAGATTAAGGTATTAAAACGAATAAGCTATGGGCTTCGCCACTTTGGTAGATTTAGAGTACGTATTCTACTTTTGAGCAAAAAGAATGGCACCAACCATACATATGATTGGTGCCAAACAAGACTCGTAGGGTGAACACCCCAACATTTGACAGAGAGCCTAAATGATAGTAACCTAAGCTAGAACGAAATAGGGGGTGACCATTGGTCATCCCTTAATTTGTATATGTATCAAATACAAAAATCTATAACTGTCCGAATGGTTTCATTAGCCCCTATAATCTTGATTTGTTTATACGATTTAAGGCCTAGAATTTTAATTGGATCTGCTAATAAAGCGGTTAAGAAGCTATGTGTAGCTGTTATGGCATGAGAGAAATCGAGAATTACGGTTTCTCCTTTTTTTATAGCAGGGATGATTTTTCGCTCTCTAAGATTAATAGCCTCTAATTTAACTTCACATCGTTCTCCACAATAGTTGTACATATCAATGTATAATTCTGGGAGCGCGGACTATATTATTTCCGTTTTTAGCCACTGTTTCGGTAGCATGTTTCCTGAATTCTTCTAGGTGTTTGTGTAGATCATATGTTTTTAATCTATCAAAGCCAATGGTCATGTATATAAACGTGCCTGGCCAAGCGTTGTTTAGCGTTGTGTATGTTACATCTAACGGGGAGATATGTGCGACACCATCACCTGATACGATATACATATCCGCTTCTAATGTTTTTACCAAGATTACTAGACAAGTATAGGCCCATTCCCAGCATTGTTTTTGCTGTTTATAAGGTCCTACGTTGACGCCGAAATGTGCCAGAGATTTCAGGCTCTAGTGCCATGGCGATGGCATCTGTATTGTTTGTGAAAGGGTACATAGGTTTGTTCTAAATGTGTTTTTAATACCAATACCAAGGTCAGCAAGAATGAAATGATAGTTGGTTTTTATCTCGATACCAGTTAAATTGTAATAATGATGGAATTTGAGGATTAAAACCGTGTTCTAATGCATTATATGTTAGTTCGGATATGATATACCGAACTGCATCCTCATATCCTCTGATTAAATCTGTAGGCAAAGTCCATTGCATAATCACGAATCGTATTTAGCATTTTTTTCGTAATATTATGGTCTTTGTATTTGATAGCGAAGATAGGCTTTATTGTAAAGTCATAGTGAAAAGTTGTCTTGAATATTATCTAGAAACATTAAAACAAGCTTTTCCATCAATATTTTTTTCCACATATTATAAAAATTGAGTGTTTTTTTGTATATCTCAGATTTACATATACATGGTTTCTTTTTAGATACCATATATATTGAATTAGTAGAATTAAAGACTGATAATCAGCCATTTTACAATGTCTTGCATCAATTGTTACTGAGTTACCTTTTTACAATCCCATCTAAATAGTTTTAAGAATATTATCAAAGTCGATAACTCCCTTTATATTTAAATGTTAATGTATTTGGTAATGTTATGATTAAAAAGTACTTTTCTCTTGTCATACGTAGTCGTGTTCATGCTCTCTCTCCTTTACGTTGACATGAGTAGTATGTTGTTGATATACTCTGTTTACAGATAACGTCCTAGAGACATTAAAGAGCGGAATGTTCGTCTCTCAGTTGTCTCAGTTGACCCCATACAAATGTATGGGGTTTTCTTATATCTATATTATAGAACTAATGTTTGTAAAAACAAGAGAAATATAGCTATTATGATTTATTGATACATATCTACTATTATTTCATGATTTTTGCAGTTTTATCATACCGTTCCGAAGTAGTTTCATTCTTCTGTATGTCCAGCTATTTCCTCATCTTGAATTGGATGTATTAATTTTATACAATATCTGTAATATTAATTTATCGGGAATGTAGCACGTTTAGGAGAGATAGATGAGTGGTCAGAACTGGTGGCGCCGCATAGGTTTAGTTATGTGTATTGCAGCGAGTGTAGGCATTGTAAGTGGCTGTGAGTTTAATATGGGATAATTTAAAGAATAGCAGTCAGGTGAAAGCTACGCAAAGTGATAGTGAGAAGGAAATCTGGCGTGTTTTTAAAGTTTTATTTAGCCGCTACAAATGAGTTTAATTTCACGAGTGTAAAATATAGCCATCAACATATGGAAACGGTGCAGCAAGCACGACAAAATATACCGTTAGCTGAGTTTAAAGAGCGGGATTATGAACGTCTTGAGCAAGAACTCATTGCTGCACGAGGGAGCAGGGCAGACACATAGTGACTTGGAAGCGGCTACGGATGCTTTATTACCGGTATTGCACGACGTTGTGGTGGCTGTAAAAGAGTTAGATACGTATTATAAAGAAAAGCGCTATGAATCAGATAATTATGCATTTGCTCATACGCAATTAGAGAAACTTTCATCATTAATGGATGTATTTGAACCCGAAATATGATGCGTTAGATACCATTGTTAATACCTATCACAAGCAGGAGGGAGAACGTCTTGTTAAGCTGATGCGCAACAATGGGCAGACGAATGGCGCTAATATGACGGAAATGATGCTTATCTATAGTGGTATAGTAGATTATATTGTAGAGCATAAATCCGATAGTGATTTCCAATGGGTGAAAGCACAGAAAGAAGCCGCCGATGGGATTGGGGCAAAGATTACTGCTGCCGAGGCTCAGAATCGTTTAGAGCAAAAGAAACATCTTGATAAAGCGATTGAGGATTTTATTGCTGATCCTCGTAGTGAAACGGAAGAAGCCGTGGTTGAGCAATATAATGAAATGGTAAGTAGTCCAATGAATTTTGCATTATTAGATTCTGTGCAGAAGCCGTATGTACCGCAAGAGTTATAATGTGAAATGGTATATGTTAAACATGATATAAATTTCGAGTAGAATATATTTGACAACCTACCCTTATGAGCCCTATAATTATCTATTATATGAATATTGCGTTGAAAAAGACGGCATGTCTCAGATGGATTTAGTAGAGACCAAACTCATGGGCTGAAAGGTTTGGAAATCTAGAGATTTGCGGATCACTTTGGAGCAAGCAGGGAACCCTGCCGGTGAACACCGTTATATGTTTAAGTGGCTTTTCATAAAATGAAGCACTAGTCATTTCGTATGCGCGGAATGTTCTAGCTTTCACAGAAGGTCAGTAGGGTGGTACCACGGATATTACGTCCGTCCCTTCGGGGGCGGGCGATTTTTTTATGTAAAAGGAGCACATCATGGATTACGGTAAGACGTTACATTTGCCTGAAACAGAATTTCCAATGCGCGGCAATTTGCCTAAGCGCGAACCAGAAATCTTAAAGTTCTGGGAAGACAACAAAATTTATCAAAAAAACGTTTGGAATTGCGTAAAGACGCAAAACCATTCATCTTGCATGATGGCCCTCCATACGCAAATGGTAAATTGCACATCGGCCATGCCCTCAACAAAACGTTGAAGGATATCATCATGAAATACAAGACTATGACTGGTCACTATACTCGCTACATCCCTGGTTGGGATACGCACGGTTTGCCAATCGAGCATGCGGTTATTAAAAACACTGGCCTTAACCGTCATGAAATGGCGCCATTGGACTTTGCGCAACAAATGTAAAGGAATATGCATTAGAATGCGTAGAAAACTCAAAAAACAAGACTTCATTCGCTTTGGTGTATTAGGCGAATGGGAACGCCCTATTTGACATTGCGTCCCTGAGTTCGAAGTAAAACAACTTGGTATCTTCGGCGAAATGGCAAAAACGCGACCATATCTACAAAGGTCTTAAAACTGTATACTGGTGTACTCACTGCGAAACTGCATTGGCAGAAGCAGAAATCGAATACGCTGAGAAAAAAATCTTTCTCTATCTACGTAAAAATTCCCTTATGTATCCGAGAAAAAAGGTAACATTGCCAGCTGGCGTGGATCCAAAAACAAGCATACTCCGTTATTTGGACAACTACTCCTTGGACAATGCCTGCCAACGTAGCAATCTCCGTTAACCCTGAGCTTGAATATGGCTGGGTAAAAGTAGGCGACGAATACTACTTGATGGCTACTGAACTCGTTGATGCGGCTATGAAAGACATCGGTATTGATGATTACGAAATCGTAAACCGTTTCTCTGGTGCAGATTTAGAATTGGCTGAATTCAAACATCCATTTCGTAGAACGTAAATCCACTGTATTGTGTGGTGACCATGTAACACTTGAAGCTGGTACTGGTTGCGTACATACAGCGCCTGCACACGGTGAAGATGACTTTAACATCGTTATGCGTTATAACAAGGAAGGCAAAACTGAACTTCCTATCGTATCTCTTGTTAATGAAACTGGTAACTACACGAAACAAGTGGACGACAATCGTTATGGCGATACTGAGTTCCCATTGGCTGGCGTAGAAATTCACGATGCAGAGGTGCCTGTCATCAAAATCTTGGCGCACAATAATGCATTGCTTCATAAATCTAGCTTGCGCCACCAATACGCACACTGCTGGCGTTGTAAAAACCCTGTTATCTACCGCGCTACAGAACAATGGTTCTCCTCTGTAGATGGTTACCGTCAACAAGCGCTTGATGCTATCGATAACCAAGTACAATGGATTCCTAAATGGGGCCATGACCGCATCTTTAACATGGTTCGCGACCGCGGTGACTGGGTAATTTCCCGTCAACGTATTTGGGGCGTGCCAATTCCTATTTACTATTGTGAAAGCTGCGGCGAGCACATCATCAACGATGATACTATCAAAGCATTACAAGAAAAAGTAGCCGTAGAAGGCTCCGATGCTTGGTGGGCTCACAGTGCAAAAGAATTGTTACCAGAAGGTTTCAAATGTCCTCATTGCGGTCATGATGAGTTTAAAAAAGAAACAGACATCATGGACGTATGGTTTGACTCTGGTTCCTCTTGGGCTGGCGTACTTGAAGTTAACGGCTTAGATGTACCATGTGCAATGTACCTTGAAGGTTCTGACCAACATCGTGGCTGGTTCAACTCTTCCTTGTTAACTGCAGTAGCAACAACTGGTAAAGCACCATATAACTCCGTATTGACTCACGGCTTCGTTGTGGACGGCGAAGGTCGCAAAATGTCTAAATCTGTAGGTAATACAGTGGCACCTAGCGACATTATCGACGTATATGGCGCTGACGTTATGCGTTTGTGGGTATCTTCCGCAGATTACCAAGCAGACGTACGTTTGTCCAAAGACATCGTAAAACAATTATCCGAAGTATATCGTAAGATCCGTAATACATTCCGCTTCTTGCTTGGCAACTTGGATGACTTTAATCCAAACACTGATAAAGTGGCTTATGCAGATATGTCCGAATTCGATAAATGGGCATTGTTGCGCTTAGAAGAAGTACGTCAAAAGGTTACTGAAGCCTATGAAAACTATGAATTCCACATGTTATATCATGCAATTCATAACTTCTGTACAGTAGACTTGAGCTCCATTTACCTTGATGTGATGAAAGATACTATGTATGCTGAAAGCAAAAACAACGTAGCTCGTCGTTCTGCTCAAACAGCGATGTATGAAATCTTAAAAACATTGGTAGCAATGGTATCTCCAGTACTTTCTTTCACAGCGGAAGAAGTTTGGAAATACATGCCTAAAGAAGAAGGCATGCCTGAATCTGTAATGCTTCAAGATTGGCCTCAAGGTCATCCTGAACACTTCAACCAAGAATTGGCTGATAAATGGAACCAATTATTAGACTTGCGTACATCCGTACAAAAAGCATTGGAACTTGCACGTCAAAATAAAACAATCGGCCATCCATTAGATGCATCCGTTACCGTATACGCTGAAGGTGCTGCATTCGACGCATTGAATGCCCTTGGTGAAGAAGGCTTAGCTAAACTCGTAATCGTATCCGAAGCTCACATCGTAAACGGTGCTGCACCAGCAGAGGCTGTTAAAGACGAAGAAACAGGCGTAGCGACAGTAGTGGCTCCATCTGAACTTGAAAAATGTGAACGCTGCTGGATTCACCGTGATACAGTAGGTCAAGACAGCAAACATCCTACACTTTGCCAACGTTGTGCAGAGATTGTGAAAGCACTATAATTCCACAATCGATTTAAATACAGTTGTCAAAATATCCCCTTCAGAAAGCTCCATCGGCCAGGTCTGTTCCTTTGGAACAGGGCCAAAAGTCGCCTTCTAAAGGGGATATTTTTCTGTATTTCAGTCGATCTGTGGGATTATAGCACTAGGAAAGGAGAGCTAGTCGCTTCTCGAAGGGGATATTTTTATTGGCGTTTAAACTGAATTCGCTATCAGAGTGCTTTAAATGAATTTATTGACCATCGATTTATTCCGCAAAGTCGTTCTAATTATGATGTTATTAAGGCCTTGTATAAGGCCGAAGACGCATTTGAACTGTCCTTGCGATCATATATGGTGAGTATTTCTGACCATTATTGGGTTAAACCTTGCGATAGTTCTGTGACTTGGTTTGATGTGAATTTTTATGATAATCCAATTCCCGATGATCAAGTGTTAATAGGCGCTATTGATACATTACATCAATATGATCCGTGGCGTCGGACGCCGAATACATCGAATAATGGGACATTGCGTCAGATTTGGTTGCACCGCGGAGATGAAATTTTGCTTTCAAAGCGGGAGAATTGACCTTTAAACAGGAACCATTCAATGAGGCCGTTATTAGCGACATATTAGCCTATTTTGATGTGCCTTATATAAGGTATTATTTGGATTATATGTCGGATGAAGCTGAGAATGTATCAGTCTGCGACAGTTTTACGGATCGTAATGTAGAATACATCCCTGCATGGCAATTGACGGCTAACAAGAAACCTAACGATGTGAGTGCGTACGAGCATTACGTGAATCAGTTGCATTCATTTGGTCTTACTGATGTGACGCGTCAGTTAGAGCAAATGATTGTGCTTGATGCGCTCATTGCTAATGAAGATCGTCATTGGGGCAATTTTGGGGCTCTCCGTAATAGTGAAAGTCTAGAATTTATCGGTCTTGCACCTATTTTTGATAACGGAAACTCCTTGGGGTATAAAGCGGCATCTGTTATACGAAACCGTAATACTGATGTGTCCGTAGCCTTTAACAAGACTCATACGCTGGAATTGAAACATGTATCCTCTGCGGTGAAAGTAGATTGGGATGGCATTATGAATCATTGTATGGAGATTGTAGAACATAGATATAATCAAATGGTAGAACCAGAGTTTGGTATGGATCGTGCACATATGATTGGCCAATTCATACTAGAACGAGCAAAAAAATTAAAAACTTTTTAGATTTATGAATTCATTGTATGCTACCATTCTCCTCAAATATATGATGATAATTGTTATCGTCCTATTTTCCTCATGAAAACCTTATGTGTAAAAAAATCTACTCGTTTCATATTAGAGTTAAAATGTTCATTTATGATATTTATAGTTAGTTTAGTAAATGAGTGTATGAGAAGGAGGAATATGCAATGGTAGTAACAATCATTAAAGCTGTTATGGGTCTGCTCTTACTGGTTTGGTAAACGCATTATTGCCTTTATTTAAATAATAAAGTTCCCAAAACCCTCATAAACCCTCAAAGCTTGAGTATTTATACTCAGCTTTGAGGGTTTTTCTTTATGTATATTTTTTTACTTACAATAGAATGAAATAATATGCAGATTTGAGATTTAAACGATATTTATTGTTGGTTTAAATACAAGTACTTTCATTGACTACATCTAAAAAGTATACATATAATAAAAAAATGAATTATAGATGAATGGACATCTAAAAAAAACGTAATAAAGAGGGAGAATGAAAGAAATGAAAAGAATATTAGTCGTAAAAAGCAATGGTCTTGGGGGCTGTAGCATGTGCATTTAGTTCTACAGGTTTTGCAGACAACTGTTCAAAATGGAAATGGCCAAGGTAGCATCGCTTCTGCTACAGAAGTGAATGAGGCTAAACATGAAGCTGTTCGTTCTAGCTGGATGGACCGTACAGATGTCGTAGTCGGTGTTGGTATGAAAGATTCGAAAGAGACGCATACACAGAACCATGCTATTGGTGCATCATCGAGTGATACATGATGACTACATACTGTAACTTCGAAAAGTTTAAAAATCTACTGAAATCAATAAATTATATATTGAGACCTTGCAACCTATAACCCATTATGATGAAAAATGCTAAAAGCGTTGTCTTTGTACAAGGTCGTATTGGGTCGTAGTGGAGAAAAAGATTTCATCTTATAAATTAAATGACTATTTGGGAGCCAGCCAGACCTGCAGGGACGTTTATAAGACACGATAAACAAACAGATAAGAAAGGAATCCTTAGGGATGAATGCTAATATTGGTATTGGCTATCGTCGTCTTAGCAAAGGTGAACATGCTTATGTTGGTGTTAATGCGTTCTATGACCATGTGTTTAAAGGTGGTTATAAGCGCGTTAGTGGCGGTGTAGAATATGTGGCAGGCCTTAATGAATTTCATGCTAATCTGTACCGAAATCTGGGGACTGATGAAAGAAAATATATAGGGCTCCATGGGACGTAGTCTTGTATTGAGGGTGATCCTACAGGACTGTATCCATATGGTAGGGATTCTGATACTAGTCTTTTATAACTATGGTGTGGTTTCTTATGAAAAATCATTGGATGTTATTCGAAAAAGGTTGTCTGCCAGTGGATTTGATGTAGGGATACTCACGGACCTTCAAAAAAATGCTCGCTGGGCTCGTGTCTATGCGGACTATTATAATTGGCGTGGTAGATCCCTGTGAAAGTTGGCTATTATAAATTAAATAAACGGGATGCCATAAAAGGTTTTTAAAGTGGGGGCAGAATTCCATATTACACCGCATCTTACTCTTGATGCTGGTTACCAAACGGCATCTCATCATTTGAGTGGTCCCTTATGCAACCTTGAAATACACAATCGGTACATCTAAGTTTGCTTGGCGTGGTGGTAAACATAGTGAAAGCGCCATTACAACAGCTCGTTCTAAGATGCTTGATAAAGTACATCGTAGTGATATGGTTGTACAAGAAGTTGAGGAAGAAACTTATGATCATGGCGTTGTCGATGTAGGTTTATAATTTGTAACAACATAGTTTTAATATAATAAAAAGAACGCACAGAGGCCCCGGTATTCAATTGATAAGTTGAATATCGGGGCCTTGTATGCGTTCTTTTTATTTTGTTTATTATTGCAAATCCTTAGGCACGCTGAGCGGTTTCCAGTTATCTAGTTCGGGAATGTCTAATGTTGTAATGGTTCGTTGTATCCAGTAGTTTAAGGATACTTCGTTGCCAAAGTACTGTTCAAATAGGTATGTATTACCTGGGATATCCTTTTGTTTACCGTGCTCATCAACGACATGGCGCATGGATTCCTTGAGGTACAGTTGCACCCTAAATGGGGTGGACCGCTTGCCTTTGAATATGAAATAGGATGGCCCAATGAAATCGTGGGTACGAACGTTGATTTGCTCGTATCGATTGCTCTTGAGGCCTTCCAAGGATGCTTGAATCATGGCGTTGGCGTCGTCATATTCTTCGAGTAGGAACGGTTCTTGGTCGACGTCGAGTACATAGTGCCACGTCGGTTTTTCTTCGTCTGTTTCGATGGCCCATGCATCTGAAAGCTCCGGTAAACGGTGGCTTTCATAAAGATCATGCCACAAATTGTGGGCATCCTCTGTGCTGAGCAGCGATTTATAGATAACCTCGTGCCCTTCGGTTGGGTCGTATCCGTACAATCGAACTTGATAGGTGTTGCGTGGTATACGTTTAGTCTCCAGTTTATAGATATTCCGCAATTTGTCTGGAATGGTTAGGAAATGATTGTAAAAGCTAAGCACCACCGTATCTTGTGTGGATAGGGCCTTATCGATGGTTTCTCGGTCATATAATGTGGTATCCCACTGAAAGCCATTCATAGTAACGGATAATCGGGCTGCATTGTGAGGCCATGTGGTAGGGGCCGGGCGCACGGTCGTAGAGGATTCGGTTATACCTTCCTTGTAATGCCAATGGCCATCTACCTTTTCGAAGGCTGCTAATCGTTCTGCTGCTTCATCATCTACCGGAATATCCTTGATTTCTTCGCTGCGATTGGTGAGATGTGACACGATGTACTGATGGGAGCTTTCATAATAATGAACGGCACTATCGAGGTCAGGTGTTCCCGTCACATATCCTTTTTCATAGGCATAGCCCAAGGCAACTCGTGTAAGCGCACGGGTGATATCGTAGAAGAGCACGCGGTCCTCCTCTTGAAGCGCCCGTTTCTCTTCTTCTAACACGCGGGTCAAGGATTGAATAGCAAAACGGATATTTTTGGTCACGCCGATGCCGTGAATGCGCATATAACTGATATACGGCAAGGAGAACAGGAACCGATCCTTTGTCGCCGCCATATGCGTCAAATCGGCAATGAGACCCCAGTCGAGCGGGAGCCCTCCAATGTGAAAGATATAGTTAAATGCGGCTTGCAACGCTGCATAACCGGCGTCATTAAAGTCCTTTGTGGCCGCCTGTTGATACAGTTCAGTAGCCTTGATTGGGTCATACGGGATGGCAGCGCGCAACGCAGGTTGCTCATAAAAATGGTAGTAATAGTCCGCAAGTTCCGCGATGCATTCTGGCTGGCCTAGTTCGGCGCCCTTTGTAAACCATGTGAAAGCCTCTGTAAACTCGCCTCTTTCGTGATGGTCGAGAGCCGTATAGAGCATCATGGTCGGATTGCCTAGTTCAGCGGCCCTGCGTGCCACACGGCGTGCATTTTCATAATCGCCTTCATCGATATAAATATTGCGCAAGTTCCCTTGGAACATGGCGAGCCCTTGATCAAGGGCTTTGGTAAACCAGTATTTCGCATGCTCCCGAGATTTTGCTTGTAGCGTTTCTTCGTCTACCATACCGCGCAAGGTAGCAATGACTTCACGTAAACTCCTGCTGCGCGTCGCTTGGTGTAATCGTTGACTAAAGCTAGCCTTTTCTGGACCTAATAGTTGTTTAGCCTCGTTAATAACGTGGTAATCGCCCCAAAAGAATACGTTGCCTATAATATATTGGCAGTATGCATCGTCTTGCTTTGCATAATCATAGATGATGCGGAATGCATCATCAAAGGACAACTGCATATCTCGCCTCACCGTAGGCGTAATCGACCCAGCTATGCGCAATGCTTGTAATGTGCCAATTGGACTATTTCGGCGGATACTATCATGCAAACACTGATACGTGCGCATATTATCCTCTGGAAAACCCGACTCGGCCCACGTAAATCGCGGTCCAGCGTACACGCGTGCCAATAGGGCGTATGCATCTCCTAATTCACGTTCTTCTGGAGATAAAGCCTTCTGGTAGACTTCCTCAGCATCTGATTCACAAACGCTGCCTTGCGATGTAGCCGTGTTGCGCAACTCATGCTGAATTGGCTTTGCCACAGTCGATTGATTATTCACAATCGACTCTAATATGCGCAGACCCTCTTGAGCGGACTGCGGATCATAAGACATAAAAATTAAGTGGAAGACCCGTTGGAGGCGGTCTGTGAAGTATTGAGCCATAGGCCCTCCTTTCGTTTTTATACAATACACTACTATTATATACCGAATATGTCTTGCGTTAAAGGTGGGAGGGCGGTGGCGTGTCCTGAGAACCTCCACCGGCCGGGTCTGACTACGCCCTGCGGGCTCCGCAGGGCCAAAGTCGGTTTCAGAACACGCCACCGCCCCACGCATTAAGGCTAGTGTCAATTTGGTATATAATAGTAGTGAAATTGATAAAATCCGTTATTGCCAACCCAACCGATAGACAGGAGGGCCTACGGCCTCTTTCTCCTCCGTATAACGAAAAAATAATTTCTATTTACGATGATAGGATAGTAAAAAGAACCGGTTCTGAAAACGACTTCGGGCTCCGCGTAGCGCAGTAGCGTGTCGGCTTTCAGGACCGGTTCTTTTTTCTAAACGTATGATACGTAATAGAAATTATTTTTTGTTATAGTCACCAAACCATTTATCATAGATTTTTTGGTATGTGCCGTCTTCTTTAAGTTCTTTAAGAGCTTTGTTAACAGCTTGTTGTAATTCTGTGTTGCCTTTTTTAACACCAAGTACTGTACCAGGTGCTTTTGTAGGTTCGCCTACGAGTTTAAGGTCTTTGTCAGCACCTTGTTTTAGGTAGTACATAGCAACTGCGTTGTCGATGATTGCGCCATCGATTGTACCAGCTTTCAATTCCATAAAGATATTGGCATTGGAGTCCATTTCTTTTACTGTTGTGTTAGGAATTTTTTTAGCCATGTCTGCAGGAACAGTACCGATTTGAACGCCTACAGTTTTACCAGCAAGTTCGTCCATGTTGTGGATAGAAGTGTTGTCTTTGCGAACCACTGTGATGAAACCGCCTTGGTCAAAGTATACATCAGAGAAGTCTAATGCTTTTTCACGTTCAGGAGTTGCGTTGATGCCTGCTGCGATCATGTCGATGTCGCCAGATTGAACTGCTGGAATCAAAGCGTCAAAGCCCATGGATTTGAATTCCATTTTTAGGCCTAATTTTTTAGCGATTGCTTCGGACAAATCAACGTCGAAACCAACGTATTTATCGCCTTCAGTGAATTCAAATGGTGGGAATGTAGTTTCAGACCCTACACGTAACACACCAGCCTCTTGTGTCATTTTGCTTTTTTCGCTGCCACAACCAGCCAATAAACCCATAGCAGCAACAGCTACGAGTGCGATGGCTGTTAATTTTTTGAATTTAAACATAGTATCCTCCTCAAACACGATACAAACATATTAATCTGTTTCTATTGTACGGAATTTGAACCAATAGGCAATAACATTGTATAATTAAAGGTACGTAAACAAATTAAGTACACGAAATGTACCTTTTACTAAATAAGGTCGATTATTTATACATATATTTAGGAGGACCTATGTCTCTTACTGAACAATTTTCCAGTGCTTCTGAAAGCTTCGCCCAAGAGGCTTTCACCATTAACTATACATTGGCGAAGAATCCAGAACTGTCTAGTCATGAATTTAAGTCTGTTAAGACAATCGGTGCTGTCCTTGAAAAACACGGTATTCCTGTGAACTATGAGTTCTGTCACTTGCCGACTGCTTTTAAGGCGTCTGTTGTGAAAGTAGATAATCCTAAGGGCCGTTTAGCTATATTATGCGAATACGATGCGCTCCCAGATGTGGGACATGCGTGTGGCCATTGTGCTAGCGGATCTATGAGTGTACTAGCGGCTCTTGCATTGCATAAGATGCAGCAAGAAGGCGTAGCTTTCAACATGGATATCGACATCATTGGAACCCCTGATGAGGAAGCGATGGGCTGCAAGGTGGATATGTGCAACGCTGGTGTGTTCAAGGATTACGATTTTGCCATTATGGTGCATCTTGATGGCGAAGAAACGCGGCCGAATTCACAATTCTTAGCCCTTGATTGTTTCCGCGCCAAGTACCACGGTAAACCGGCCCATGCGGCTGGTGAGCCTTGGAATGGCATTAATGCGGTAAACGGCGTGCAGCTCGCCATCCATGCCATGGATATGCTGCGCCAACAAGTGCGACCAGAGTCGCGCATCGGCACGTGGATCATTAACGGCGGTACCGCGTCCAATGTCATTCCTGCGACTGGCGAATTAGAGGTTACCGTGCGTCATACAGAACGTGACTATTTGAACGGTTTATCTGAACAGATTAAAAAAATCTTTGAAGGCGCGGCCCTTTGTACTGGTACGACAGTAGATGTTGAGTTTTACGGAAATCCTTATGACGATATGAACCAAAACCATCGTGGCACACACCTCATCGAAGAGGTGATGACCGATATGGGCCTTGATTTTGAACCAGGTCCAGCGGACATTGGGGGCAGTTCCGATATCGGTAATGTCAGCTATCAATGTGCCGCATTCCATCCTAAATTGCGCTTGGCTGGCCCAGATAAGGTGTGCCACGCCAAAGAATTTGCGGATGCTATGCTAGAACCAACCATTGAACAAACCATTTTAGATGGCGCCAATATCATTGGGGGCACATTGTTGCGATTAGTAGAAAATCCAACTATCTTAGAAGAAATTGTGGCTGAGTTTAATGCAACTAAATAATTCTCATCTACATATAATATTACTAAATCGTTTCTAGCTGATGGGAATAGCGCTAAATAAAAATGTTTTCCTATATCTGTCTGGGGAACTGTAATATCGCAGATAGAATTCATTGTCTCTTTCAGAATTACCGATAATAGATGATAAGGGAACATTGCCATTTATAAAACTACGATTTTGGGTAAAATAAGTGCCCACCTCAATGTCGTGGTGATGGAGTGCCCATACCACGTTATTTCCAGCGATGATAGGAATGTATTTAAACTCAAGATATTCAAATAAACTAGCTATGGTGATGCCGTCTGGTACGGTAAATTCTTCGCGATGATGACTCATATCATCAGCTGCACAAACGGCATCTCGATCGATAATTATATGCATATGATTTCACATCCTTTGAAATAGTAATTCTACAATCTTATGTGATTATCTATATTGTACATCAAGTAAAATTTGTAAGAGTATAATACATTTGTGACAAGTGAATAAAAAATGAGAAGGAACTCTGTTATAATGAAGTTGCTTAATCCAAACATTACAACAAAAGGAGTTTCTTCTCATGCATTCTATTATAACTGAAGAATTAAGATTTCGTAAACGAGTATGTGAATATGCTATAAAGTATGGAAATAATGCTGAAGCTGCACGCCGTTATCATACTAGTAGACAACAAGTACAACGTTGGGTGAAGCGTTTCGACGGGACTATCGATTCACTTCGATTGTATAGTCGTAAACCACATTCTCATCCTAATCAACACACTGAGGAAGAACTAGCACTTATCAAGCGTATGCATTCTAAGTTTAAACATGAAGGGCTGTCTCAAGTATATGTTGAGGCAAAAAAGCGTGGTTATAAACGCTCATATGGCTCTATGTGCCGACAAATAAGGTGTCACATTAAAGAGAAAAAGGTTGTTAAATCTGTTCCAAAAAGCAAGTGGAAACCAGATCTAGTAACATATCCAGGAGAAAAAGGTTCAGATTGATATAAAAATACGTACCTCGCGAGAGTTTAGCCTTTTTCAACACAAGGAAAAATCTTACTATCAACTTACAGCTATTGATGAGTTTTCTAGAAAGAGAATTCTAAAAATTATAGATGAAAAAAGTGTTACTAATACAAGTCGGTTCTTATTAAATTTAGAAGCCAAAATGGGATTTCCTATTCATACAATACAAACAGATAATGGTCGTGAATTTACAAACTATGGAGTAAAAGATCGAGAGTGTTTATTTGATATTGTATTAAAAAGATTAGAAATAGAGCATAAAACGACAAGACCATTTTCTCCGTGGCAGAATGGAAAGGTAGAGCGCAGTCATCGAATTGATAGTGAGAGATTTTATTCTCGTAAGTTTAATAGTATGGAGAGTTTTCTAAAAGCACATAGTCGATATGCTAATAGATATAATAACATTGCACAAAAAGTCTTAAACTTTAAATCACCAAACCAAGTTATAACAGAGTACTTTATGAATCAAAAGGCATAGGTATTTGTCACAAATGTTTGATTACTCTAGAATCTATATTGTACATCAAGTAAAAATTTATATTGTATTAAAGGAGGTTTTATGTCCTCATCTGAACCATTAGACATTAAAAAAACTATATAGGCCTTACTGGTGATACGCCTATTCGATTCATCGCGTCCGATGTGGATGGCACTTTAGTGAATGACGCGAAATCCGTAGATCCAGAGGTGGTCAATGCGGTTCGTGCCGCTCGTGAAAGCGGTATCCGTGTGGCCATCGCATCGGGCCGTGCCTGGCATGAGATGGACGATGTCATCGAGGCCATGCCGTGCTTGCGTTATTTTGTGTGCACCAATGGCGCCTATGTCATGGATAAAGAAGAACAAAAGGAACTCGTTCACATTACTCTTGATAAAAACTCGGACCATGGATTTAGTGAGAAAAACTAATGACCTATGGTGTGTTTGTAGAGGCTTATGTGAAAGCCGAAATTTTCGGTCAATATCCGTCTGTGGGTGATGAAAATTCACAAGCAGAGCGTTTCTTTAGACCGAATATTAGACCTTTCATTTTAAAAACACGTACCATGGTGCCCGATTTAATAGCTAATTTAGAATCGTTACCAGAGGGACCGGAGAAAATTCAAATCTTTTACGGCGATGAACGTATACGCGAACGCATCCTAGCTGATTTGCGAGATGAATTCAAGGGGCGCCACAGATGGAAAAAGGGCGCGAACGCTTTTATGATGTTCTTGAATCGAGTGAAGGCAATTTAGAATTTGTACTCCCTCATACGACAAAAGGCACAGCCGTGGAGGCCTTGGCGAACCATTGGGGCTATACGCCTGACGAGGTGATGGCCATCGGCGACAGCGAAAATGATCTATCCATGATTCGCTTTGCCAGCGCCAGCGTGGCTATGGGAAATGCACGAGATAATGTGAAAGCTGCCGCCCGTTATGAAACGACAGATAATAACAATTATGGCGTAGCTCGTGCGCTCTATTCAGCTATTGCACATAATCGTGAATTGGAAAATAAATAGAAATACTAAGTGGCTAATAGAAATACTAAGAGGCTAATGGATAGATACTATATCTTATGATTGATAAAGAGGTGATGAAGTATGGAAAATCTAAAATTTGATATAGACGATATCTGTGTTAAATGCGGTGCCTGTGCTGAGGATTGCCCTGTACAATGCATCACCGAAGGGGCTACAAAATTTATCATTGGTAGCAGCTGCATCAGTTGTGGTGATTGTTATTCGATTTGCCCAGTCGGAGCCGTGCAAATGCATAAACTGTTTAAAGATAGAACAGGCCTGTAGTAATCTGAAATGGGTATGTGCAATAGGTCTTTTAAAAATAGAACAGGCCTGTACTAATTTGAAGCGGATGTGTGTAATAGGCCTTTTAAAAATAGAACAGGCCTGTACTAATCTGAAACAGGAATGTGTGATAGGTCTCCTAAAAAATAGAACAAGCCTGTAGTAATCTGAAATGGGTGTGTACAATAAGCCTCCTCTAAAAATAGAACAGGCCTGTTCTATTTTAAAATAGGTATGTGAAAGGGCGACCTTGAACTATCAGGATCAGAAATGTATTAGAAATCCGAACGTTAAAAAGTAATGTATAACTTTCATACGGAATATATGGAGTCCATATACTTCGTATGGTATAATAAAATGTAATGAAATTTAGCGTTTTGCTTGTTAAAACGCACCCCCAGTACAGGAATGTATGGACATTATAAATTGGTGAATATACTTTCACAAATAGATGCATACGGAGGAACTATGGAAAACAAGGAATTTGTTATTGTTGTCGATTTCGGCGGTCAATATAATCAATTGATTGCACGCTGCGTTCGTGAAAAATCATGTATACTGCGAAGTATATCCATACAACAAAAGCATTAGAAAAAAATTAAGGAATTGAAGCCTCAAGGTATCATCTTCACTGGTGGCCCTAACAGCGTGTACGAAGAGAATTCCCCTAAAATTGAAAAGGAAATCTTTGAACTTGGCATTCCAGTTCTTGGCATGTGCTATGGTATGCAATTTATGGCACATACATTGGGTGGCGAAGTTAAATCTGCGGACAACCGTGAGTTTGGTAAAACACCTACTAAAGTGGATACTACATCTTCATTGTTCAAAGGCTTGGACGAAGAACAAGTTGTTTGGATGTCCCACGTTGACTATGTAGCAAAGGTTCCTGAAGGTTTCGAAATCGTTGCTCATACAAAGGACTGCCCTGTTGCATCCATGCAAAATAAAGAGCGTAAATTATACGCTATGCAATACCATGCAGAAGTATTGCACACTGAACATGGTAAAGAAATGCTTCATAACTTCTTGTACGAAGTATGCGGTTTCACAGGCACATGGACAATGGCAAACTATGCAAAAACTGCTATTGAAGAAATCCGTAACACTGTAGGCGATGGTAAAGTATTGTTGGCATTGTCTGGCGGTGTAGATAGCTCTGTTGCAGCAGCTCTTATTTCTAAAGCTGTTGGCGACCAATTGACTTGTATCTTTGTTGACCATGGTTTAATGCGTAAAAACGAAGGCGATGAAGTTGAAGCAGCTTTCAAAGATTCCGGCATGCATTTCATCCGCGTCGATGCAGAAAAACGTTTCTTAGATAAATTGGCTGGTCTTGAAGATCCAGAAGCGAAACGTAAAGCTATCGGCGAAGAATTCATCCGTGTATTCGAAGATGAAGGTCGTAAAATCGGCTCCGTTGACTTCTTGGCGCAAGGTACAATCTACCCTGACGTTATTGAGTCCGGTACTGGTGAAGCAGAAGTTATCAAATCTCACCACAACGTAGGCGACTTGCCTGCAGTTGTAGACTTCAAAAGGCCTTATCGAACCATTGCGCAACCTCTTCAAAGACGAAGTACGTGAACTTGGTTCTGAATTGAGGCTTTGGCTGACTATCTCGTATGGCGTCAACCATTCCCAGGTCCTGGTCTTGCTATTCGCGTAATGGGCGAAATCACGAAAGACAAACTCGACATCTTGCGTGATGCGGACTACATTTTCCGTGACGAAATTGCAAAAGCTGGCCTTGATCGCAGCATCAACCAATACTTTGCAGTATTAACATCTACACGTACTGTAGGCGTTATGGGTGACTTCCGTACATACGATTACACATTGGCATTGCGTGGCGTAACAACAACAGACTTCATGACTGCTGACTGGGCGCGCATCCCTTACGACGTATTGGACACAATCTCCCGTCGTATCGTAAACGAAGTACAACATATCAACCGTATCGTGTACGATATTACATCTAAACCACCTGCTACAATTGAGTGGGAATAAAAATTAGAACAACATCGTATTTAAAGAATACATATACAAAGGCCTTTCATCGTTATGGTGAGAGGCCTTTTGTGAAAGTAGTAGTTGCTCTAATTTATTTTGTTGTTGCTAGTAGATATCTTTAAGGAAATAAGGGTATGGAAACTATAAAAAGAATTTTTTTAGTTAGTGACATATATTTAGATATTATAAAAAGAACTAGGTGTCGACAACTTTAATCAAGACGTACAAAGTGTTGAAGTAGAAGAGCTAAAAAAATCGATTAAGACAGAGACAATTCTTACTAGAAGGCTTTTAATTGTAAGGTGCTTTCAGAAAAAGAGATGGTGCAGTTTTACGCGCAAATGATAGAAGAATATGGAAAAAGATATTATCGTTTTGGTCTAAAAAAAGTTTTTTTGCAATATAGTGACGATACTATTGAGGAGTATCCTGATGGAGAATTTCAAAAGGAGAGAAAATATCTGAGGAGGATGTATCAACTACAATTGAAATAGGAAAAATATTCTAAAAATGAGTATTGCTTTGTATATAATTGAGTTCGATCTCTTGAAGAACCATCAAGAGATAGTAGCTGACTATTATAAAAAGATTGGGCATTCCTCGGGCACGAAATATGCAAAAGACATAATAGCATTTTATAAAGAGGTTTTTTTACTTTAGGTATTTAAATATTAATGATTGAGGGCTGTTTTGTTACAGCCCCTTTTATATTATACAAAAAAATTGGTATACTGATTTTAAGTTATAGATTTTTGGTTAAACAGTTGTTTGAAAAATAAATGTGATATTGATGGTTTAGAAATTCTCGTTTTTAATAATACAATATTGGATACTTTTTACAGGTAAAAGTATTGAGTTACCTCAGTATCAACAGGAGTATAGTGAAAGTGAGTTTGAGGTCCTTACAGAGACCTATAATTGGCGCCGTGCTGTACTCCAAGGATGGTTATGGACTGAAGGGAATCCAGTTCACTGTATAATGGACATATACTTCACAGGCGATATGTTATATATTGTTGGTGAAGGGATTGTAAAAGAAATCTTTCAACATAAACCGTATGGGAGTAAATAACTATGGGCTATAAAAATGTATGTACTACCTGCCGTATCTCCTTATCAGAGGGTACGAATTATGAGTTATTTAACACCAATAAAACCTGTCCCATATGTAACGGCAAAATGTACTTTGTGAACGAGAAGTTCAAAGCTCCTAAAATATCTAATGATAAAGAATGGAAGATTATCGAGTATTTGTTGTTGAGTGGCTATGATTTTAGGAATCCCATTTATGGTAATGAAAGATACATGTATTTTGAGTTCCCAAAGAACTTACAGGAGGCGGAGGCATTCGTGCGTGAGATGAGAAAGTTATAGTAAACTATATGAGCAATGCGCTTTAATGATATATAATTGAGTAACTGAATTTTACAGGGAGGAGGAAAACTATGTGTGAAGTAACAATAACACAAGCTACAGCAGAATTGCCTATGCTTGTAAAAAAACTACAGACAGGAGAAGAGTCTGTTATATATATCAAACAAGATGGACGGACTGTAGCGCGGCTTACACTATTTGAAGACACTAGACAAGCGGAATCTAAAGTGGATGTGTCGAAACGTATAGGCATTGCAAAAGGTAAATTTAAAATGCCAAAAGATTTTGATAAATGGGATAAAGATATAGAAGAAATGTTTGGAGATACAATATGAAGATTCGAAAAGCGACGTTTGAAGATTTAGATATAGTTACACATATAGAATCTACCTGTTTCCCACCAGCCGAAGCAGCCCCTCGTGAAGCGTTTAAAGAGCGCCTTGCTCATTATGCAGACCATTTCCTTATAATTTTTGATGGCGATAAACCTATTGGTTTTATCGATGGTTTTGTAACGGATGATGAAGTCTTGACGGATGAGATGTTCGCCGATGCTTCCTTACATAATCCCCATGGCGCATGGCAGATGATTTTTGGCCTTAATACAATGCCAGCGTATCGCAATCGCGGTGTAGGGGGGCAGTTGATTGAGGCTTTCATAGAATTGGCCAAAGAAGAAAATCGAAAGGCGTTATTTTAACATGTAAGGAAGAAAAGATTCATTATTACGCCAAGTTTGGCTTTGTAAATGAAGGCGAGTCTGTATCTGATCACGGCGGTGCTAAGTGGTATCAGATGCGTGTTGTGTTCTAGCCATATAATTAAATATAAAAGAAGAAGCTGAAATCTTGCAGATTAGCATTGGTTTCAGCTTCTTTTTTGTTGGGAAAAGTATTGGTATTGTATTTAAATAATTTCTTTAACTTGCGCCACGCCTTTATCGGTCAGCATATAGTACCCATTTGTTACATACAACAAGCCTTGTTTCTTAAGGTGTGATGCGGCTTGGTGTGTATAGTCTGGCTTCCAGTTCAAGTGTTCGTGAATGGTGCCGATACCATTTTCGATGGCTGCCACAGGTGTGTTCATATGGGTATAGATGTGGCAGAGCATCATCGTTTCTCGATAGTGACGACGCAAGTGGCGTTGGCGAAGATAGGTTGCAATATAGCCCGTCTTTGGCGTGCAAATAACGGCAATTAATAATGCGAGACCAATCGTTGTTGCGATAGCGCCTGCAATGGATACGTCTAGGGTGAAAGCGACTTCCGTACCGATAACGGCACAGATAATGCCGATGATGATACTGCTAGTGAGCATGGCTTTCACAGAGTCCGTCCATAAATAAGCGATAACCGCAGGTCCGATCATGAGGCCGATAACGAGGATAGCACCTACCGCTTGGAATGAAGCCACCACGGTAAGGGAGACCATGGTCATCAGCACGTAGTGGATGAGGGCTGGCATGAAGCCGAAGAGCCCTGCTAATAGTGGATCGAAGGTGGATAGCTGCAATTCCTTGTAGAAGAGCATAACTAATAGGAGGTTGATGACTGCTACCCCAAGGGAAATCCATAGTGAAACAGGACCTAGGTCGGTGCCGTTTACAATCCATCTGTCGAATGGAGCGAACGCGATTTCCCCTAGAAGTGCCGTATCTACGTCAAGGTGTGCGTTGCCGCTGTAGAGACTGACGAGGATGATGGCAATGGAGAAGAGGAGGGGGAAGATGATACCAATGGACGCGTCTTCGTTGACGAGGCCCGTGTTATGAATCATCTCTGTAAGCCACACTGTTCCTACGCCGACTACGGTTGCCCCTACTAAAAGCAAGGGAGAGTTTAAGTCTTCCGTTACAAAGAAAGCAAGCACGATGCCGAGAAATACGGTGTGTGTAATGGCGTCGGCCATCATGGACATGCGGCGCAGCACGAGGAATACACCAGGGATAGCGCACGCGATGGATACCGCAATGGCGATGAGTAAAATCTCTGTATGTACTGTCATGGGGCACCTCTTTTCCGGAATTGCCACAAGATGCCTCTATTAGGTGCAAATATGAGGCTCAACAGTACGATAACCGACAGAATGACGATGATCGCAGGACCTGTAGGCAGTTTTTGTACTGTTGTACTCCAAAGGGTACCGCCAATAGCAGATACCATGCCGAAACATCCTGCTAGTATACACATGGTACCTAGCTTGTTCGTCCACTGACGGGCCCCTACGGCCGGTGCAATGAGTAGGGAACTAATCAAGATAGCACCTACTGATTGAATGCCGATGATGATGGTCATGATCAATAGGGATCGATATAAATGAGTGTAAAGGTGACGGGAATTTGCAATGTTTTAGCGTATTCTACGTCGAAAGAGATGAGCTTTAGCTCTTTCCAAAATAAGGCTGTTAAAACGATAATGATGAGCGCTGCTGCCGATGTAATGTACACATCGCGGGCTAATATGGTGGCGGCCTGTCCAAATATAAATTTTGAAAGCCCCGCCTGACCTGCATTATTTAGACTTTGAAGGTAGGTGAGTAGAACCATACCAAGACCAAAGAAAGCAGATAGTATAGTAGCTAGAGCGCCATCGAATTTGATTTTACTGTTTTCTACGGTGATGGTAATGAGCCACGCCGCAGTGATAGAGGACAGGGCAGCACCTATAATGAGTACCTCAATGTCTTTTATACCTGTTAGCAAAAATGCGATGACTACACCAGGCAGTGCCGCGTGGGAGAGACCATCACCGATGAGGCTTTCCTTGCGCAGTACTGCGAAGGTGCCTGCAATACCACTGGCAAGGCCCAAGAGAGCCGTGCCGAGCAATACCATCTGTGTCGTATAGGATTGGAGTATGGTCATACAATCCTCCCCTTGCCGTAGGTGCGCTCGATGGCCTCATCGGTAAAGGTATCTACTACGGGACCATAGGCAACAGTTTGCTTATTGACCATCGTTACCCAGTCGAAATATTGAGGCACTGTATTTAAATCGTGGTGTACGACGATGACCGTTTTACCGCGCGCTTTCATTTCTTGTAAAAGTGAGATAATGGCGTGCTCCGTCGTTTTATCGACGCCCTTGAAAGGCTCGTCCATGAGATAAATATCTGCCTCTTGTACGAGGGCTCTCGCGAGGAATACACGCTGTTGTTGGCCCCCTGAAAGTTGACGGATTTGCCTGTTTACATAGTCGCTCATGCCCATTTTTTCAATCATGGAGAGGGCGAGTTCCTTATCCTTTTTACTTGGTCGTTTGAACCAACCTAGATGACCATAGCGCCCCATAAGTACAACGTCTAATACGGTAGTAGGGAAAGTCCCAGTCTACGCTACCGCTTTGAGGGACATAGGCGATTTTTCTTGTAATCCTTTTTTTGTCCATCGCAAGGTGGTGGTCGATATAAAACTTAACACTACCTGAGATAACTGTTAATAGGCCTAACATGGCCTTTAATAATGTAGATTTACCGGCTCCATTAGGGCCGACGATAGCCGCTAAGGAACCTATGGGCACCTTCATATCTACGTCCCATAATACGGGTTTTGTCGTATAGGCTACGGTCATATCTTCAACTTCAACGGCCCATTCCATAGAGACCTCCTTTTATCATTGTTTATTTAAGTGCTTTAGCGATGGTATCGATATTGGCTTTTATCATACCGATGTATGTGCCACCTTCAGTGCCTTCAGAACCGAGGGAGTCGGAGTATAATTCGCCACCGATAGCAACGTTCCAGCCTTTAGCCTTAGCTGCTTCTTGAACGGCTTCAATTGTTTTGTGCGGTACAGAAGATTCTACGAAGATCGCTTTAATTTTGTGATCTACGATGAATTGAACAAGTTCATTCACATCTTGTGTGCCTGCTTCTGTAGCAGTACTAACGCCTTGTAAACCTTTTACTTCAAAGCCATAAGCGCGAGCGAAGTATTGGAAGGCATCGTGTGCTGTTACGAGAACGCGAGATTCTTTAGGAATAGATTCTGCTTGAGCTTTGATGTATGCATCTGTGTCATCCAATTTAGTGAGGTACGTATCATAGCGTTTTTTGAAATCCTCTTTGTGAGCTGGATCTGCTTTTGAAAGTCCTTCGTATACAGCCTTGGCTGCAAGTTTCCAGTTAGCTACATCGAACCAAATATGAGGATCTTTTGTCTTTACGCCGTCTTCTTCATCAAAGTCGAGTAGAGTAGCTGGATCAATAGCGTCAGATACGCGGATGGTAGCTTTATTTTGTTTTGTTAAATTGTCGAAAATAGAACCCATTTTACCTTCTAAGTGAATGCCGTTGTACACTACAACATCTGCCTTAGACATAGTTGTTACATCGCCGGCGCTTGCTTGGTAGAGGTGAGGGTCTACGCCAGGACCCATGAGTCCTTGGACGGACACATGGTCACCGCCAATTTCTTTTACTAAATCCGTTAACATCGTCGTAGTGGCAACGACGTTTAATTTCTTCTGGTTGTCTTGTGCTGCATCTTTTCCACAGCCTGCTAATGCGAATAACATAAGTGCTAATGATACGACTATTAGCAAGATTCGATTGAATTTCATAATAAACCTCCTTTTATAGGTACTGAGTTTAACATCTTTGGTTATCTTATTAACTACCCTTATTTAAGCGGAAAAATAGCCGATACTAACGTAGCGACTATTGGCAGTTATACAGTCTTCTGCTAGGGTCATGATTATTTAGTGGATAAGAGCTTGTAGATGGTTTGGCCCAACGAGGGCAACGATACCAAGTACCATCATGACCTTCATTTGAATACGCTTTCTACGTCTCATGATGAACCTCCTTTTGTAATTTTGTTACATCAACTTGATGTGTAATCCGATCAATTTATTCAATATGAATATAACATAGATGAGAAAAAATTATCAATAAAAAAATCATTCTATACATATATTTTTTTAATAATAGACTACATTTTGCAGTTGGGTATTTTTTTCTTCATCTTTATCGAGTATTATATATGTATATTTATTATATTAATTTCGAGGGGAACAAACCATGAATATATTAACTCGATTCGCGTGTCTGCTGTTCTTACATTTGCGGTAGGTGCTATGATGCCTGCTCATGCTGATGCGGCTGCGGGTAGATTTACAGAAGCACCTCGTGAGGTATCCATCGTTAAACCTACGATGCCAGCTATTCCAAATGGAATTACCGTAGCAGATCATATGCGTGTACGATTCCTAATTAACAAACAAGGCAAGGTTGAAAATGTCTTTGTAGAACAATCCTCTGGTTATGGTCCTGTTGATGAGGCTGTGAAAGCTGCTATTAGACAATGGGAATTTACGCCGGCTATTGGCACAGATCAAAAAGCCCATGCATCCATTATAGGCATGACAATTACATTACCAAAGGGTAATGCTCCCAGCTAAGTCCGGCAATGGTAAATTGACGGTAGACAAATCACAGTCTAACGATAATCATGCGTCTGATGTGAATGCGAAAGCGAATGGTCCTAAGGCAAAATAAGGAGTGAAACAGTCTAGGACTCAATGATGAGAGTGGTCATAAGACTAAATGAGGAGAAAGATGATGAGTAATGTATTGCGTTGTGTTGCCTTAACAGCATTAATTATGTCCATGTCTGCTGCTGTTTCCATAGCGGCCACACCTTATGAAGCGCCAAAAGCAGTATCTACACCAGGCTTTGATTCTGGTGTGCTACATGGTTATGCCGGTGATGTAACTGTTGTTAATGTAAACTTTACTATTAATACAGATGGATCCGTTTCTCATGTAGAATTACAGGGAACCACTGGTAGTAGTGATGCGGATGCATCTATTGTGAACACAATTTCTACATGGAAATTTACACCGGCTACGGATAGTAATGGCAATCCTGTAGAGGCATCTAAAACTGAATATATTAATTTAAGGAATTAATAGAAGGCACTCATACATTGTATGGGTGCTTTTTTATGTGTTGGTGAAAGTACTTAAGGATTTAATTATATTGGGTGAAAGTGTTTTGTGGCTCAATTATCTTGGAAAATGTATCTGTAGCAACTGAAAATTACTTTCAAAATGAATATAATAAAAAAATATATTTAATATAGTAATAATATATTGTATATACTAATAGTCTTTGACCCCTGGAGGTATAAGCATATGAATCCATTACAGCAAAAAAGCTAGATATTAATAACGAACGGTACAGAATTATTGTATCTATTAAAGAGGATTATTTAGATGGTAAATTATCCTTGGAAGAGGGTAACCGTATTTTTAAAAAGAAAAAGTTAGGCACTTGTACGCCTGACGAATTTGCTTATGCAGAGCAAAGTTTGAAAAGGTGTCTATAAGGATGAAGAAATACTAGACAAGATGGATGATTTGTTGAATTTATTTGACGGTGTATTAGTGCGTGCCGAAAAATGAGTACCCAGAGAATCATCCATTGTGGGCTTATTTAGAAGAAATTAATGCTGTTGAAAAAGGTAGCTCTTGAAGCGGATGAATTGTTAAAAACAAGATAAGTTTATTAAAAAAATCCTTGGCTTGGTGTTTTTTTGATTCCTTAGCAGAATGGCGTATCCATCTATCTCGTAAGCAAAAATCAATTATATCCAATGTTAGAAAATCATGGGTTTGATCGTCCAACGCGGATTATGTGGACCTTTGATGACGGCGTACGCGATGCTATCTCAGCATCCTATGCTTTGCTACGGGAGGATAAATACGAAGAATTCTTAGCATCTGTTCCGGAAACACTGGCAAAATTACGTGATTTGAACTCTAAAGAGTTAGAGGTTTTATTGCCAACATCCTTTAAATTATTAAGCGATGAAGAGTTTGTGCGCATGAGCAAAAAAATGACCATGAAATCGGTTATGCTATTATTAACGCACCAGGTTTATATGTCGTGCCAGGTATTAATGATTCCATGCACCTTATTAAATGGAAATAGCTCTGGTCAAAAATAGTGCAGTATCTAATGAGTTTCTAAATGATTTGGCAGGTCTATTATCCAAAATATGTTGGCCCTGTAGGAGGTGCAGCCGTTAGTAAGGATGCTGTCCTAGATGTGGCCACTGGCAAATTGACCTTAGAGCAAATTAATTTGTTGTTCCGTCATCTGCCTGTGGATTTATCCTATGTAGATGAAAATGAACTCGTTAAATTCTACAGTGATACACCACATCGTATTTTCCCTCGTAGTGCTAATGTTATTGGCCGTGAGGTGAAGAATTGCCATCCTGCGAAGTCTGTTCATGTAGTAGAAGAAATCGTAGAAAATTCCGTTCGGGAGAACAAAGCCAAGCAGAATTTTTGGATCGATAAACCGGGCTTGTTTATCTATGTTATCTACACGGCCGTGCGCGATGAAAAATGGTAAATTCCGAGGCGTACTAGAAATGATGCAAGATTGTACACATATCCGTGAATTAGAAGGTTCCCGTACATTGTTGACTTGGGATAAAACTGACTTTGTAGGCGATAATCAACGCATTTATTAATAAAAAGTAACTCTCTAGAGCTACAATAATTATCAATTTTTATTATTACAAAATGTGTTGCACTAATTTAAAAATAAACATACAATAATTTACTTTTATTCATCTCTTTCGTGTATACAAATTTATTAAAAAAACAGGTAAAATAGAAATTATTAGAAGTATTTTTCAATACACGTACCGATAGGTTTTTATAAAGTTATACGATAAAGGTGAGGATTAGAATGGCAACACGTCGCATTTGGAATCAAAGTGAAATCAAGACAAATCCGTTATTTTTCTAAATTACGCAGCACCATTGAAACTGCATTTTATGGCAATAACGTAAAACCTGTTACATCTGTAGCAGAAGCGTATACATTGGCAACGCAAGAACCAGGTGTCATTCTTCTTGATATGCCTGTATTTAAACCAGAAGAACAAGGTTTACCAGCTGATGCTAAAAATTCTCGTAACTAATGATGGTAAAACGACTGGCCGCTATGCGAAGGCTCGCCGTATCATTGGTGATGAAGGTATTGATGAAGTCGAATTAGCCGGTATCGCTCGTGATGCTGTGTATGATAGTCGCAATAAAGAATGGATTTCTACACAAGTTGTGGTTGGTCTTGATCAAAAATTCACGGCTCGTGCTCATCTTATGATTCCAAAGGATCATGCATCTATCATGTATTCTTGGGTTATGAACTTTAAATTCTTTGACGATGCAGTGAAAGAGTTCTATAACAACAGTAAAGACATCCCGGAAGGGGATATTTATATCTACTCTGACCCTGACTATGTAGTACCAGGTCATCCAGGTGGTCTTGCTATTTTTGACCCTGCTCATAACTGCGCTATGATTCTTGGCATGCGTTACTTTGGGGAACATAAAAAAGGCACATTGACATTGGCTTGGTCCTTGAGCAAACCGTTATGGCTACGTAGCCTGCCACGGCGGTATGAAACGCTATAACCTTAAAACTGGTGAGTCTTTCACAATCGGTGTATTTGGTCTATCCGGTTCCGGTAAATCTACATTGACTCACGAAAAACACAATTGTCGCTATAATATTTCTATCTTGCATGACGATGCATATATCATCAATACAAATGATTTGTCCTCCGTTGCGATGGAACCAACATACTTTGATAAAATGCAGGACTATCCTGTGGAACACCCTGCTAATAAATATTTATTAACATTGCAAAACGTAGGCGTTACCCTCGATGAAAATGGTAATAAGGTCGTATTGGCTGAGGATGTGCGCAACAACAATGGCCGTGCTATTAAATCCCAATTCTGGACAGACAATCGCGTAAACCACGTGGACGAACCGGTTAATGCCATTGTGTGGCTAATGAAAGATAAAACATTGCCACCAATCCTTAAAATCGACGACCCTGTGTTGGCTTCCACTATGGGCGCAACCCTTGCAACACGCCGCTCTACTGCGGAAAAACTCGATGCCAACGTCGATCCAAATGCACTCGTTATTGAGCCATATGCAAACCCATTCCGTACCTATCCGCTAGTTCGTGATTATGAAAGCTACAAAAAACTCTTCAAAGAATGTGGCGTAGATTGTTATATCATGAACACCGGATTCTTCCTTGAAAAGAAATCCCTAAAGAAGTGACCCTTGATTTATTAGAACGCCTAGTAGAAGGAGACCTACAATTCGAACCATTCGGTGCCTATGAAAACCTATCCTACGTAGAAGTGCCAGGATTCGAACCACCATTTGATGTACGTGAATACCATCACCAACTACACCAAGCCTTTGAATTCCGCTCTGAATACGTGGAAAAACTCAAAGACGGTAAAAATGAATTACCACACGAAGTACTTGATGTACTAAAAAAACTTTAATGTAACACTATAGTACAATAGCGGATAAAACAGCCCTCCTCAAAAATGACACGCTACTGCGCTACAGCGGAGCGAAGTCGTTTTGAGGAGGATATTTTAGATGCAGCTTACTGATTTTAGTGAAAGATGATGCAGTAGAAAGTATTGATGTATATCGACGTAGTATTATGAGGCACTATACTTTCTCATGAGTGCTTTTTAATTCCTGTAATAAATAGGAATTAAAAAAATCAGTTTGTTTTCATGAAATTATTATGAGCTTTATAATTGAAAAAGCATTGTTATAATGGGGGATAGGAGCGGATATTTTTTTATAATATGTATAAAAATTTCGATTGACAATTGTCCTCTCAACAAATATACTTATGATAGTTTAAAACATATTTATAAGATAGGATTTAAAACCCACAATTAAGGTGGATTTAACTTAGATAGAAGAAGAATATGTTTTCTTGTTATTAGCGGTTGGCCTACGTAGGCCCCTAGGAGGTTTAAAATGAGTAAAGACGTGGAAAATAAAAATACCCATGACCATAGCCATGGTGAACATCATCATTGCCATTGTGGCGGTCATCATCACCATCATGACCATGAACATCATCACGACCACTGACCATGGTCACGATCATAGCCATGAAAAGGCTTTGCCTACAGATAAATGGGTGCCACACACTCATGAACCAGGCGTGCCTCATGAACATGGCGTAAATGATTATCTTAAGGCTGTTGCTGAGTATCGTAAAACATGGCCTACTAAGCAAGATGTTATCGAGCAAACTCCTGACCCTGCCGTGCGTGAGATGATTCTTCGTATGGAACAAATCGGTTGCGACACTGTATTCGACCGTTTCGATAAACAACAACCTCAATGTGCGTTCGGTATTGCTGGCGTATGTTGTCGTATTTGTTTCATGGGTCCATGTAAAATTACGCCTAAGAGCCCTCGTGGCGTCTGCGGTGCCGATGCTGATCTTATCGTAGCTCGTAACATGACACGTGCTGCTGCTGGTGGTTTGACTCAACATGGTGCGCATGCTCGTGAAATTTTTGATTTCTTTGAAAAGCTGCCGCTAATGATCGATTGGATATTCCAATTTTTGGGCGAAGAAAAAATCCGTACTGTATGTAAAGCTTTCAACATCCCTGAAGAAGGTCGTTCCTTGAAAGAAGTAGCTAATGATTTAGCAGACGTTTTATTAGAAGACTTGAGCCGTGCATTGCCTGGCGAATATAAAACAATTACAGCAATGGCTCCTGCTGAACGTCGCGAAGTTTGGAAAAACTTGGATATTTTGCCTATTTCCGCATACAACGAAGCATTTGATGCATACCATCGCACATGTGTAGGTGGAGATGGCGATTGGGAAAAGCAATATGAAACAATTTCTTTGCGTTGTGGTCTTGCTTTCACATTTACTGGTGTAGTAGCTGCAGATATCGCTACAGATGCATTATTTCGTCAAGGCGGTCGCCGTACATCAAAGGTTAACATTGGTGCTTTGAAAAAAAGGGTTATGTTAACATAGCTGTTCATGGTCACTTGCCAACATTGGTATCTCAAATTTGTACAAATTGGTGCATCTGAAGAGTACTTAGAAAAAAAGCGAAAAGCTATCGGTGCTAAAGGTATCCAATTCTACGGTATCTGCTGCTCTGGTTTGTCCAGTATGTATCGTTATGAAAAACGTTATTCCCATTGTGTAACGCTATCGGTGCTGAGCTTGTACTTGGTACAGGAGCTCTTGATTGCTGGGTAGCTGACGTTCAAGACGTATATCCTGCTATTATGGACGTAGCACGTTGTTTCAACATAAAGGTTATCACTACATCTGATGCAACTCGTTTGCCAGGTGCAGAACACATCGGTTACGATCACCATCATACTAACTTATCTGAAACAAAAGCATTGGCTCGCAAAATCTTGGATCGCGCTCTTGAAGCTCATGAATTGCGTAAAGGGTATGCCTGTATTCATTCCGCCATACGAAATCACTGCAGAAGTTGGTTTCTCTCCAGAATCCACTGTTAAACATTACGGTTCCTTCAAACCATTGGCAGAGGCTTTAAAATCTGGTAAAGTTCGTGGTATCGTTAACGTAGTAGGTTGTTCCAACCCTCGCGTTATCTATGAAAAAGCAACTGTAGATGTCGTTGATACACTTATCAAAAATGGTTGTATCATCTTAACAAACGGTTGTGCATCCTTCCCATTGATGAAACTTGGCTACTGTAATACAGATGCTATTAAAAAATGTAGCCCTGCATTACAAGAGTTCTTGGGCGATGATCAACCACCAGTATGGCATGTTGGCGAATGTGTAGATAATGCGCGTTCCTCTGGTATCTTCGGTGGTATCGCAGGATGAATTAGGCCTTAACTTGCCTCAATTGCCATTTGCTATGTCTAGTCCTGAATGGTCTAACGAAAAAGGTGTTGATGCATCCCTCGGCTTCCGCTTGATGGGGATTAACTCTTATCACTGCGTTGAACCACCTACACAAGGCTCTGATGCTGTTACAAAATGGTTGAAAGAAGACACTAAAGACATCTTAGGCTCTGTTATGTATGTAAATACAGATCCTGCTAAAGTTGCTGAAAAAATCTTAGCAGATATCGATGAAAAACGTGCTGCTTTAGGTTGGGCAGAAGTAAAATAATTATTAATTGATTAGACTATTTAACCGAAAATAAAACTCATCTTCTTTACGAGGTAATGAAATACCCTCTCGTGCGTCCTCCACCGCCTTAACGGTCTGCGGCATAGCCTTGACCTAGCAAAGTCGGACGTACTGAGAGGGTTATTTCATTAGAGGTAAACTCTAAATTAGTAAATCTAAATGATGAGTTTTATTTTCTACGTTTTAGCCTAATTAACTAATAATTATTTATGAAAGAATAAAAGCGTCAGGTAGACCTGACGCTTCATTGTAATTTCCATCTTAAGTTTATTCAAATAAACTTAAGAAACGCCTAACGTAATAAGTACTGGTAATACTTACACGTTAGGCGCATCTTATTTCCCAAATTTTTAGATGAGCCTAACGCTTGCACACGTCAATGACTCTCTTTATGTTTATAGTATACCTCAATAACAACATAAAAACAACATAGGTATATAGTAACTTATAGTATAATAGTTTCTCCATCCTCAGGGACTGCTACATGGCTTTCGATATTGGTGCCTTTGATAAATTTGTGCACATCCTTACGGCTTGTTGCTGTATGATTAACTGTATCCATATGAACAGCGATGATTTTAGCTTCTGGTTTGCGTACTACCATGCGGCCAATATCTTTTGTCCCCATAATAATACTATCTTCAAAGCCCAAAACTTTGAGCATATCCTGTATTCATAATAATAACATTAGGGTCGAAGCGAAGAAGGGCCTTCTCTACATCGCTTGTCCATACTGTATCGCCTACAAGGTACACAGTTGGTTCGCCTTCTGCTTCAAAAATAACGCCCATTGCATCGCCTGCTAATGGTGCGAGAACTGGATTTGCATACATTTCTACAGTGCCGTGTGAGCCACCTGTTTTTCTCAATGTGATACCATTAAACTCAAGACTTTCAAAAATGATGCGTACATCATTAAAGCCTTGGGAGATAATAAGTTCTTTGTCCGCTGTATTTTGCACAAAAATAGGAAGTGACTTTGGAATAGATTTAATTGCCGTGTCATCCCAATGATCGAGATGTGTGTGTGTAACTACTACTGCAGTTACATTGCTTAATAGATTGTCCATTGATACAGGTAAATCAACCATAGGCATTCTTTGTTGATAGTTAAATGTTCCTTCAAAGCCAGGATAAGTATCTTTTGGTGCTAAGAATGGATCAATAAGAAATGTTGTGTTTTTTATTGTTAATTTTCCTGTAGCATTTCTAATGTGAGTATATTGTGTCATAGGTATCTCCTTAATTGTATTTTGAAAATCTCATCAAATAGATTACTGTTTGTAATCCCTAGAATAAGTGTACCTTGTTTTGTTATACTAGTCTCAACAATAATTGACACTATGTTTGTTAATAGACACATTGTATAAATGTGTCTATGTAGGAGGTTATATGATAACTCGAAAAGAAATGACACGAATGTTGTTAAAAGAAGGGTTGCTTAGTTGTTTAGAAAACCATTCTTTTGAGTCTTTAACCGTAACATTGTTGTGTAAAGCATCAGGTATAACTCGCTCTACTTTTTATTTACACTATAGCAATATCATGGAAATTGTTGATGATTTAGTAGATGATGCAATCGCTTATTCGCGACCAGGAATGGTAGATAATAATAATTTACAAACTATAGCTAACACCTTATCAGCTGCTTCTAATTCTGTTTCGTTGAGAGAAGCATACGATTCTATTTTTGATAGATTGCCCTTATGTCAGCGTATTATACGACATAAAAAGTATTTACCTTTATTTTTAGATGAACAAATTTCAGAATATGTATTGCAACGAATTATACGGAGTGAAAAAGATCGGCAAGGGCTTGTTATGGCAGAAGCACTTGGGACTTCATTTGACGTGGGTGTATCCGTTTTTGTATTTTTAGTGCACGGACTATATGCTGTTAATAAACAATATAAGTGGTCCCAAAGCGATGAATGGTTAGAAGCACAGAAAGTTATCTTTGAACTCGTTTGCCGTGGGTTACAAAGAAAATAAGCATATAAGGCTCACATACTTCCTTGGTGCATCAATACATGCTCACCTAGAAATTAGTACAGGCCTGTACTAATTTCTAGAAGAGGTATATGGATGAGGTCAAGGCCCTAGGCCGCAGGCCGTTGTATCTGTTTCGAACGCATAGATTCATGGGCGACCGTAATTGCTGTGGCAGAAAATATAATTTACTATGTGATGCTCTAATACAGATCTAAATTCTAATAAAAGAACACCCACAATTATCCGACTTTACTAGGTTAAGGCCCTAGGCCACAGACCGTTCTGTCTATTTAGAACGCATAAATTCATGGACAACCGTAATTGCTGTAATAGAAAATATAATTCACCATGTAGATAATCTAATTCACATCTAATTTCTAATGAAATAACCCCCTCAGAGAGTCCGACTTTGCTAGGCCAAGGCCTAGCCGCAGGCCGTTAAGGCGGTGGAGGACGACTGAGGGGGTATTTCATTACCCAAATTAAGGGTGAATTATATTTTCTTTAATGATGTAAATTATATTTTCTATACAGCTATAAGGTAGAACATGAATTTATACGTTCATGTTTGCCCCTTTTCTCACATAGAACCAGAAGCAAACCGCAACTGTTACGATGTTGAATGCTAGTAGTACTGCGAATGCAGGGTGAATGTTGCCGAATGTGGAGTATACGAAACCGAAGATTTTAGGTGTAATGAATGCACCGTATGCAGCTACAGCAGCTACGAAACCTGTGATTAAAGAGGATAACAACGGATTGCCAAATACGTGAGGAATCATACGGAATGTTGCACCTGTTGCAAAGCCACAGCATACGAATGTCAATACGGACATAGCAAAGAAGAATGGGAAGTTGTGCATATCTACACCAACTGCGATCAATGCAGTGGTAGCACATAAGCCGATGAGGCTAACAAAGGTAACTTTTGTACCGCTGTTGATTTTGTCGGATAACCAACCGCCTACAGGACGAAGGGCACCTGCAACAAGTGGGACCAACGAATGCGATGGATGCGAATGGAATTTCAGGGAATTCTTTACCTACCAAGAGACCAAGTGCTTTGCTGCGTAACCGGAGAAAGCACCGAAGGAACATGTGTAAAAGTAATGTAAGAGCCCAAGTGTGTTTGTTGCCGAAGATTTGTACAAGGTTTTTTTAGGATTTGGTTTTTCCGATGGTAAGTTATCCATGAAACGCGTCATAAGTGCAAGGATAATTACGAGTGGCACAATCCACATGAAAGCCGCATTGGCAAGGTATACTGCGTTGCCTTTGATAATAACTGGTGTTACGCCAAAGACATTACCAAGTGCAGCGGAACCCATAGCAAATGGAGCTAAGAAATAGATTACGGAAATACCAAGGTTACCAACACCACCATTGATGCCAAGGGCTGTACCTTTTTCGGATTTAGGGAAGAAGTTGCCAATGTACGCCATGGAGGATGAGAAGTTAGCACCCGCTAAACCGATGAGGGCTGTTAAAATCATAAATGTCGTATAAGAAGTTGTTGTATCTTGTACTGCAAAGCCGAGCCACACAACAGGAACTAATAAAATGAGTGTGGATATAAAGGTCCAGTTCTTACCGCCCATAAGTGCAGGCATATATGTGTAGACGAAACGCAATGTAGCACCTACAAGGCCTGGTAAAGGTCTGCGAGTGTAAATAATTGTTCAGTTGTAAAGTGGAAACCTGCGCCATTTAATTGTCTGCGATGGTAGCCCATAGATACCATACGCAAAAAGGCTAAGGTTAAGGCAATAGTGGATATTACCAAGTTTTGTTTGGCGATTTTTTTACCAAACTTTTCCCAAAAATTCGGGATTTTTCTGGTTTGCCAGTTCGCAACAATCTCTTTGCGACTTGCACCTACTTGAGGCATTTTCAGTTCTGACATGAGAGCTCTCCTTTAACTAAAAACACATGTGATAAAGGGTGATCTTTTCACACGAATATGTGGCACATCTCGTTTAAAAAGCCTTGTAAAAATGTGGTACTATAATAATAGAGAGTGTGCCTAAAATCACACCATTATTATATAGGACAGAATATAATGTGAATGTGACGAAAAACACACTTATATGAGAATTAATCGGTTATAATAGGGATAATATACGTAAAGTATATAGTATATGTGCCTTTTGTGCATGGCTGATTGTGAAAGCTACTTTCACAATCAATATGGACAAATGACACTGAAAGATGCACGGTGATAGTATGGAACAGGAGTTAATTAACCAGTTACTTGCATTGCCAGGAGAAACAATTCACCTTGAAAAAAAGGCGAGTTTTTTTGTTTCACGAAGGTGATATAGCGGATCGTTTTTATTGTCCGCGAAGGGCGACTTAGTATTAAGAAATTTGAGGCAAGTGGTCATATTTTTGCTCATCGGTTGGTGGGGCCAAATAATGTGCTTGGTGAAATTCCTTTGTACGAGACGAACACCCGGACTTACGTGTTCAATGCGATTGCACGTGAAAAATGCTCGGTATATTCCATCCGTTATGATGTTTTAGAACCAGCCATTGCAAAGGACCATTCACTGGCCATTGCAATGATGAAAATCTATACACTTCATATGCGGCGACAACAAGCCAAATACAGAGATTTGTTGTTGTATGGCAAAAAAGGTGCATTCTATTCGACACTATTGCGTTTAGCTAATAGCTATGGTATTCAACGTGATGACGGTATCTATATAGACATCGCGTTAACAAATCAAGAGTTAGCTGAATTTGCTGCCACATCTCGGGAAAGTTTAAACCGCATGCTCAGTGAGTTACGAAAATTAGGCTATGTAGCCTATGATAAACACCATCTGGTAATCTGTGACTTAGATGCATTAATCGGATTACTCGATTTAGATAGCGACACGATCGACCCTAATATCAGTAATATCGAATAATTGTGGATATTCGCCCTTGTTGTTGGCATTGCTAACGCAAGGGCTTTTTTGTAGTTTTAAGGAGGACACGAGATGAGTTTATTGTCTCAGAAATTCAAGTTTCTTCGCAAGAAGGACGTATCTCCAAGCGGTCACCAAATCACAGAAGAAGGCGGTCGCGAATGGGAAAATTTTTATCGTGACCGTTGGTCCTACGATAAAGTAGTCCGCACAACACATGGCGTAAACTGTACTGGTTCTTGTAGCTGGAACATTTACGTTAAAAAAATGGCGTCGTAGCATGGGAAAAACCAAGCTACAGATTATCCAGAAACACCGGATGATATGCCGGACTATGAACCACGTGGGTGCCCTCGTGGTGCGACATTCTCTTGGTATTTATACAGCCCATTGCGCGTAAAATATCCATATGTACGCGGCGAATTGGCTGAGCTTTGGAGAGAAGCTAAGAAAACAGCTAAAAATCCTATCGAAGCATGGAAATCTATCGTAGAAGACCCTGAAAAAGGCGAAAAAAATATAAATCTGCCCGTGGTATGGGTGGCTTTGTGCGCTCCACTTGGGACGAAGCGACAGAAATCACTGCAGACATCTTTACTATATACAGCAAAAAAACATACGGCCCTGACCGCAACGCAGGCTTCTCTGTAATTCCAGCGATGTCCATGTTGTCCTATGCAGCAGGTGCTCGTTTCCTTAACTTAATGGGTGGTTCACCATTGTCCTTCTATGACTGGTATGCCGATTTACCACCATCCAGTCCACAAGTTTGGGGTGAACAAACGGATACACCTGAATCTGGTGACTGGTACAATGCTGGCTACATCATGACTTGGGGGTCCAACGTACCGTTGACACGTACGCCTGATGCTCACTTCTTGACAGAGGTCCGTTACAAAGGTACTAAGGTTGTATCTGTATCTCCTGACTATGCGGAATCTACAACTTCTTCTGATGCTTGGCTTAATGTGAAAGCCGGCACTGATGCGGCTCTTGCTATGGCAATGGGTCATGTTATTTTAAAAGAATATTACATCGATAAGGAAACTCCATACTTCAAAGAGTATGCTAAAGAGTTTACCGATATGCCGTTCCTTGTACGCGTTGAAGACATCAACGGTGCAGTACAACCAGGTCGTTTCTTAAACGCTAAGGATTTAGGTAGCAAAGAAGACGGTGCTGATTTCCAAACTGTATTAATTGATGAAACAACAAATGAAATCGTTGTTCCAAATGGTACAATGGGCGACCGTCACACAAATCCACAAAAATGGAACTTACGCCTTGAAAACCGCAATACAGGGGCTAAAATTGATCCTCGCTTATCCGTGTTTGACCAACGCCAAGATGTGACTGTTGTTAAGTTACCGTACTTTGGCGATGAAGAGCACGAAGGCGTTATTGAACGTGCTATTCCAACTATTACAGTACAAACTGTAGACGGTCCTGTAAAAGTAACTACCGTATATGACCTTATTCTTGCTAACTATGGTATCGACCGTGGTATCGGTGGTGAAGTGGCAACATCTTACACTGATGACACTCCATATACACCTACATGGCAAGAAAAAATTACTGGTGTAAAAGCAGATATTGCTATTGCCACAGCTCGTGAATTTGCAGATAATGCAGAAAAAACTAAAGGCCGTTCCATGATTATCATGGGCGGTGGTATCAACCACTGGTACCATGCGGATATCATTTACCGTACAATCTTGAATCTCATCATGTTCTGTGGTACAGAAGGTGTTAACGGTGGTGGCTGGGCTCACTACGTAGGTCAAGAAAAACTTCGTCCTGTTGAAGGTTGGGGCGGTATCATGACAGCTAACGACTGGAGTAAAGCACCTCGTTTGCAAAATGGTACATCTTGGTTCTACTTTGCTACAGAACAATATCGTTCTGATTGCATCGATTTGGCAGACCGCGTATCTAAATTAGCTAAGCCTCGTTACCGTCATCCTGGTGATTACAACGTATTGGTCGCACGTTTAGGCTGGTTGCCATCGTACCCTACTTTCAATAAAGGCAGTCAAGAATTGATTAACGACGCTCGTGCAGCAGGTGCTGGTACAGAAGCAGAGATTAACCAATATGTGGCGCAAGCATTGAAAAATAAAGAATTACAATTCTGCGTAGAAGATCCAGCGGCTAAAGAAAATCACCCACGCAACTTGTTTGTATGGCGTGCAAACCTTATCGGTTCTTCTTCTAAAGGCCACGAATACTTCTTGAAGCATTTACTTGGTACAAAACATGGTGTTCTCGAAGATGATGATGCACCAGTAAAACCAGAAGAAATCAAATGGCGCGAAGCAGATGAAGCTGGTAAGCTTGACCTCTTAATCGATATCGACTTCCGTATGGCTTCTACAGGCTTGTACTCTGATATCGTATTCCCAGCGGCTACATGGTATGAAAAAGAAGACTTGTCTTCTACAGACATGCATCCATACGTACACGTATTCCAAGCGGCTGTTGATTGCGCATGGGAAACTAAATCTGACTGGGATACATTCCGTACCCTTGCAGAAACAGTATCTCGCGTAGCGAAAGAGTCTGGATTCACAGAGTACGAAGATATCGTAGCAACTCCTCTTGGTCATGACAGCCCAGGTGAAGTGGCTCAACCAGAAGGTAAGGTTCTCGACTGGAGCAAAGGCGAATGTGAACCAATTCCTGGTAAAACAATGCCGAACCTCGTTCATGTAAAACGCGATTATAGTAAAATCTTTGAAAAATACATTGCATTGGGACCTAATATTGAAAACAAAATGGGTGCTCATGGCATGGCATGGGATGTATCTGATGAATATCAAACATTGTATGATCAAAATGGTATCATCGATAATCCAGAATTTATTTCTCATGGCCGTCCTAGCATTTACGAATGCAAGGAAGCTTGTAATGCCGTATTGACATTGTCCTCTTGTACAAACGGTAAATTGGCTGTTCGCTCTTGGAAAGCTATGGAAGAAAAAACAGGTCTTTCTGGTCTTGAAAAGAACGCAAAAGGTCGTGAACAAGAAAAAATTACCTTCGATGATATGGTTCGTCAACCACGCTTCATCATTAGCTCTGTAACAAGTACTGGTAAGAACGATAAAAACCGTCGTTATTCTCCATTTACAACATCTACAGAAGATAAGGTACCATTCCGTACCGTAACAGGTCGTCAATCCTTCTATTGCGACCATGAAATGATGCGTGATTACGGTGAAGCTATGGCGTTATACAAACCTGTATTGTCCTATAAACCAGTACAAGGTGACTACAAACAAGAAGGTATCCCTGAAATCACATTGAAATACTTAACACCACATCATAAGTGGTCTACACATAGTATGTATTTCGATAGCCAACAAATGTTGACATTGTTCCGTGGTGGTCAAACCATTTGGCTCAACGAAGACGATGCAGCAGAAATTGACGTTAAAGATAATGATTGGGTAGAAGCTTTTAACAAAAACGGTATCGTTGCAGCTCGTGCTGTAGTTTCCCCACGTATTCCTCGCGGTATTTCCTATATGCACCATTCCCAAGACCGTCACATTAACGTTCCTGGCGCGAAGGTTAAGAAACAACGCGGTGGTACGCATAATGCACCAACTCATATTCACATGAAACCGACACACATGATCGGCGGTTATGGCCAATTGAGCTATGGCTTTAACTACTATGGCCCAACTGGTAACCAACGTGATATGACAATTGTGGCTCGTAAAATGAAGGAGGTAGATTGGCTTGAAGATTAAGGCTCAAGTATCTATGGTCCCTAAATTTGGATAAGTGTTTGGGTTGTCACACATGCTCTATCACTTGTAAAAAAATACATGGACGAACCGCGAAGGCGCGGAATATATGTACTTCAATAACGTGGAAACTCGCCCAGGCGTAGGTTACCCACGTCATTGGGAGGACCAAGAAAAATGGAAAGGCGGCTGGACATTAGATAACTCTGGCAAATTGGCTCTTTCTACAGGTTCTAAAACAAACCGTTTGATGAAATTATTCTTCCATCCTGAACAACCAGAATTGAAAGATTATTTCGAACCTTGGACATATGACTATGAAACATTGATTCATGGTGATCGTAAAAACAACCAACCAGTTGCACGTCCTCGTTCTCTTGTGACTAAACAAAAAAATGGAAGTTACTTGGGGCCCTAACTGGGATGACGATTTAGCAGGTGGTCAACATGCTCGTTCCGACGTAAACTTAGCTAAGATGGGCGAAGATATCGTATTTGACTACGAAGAAGTATTCATGCGTTACTTGCCACGTCTTTGTAACCACTGCTTGAATCCAGCGTGCGTAGCTGCATGTCCATCTGGCGCCATCTATAAACGCGACGAAGATGGTGTGGTTCTTGTATCTCAAGATGTATGCCGCGGTTGGAGACATTGTGTTCCATCTTGCCCATACAAAAATCTTTCTACAACTGGGGAAACAAATAAAGCTGAAAAATGCGTATTCTGTTACCCACGTTTGGAAAATGGCTTGCCTCAAATCTGTGCTGAAACATGTGTAGGTCGTATGCGCTATGTTGGCGTTGTATTCTACGACATGGACAAAGTAGAAGCTATGGCAGCTACAAAAAATGAACAAGATATTTACGAAAATACATTAGATTTGATTTTGGACCCTCATGATCCAGAAGTTATTAAAAGTAGCTCGTGCTGAAGGCATTTCTGAAGCATGGATTAAAGCAGCTCAAAAATCTCCTGTATACAAACTTGTAAAAGAGTGGGGCGTGGCATTGCCATTGCATCCTGAGTACCGTACATTGCCAATGGTTTGGTATGTGCCACCACTCAGCCCAATCTTGCAACGTGTAACATCTGATGTATACTTGCCAGATGCTCACGAAATGCGCGTGCCTGTACAATACCTTGCTAACTTGTTTACAGCAGGTAATACAGAAATCTTAGTTCGTACATTGCAACGTGTTCTCGACATGCGTGAATACATGCGTCGTCGTGAAACAGGTGACGGTCCTATCGATCACAATGTGGAGTTAACAGAGGATCAAATGTACGGTATGTACAAATTGTTGGCATTGTCCAAATACAATGATCGCTTTGTTATTCCATCTGATGTGAAAGTATCTCGCGAAGGTCGCCTAGAAATGCAACAAAATCGCGGTTTTGCTTGCCCTACAGGGGGATGTCAATAATGAAGGATGCTCAGAAAATCGCTCTTATTGCGTCATTTCTTCTACGCTATCCTGATGAACAATGGTATAACGAATTACCTGAATGGAGAGAGGACGCCCAATCCGTTGGGCATCCTCAACTTCGCCAAGGTTTATTAGAATTCTTCGACTATATAGAGGAATCCAATAAAAAAGAATTTGAAGACCAATATGTTCGTACCTTTGATTTTAGTCAAAATACAACCATGTATTTGTCCACTTATGAATTACAAGGTACAGGGGAACAAGCGGAAGAACTCGTAAAATTTAAAGCTTTCTTCCTCGAAAACGACTATGATTTGCCAAAAGAAATGCCGGACTACATTCCAGCACTTCTTGAGCTATGTGCCGTTATCGATGATGAAAAATTAAAAGAAATTTACGACTATTGTAAGCCAAAATTGGAATACATTAGAGAACGCTTCATTGAGGCTAAACTGCCTTATGCATTCTTGTTTGATATTATCTTGTCTGTTGCAAATGGATTGGAGGACGGTGCACGATGAATCTATTCCTTTGGGGCGCTTTGCCTTACATCGCTTTCACCTTCTTAATCGTAGGTACCTTGGTTCGTTTCTTCTATTTTGAAAGAAACTGGACCACAAAAATCGAGTGAATTTTTAGAGAAAAACAATTGCGCATTGCCAATCCGTTGTTCCACTTTTGGCTTGCTATGCGTTATCGGCGGTCATGTAGTAGGTGTATTGGTTCCTAAAACTTGGACTGTCGCTATTGGTATTAATGACCATATGTACCATGAAGGTGCGTTATATATGGGTGCTGTAGCTGGTATCATCTTCATCGTAGGCTTCTTGCTCTTGATGAAACGCCGTTTTACTGTGCCTGCTATGAAAGTTAACACATCTGGCCTTGATAAATGGTTATACTTGTTCTTAACATTAGCTATTTTCAGCGGTATGGCTGGTACATTGCTTAATGCATCTGGTTTCTTTGACTACCGCGTATCTATCGGGCCCTTGGTTCCGTAGCCTAATCTCCTTTATGCCAGATCCATCCTTGATGGAAGGCGTACCATTCATGTTTAAATTCCACATGTTGGCTTGGATGGTAGTGGCTATTATATTCCCATTCAGCCGTTTGGTACACTGCTTGAGTGTTCCACTCAACTACTTAACACGTCCGTTCATCGTATATCGTAAACGAGATCGCGTTTAATTGAATACTTGATAGTTCGTATCGGTTATGTCCGATATACTATTGCTTAGAATGGCCCTCGTAATTGTGAAAGCTAGCGCTTTTATGATTATGAGGGCTATTATTATTGCTGTGATTTTGCTTGTTATTCTTATTTTGGCATAAGTTTCTAACATTCTAACTATATGCATAACATTCATGTTTTTATGTGAGATTGGTATACATTTTCACTTTACTATGAGAATGAAAATTGGTATTATCTTATGTGGTATTATTTTAAACTATATAGTTAAACGTGAGGAGTCTCGATAATGGCAGAAGTAGTGAAGAAACAATTTAAGAGTAAGTACCATATTCTTATTTGGATTGCTGTGTTAGCACTCATCTTAATGGGAATGGTAGAATATGGGTATGTGACTGGTGGTAGACCATTTGGTAACTGGAAGGTTCATCTAGGCCTAATCCCTTATGCAGCATGGCTTGTGTTGACATATATTGCAACAAAACCAAAATGGTTTATCAAACGATACAATCCAAAAGATATGTTTGATATTCACCGCATCGTTGGTATCGTCAGTGTCATTCTCGTATGTGCTCACTGGTATGTATATTTCTTGAAAGCAGTGAATTCCTTCTTAGGTTTCTGGGGTGGTTACATTTCCCTTGTAGCCATGTTTATCGCTCTTATCTTTGGTGTATTATACTTAACACCTTGGATTGGCAATATGGCAAAATCCGTATCTCGTAAGAAAGCAATTTGGATTCACCGTTTGAATCTTATTGCTCTTATTGCAGCCAATATTCATGTTCATGGTTTTGGTCGTTTGTCCAAAATGGTTCCATTCTTACCTGTATTTGATGTATTAACCTATGCATTGGTAATTTATTACATCTACTGGATGATCAAACAAAAAACAATACTAAGAATATAATATATATTTTTATAAATAGAAGCTCTCGTCTATTACTAAAAGATGGGAGCTTTTTCATGTCTATCTTTTCTTATTAGTGCATAAGAGATGGTCTTTTTTGTGCGTTTAGGATACAATATATAAGTAAGTTATCCTAAATTATTTAGGTAAATATATTCTAAATAATGTATTATAATTAATTACTTGAAGGTCATATGGATATTTCATGGAAGCGTATCATCTATTTGATTTGCGCTATACAAGTCGGTGCGGGCATTACCATTATCGGCGTATTATCATTTATACCTTTATATTTGGTGAATCTAGGGCTCACAAATCAAGGTGAGGCCGCCATGTGGGCAGGTCTTGTATCTGGTGTAACACCTTGTATGGTAGCATTAAGTGCTCCTTTTTGGTCTCGGAAAGCCAATGAACTAGGACCTCGGCGGGTGATGATGTTCATCCTTGCCACGTTGATGTTAGCTGTAGGGGCTGCCGGTTTTGTTCAGACGCCGAGTCAGCTGTTAGTATTGCGTACCTTACAAGGTTTAGTGGGTGGTTTTGTACCCATTGGACTTGGTATTATTGTATTAATTACACCAGAGGAACATGTGCCGTGGGCGATGGGCTTATACCAAGCTTCGATGGTGATGGGCCTCGTTTTTGGCCCTCTTATGGGTGGCCTTGCTGCCGATTTATTAGGCTACCGGGCTCCGTTCTTTATGTTTTCCATCTTATCAGGCTTGTGCTTGTTAGGTGTGTACCTACTCATGCCTAATCTACAGCATGCGCATAAGGTAGATAGTAATGAGTCCCAATGGTCATTAATTAAATCATTTCTTGCTATCCCACGTGTACGATTGCTCGTGGTTATGCAATTTTTATGTAACTTTGGTATTACCGGTATAGGCCCTATATTGCCACTTTATATTAAACATTATATGCAGGTAAATGATGATTTTGTGGCTACCATTGTAGGCGTTATCATCTTTGGGGCCGGGCTGTTTAGTGCATTAGCATCTATTTCTATAGGTCGCATTACTAAATGGATGTCCATGCCGAATATATTATTGACGGCAACCTGTGGTGTAGGCGGATTTTTTTATCCTCCAATATCTTATGCCTAATGTGTGGAGTTTAGGCGTATTTCGAACCATTGCAGGGTTCTTTATGGGCTTTATTACGCCTATAGCGAATACTTTGATTTCAAAGGCTGTTCCTAAAGAACGGCGAAGTATTGTCTTTGGCGCCGTATCTAGTGTAGCTATGATGGGCAATGTGTTGGGCCCCTATCATTAGTGGTATGATTGCTAATTGGTTTTGGTTATGGCATGGTATTTTGGAGCACTGCTGGTATCTTTTTATAGTCACTTATATTTGTGTGGCGCACCTATTGCGGGAGAGTATCTAGATGTCTAGATAGTGATAGGTTTATTGTTTGAGATTATGTGTATTGAGAGAGTTCATCATGTTATTAAAACAATTGGAGTATTTTATTTCTGTTGTAGAGCATAACAGCTTTACACAGGCAGCGTATGAGCATTATGTATCCCAGTCGGCTATTTCGCAACAAATCAAATCATTGGAGGCCAGTCTAGGCGTTCCGTTGATGATACGCGAAAAACGCAGCTTTTCACCTGACACCTGCAGGCGAGTATTTATACCGTAATGGTAAACAGCTGATGACGCGCGTTAAAAATTTACAAGATGAGACGGTGCGGGTTGGCAAGAATGAGCGAAAATATTTGCGCATTGGCTATTTAAATCGATATAGTGGCATCGCATTGCAGCAAGCATTAATGCGTACTACGAAACGGTATCGTGACCTTGATGTGCGTATGTATAGTGGCAGCCATTCTGAATTGAATGAAATGCTCGATGATAATTTGGTAGACATTATTTTTAATGACTATTGGCAAATTAAGTCGGACAATGATTATGTGGCATATCCTATCAGTACCGCTACCGTTATAGCAGAGGTGCCCAAGGGGTATACTCCGGAGGGGTCTGTAGAGCTGAAAGAATTATTAGATTTACCAATTATCCTTGTGTGCCATGATGACCAGCGCTTAGATGAAGAAGAAAACTATCGCAAATCTCTTGGTTTTGCAGGTTCCTTTTTACAGGTTAAAAATCTTGAAGAAGCTCGTTTCCTCGTAGGGGCTGGACAGGGGATATTATTAGTAGATCGATTTAAATATTTAGTGGATGTCATCCCTGGTATTGAGCGAAAGTGCATAGTAAACAATGGTAAACCGATAGAAAAGGATTACTATTTCTATGTGAGTCCACAGAATCCTAATACCTATGCAGAGGCATTTAAAGATATATTTTTACAGGTCCTCGATGAGTTTTTAAATCATATCATATATAAATAAAACAGGTATCGCCTAAAATCACACAGCTTTATGGTGTAGTGATTTTAGGCGATACCTGTTTTTGTGCTTAGATGGATAGCATCATTAGAATACCGTCATAGACGAGCTTTATACCATATATGATTAATACGGTACCGCATACGCGATTGATCCATACGAGATGGGATATCTTAATTTTCTTAGCTAGTACATACATGGTTCCAGCAAGGAATCCAAACCAAATCGGTGTCATCGCGAGGAATCCAAAGAAGAAGTGATATATACTTTCAGCAGGAATATTAGCACGAAAAGCGCCTAGCATCATGGATGCATCGATAACTGCTTGTGGATTACCCCATGTAACGAGTAGTGCCATTAAGAGTATATTCTTAATGGGTATATTCGTATCTACCTTTTTAAGGGAGGGGGGGTCGTTTTAAATGTGTTATATCCTATGTAGGCTACGAGCAAGCCGCCTGCAATGAGAATGATCATGTTGAAGACTGGCCATGCTTCGAGGAGCGCCCCAATACCGTAAAATGCTGCGGTACTCAATGTCATATCGAATAGACCAATGATAGTGATAGTTAACAGGATACGTGGCAATGGTTGGACGAGGGCCGTATTAATGATAAATAGATTTTGCATCCCAATCGGTGCAAACGTGGCGAGACCTACTAATAAACCTTGCAGGAAATACATAGATAATCCTCCTTTCTTGATGGATGATACGTTTAGGAAAATTTGGTACGTATAATAAAGAATAGACCCCTGTGTAGTGTTATAAAGTACTACATAGAAATCTATTCTGTATTAAACGAAGCTTTATTCTATTTTACCATAAACCGATAACATGTTGCATCCCTAGGCTGACGAGGGCGATGCAAATCCAGCATGCAGCGCCTAATGCAAGGGCGCTACCACCAGATTTGATAAGCTTAACAAGATTTGTATTAAGCCCAATAGCAACCATGGCCATGGTGATAAAGTATTTAGAAATAGTTTTGAATATGTCTAAGAAGTGAATGTCTACATTTGCATAGGACAATACAGTTGTAATAAGAGAACAAATGACAAAGTAAAGAACGAACTTAGGGAAGATAGTCGCAATATTAACAGATTCAGCGTTATCGCTTGCCTTAGCAGCTTGTTTGGCTTTGTACACTTGATAACTAGCAAGACCCTAAACAGATAGGGATGATTGCCAATGTACGTGTCAATTTAACGATGGTTGCATATTCAAGAACTTGCGTGCCTGTGCCCTTCATGCTATCCCAAACAGCGAAAGAGTAGCTGTTACGGATGATGTATCGTTAACGGCTGTGCCCGCAAAGAGGCCAAAGCCCATGTTAGACAACCCAATAGCATCGCCAAGAGGTGGGAATACGAATGCGCGACTACATTGAAGAAGAATACAACGGAAATAGCTTGTGCAATATCTTGATCGCTAGCTTTCACAACAGGCGCCGCCGCAGCAATGGCACTACCACCACAGATGGAAGAACCGACACCAATCAAAACGGCTGTGTTAGAATCGATATGCGTGGCTTTGAATATGATGTAAGAAATGATAAGCGATGTGGCAATGGTTGAGATGATAATTGGTAAGGAAACCCAACCTACATGCAATACTTGGGTGATGTTAAGACCAAAGCCGAGAAGGATAACGGCCCATTGTAGGATTTTTAGACGTAAATCCAATGCCGGCGCCCGTTTTTTCTCGTTTCCAAGATGTGAATAAAGAACCAATAATAATACCGAGGATAATAGCGAAGATTGGACTGCCGATAAAATGAAAATGCTGTCCTAATAGCCAACATGGAATGGCTAGAATTGCACAGAGCAATATGCCTGGCAGTGTTTTTGCATTGATACCCATCATAAAACCTCCTAACTGTACCTACTTGGTACATACATCGCTGTGGTATCGCGCAGGATGTATAAATAAACTACGACTTAATAGTAACATAATCGGGGGAATTAATCGAGGGGGATTCCTCATTAAGTATCTTGTATACATAGCTTATAGTATTGTATCTTATGGTGAAAGTTTTATATAATCTTATACGGGATAATTATACTTAATGAAATATGATTCCTAGTAAAATACGTAGAGAACATCAACATGTCTCATAGAATATGCGAGGTGCATTATGATTGATATTAATGGTATTATTGAAAAAAACAAAGAATATGTAGCTAAACATCCTGAGCTTGCTCAAAAGGGTTTAACTAGTCATCCTACAAAGAAATTAGCCATTGTAACATGTATGGATACGCGTTTAGTGGGGATGCTCGAAGAATCCTTTAGGATTTGATCGCGATGAGGTCATCACCATTAAGACGGCCGGCAACAGCGTAACGCAACCGATTGATAACATCGTTCAAAGCTTGCTTGTATCTACATATGGCATGGGCATCGAAGATGTAATCGTCATCGGTCATGAAAACTGTGGTATGATTGATTTTTCCGCAGAACAATTTATGGAATCTATGAAAGCCAAAGGCATTAATGAAGATGCCATTCGCATGATTGAACCAGGTCTTATCGATTGGATGGACCGTTTCCACATTTCTGAAGAAAAATGTACGCTATACAGTTAAATTCTTGCGTCACCATCCATTATTCCCAAGAGGCATGGGATTCTACGGGGGGATGATGGATCCTGATACAGGGGAATTCCGCTACATTGAGGTTTAATCATCTACTCGATGGGGCCCTATTACAATTCTACATTTAGGCTATCAAGAGCCACGCATACTCTCTCGCTCCACCGGCCGGGTCTGACTCCGGCCTGCGGCCTTCGCAGGGCCAAAGTCGCGCGAGGGTATGAGTGGCTCTTGTTATAGCTGAAAATTGTCAACCTGTATAGATTGTATATAGTTGACTGTTCTATTTGTAAGTTTTATACTGTAATTAAATTGTCAACTAATTATATATGCATAGTTGTTAATTCTGATTCGATATGGTAAAGAGGTGCTCGTATGAGACAGTTAGGTGTTTCTATTATTGGTACAGATACGGATGTAGGGAAGACGTTTGTCACAGGTTTGCTTGGGGCGTTAGCAGTGGACGATGGTTTTGATGTGGGCATGGTTAAGCCTGTGTCGTCTAGTGCGGTTCCGTTTTCTCAATGCGGAACGATGGATGAAGATGAAATATGCATGGGTCTTGAAAGTAAGGATGCTACATATTTGATGCAGTCTGTAGGTATTCCTGAGTCGCGTCGTCGCGAGGTGAATCCTATTGCATTGGCAGGGGATTATTCACCGCGTTTGGCGGCAGAGTTGGCCGGTGTGGACATCGATTATCCAGAGATTGTAAGTCATGTGAAAAGGGTTGTAAATCAACACGATATTACATTTGTAGAAGGGGCTGGTGGAATTACAACGCCTCTTACTAAGGATATTACGTTTACAAATCTTATGACGGATATTGCATATCCCTGCCATATTGATTGCTGATGGGCGTCTAGGTTCTATCAATCGCGTTGTGTTAACGTATGAGTATGCAAAACAGCATCATATTGATGTAAAAGGAATCATTGTAAATGATACGACTGTGGTGGATCCATTCTTATTAAAGACGAATATTGCAGATATGGAACGGTATACCGGTATTCCGGTGCTCGGTGTACTTCCTCCATATCAAGGACCTGATCAAGCGCATATCAAACTTGGTTGGGGGCGTTCGTTCTTAGATTCGGCTAAGATTTGGCAAACTGTATGGGGCATTTAGTGAAAGCTCTATATACAAGGAATCTGGAATTAAGTAGATAGTATAGATATAAAATCTTAAGTATGAGGTGTTATGATGGCAGAGAAACAACTTTCACAAATTGCACAATGGGACCACGAATTTGTATGGCATCCATTTACACAAATGCAAGACTGGTTAGCACAAGAACCTGTAGTTATGGAACGCGGTGAAGGCGTGTATTTGATCGATGACAAGGGTAAAAAGTATTATGATGGTGTATCATCCTTGTGGGTTAATATTCATGGCCATAATCATCCTGTGCTTAATCAAGCGTTGAAGGACCAAGTTGATAAGATTGCGCATAGCACATTGCTCGGATTGGTGAGCCCTCCATCAGCGCAGTTGTGTAAAGAATTAGTTGAATTGGCACCAGAAGGTTTGGAAAAAGGTATTCTTATCCGATGATGGTAGTACGGCTATTGAAGTCGCTATTAAGATGGCGTACCAATACCGTCAATTAGTAGGTCAAACAAAGAAAAACGAAATTTATTGCACTCAATGCGGGCTATCATGGTGATACATTAGGTACTGTATCCGTAGGTGGGATTCAGTTGTTCCATCAAGTGTTCCATAATTTGTTGTTCAAACCTTTAACCTTGCCAAGCCCTGGTGTATACCGTGATGTAGCAGATCGAGATAAAGCATTTGAAGATTCCTTAGCAGAATTGGAACGTATCCTCAATGAAGAAGGAGACGAAATTACAGCTCTCGTTATGGAACCATTAGTGCAAGTGCGGCCGGTATGCTTGTTATGCCTCACGGCTATTTAAAACGCGTTCGTGAGTTAACTGCCAAACATGATGTATTCCTCATCGTTGATGAAGTGGCAACAGGCTTTGGCCGTACAGGTAAATTCTTTGCTTGTGAACATGAAGGCGTATCGCCTGATTTTATGACCTTATCCAAAGGGATTACGGGTGGTTATTTGCCGTTGGCAGCTACATTGACTACAAAACGCGTATTCGATGCATTTCTTGGCACATTTGAAGAAAAGAAAACATTCTACCATGGTCATTCCTACACCGGTAATGCCTTGGCATGTGCTGTTGCATTGGCTTCGTTGAAAGTATTCCGCGATGAAAAGGTTATCGAAGGATTATCTGCGAAGATTGAGGCTTTCACAAAGGCACTCAAACCTATCGAACAGTTAAAACATGTTAAAGAAGTACGTCAACGAGGTCTTATTGTAGGTATTGAACTTGAAAAGGACGTTGCTACTCACGAAGCGTATCGCCCAAATGATGCGGTAGGTGCAAAGGTTGCCGTTCTAGCTCGTGAACAAGGCCTTATTTGCCGCCCAATCGGCGATGTGGTTATCCTTATGCCACCATTGGCATCCACGGTGGAACAATTGGAAGACATGGTTCGCATCGTAGGTGAAAGTATTAAACGTGCCACAGAAGAAGAGGGCGTATTAGAAGATTTGAAGCCAATCATTCTATAATAAAAAAAGCATTTTTACTTGCATAATGTAAAAATATATTCTATACATTCTCAAAATACGATGATTATTCTGCATATCTATGATACTATATATGTATAGCATCATAGATATTCAAAGGAGGTCATCGTATGGACATTTATGTAATTATGCAAGTCATTATTTTGTTCGGTGCTATCTTCTTGGGCGTACGCCTCGGTGGCATGGGCATCGGCTATGCTGGCGGCCTCGGCGTCGTATTGCTGAGCCTCGGTATGGGGATGTTCCCAGGGCAAATCCCTTGGGATGTTATCCTAATCATTATGTCAGCCATTGCCGCAATTTGTGCATTGCAGTTGGCTGGTGGTTTAGATTATTTAGTACGCATTGCGGAAAATATCTTGCGTAAAAATCCTAAACACATCAACTATTTAGCTCCTACAGTTACGTATTTCTTGACAATCTTGGCTGGTACAGGTCATACGGCATTTTCTATGATTCCTGTAATTGTAGAGGTTGCAAAGAGCGAGAACATCAAGCCTTCCGTACCACTTTCGATTGCCGTTGTAGCCAGCCAAATTGGTATTACCGCAAGCCCTGTATCCGCAGCGGTTGTTGCTATGAGCGGATTCCTTGAACCGTTCGGTGTTAGCTATCCAACATTGCTTGGTATTTGTATTTCCACAACATTTATTGCGGTTATGATTACTGCCTTTATCATGTCGACCTTTACGAACAATGATTTGTCCTCTGATCCTGTTTACCAAGAACGTTTGGCCGCAGGCCATGTGGCACCACCTCGCGAAAAGAATGTGGATTTCCATTTAAAACCAGGTGCGAAAAAATCTGTATTAATCTTCTTAATCGGTATCATTTGTATCGTATTCTATGCAACAGCGATTTCCAAGAATATTGGTATCATTAAACCGGTTATCTTCGGTCGAAACGATGCCATCGTCGGATTCATGATGATTATTGCAGCGGCTATCACATTCTTCTGTAAATTAGATACAGCACAACTTGTCAACACAAGTACATTCAAATCTGGTTTATCCGCCTGTGTCTGTGTTCTCGGCGTAGCATGGTTAGGCGATACCTTTGTAAAAGGTCATATCCCTGAAATTAAAGCCATGGCCTCTAGCATGGTAACGGCATATCCATTCTTGTTAGCAGTTGCCTTCTTCTTTGCTAGTACGCTTTTGTATAGCCAAGCAGCGACTACACAAGCACTTGTACCGGCAGTAATCCTTGCTTTAGGTATTACACCGGAAAATACGGGATCTGTATATATCATTATCGCATCCTTTGCGGCCGTATCTGCACTCTTTGTACTACCTACATACCCAACACTTTTGGGGGCTGTACAAATGGATGATACAGGTTCGACCCGAATCGGTCATCTCGTATTTAACCACCCATTCTTCATCCCAGGCGTACTTGCCATTGCTATTTCCGTAGCCCTTGGCTTCGTTATTGCTCCATTGATGTTGTAATTAGTGAAAGCGTATAAAATCCGGCTCTCTGTCAAATGTTGGGGTGTTCACCCTACGAGTCTTGTTTGGCACCAATCATATGTATGGTTGGTGCCATTCTTTTTGCTCAAAAGTAGAATACGTACTCTAAATCTACCAAAGTGGCGAAGCCCATAGCTTATTCGTTTTAATACCTTAATCTTGTTGTTAGTTCCTTCTGTGTATCCATTAGAATATGGGAGTAAGAATGCATTAGTTAATTGAGTCATCCATGCAGGAAATGATGTAAAGAAGTTATTAAATTCTTTCAAACCAGATGCTTTTACTAATTCTAACCAATGGGTTAAATGTGCAGCTATTCCTTGTTTACCATAGGTTGAAAAGATTTTTTTCTGAAAGATAGTTTTTAAAGCATATGCTTTCCGTATATCTTCAGATATTCGAAGTATTTCACAGAGTTTGATGTGCTCAGCTTCCGTTAAATGATCTGGATGTTTCATTAGCACACGTCGATTCTGTTTTAACATACGTGAATAAGCAGCCAGTTTATGTTGCTCACGCTTTCTCACTCGCTCTACCGCCCAATCCACAAGTCGACACACATGGTATCTATCACAGATAATATGCGCATGTGGAAATAGCGCCTCCATGATGCGTTTAAACTGTATGGACATATCCATTACAATAAACTTAACTTGTAGGCGATCCTTATGCTTAAATGATGTAAAATACCGAATTAATGCTTGTGTATCACGTTTTGGTAAAATATCTAATATTTCATGTGTATCTGGATTGGTTAAATTGACTTGGTATTGATGTCCTTCTGCGTTTCCTTTGAATTCATCAATACCAATCACAGTAGGTAATGTTTTAGGCTTAGGTAGAGTAATCATAGAGCAATAGCGTAATACTGTAGTAATAGATGTATCACACTCTTTAGCAATAGCAGTATAGGTCAAAGTTTCAGTAAGTTTATCAAATAGCATCCTAATATTAGTTACACTTAGTTGCATATGTTTTCGTACAAATGGATTGTTCTCGGCAAAAGAGTGCTTACAATGAGGGCAAATATATCGACGTTGTCTGTATTTTCCAATTAATGGTCCTCGTTGTACTTTTCCAAATTTTACCGTACGTATGCGGTAATCTTTAATACGCTCTGTAGTTTCTCCGCATTTTGGGCAAATATGTGGTGTTACCGGTAATTCTATGTCAAAAATAAATGTTCCGTCCAATTCGTAGCTGTTTGTAATAAACTCTTGTTTTACATTATGTAAAAATTCAGTATAATCAGTAGTAGGCATATAAGCTCACATCCTTTCTTTGGGAATTAGTCACTTTTATTGTAAAGTATGTGAGTCTTGTATGCTTATTTTTATGCAAAAAAATAATGTTGGAAATGACACCGTAGTGGTGTCACCCCAACATTTATTATAGAACCTAAAATCCTATACTTTACATAATAAATAGGGCGTGGTCATGTACGATCACGCCCTGTTATATTCTATAAAATAGAAACATTATAGGAAAAATGCTATACTATAGGTAAGAGAGGGATACATATAGTGTGGTTAAGCAAGAGTATATAGGAGCCTATTATGTATACGATTTCTATCAAGCTAGATATGAATCGCATTCCGCCGGAAGTATCCGAGGCATTGAGAGAGAAACATCATATCTGGTATAAAACTTATTTTGATGCAGGTAAATTTTTAATGTTTGGCACCCGTCCAGATGATTCTGGTGAAAGCCTTATTATCGCTCAAGGAACAAAAGAGGAATTAGAAGAGGCTGTTCAATTTGACGCATACTATGCGGATCAACTGGCAACCTATGAAATTAGAGAATATAAGGTAGCATTGTTCAATGAAGCGATTAAAAACTATATAGATTAATATTGGATATTCCATATGAAAGGGCCCCTAGTTTGTTAGACTAGGGGCCCTTTTGACGTTTTATTTATTCTTACAGTCTTTACAGATTCCTGCAATCTCAAGATGGTGTTCTGTTACTGTAAAGCCTGCATCTGTTAGTTCCTGCGGCATTTCTACGACAGGGCAGGTATGTAGAGGTATCATAGTTCCACATTTTGTACATACCGCATAGTGACGGTGCGTATGGGGTGTAATTTCGTAGTACGCCATGTCACTGCCCATGATGGTGGTACGTGTAACGATATCTTTTGTTTCTAATAACTCAAGGGTGCGGTAAATGGTAGACATCCAGGTGGTGCCGCCATCGCCCTAATCGTTCAGCAATTTCGATGGCGGTAATCGGTTTATCCGTTGAGTTTAATACGGACCAGATAGCTTCGCGCTGTTTGGTCTTTTTTATGCCTTCTGGCCAATGTGTTGTATTCATAATAACGCTTTCTATTATGGGTTAACTATTAACTGTATGTACTCTTGTACACATAATATTTATTTACTAAATTGCATCCTCCGAATAATGGATTTAATATTCTTGATGATGAGTACTACCAATAGGATGAATACCGATGTAAGTGATACAAAAGCCACCTGGTGCCACGTTAAGATAATAGGATCCGAATAGGCCGATAATCATGGCCAGTAAACTAAATCCAATGGAGCAGAGTAAGGTTGTTCTAAAACCTTTTTTTTCCAATTGTAATGCAGAGGCTACCGGTAAGGCGATCATGGCACTTAATACGAGAACGCCGACGATTTTTGATGGAAATGGATACAGTCGCTGCCATTAAGATAGCAAATACATAGTTAATCAAATCCACTTTTACACCCGCTACTCGTCGCTTCTTCATCGTAGGCGATATAGAGCAGTGAGTTGTAGAGGAAATACAAAGGTTAACACAGATAATATGGTGAGCACTGCAATGCTAATCATATCTGTAGTATTTACGGTTAAGATGCTACCGAAGAAGAACACGTTAGCGTTAGCTTTCAGCTTGCCCGAACTGATGAGGGTAATGGCTGTACCGATGCTGAGAGATAAGATGATGGTAAGAATTAAATCAAGATGATGAGAAAAGTATTTTCGCAAGAACTCGATAAGAGCGCCGCAGATAGCGGTGAATATGAAAAGCCCCTAATATAGGGTTCGTATTGGTCAATAAACCGAGGGTAATCCCGGCGAGGGATGCGTGGCTCATGGTGTCGCCAATCATACTGGACCGGCGTAATACCATAAATATACCGATGCATGGGCATAATAGAGAAATGCAGACTGCTACGAAGAAGGCATTTTGCATGAAATCATAATTAAACATGGCGCACCTCCTTAGATGTTGTATCATGAGCCTGAGCCTGAGCCGTCACATCTGTAAAGCAGGAACAGTTTTCATGGTCCACAGAATTGCATCCTGTGTTATGCATGATTTCGCAAGCATATTGTTCAGGGGAACAGAGATGACCTTGACCATTTGCAATGTGATAGATGTTTGTCGAATTTGCAAGAGCCATTTCCAAATTATGCTCTACAGAAATAATGGTAATATGATGTTCCTGATTTAGTGTGCGCAAGAGGGCATAAATACCTTCTTGGCTCTTGCGGTCGATGCCCGTTGATGGTTCATCGAGAATGATGAGATCTGGGCTACCAATAAGGGCCCGTGCGATAGAAACGCGCTGTGCTTGACCGCCGGATAATTTGCTGATGAGGCGGTCTTTAAACTCTGTCATATGTGTGAGTTCAAGAACGCGATTCACTTCATGCTTATCTTTGATGTTCAATAGCTTGCGATAGGAATCTAGAATTTCATGGACTGTAATAGGAAATCCAGCATGGGAGAAATCATTCTTTTGTGATACATAACGAATATTGTTCGTGTTGCATGTGATGGAACCTTTTACAGGCGTTAGAAAACCTAGAATGAGGCGCAAGAGGGTGCTTTTACCAGAACCATTGTCGCCTACGATGGAAATATAATCGCCACTATGGACCTCTACGTTTAAATCATTTAGCACATAGGGCGGTTGACCTTGGTATGAAAAATAAAGATGTTGAATTGATAACATAAAAACCACTTTTCTGATTGACAAAATTATTACTACGTTTATACTATAACTATATTACAAATGCAACTGAGTCGCAACTGCAATTAAAGAATACTATATATACTATAATAGCATGAGCACTCAGGATTTAGAAAAAGGAGGCCTACTATGGTCAAGAAACTGGTATTGTTAGTAGTTGGCGTGCTGATGGCTGCTCTATTTGCAGGCTGTGGTAATGATGCGCCAAAGGAACAAGCAGGTAAGAAAATCCAAGTGGTAACAAGTTTTAATGCTATGTCTGAATTTGCGAAGGCTATCGGTGGTGATAAGGTAGAGGTATCTACGATTATTCCAGATGGTACGGAACCACATGACTTTGAATTAAAACCAGAGAATATGAAACAATTAGCATCAGCGCAAGTATTTGTTTATAACGGACTCGGCATGGAACCTTGGGCGCAACAAGCGATTGATGCGGCTAAAAACGACAAACTTGTATCTGTGAAAGCATCTGATGGTGTAGAGGCTATTAAAAACACAGATCCTGATGAAATTAAAGAACATGGCGCAGAAGATCCTCATACATGGTTGTCTTTGAAAAATGCTAAGATCGAAGTTAAAAATATTAAGGATGCATTGGTAAAGGTAGATCCTACTAATAAGGATTATTACGAAAAGAACTACAATGATTATGTGGCAAAATTAGATGCGATGATTCAAAAATACGAAGGTCAATTCGCAAAAGCTCCACACAAAAACTTTGTAACAGGTCATGCTGCTTTTGCATATCTATGCCGTGACTTTGGATTAGAACAAAATAGCGTAGAAGATGTGTTTGCAGAAGGTGAACCAAATGCGGCACAATTGGCTAAACTCATCGAATACTGCAAGGAAACAAGATTACCACAATCTTCGCAGAAGAAATGGCTAGTCCAGAAGTATCTAAGACATTAGCTCAAGAAGTAGGCGCTAAGGTAGAAACCATTTATACTATCGAAAGCAAGGAAGACGATAAAACATATCTTGAACGAATGGATGATAATTTGACTAAAATCTTAGGAAGTTTGCAATAACTTTTTTTATGAGTAAAAATTAAACTATTTATAACATAAAAATATAATAAAATTAAAAAGCAAGGTATATTCTATACCTTGCTTTTATGTTATAATAAATGAGCGTTTCATGAAATAATGTACTGTTTATGTGCATTGACGCATACTTTGTATTGTGTTGTATTAATAAGTATTAAGAGGACATATGATTGAATTCTTTGATCGATTAGTAGGGCCTATCGATACGGATGGCGTACGCATATATCGTCAACGTACCAGCATAACTCAATTAGTCGTGATGATGGTGCTAGCCGTTATATGTTACCAATTCACTGTTATAGGTGATTCGGTATATGCGGAGGCTATGAAACACTTCATCATGAATCCCACCACATTTATGAAAATTGAACAACTTCCTATGGTTAATATCATTGAAATCAATGGATTGCTACAAAAGTTGAGTACGACGACACCTCTTTGGGATGTGAGCAGATGGCTATTACTGATTGTGAAAGCTTTAGTTATGGCTATACTTATCAGTGGATATGCATTATGGCGTGCTCGTCATTGCTATACGATGACTATTTTAACCGGTGTATTCCACTGTATTGCCTATGCACAAGTGGTAATCGGTATCTACATGTTGAGCATTGGTGTACTCTTTGCTTTCGCTAAAGCGCCTGTCGTCCTCGTGTTGTTATTGGGCGTATTTCTTACGATTATTTGCCTTCTTCTTACCATGTCCTTAATCACCGTGGTAGGACGTATTGTGGGGGCCTCCGTTTCGGGCAATGCCTTTGAAGGACTTCTCGTTATATGCGGTGCGTACATCATCTGGGTAGGCATAAAATTTTTAGGCATACTACTATTTTAAAAAGACACATTCCGTTTTTTGGAATGTGTCTTTTCATCGTTATATAGCAACTACGCATGATTTGCCCGATAATTTTTATTTGTCATGGTTGTTGTTTCATATTCATTAAATAAGAATGCTACGTTATCTTCATCGTATTCGATTTGTTCAGACCATCGTCTGATTTGTTCTGGCAGATTTCCGAATTGATGTGTTAGCAATGCGATGAATACTGTGGCGTCAAAGGCGTATCGCACAAGGCTTTCTAACGAGTATTCTGCAAGCATATCAATTTGGCGGTATAAGATGTATTGATACACCTTGTTGAGTGCGGATACATCGATGGTGTCGGCCTTAAGTAAGTCCATCGTAGTTGATGCCGTTGTCGAAGACAGCATGGCCTCTAAATGGGCTAGTTGTTTTGTCCATTCCTCATCGATAGGCTCCGTTTTCTTATATACAGTAACTAACTCTTGGCAGTAGTGGATAGAATGATTGAGTGTAAACTGACAAATAGCATGATTAATACCTAACGCTAAGAGGTCAAAGATATTTTCGAGTACGGGACGGTCTTCAGCAGTAAATTCGCCGTCATCATCTTCGATGGTGAATAGCAATTGATCGCCTTCGGTAGCTAGTAACTTTTCTACCGATTCTTCGCAGGATAGACCGACGCCACAGAGCTCGAGGTCTTCGATATATTTATAGAACCGCGGATGCATATGACAGGTATCGCATAAACTATCTTCGCCTAGTTCTAAGACTACGCGGCACAATCCATCTTCCCGTAGTAACGGACAGGTAGGCTGTTTGTCGCTAAACATAAAATAATAGCCTTCGTCATCGACGGTCATAAATTTCCGTAGATCTTCGCCTAATGGTGTAGGCAGTGTTTGATATAATTTAGCCGTCTCCTCATCTACATCGATAGTCCACTTTTGACAACATGTATGATGACATTGATTGGCTTTGCATTGAAATGTATGGTAAAAGGTTGGATATAAAGAAATCATAGTACTCACTTGTATATATTATTAACTACTGTTTTGCTAATTAGATTGTAACATATGCTATCAATTCGTGAGCGTTATTTAGGTTATGATTTTGTTCGTGAAAGTCCTAATTATTGTGTATAATAGTAATATATGGAATATTTACTAATCTTATTATGTAGGAGGAACTTATGAAATCTATGTTCGTAAAAGGCGGTATCGCATTAGCGCTAGCAGCGGCATTTGGGGTAAATGCACCAGTTGTTGATGCGGCTAGTATTGTACCGGTACAACCAACAGTAGCAGTGGTTGATGCTAATCATGCAGCCATTGTAGGTGCTAATACATTGCTTAATGCTTTCATTCAACAACATCCTAAAGCTGCGATTACAGAAATCGCGTTTGATGGCGAAGATGGTCAAATTAAGTATGAAGTTGAAGGTTTTGATTCAACAGGTAAATATGAGTTGAAATACAACTACAATACAAATCAAATTGGTGAAACAAAAGATGGTGCTTATAAGGTTTCTTTAGAGAAAAAAGCCTTTGATCCAACTCGTATCTTAACACCAGACGCAGTTGTAAACTTTGCCTTTGCTCAAACAAAAGGCCAAGCAACAAGCCTCAATAGCTGGTCCGTAAAAAATGAAAGGTCGTTTTGTATATGATGTAGAATTTGGTGCCGCGAATCATCAAGAAATTGAGGTACATGTAGATGCTTTCACAGGTGAACTCGTATCTGTAAAAGGCGTAAAATAGGTGTATTTGACATCTTACTGCAATAGGAGTAGGATGTTACTATACACATGCTGGTATAGCTCAGTTGGTAGAGCGGCTCATTCGTAATGAGTAGGTCGTAGGTTCGAATCCTATTATCAGCTCCAACTAATTTTATGAATTTCTGTGAGTATCAATGAATTGGATAGATTAATAAATATAGATAATACCAGCTTTATTGATACTCTTAGATATTCATGATAGTCTATAAGTTGATTATAATTTGTCCTCTCTAAAAAACCCTTTAGGTTATCGCCTAGGGGGTTCTTATTATATATTAGAGTATGTTAATATATGTCAATATATGTTTAATAGCTTTTTTTAGGGTATCTGGAATGTTGCGTTTTTGTTGAAAGTATCTAATATAAAAAAACCCCATTTAGAAATTTGGAGTTGTAGAGGTGAGCATTTGGAAGAAAAATAGACCTGATTTTAGAGATATAAAAATCATTTGAAGAATTTAACAGATACTACTGGTATCGAGAAGAGCTTTCACAAATTTGTAAGTACCTTGGATTAGAATACAGATGTACAAAAAAGAATTAAATCATATTATAGAACAATATTTTTAAGGGAAATAGAGTAGAAAAAAATTTTTTTGAGGAAAAGAAATAAAAAAATCAAACCGAAATAATAACCCTAAATACATCATTACTTGAATGTGGGTTTTCCTTTAATCAGAAATTTCGTGATTATTTTTCAGCTGTAACAGGTGTTAATCCCTTTAAATTTAATGCTGATATGGCAACAGCTTGGCGAAAAGTAAAACGGGACAACAACATAAATTTTACAATCCAAGATATGATTAAAATATACTATGGAGAGTCAGACTACGCCAAGTATGATAATTCAGCTTGCCAATGGAATCAATTTCTAAAGGATTTTTGTGCAGATGAGTTTAGCAATCATTACTCTAACAAGTTAAAAGTTGCGGCTATTCTTTGGAAAGAAGTTAGAGATTCAAAAAATAAAAAGATTTATTCACGGGGACTTCTAAAAAGAATATAGCTACAAAAATAGAGGAGTACTGTAAGTAAACAACTTCAAGTTTGTCGAAGGGAATATAAAGTATTAAAGACGATAGAAATAAAAAATCTATCGTCTTTTCCATGCCTATTTTCAATTTATATTGCGAGCAATAAATAGGGAAAAACTCGCAAGAGTTGCTAACCAGTATTTCAAATTTATTTTTTTAAAAATTACAAATCTATTGGTAGCTTTTTGGTAGCTAAATATAGTATTTTTTTCTAAAAAAATTTACTCATGAATGATCTAGCTGTTGGTCATATTGAAAAAATTAGTATTTAATAATATGAGTAATGTTACATAGTATGGGCTTTCACAGAAATCAGCAGACATAATATGAATTGATGATTCATGAATCGCGTTTGTAAAAATTCTATAGAAATTTAGCCGAAAATTCATATATATTTCATGCAATAAATTGAGCTGTTCTGATATCTTAATTTACATCTCATACGCGGTGGCTAAGATGGTCTCAGTTAGCCGCCATAGGCCTAGGTGGTAAACAGATGTGATTGTACATAGCTTATATTCCATAGCTTATATGCAATTAACTATTTGAAACTTAGGAGGACATGATGAAGAAATCTATCGTAAGAACTAGCCTTGCATTGGCAGTAGCTGGTGTATTAGGCACTAGCGTAGTTGCTTATGCAACAGAAGCCCCACAAGTACAACCTGTGCCGGTCGTTAAAGAAGCAGTACAAAGTGCACCAGTAGTAAAACAAGAAGCAACAACACCAAAAATTGATGTGTCTGCAGCTATTAAACCTGTAGCGCCTGAAGCTGCTAAACCTGCAGTAAATGAAACTGCACAACCTGTCGTAGTTCCTGCTGTAGCTAATCCTGCAGCTGCATCCATGGATGCTGATACAACTCCTGTAGTTGCAAAAGCAGATAAAAAGGATGCAAAAACAACAAAGGTTGTAAAAGCGGATACAAAAGACCATAAAACAACTAAGGTCGTAAAATCCAATAAAAAAGCTCAATCTGCTCCAGCTGTAAAAGCAGATAAAGCTCATAAATAATCTACTATACCAATACACATGCATCGCGTCATCCCATCGGCGTGTGGGGTGCATAAATCTCCCAGTGCACCCCAATGCGGGCCCTTTGGTGGATCAGACAAACATTGACTCTCTCCTATGCCGTCTGTCGCCTTAGGGCCTCCTTATGAAGGGTTCCCTCCCAATTCATAAGTATATACATGATGTATATAAAATATCTCTCTCACAACACACAATACACACACAACACACACAATCCATATGTGTATGGTATAGGAGAATAAAAGCACCACCGAATGCTCGGTGGTGCTTTTGCTTTTGTGGATGACATTGAAATCACTGGTGTCATCCTCTTTATTTTATATGTATTGTCGTGGCACGCGATCAGAGAAGCCACAGAAGATTTCATAAGGAATGGTGGAGGCAAGGGCTGCAATTTCAAGAGCCGAGATACTTTCATGACCTTGAGAACCCAATAGTACAACCTTGTCACCTGGTTTAACTGTAATTGTATCAGGTATTGCTACCATGAATTGGTCCATACAAATGCGTCCTACAACAGGGCAACGGGTGCCTTGGATGAGGACTGTACCACGATTAGATAGGCTGCGTGGATATCCGTCGGCGTAGCCTACAGGAATGGTAGCGATTGTCATAGGCTCTGGTGTGACATAGGTAGATCCATAACCAATGCCTTCGCCTGCTTCGAGATGTTGTACATGAACGACTTCACTGTGGAAGGAGAGAACCGGTTTTAGACCTAGTCGATTTGGCACATCGAGAGATGGCATGATGCCGTATTGGATGATGCCTGGTCGTGCATCTGTGAATAGACTATCCTTTACGGATAATAGACCGGCACTGTTGGCGAGGGAGAATCGATAGTCCGCATCAGGTCTAAAGTCGCGGATTTCATCCACCATTTTATGGAATTTTTGAGCCTGCCCATGAGCGTGGCTTTGATCTGCCGCATCGGCATTACTCATGTGTGAAAAGAATCCGTCTACTGCAAGATTTGGATAGGATTCAACGCGCTTAATGAACTCCACTGCATCTTCTGGTTTAATACCTATACGATGCATGCCTGTATCGACGGCTACGGCAACGCGGATAATCATATCGTGATTGTCCGCCACTTTGTTGAGGGCCTCTAAATCGGTAGATTCGCAAACAGCAGGAATGGAATTCGTATCTGCTACAAGTTCAAAGGATTGTGGTCTCGTAAGGCCCAATAGGTAAATAGGTACCATAATGCCAGCATTGCGAAGTGGTACAGACTCTTCAGGAATGGCGACGGCTAAGGATTCATAACCTTCTTCAACAGCAATACGTCCCATCATAACGCTACCGTGACCATAGCCATTGGCTTTGATAACCGCTGTGGATGTACTCCATTCAGGGAGGCTGTCTTTAATTTTTCGTAGGTTCTCTCGAACCAAGCTTGTATCAATCGTTAAATATGTTGGTCTCATGATCATTTCACTCCTAAAATACATTACTTTTATTGTATAACTTTTAGGGAATTAAACAATAGTTTTTGTGAAAGTTTATGCTAAAATTTCATTTCTACTACTATTCTAGGAGCGTTTAGTCTTTATATGCATCGGCTATGATGAATTAGCATATAATATGTAGTATCTTGTAGTATAATTAATATATAATACATTTACCCTTAATAGAAATTGTTAGGAGGATATGATGAACGAACGAGTTGTAGTAGTTAATGCTGGTAAGATGAATTACGATTACTTGCTAGATTTTTCCGTTTTATCAAATGATGTACAAGTGTATGACGATAGTACAAATGCTGAGCTTATCGAACGCATTCAAGGCGCTACTGTAGTGGTAACAAAAGAAATACCTGTAGGGGCAGAGTTGCTTTCACAATTCTCTGAATCTGTGAAACTCATCGTAGAAGCTGGTACTGGATATAACAACATCGACCTTGATGCGGCGCGTGCTAAGGGCATTACAGTGTGCAATATTCCAGCTTATAGTACGGAACGTGTAGCACATACAGTGATTATGATGCTTCTAAATTTTGCATCCACCATGCAGCAACAAATCGGTATGCTTGCTAGAGGCGACCGTAGTAATTTTACTAAGCATTTACAAGTGCCTCACACTGAAGTTAATGGTAAAACATTAGGTATCATCGGTGCCGGTCATATCGGCATGGCTGTTGTGAAGGTCGCAAAGGCTTTAGATATGAACATTTTAATTCATACGCGTACGCCAAAGGAAGATAGCGATGGTATTCGCTATGTAAGCCTTGATGAATTACTAGCACAAAGTGATTATATTTCCTTACATTGTCCATTGAATGACAAGACAAAACATTTGATCAATAAGGATACTATCGCTAAGATGAAATCTAATGTTGTCATCATTAATACGGGCCGTGGTGGACTTATTAAAGAATCCGATTTGTGTGAAGCCTTAGCAGCTAAACGCATTCACGGTGCTGGCCTTGATGTACAAGAGGTAGAACCTCCAGTAGAGGATAGCCCTTTATATACACTTGATAATGTTATTATTACACCTCATATGGGATGGAAAGGCTTAGAAACACGTCAACGCTTGGTAGGCATTATTCGTGATAATGTACAAGCCTTTTTGAAAGGTGAACCTATTAATGTTGTCTCTTAATAGATAGACAAATAACCCCTGACCGGTTGTGTGGTCAGGGGTTATTTTCGTTTAGGGCTAAATCATAGATCAAGTTTTTAATATATATAGTATATATATCAAGGGAGGTAGTTATCCTCAAACTTGATTATGATTAGTTGGTGTTTTGATGGGACACCACCAATGTCTACGATATGCTTTTATGCCTTCTACAACGGTTTTGCTCGCTTTGGCAGCTAAATCCTTTGTAGCGGCCGGGATGCCATCAAGGCGGTAGGTGATACCTAATTCCTTGTATTTAGCAACACCCATCACATGATATGGTAAACAGTCGACGGCTTGTAAGTTGCGGAGTGAGCCTAAGAAAAAGCCTAGCCTATAGTGACGATCTGCGTTGTCTGTAATAGTAGGTACCACCACGTGACGCACCCAAATCGGCACATTTACATCAGCTGTCAGTTTTGCGAATTGAAGGATTGGTTCTAAAGGCTGTGCGGTTAGCCATTTGTGGACAGTAGGATCGATGTCCTTAATATCCAAAATGACGAGACTCGTTACGCTCAGTAACTTACGGTATGCCACCTCTTGGTGGGGATCAAAACAAATTCCACTTGTATCTAAACAGGTATGGACGTTTCTTTCACTAAAATATGTGAAAAGCTCGATGACAAAGTCAATTTGCATCAATGCTTCCCCACCTGTGACAGTAATGCCACCGTTCGTATAGAACTGACGGTTACGTTCGTATTGCTGCCAAATCTCTTCGACGGTCATGAACTTAGCTTCTTGGCTTTCTTCATTCCACGTATCTGGATTATGGCAATAGGCACAACGCATGGGGCATCCTTGAAGGAAAACCACCATGCGCATGCCTGGACCATCAACCGTACCCATCGTTTCTAGTGAATGAATACGTCCTGTCATAGAAAACCTCGATTAGATTTGTTGATGGAATGTACGGGAAATAACTTCATCTTGTTGTTGTTTCGTCAATTTGTTGAAGTGTACTGCATAACCAGATACACGAACAGTCAATTGAGGATACAACTCAGGATGTTTTTGAGCGTCTAACAATGTTTCACGAGTGAACACGTTAACGTTCAAATGGTGACCGCCCTTTTGGGAGTAGCCATCCAATAATTCTACCAAGTTATCCACTTGTTGTTGGTTGCTCATGGGTATTCCTCCTTTCAACCAAAATATGAGTATTGATGCCGGTGAAAGCATACAATACGGCGGAAGATTATTTATCTTCCTCTATAGTAACATTTGGTTCGCTGCAAGCGAAGTTTGTATTGCTGTTAGGCAATTGAGAAGGGTCTAACTCAATATCAAAATCGCCTACGGATACAAATGTTTCACCAGATTTACCTAATGCGTCTGGAACGATAGAGAAGGTATTGGAAATACCGTCAGAGCAATCGCGCCATGGCATTTTTGCAACGGAAGACAACGAAGCTACAGCACCGTGAGAGTCACGACCATGCATAGGGTTAGCACCAGGAGCGAATGCTTGACCAGCCTTACGGCCGTCTGGTGTGGAACCTGTTGCAGTACCATATACTACGTTAGAAGTAATTGTTAACAAGCTCATAGTAGGAACGGATTGACGGTATGTAGGATGTTTACGAACCTTGTTCATAAATGTGGATACAACCATGGAAGCCAAGCTATCTACACGATCGTCATCGTTACCATATTTAGGGATTCACCTTCGATTTCGAAATCAACAGCGATGCCGTTTTCGTCACGAATAGGTTTTACCTTAGCGTATTTAATAGCGGACAAGGAGTCAGCTACTACGGATAAACCAGCAATGCCAGTTGCGAACCAGCGAGTTACCTTGCGGTCATGCAATGCCATTTCTAGTTTTTCATAAGCGTATTTATCATGCATGTAGTGAATGATGTTCAATGCGTTTACATATACGCCTGCCAACCATTCCATCATGTCGTCAAATTTTTCCCATACTTCATCAAAGTCTAAGTATTCGGATGTAATAGGGCGGTATTTAGGACCGATTTGTTTCTTAAGTTTTTCGTCAACGCCACCGTTAATCGCGTAAAGCAAGCATTTTGCTAGGTTGGAACGAGCGCCGAAGAATTGCATTTCTTTACCAATACGCATTGGGGATACGCAACATGCGATAGCGTAGTCATCACCGGAGTTAGGACGCATCAATTCGTCGTTTTCGTATTGGATAGAAGATGTTTCGATAGATAACTTCGCACAGAAACGGCGGAAACCGATAGGCATGCGAGGGGACCATAATACAGTGAGGTTTGGTTCTGGAGCAGGACCAAGGTTGGTCAATGTATGTAGGTAACGGAAGGACATTTTGGAAACCAATGTACGGCCGTCAGTACCCATACCACCGATGGATTCAGTAGTCCAAACAGGGTCGCCTGTGAACAAGTTGTTGTATTCATGGATACGCGCGAAGCGAACCATACGCAATTTCATGATGAAATGGTCTACGAATTCTTGGATTTGTTCTTCAGTGTAGGTACCATTGCGAAGGTCGCGTTCAGCGTAGATATCAAGGAATGTAGAGTTACGGCCGATGGACATAGCGGCACCGTTTTGTTCTTTGATGGCACCAAGGTAACCGAAGTAAATCCATTGCATAGCTTCGCGAACGTCTTTAGCTGGTTCGGAAATGTCGTAGCCATAGGATGCAGCCATTTCTTTTAATTCTTTCAAGGAACGGATTTGTTCTTTGATTTCTTCGCGGTCACGGATTACGTCTTCTAGCATATCACCCATAGTGATGCTGAATTCTTGGTTTTTCTCTTCGATTAAGTAGTCGATACCATATAATGCGATACGACGGTAGTCACCGATGATACGGCCACGGCTATATGCATCTGGCAAGCCAGTTACGATGTGCGCTGTACGAGCAGCACGCATTTCTGGAGTGTAAACATCGAATACGCCGTCATTGTGCGTTTTACGGTGCTTTTTGAAGAAGTCCTCTGTTTGAGGATCCATTTTAAAGCCATATTCTTCGATAGCAGATTTTGCTGTACGAGGCCGCCATAAGGGAACATAGCGCGTTTTAGAGGTTTATCAGTTTGTAAACCAACGATTGTTTCAAGGTCTTTGTCGATATATCCTGGCGCATGCGCAGTGATGTGTGTTGCCACGGAAGTATCGGCATCAAGCATGCCACCTTTTTCGCGTTCTTCTTCGTATAGTTTCATTACCTTGTCCCACAATTTTGTAGTACGTTCTGTAGGACCAACTAGGAAGGAGTCGTCCCCTTCATAGGGAACATAGTTTCTTTGGATAAAGTCGCGTACGTCAATCGCTTTATCCCACACACCTGTGTTAAAATCTTTCCATGCAGTATGTTGCATTTTGCACCTCCATAAATGGATATAACTATAGATTTTGATATATCTAGTGTACAATGTTTATCTAAAACTCACAATATATAAATGATATGGATTTTCAATACATACTATGCAAATTTCGTAAGAATAGATGTTATTTGTAATTTAATAATATTGAAAACACTATGTAAATATATTGAAAGTATAGTGCTTAACTTGCTTTATTTGGATGTGTATATTTGAAAGAACTAATTTTTGTATTATCTTTAAATAATGAAAACTTATATCAATAAATGGAAAGTATTCGATATATTGTGATGGATCTTCTTGGAATTGTAGGGTGTTATTATGGTAATATTTAGATAGTATTGATTATGGAATTACGTAGAAAGGTGGATGCTAATGACAAATCGTATGAAAGCCATTTTAGGGGCATCTGCCACCATTGCCGTTTGGGCTACGGCGTTTCCTTTTGGTAAAGTAGCATTGCAATCAGTAGATGCATTGACACTCTCGGTAGCGAGGGTTGTAGGTGGTGCTATACTCATGCTAATTATTGGTGTATTTAAGGGATTACATATACCTACATCTTGGCGTGAGTGGGGCCTATATATTCTGTTAGGGGCTACAGGAAACTTCGTTTACCAAGTCGTTTTTAATGAAGGATTACGAACAATACCGGCCGCTACATCTAGTATTATTATGGCTTTGACACCGATGACTACAGCATTGCTGGCATTGGTAGTCTATAAGGATAAAATACGCCCTATAGGTTGGATCTTCACCATAACTGCTTTTATAGGTGTGGCCGTTATTATTTTTTGGAATTCCACTCTGACCATTCCAATGGGGGCCATATGGACGTTGATTGGTATGATACTGTTTGCGGTTTATAATATTCTAAATCGCGGGCTTAGTCTGAAAGGTTATAACTCTATTACTATCGCTATGTGGTCCATGTTTACAGGTGCCATTATGGCACTACCTTTTGCAGATCATGCTATTGAAATGATTGTAGCCGCACCAATCACTGCGAAGCTCGCTATGGTATACCTAGCATTCTTTTCCAGTGCATTAGGATTCGTATTCTGGAGCTATGCCTTTGAACATGCTGAAAAAGTTTCGGATGTAACCAATTTTATGTATATTTCGCCAATCGTGGCAGCCGTAGTAGCGGCCTTTTTATTAGGAGAGTATCCTAATATGGGACTCTATATTGGAGCGCCAATTATACTAGGATCATTGTACTTATTTAATCGATATAGATAAATAAAAGAACCTCAACCTTTTTTTGAACTGCACCCCAAAAATTTGGACACAATTTTTTTGGAGGTGCAGTTCATTTAATTTGAGGTTCTTTTTGTGTTTGACAGTCATTATAAATTGTAGTAATCTAAGTATACAATTAAAAACATACTTTCAAAGATATGTTTTAGAAAAAAATATTAATTCCTACTAATATATAGGGAAAGAGGTGGTACAGTGATTGCTATACGAAATGTAACGAAAAGAGTTTGACGTTAATAAGCAAAAGGTTACTGCATTATCTGATGTAAACTTTACCATAGAAAAAAAGGCGATATATTTGGCATTATTGGCTTTAGTGGAGCTGGTAAAATCTACACTGCTTCGCATGATTAATGCCTTAGAGGTACCTACCTCTGGTCATGTTGAAATAGATGGTGTGAATATCAATGGTTTAAGTTTTAATGAGCTTAGAAAGGTTCGTAAGCGCATCGGTATGGTTTTTCAACAGTTCAATTTGTTGAATGCTAAATCTGTGTATGATAATGTGGCTATCCCACTAATTCTTAATAAAGTGCCAAAATCCGACATTGATAAAAAAGTTAAAACCTTATTAGACTTTGTTGATTTGGGCGATAAAGCAAATGCATATCCTGGAGAATTATCTGGTGGTCAAAAACAACGCGTTGGTATTGCCCGTGCATTAGCTACAGATCCATCCATATTGCTTTGTGATGAAGCAACTAGCGCTCTAGATCCTGATACGACAGAATCTATATTACAATTACTAGAACGTGTTAATCGTGAACTAGGAGTAACAGTAGTTATCGTAACTCATGAGATCGATGTGATTCAGAAAATATGTAATCGAGTTGTAGTTATGGAGCATGGAAAGCTCATAGAGAGCGGATACGTACTTGAGGTGTTTAGTAAACCTAAACACGAAACAACAAAGCGATTTGTTAGGACTGTAATTCCTGATGAAATTCCTTCAACAGTGAAACATACATTAGCTTGTGATAAAAGGCCATACACAATTCTTAAGATGCATTTCTTAGGAAATAATACGACAGATAATGTTCTATATCATATTAATAAAACCTTTGATTTAGAAACGAGTGTATTATTTGCTACGGTAACAGAGTTAGAACATACTGTACTTGGTATATTCATTGTTCAGTTTATTGGCGATGATTTTGAGATGGGCAAGGTAAAAGAGTATCTTATCGCTCAAGGTATTGAATGGCAGGAGGTGACACTATAATGGATTTCTTCATGCAAGAACTTGGTGTTCCAGGATCGCAGTTATTATTAGCCGCAGAACAGACATTATATATGGTGTTCCTATCTCTATTCATTGGTACAGTACTAGGTCTAATTATCGCAGTCACACTGGTAGTAACAAATCCTAATGGTATCGTTAAAAATAGTATTGTTTATACCATTACAAATACAATTGTTAATATTGTGCGTTCCGTACCATTTATCATCTTTGATGGTGTTTATATTACCGTTAACTAAAAGATGATTGTAGGTACTCGTGTTGGTACAACAGCGACTATTGTACCACTTGTTATATTCATTGCACCTTATCTTGCTCGACTCTTTGAGAACTCTATTTTAGAGGTTAATAAAGGCATTATCGAGGCAGCACAATCGATGGGGGCCTCTCATTTTGAAGTGATTTGGCATTTTCTTTTACCAGAAGCAAAAGGTTCGCTTATTTTATCTATTACAACGGGTACTATTGGTCTAATCGGTGCTACTGCTATGGCTGGTGCTATTGGTGCTGGTGGTGTAGGGTGATTTGGCCCTCACCTATGGTTATGAACGGTTGAACTTCCCATTGATGTTATTTACCGTAGTTATTTTTGATTATTTTTTTGTTCAAATTATTCAAACAATAGGTAACTATTTTGCACGTCGTGCGCGTCGTTCCTAATTTGATGAAATAGATTTTAGTTATATTGATTGTGAAAGTATAGGAGAAAATACTATGAAATTTAAAAAGCTTCTTGCCCTTGGTGCGGCATTAGTATTTAGCGTAGCTTTTATCGCCGGCTGCGGTTCTAATAATAGCGATAATGGTGCAAAAAAAGAGTTAACCTACAGTAAATCTCAAGGCCCTTACTCTGAATTATTTGAAAAAGGTGTAAAACCAATTTTGGAGAAACAAGGCTATACCTTTAAAGGCGTAGATATGTCTGATTTGGTACAAGCTGACCAAGTATTAAGTGATGGTGAGGTTGACTTTAACGTTGAACAACATACAGCATACATGAAAAACTTTAACGAAAAACAAAATGGTCATCTTGTAGCATTAACACCGATTCCAACAGTGCCAGCAGGTATCTTTAGTGGATCTAAAACATCTTTAGATCAAGTGGCAGATGGCGACACTATTGCTGTACCTAATGATGCATCCAACATGGCTCGTGCTTATGCGTTATTGCAAAAAATCGGTTGGATTAAGCTTGATCCTAACAAAGATTTAGCAACAGTAACTCAAGCAGATATTATTGAAAATCCTAAACATCTTAAATTTACAGAAATGAAATCCCTTACAATTCCTTCTGTACGTACTGACTTCGATTATATCGTTATTACAGGCGCTATTATCTATAATGCAAAAATTGATCCTAAATCTGCATTGGCAAATGAAGACGTATTGCCACAATGGTTATTACAACTCGTAGTTAATGAGAAAAACAAAGATGCACAATGGGCAAAAGACCTTGTAGCAGCTTACCATTCTCAAGAATTTAAAGACTACATGGAAAAAAATAATAACGGCCTATGGTTCGTACCTAAAAGGTGAATAAATAAAGAGAACCACTCGATAAAGTTGCGACTTATCGGTGGTTCTTTTTCTCTATAATTCTATTGATATGGTAATACAAAAAAATAAACCAACTAACAGTCAATAACGTCCAATCAAGCGGACAAATGAGTGTTAATCAGTTTTATGATTAACAATAGTATACTAAACGAAAAAAAGATTTAGACAAGCTTCAAAAAAACAATATAATTATCAGTACTATCAAGTCACGTGTCATGGGTCGTCACATGATTTTGATTTGTTTGATGTAGGTGCTATTAGGTTAACTACGGAACAAGGTTTGAATAAAAATAAGGGTTTCACCTAATGATTTTTAATTTATATGAAATTATATATTATAATAAAAAAAGCAGAATTACTCAGCGCTGTACATAAAAGGTACAGGTAGTCAGACCAGTAATTCTGCTTCTATAGTTACTATATATGAAAATGACGAAAAGATATCAATGATGGATATGGAACTCCCTCACATTGATGTTAATGGCAATCCTGAATTTTATATACTTATTCCTGCCACATAGTTTTCGTATAGTTCTTTATAGTGACCACCGCGTTTGATGAGTTCGTGGTGTGTTCCTTGTTCTACGATGGTGCCGTTTTCTACAACTAGTAGGAAATCGGCATTTCTTTAATTGTTGATAAGCGATGGGCGATAACGATACTAGTTCGACCTTTGAGGAGTGTGTTCATCGCTTTTTGAACCTCTACTTCTGTGCGCGTGTCGACGTTAGCTGTTGCTTCGTCGAGGATGAGAATACTAGGGTCTGCCAAGAAGGCGCGAGCAATGGTAATCAATTGGCGTTGACCTTGAGATAGGTCATCACCACTTTGTTTGATCAACTGTATCATAACCATTTGGTAAGGTACGGATAAAGTGATGCGCCATGGCGAGCTTTTGCTACATACTCGATTTCCTGACGAGTAGCATTTGGCTTACCGTAGCCGATGTTATCAGCAATAGTGCCTGTGAAAAATCCATGCATCTTGCAATACCATGCCTACTGTATTATGTAAGCTTTCACGAGATACGTCACGAATATCGACGCCATCAATGGTGATACGGCCATTTCATAATATCGTAGAAAGCGCATGATGAGGTTTCACCAAGGTTGATTTACCAGCACCCTGTAGGATCCTACAATGGCTACCATGGATGCACCAGGAATATGAATGTTGATATCCCTCATAAACACATTGGATGGTGTATAGCCAAAAATCAACATGTTCAAAAGTCGATAGTGCCTGTATGCGTTATAGGATTCGAGTATTAGCTATTATAGAGATCGAGTCAATTGTATCTGTGTTAATAGGGGGTTTACTGTTAGATAACACGAGTTTTTCCATTATCGATTTCAGATGGTGTATCTATGACTTCATAAATACGGCCTAGAGGTCTGCGCAGTTTCTTGGAAATTTTGTCATAATGTAGGAACTACGAGAGAGTGGATCCGAAACTTGCCCTACATAGAGGAAGAATGCCTGGATATCACCGATGGAAATGGAACCCACGTAATACCATGAGGCCCCCTTGAATGGCGACGAGGCAATAGGTGAATTTGATTTAGAAATTTTACAAGAGGTTCTACGAGCTGACTGGTAAAAGCGACGTTTCGCATACTTTTAAATAGATTTTCATTCAGCACCTGTACTTGATTCGTCGTAGTATCTTCCAGGCCAAAGGTTTGAATGATTGGTTTTCCTACAACAATTTCTTCAATGCCACTATTGAAAGCGCCTAAGAGCATTCTGATTTCTGAGATAGATGCGACGCGCTCGTTTAGATAACCACGTTAAAGCATACGATGCCGACTGAGTATAATACCGATAATGAGATGCCCCTAATATAGGGCTAATCCACAGCATCATTGCAGTAGCACCAATAATGCCGATAATGGCAGATACAAGGCCTGGCACGCCTCGGCCTATTGTTTCTGCTACAGTATCTAAGTCAGACGTGAGACGGCTTAGTAAATCGCCCCGCTGGTGATCGTGAAAGTACTCGATAGGCAATGAGTATAAATGAGTGCTCATGCGTGTACGTAAAGCGAGTACTGTCTTTTGAACCGATAGAGGCCATCATGTATTCCCCAAAGTAGGTGAATAAGGCATGCCCACTATAGATGGCAATGAGCCAGAGGATGATTGTATCAATAGAGGCAAAGATAGTATTGATATCTTGATCTGTTTGTAATCCACTAACAATAGCATCTACGACCTTGCCAAGTAACACTGGAGCGGAGACCTCAAACATAGCAGCTGTAATGAGTGCTAAGATGAGCAGAAAGAGCCAGCCCCATTGGCTTTTAGATTCGACTAGGAAACGACGTAATGGGCTCATGCTGTCACCTCCTGAGATGCTAAAATTCTGTTGATATACAGTTGAGGTAGTTGCTAGCTCATCATGTGTGCCATATCCTGCAACTTGACCTCTGTTGATGATTAGAATATGGTCTGCTTTTTTAGCGGCACTTACCTTTTGCTCTACAGAAATGAGGGCTGGTCGATTGTCCTTTTGTAACTCTTCGTATAATGCACTGCGAACTGCACGTTCTGTGGTGCCATCGAGAGCAGAGAAGCTATCGTCGAATATGAATAAATCAGGTTTACGCACTAAGGCTCTAGCCATGGCAAGGCGCTGTCGCTGACCACCAGATAGATTAGTGCCCCCTTGAGCGACCATATACTGGTAACCACCTTCAAGACGATTGATAAACTCATCTGCCTTAGCCATAGTGGCATGCATTTTCTACATCTTCACTGACGGTACTTGTCCTGATTTGGGCTGCCCCATATCGAACGTTCATATCGACTAGTTCCGGTAAACAAATAAGCCTTTGTTGCGGTACATAGCCAATATGAGCGCGCAAGTCATCTACATTCCACTCATAAATGGACTTTACCTTTAAAGAGAATATCTCCAGATTCAATAGAGAAGAGGCGAGGGATAAGATTGGTGATTGTACTTTTACCAGAACCGATATCACCCATAATCGCTAACGTCTCGCCATGATATACCGTAAAGGAGATATTTTCCAGCGCAGGGGACTCAGCATTGTCGTAACGGAAGGTAACGTTACGGAATTCCAGAAGTGGTGTATTATCGGTTGAGGTTGAGGTTGAGGTTGAGGTTGCGGTTGAGGTTAAGGTTAAGGTTTCTGTTTCTGTTCCTGTAGAGTTTTGGTAGCTTCCTTGACTAGTAGAATGCTTAGTAGATTGAGACATTGAATTTGTCATACTACTAGCATATGGTTCAGGGAATGAATCTGTATTTTCGTGTTCTAACAACTCACGAATACGAGCGTAACACACGATAGCTTCCGGGATGTCGATGATTACGAATATGGCCATGAGCATACTCAATAGGATGAGGTTTGCATACTCGATAACGGCCATGATGTCACCTACTTGTAGGGAACCCATGCTGACGTAGTAGCCGCCGAGCCAGAGAATAGCTACAGTACTCATATTAAATAGAATGAGTATGGTCGGTAAACCCGATGGCAAAGGTTTGGCGCAGTTTTTTGTTCAGTTGGGCGGATTCTGTAAAAATAACAATTTCCTTGTCGTTTTCGTAGATTTTTCTGTTGAAAGCTCTGATAACAGGCATACCTACGATATGATCTCGGACCAGATCGGTGATATCATCTAGCTTTAATTGTATAGCTTTGATAATTGGCAAGGCGCGACTTTCAATAAAGATAATGGTAAATATCATGCAAGCCATAACGGCAAGGATGACGAGACCTAGTTGCCAGCTCTTATAGAAGGTAAGTCCTAGACCGACGCAAATCATGAGTGGCATAGGGAGGATCATATTTAAACCTTCCCCGAGAACAGATTGAATTTTTTCTACGTCTCGGCTTGTGCGCATCAATATGGTGCCAGTACCAAAGTGTGTAAAGTCGCGGAGTGAAAAGTATTGTAATGCTTTTACTAGATCGTCACGCAATACCTTGCCTACAGATGCTGAAATATGAGCACTCATAGCAACACCTAGAATAGCGGATAGGACGGTTAGTAGTGCCACAACAAGCATGTTCATGCTAGAGGTGGTAATCATCTCTAGGTCGCCTTTAAGGACACCATCATTGATGATGGTTGCCGTCAATGTTGGTATATATAATGTGCCTGCTACAGTGAGTAACGAAAGGACCGATACGATGATGACAGGAAACCATAAAGGTTTTATATAGTGTATGAAATGGTTTCATGTGAAATCCTTTTCAGTATAAATTAGTCAATTAACAATTTTTGATGATATATTATATTGCATAAAATTTAAAATTATCTAGTAGGATGAAATTTATTACTAAAAGTTTATTATCAATTAATAAGTATTATGATTAAGTTTATATCATCTTATTAAAATTTTTTTGATATACTAAATAGGCATTTTTTTGCAATTTTTGTTTTGAAGTAGTAAGGAGAGTTTCTAATGAAGTTGAATTGGAAATTATTCGCACCGCTTGTAGTAGCTATTCTTGTATGGCTCATCGGTGCTCCTGAAGGTCTTAGCGCAAATTCTTGGATTTATGTAAGTATTTTTCGCTGGGCCTCGTGGTAGGTTTGATTTTAGAACCAATGCCCACCAGCTTTTATCGGTATCATTGCTGTTACCGTATCTATGTTGTTTAAGGTTGGTCCTGCCCTGTGGTAGATAAAAGCAACCGGTGTCGCTAAAAGCGATTACTGATGCGCAAGCTATCAGCTGGGGCCTCAGTGGTTTCTCTAATGCCATCGTATGGTTGATCTTTGTCGCTTTCATGATTGGTATTGGTTATGAAAACTCTGGCCTTGGTCGTCGTATTGCTTTGTTCCTTGTAGCAAAGCTTGGTAAGTCTTCCTTAGGTCTTGGTTATGCCATTGCTATTACGGACCTTGTGTTGGCTCCATTTATTCCAAGTAATGCGGCTCGTTCTGGTGGTACGATTTATCCCAATCGTATCTAGTATTTGTCCAATGTTTGATTCCTATCCAGATAAGAACCCTCGTAAAATTGGCTCCTATTTGAACTGGGTAGCGTTGGCAACTACATGTGTATCTAGCTCTATCTTTCTTGACTGGTGCGACGCCAAACCCATTGGCTCTAGAATTGTCTGCTAAATCTGGTATCGTAGCGGCGAACTGGGGCACATGGTTCCTCGCATTCTTGCCAGTAGGCCTTATCTTGTTCATCATCACTCCATTGTTGACCTATGTATTCTGCAAGCCAGAGGTAAAAGGTTCCCCTGAAATTGCAGCCTGGGCAAAGGATGAGTATAAGAAACTAGGTTCCATGACACGCAGTGAAATCTTCATGGCCTTAATTTCTGTATTGGCTCTTGTGTTGTGGATTGGTGCGTCTACATTCAAAGTAAACCCTACAACAACAGCTTTGATCGTTATTATCTTGATGATTTTCACTAAGATTATGACATGGCAAGACTTCCTTGCTAACAAACCAGCATGGAATGTTTTGACTTGGTTTGCTACACTCGTACCTATGGCTTCTGGCCTTAAAAATGTAGGCTTCTTGGAATGGCTTGCTAAATCTGCTGGTGGTTCTTTGGTTTCTTTAGATCCTACAATGGCAGTTCTTGGTTTGTTATTAGCATTCTGCTTACTTCGTTACTTCTTTGCATCTGGCACTGCTTATGTAACAGCTATGGTAGGCTTGTTTGCTACTCTAATTCTTCAAATTCCTGGTGTTGATCCAGCTCAAGTTATGTTAATTCTGTTAGTACCAATGGGTATTATGGGTATCCTCACACCATATGGTACTGGTCACAGCCCAATCTGGTTTGCTAGTGGCTATAACAAGGGTCCTGAATTCTGGAAATTAGGCGCTATCTTTGGGATTATCTACCTCGCTATCTTTATCGTAGTGGGGATTCCATGGATCCAGTTCGTGATGCCACTTTTAGGCTAGTTTTAAAGCCCTAATATATCTCTCTGCGCTCCAGTTCTTCGCAAGTCGCTCGATAGATATATTAGGGCTTTTTCTATCCAAAAGTGGCGTTACATCTGCAGGATGGTCGCTGAACCGACCCCTTAATGTTAGACCAAAAATCTTAACGTTAAGGAGGTCGGTTTTTCTATGGCAAAATATAGCTCAACATTTAAATTAAAAGTCGTTACTGCATATCTAAATAGCGAGGGTGGATATAGCTCTTTAGCTAAGAAATACGGTGTAAAGGATGCATCGCAAGTTCGTCGTTGGATTAGTGCATTTAAAGAATTTGGTAAAGATGGTTTGTGTCGAAAGCGAAATAATACAAGATATACTTCAGAATTTAAGCTAGCTGTGGTAGAGTCATACTTAACTAGTGAATTATCGTATCGGCAAATTGCATTACAATATGGGCTGAATAATCCTTCATTAATAGCTCGCTGGAAATCGGATTTTATGAAATATGGGACCAATGCTTTTGCCGAGCGACCGAAAGGACGAATACCTACCATGAGTCGAACAGATGAAAAAGCAAAGATTACCACACATACTAAATCACGTAACCAAAAGAAGAAAAAAGAATTAACACCAGAGCAAGCTCGTATTTTAGAATTGGAAAAACAATTACGCTATGCTCAAATAGAGAATGCCTATTTAAAAGAATTGAGGAGATTGCGCCTCGAGGACGCTCGAAAAATGAAAGAACAGCAAGAATCATTAGCAGTCTCCGAAGAGAATTCAAACTAACTGAGATTCTTGCTCGCCTTTACGTTTTCCAAAAAGCAACATATATGTACTGGCAACAGCGCTTTGACCGAGTAGATCCAGATCTACAAATACGAATAGCTATTGAAGATATTCGTAAGGACCATCCCAACTATGGATATAGAAGGTTGTTACCTTTGTTGCGATCACGAGGTATTGTTATTAATAAGAAACGATTGCAACGAATTATGCAAAAGTTTAATCTGCAAGTAATAGCATTCTCCCGTAAGAGCCGAAAATATAACTCATATAAAGGAGTTAAAGGACGGATTGCACCTAATCGCATTAAGCGTAGATTCTATTGCAGTCAACCACATCAAAAAATTACTACAGATACAACTGAATTTAAGTATTATGAACTAGATGCAAATGGTGCTTTGAAAGTTAGAAAACTATACTTAGATCCATTTATGGATTTATATAATCTTGAAATTATTAGTTTTAGTATAAGTCCTACACCATCGGCTGAGTCTATACTTTCAGCACAACAACAGGCGATTGAAAAGACTGCCGATGCTAAGTATCGGCGGACATTTCATTCTGACCGTGGTTGGGGTTACCAAATGAAAACGTATCAATATAATTTAAAAGTGCATAATATATTCCAAAGTATGTCTAGAAAAGGTAATTGTCTCGACAATTCACCAATGGAAAACTTTCTTTGCCATCTTAAAACAAGAGATGTATTATGGCAATACCTTTCATAGTTATGATGAGTTAAAAATGGCGATTGAAAACTATATTATGTATTACAATACTAAACGAATTAAGGAAAAATTGAATTGGCATAGTCCAGTTGACTATCGTTTAGCTACTACTGCAGCATAAAAAATTCCGAGCAACCAGTTTAGGTTACTCGGAAATAAAAAGTCTAACTTTTGGGGTCACTACACGCGCTAACAGAACGCTTCGTGGGTCTTTTTATATCCCAAAGTGGAATGACTCACTCAGAGGCAAGTCGCTCGATAGATATATTAGGGCTTTTTCATACCTAAAATGAACCTCTAGATTGTGTTATAATAACGCATATAGAGGTTGCATATAAACGCGAGGTATATATGTCTATTCTTGAACGTACGATACAATCAGTAATATTTGAACTGGGTGCGATTTTAATCGGGATGCTAGTCATTGAATTTATTCCTCATGAGGGGCAACCATTGTTGTTGATGATATTAATTTCGTTGACTGCAGTCATATGGAATTTCATATTTAACTGGATCTTTGATAAATTAGTACCAGGTGATCGATTGGCACGAGGCCCTGTAATTCGCACGATTCATGCTGTATTGTTTGAAGGTCTATTATTGGCGGCTACGGTGCCAATGATTATGTACATGATGAGTATCAGCTTATGGATGGCGTTTATTACGGATATTTCAATGACCTTGATTATCTTGGTATACACATATGCTTATAACTGGGTATATGATCGAGTACGTTTATTCTTTGTGAAAGCTTAATTTATTTGTTTGAGGTAAGTACCTCTTGTAACATTTATATCGTATAAGAGGAGGTTCTTATGTCTACAAAATCTATTACAGGCACAGGTCTTTTGTTGGCCGTTGCCTTGTTGGCACAAAGTTTGCGCCTTATGTTTCCATTTATTCCAAACCAAGTCAGCATGTTCCTTATCGGCTCAATTACATCGGCTACATTTGTGCTTGCCACATGGCGCTATGGTTGGAAAAATGGCTTAGTTATTGCCTGGGTTGCGCCTGTTGTAGCACATTTACAAGGCATGTTGCCATTGCCACCATTTATCTTTATCACCGGCCTTGGTACCACTGCCTATGTACTCGTAGCGTATTGGTTACAACATAAATCGACAATATTACTTATTATCGTTGCTGCATTGGTGAAAGCCGGTGTCCTATTTGGTGGATATTCGTTATTCTTTTCTTTGTTCCAACTACCACCAAAGATTGTAAATGCGATGTTATTTGTATCTAGTTGGCCACAACTTGTGACATCCTCCTTAGGTATTATATTGGCATTGCTTATTATGAAACGTGTTAAATAGGTTTGCTGGCTCTATTCCTAGTTAATCAAATAATAATAAAAAGGTGTTACCACATTCTTTTGCATTGATAACAGTTAGTACTGTTTCAATAGAGGATGTAGTAACACCTTTTTTTGAGATATTCTATTATTTTTTCTTCAAAGATTTAAGAATGAAGCCACCCACAGTTCCAGTAATACCAAAACCTAATAGGCCCATGCCAATTGTATGCATTAAATACTACTTTGATTGTTTTTAGAAATTTCTTGTGCTGCTTGCACTGCGCTTGTAGCCTTTTTGGCTATTTCCACATTATTAGCTGATGGATCTGGAATAACAAATAAGATTATGATGGCAATGATTAGACTAATAATACCAGCAATGAATAAATACTTTCCACGTTGATTTACTTTTTCCATAATACCCTCTCCTTTATATATTACGAATTAAGATATATAGTATTCATCTTGATTATATCCTGTATGTATATAAATGTAAATTAGTAATTCTGTATGTAGTTTTTTTGATTAAATGCTTAATGGGTTCGGTAAAAAAACTAAGTAAGAAACATCAGTTTATGATTAGTTTAAAAAAATGAGAAATGCTACCTATTTTATTTTTGAAGGTGAGTATATATTGAGAATATAAAAAAATACATAAAAAAATATTTAATAATTCAATATAATGTTTAGATAGAATTCATGTATAATTCACGTTAAATTCATGAAGAACGCGTGGGAATGATGTATTTTTAGATTGTTGAATCTTATTAAAAGATTGGTTATTTATAAGCAAAAGTAGTTTATTAGAAGTGAAGTACATAAAATATTCCGATTTTAAAAGCTCATCATAAAAATTGATGAGTATATTAATAGGTCTTATAACAATAGTAATCAAGCTATTTTTAGTGTTTATGAAGAGTTATTAATGAACTTTATATGGAAAAAAGGCTTGTGCATATCGTAAAATTTTGATATGCTATGCAAGTAATTAACAATATAAATTTTTCTTAAACTAACTTAAATATAATTCTTTTGAGAGAGAAAATATGTTTAGGTTAGGCTAAAGAGAGAGGCGAATAGAGAGACTGAAAAATTGTATTGTATATTGTTAAGGATTTTAATATAGTGAGGGTGTAAGATGAGAGAAAACAAACATTCCAAAAAATTAGCTTTTGCAGTGTTGGCTGCGACAGCTGCTGTAGGCGTATCCGCAGTTGCTCCTGTAAGTGCAGCAACACCTGTATCTACAGCAGATGGTTTTATTTTTGCAGCCGTAGGTAATCAAGCTGGTCAAACTCCAGATACAACACATAATAGTGTTTCTTATGGTACTGTTGCGAATGGTACAGCTACTAGTATCGCTGTTGGTCAAGGTAATACCATTACAAGTGCTACTGGTTCTAGCAGTGCTTACGGTAACCAAAATACAGTTAATGGTGACCAAGCTAACGCATTTGGCGATGGCAATACTGTAGAAGGTGCTTATGCACAAGCATTTGGTGATAGCAATGTTATTAATGGTACACATGCTATAGGCTATGGTTACAAAAACACTGTAAAAGAATCTGATGCTAATTTCCGTGACCGTGATTATGATAATGAATCTGATGACCGTACTAAAAAACTTGGCGATTGGAGAAGTAACTCCGTTGCTATCGGCTCCGAAAATACAGCAGCAGGTAGTTCTGCACTAGCAGTAGGTCATGAATCTAAAGCTTTGATGAATGAATCTATTGCTGTTGGTCATAGTGCTAATGCTGAACGCACTTGGTCTACTGCAATTGGCACACGCGCTAATGCATCTGAAGTTCGTTCCCAAGCTATTGGTTATGAAGCAAAAGCTGCTGGATATAAGGCTAATGCTATTGGTTCTGGTGCACAAGCTACTGGTGCACATACTAATGCAATTGGCTCTTCCGCTATTGCTTCTGGCGACCATGCACAAGCTTATGGTGCTGGTGCACAAGCTCAAGGTGAACGTGCAAATGCTTTCGGCTCTGATGCACATGCTACAGCTAACTATGCTATGGCAATCGGTGATCATTCAGTTGCAAGTGATGCGAACTCTGTTGCTATTGGTTACAAATCCCAATCCGCTCCTGCAACATCCGTAAACAGTGCTTCTGTTGCGACAACTAGCATTACAAGCGGTGCTCCAATTGCAACTCATACATATGGTGGCTTTGCTGGTATAGGTTCTGCAGCTAAAGGCTCCGTTTCTGTAGGTCAAGCTGGTCAAGAACGTCAAATTAAGAATGTAGCAGCAGGCGAAATCTCCGCTACATCTACAGATGCTGTAAATGGCAGTCAATTGTTCTCTGTAGCTAATGACTTACAAAATCAAATCGATAATTCGACAAACGGTGCCATTAACAATAACATTACTAACTTGACTAACCGTGTAGGCGATGTAGAACAACGCGTTAATAAAGTAGGTGCAGGTTCTGCTGCATTGGCTGCATTGCATCCATTGGACTTCAATCCTGATGACAAATGGACAGTAGCTGCTGGTTATGGTCATTACCACAATGCTAACTCCGCTGCATTGGGCGCTTTCTACCGTCCTAATGAAGACACAATGTTCTCCATTGGTAGCACAATCGGCAATGGTAACCCTCAATTAAATGCAGGCGTATCCATTCGTCTTGGTAAACGCGCTCCTGAATCTCGTTCCCGTGTAGCTATGGGCCGTGAAATTGCTGAATTGAACGCACGTCTTCAAGATATTGAAAATAAATACAATAACTTGTTACAAGTATTGAATCCACATGCAATCGATCCTAGCAAAACTGCTGAATTCCCAGATGTTCCTCGCAATCACTGGGCTTACCAATACATTAGCCAATTGGCAGGTAATGGTATCCTTGTTGGTTACCCTGATGGCACATTCAAAGGCGATGCAACAATGACTCGTTACGAATTCGCAACTATGTTGTACCGTGCTCTTCAAAATGGTGCACCTATCGATGATAACATGCGTCGTGCTATGGACGAATTCCAACCTGAATTACAAAATATTCGTCTTAACCATTACCGTGTTGACCGTATTTCTGGTGGCGATAATGACCGTCATAAAACAGAACGTGTTCGCGTTAACAACGAACCTAAAAACCAACGCGACGTATATGGTTCCCGTATTAGCCAATAATATATTGATTATAACTTCCCCTCGAGCTTGTGAAAGCTCCAAAACAGGATGTATCCTCGTGATGCATCCTGTTTTTGTTTATTATAAAGATTATAAAACTTCATCAAATATTTATGTAAAATTATTGCATTTAGATACACATAGTAGTATAATTACATTTATGATAATAAATATACAGAATATATGTATAAAATATAAAAAATAGTAGTTTGATAAAGATATAAAATGAGGGCAAGACAATGAAAGAATTCAGACAATTAACAGTAGAAGATACAGCGGAATACCATAAGGTTTTAATTGATGGTTATGCAGCTATTAAAGATTTTCCAATCACCTTTGATGCCATCGATTTTACCGAAGAAGAATCTAAAGAGTGGATTGAAACCTATCCTGTATATGGATTGTATATTGACGGACAATTAGTGAGCTCTATTACATTCTGCATGCCATGGGTTAAATACTCTACACCGGATAAATTTCCACATATTGCCCATTTCGTAACAGCACCAGCTTTCAAAGGCAAAGGCTATGCACGGGAAACACTTGGTTATGCAGAAGAGTTGTTAAAAACTCAATTTAAGACACCAGCCGTTACATTGGGTACGGCTAAAGAGCATCCATGGTTGCCTAAGATGTATGAATCCTTTGGATTTAAAGCTTATGATCAAGTACATTTTAGAGGAAAACAACATACAACGGTATTGTTTAAAAAAGACTTGATATAACTAATACAAGCACCTCGTGAGGATATTCCTCGTGAGGTGTATTTTTTTGTACAAGATAGTGCAGAATTTTTACATTTGGATATATAATATATACATGTATGTCATATCTATGCGTTCGTTTTGAATGGTAGATGGTTTATTGAAAGGATGTGAGACTATGTTAGTCTTATCTGGTATTTTAGTGATGGTCATCGGTCTGATGCTGCGCTTTAATGCCTTGTTAGTTGTCGTAGCCGCAGGTTTTGTAACGGGCCTTGCAGGTGGTCTTAGTATCAATGATATCGTTGGTGCCATTGGGGAAGCTTTCGTTAAAAATCGTTATATGTCATTATTTATTTTGATTTTACCTGTTATTGGTCTTATGGAACGTCATGGCTTACGTGAACGAGCAGAAATTTTGATCGGCAAGATCAACGCTGCTACGGCTGGTCGTATCTTTATGATTTACTTATTTGTGCGCCAAGTAACTGTAGCTTTTGGTATTAACATGTCCGGTATGGTTGCCATGGTACGTCCGTTGATCGCACCTATGAGTGAAGCTGCAGTAGCTCAAGGTCGCCCAGTATCTCAACGTACTCTTGATAAGGTGCGTGGTGTAGCTGCTTCTGCAGATAATACAGGCAATTTCTTCGGTCAAAACTTATTCCTTGCTGCTGGTGGGTTATTGCTTATCAAAGGTGTTATGGAACAATTAGGCTATTCTGTAGAGTTAACAGATATGGTGTTATACGGATTGCCAACTGCTGTTTGTGCCTATATCGTTAACTTCATTCGCTTTATTATCTTCGATAAAACAATTCAAGCCTCTGTAGCGCGTGACGAAGAGGATATGAAAGCTGGTAAATTAGTACCTAATGAATTTAATATCCTTGTTACACCAGAAGAATTAAAGAAGGAGGCTGAATAATATGTTAGAACTTATCTATAAAATGCAGCCCTTAGATTATGTATACCTTCTCGTAGGGATTATTCTATTTATCTTTGCCATTCAATCATTTTTAGATAAAGAACATAAATATCGTATCGGTACAGGTTTATTCTGGCTCTTGTACAGCGTGTCCTTTATCTTTGGTTCTTATCTATCAAAAGAAATAAATGGCTGGCTCGTTATCGCCATGGCTGCTATCGTCTTGGTAAAACAACTCGGCAAAGGTCATTACTTTGAATCTCCTATTGAATTCAAAAAAGACGAAGCAGTCCGTATTGGTAATGTTATTTCGTACCGGCTTTACTTGTTGGTATCATCACATTCATCATTGGCTTCTTTACTAAATTAGGTGCTCTTGTAGGCATTGGTATTGCGGCCATCATCGCTATGTGTGCTGCTCTTTACATCACTAAGGGTTCATTTAACCAAGGTTTCCATGAAGGTCGTCGTCTTATCGATGCTATCGGTTGGACTGCTATCTTGTCCCAATTATTAGCGGCCCTAGGCTATCTATTTAATTTGGCTGGCGTTGGTAAAATTATCTCCAGTGCTGTAGCTAGTGTGGTGCCTGCAGATAATGTATTCCTCGTAGTTGTAGCATACTGCATCGGTATGGTCATCTTCACAATGATCATGGGTAACGCTTTTGCAGCCTTTGCGATGATTACAAGTGCTATCGGTGTTCCAATGCTCGTTGTTGCTCATGGTGCAAACCCAGCTGCTATTGGTGCTATCGCAATGCTTGCTGGCTATTGCGGTACCTTGATGACACCTATGGCTGCCAACTTTAACATTGTACCGGTAGCGCTTCTTGAAATGCGTGATCAATACGGTGTTATTAAAGCTCAACTTCCAATTGCATTGATTATGCTCGTGTTGAACATCCTATTGATGTACTATTTTATTTAAGACCTTGTTCTGTGGATGAACAATCTTTTGAAATATCCTTATGAGGTGTTATGATGAAAACTATTTTAATTACTGGATTTGATCCATTTGGTGGCGAACCTATTAATCCTGCATGGGAAGCTGTAAACGATGGATGGTTATACTGATGGCGATTACAAGGTGGTAACTCAAATGGTGCCAACTGTACGTTATACTTCTGTTGATACTGTGAAAGCAGCGGCTGAACAATGTAAGCCAGACTTTATTCTATGTGTAGGACAAGCAGGGGGCCGTCCAGATATTACAGTGGAACGTGTTGCTATTAACTGCGATGACTTCCGCATTCCAGACAATGCAGGCAATCAACCAGAGGATGAGCCAATCGTAGCTGATGGGCCTAGTGCGTACTTTGCTACATTGCCTATTAAAAACATCGTCAATGCATTGCATCAAGCGAGCATTCCTGCAAAAGTTTCTAATACGGCTGGTACTTTTGTATGCAATCATTTGATGTATGGTGTATGCCATTATGCGGCACAAAAAGGCAATATTAAGGCGGGCTTCATGCACATTCCGTACTTGCCATCTCAAGTGGTGGATAAACCAAATCAACCTAGCATGGCTGTTGAAACTGTGCGTGCCACATTAGAAACAATCGTGCATGTATTGGCTCATGGTGAAAGCTACAAGGCACAAGATATTAACTATACAACACCTCATGAATAGGCGGTATCTTTAATACGTGTATCGTATGTTATATAGTATGATGATGCGGTGTAGAGCATATAGATTCATATATTTTGTTTGTGTATAAATGAGAGTGGGTTATCTCTATGAATAAAAAATTAGTAGCAAGTTTAGTTTCTTGTTTTGTATTGGGTTCTGTCAGTGCCTATGCAGCCAATCCATTTAGTGATGTAGAGCCTTCTAGTTGGGCCTATCAATCAGTAGAACAATTGGCATCTGCCGGTATTATTAATGGTTATCCAGATGGGACTTTCAAAGGCAATAAAGATATTACACGCTATGAAATGGCTCAAATGGTAGCGAAAGCCATGGCGAATCAAGACCGTGCTAATGCGGAACAACAAGCCATGATTAATCGCTTGGCCGATGAATTTAGTAATGAACTCAATACATTGGGCGTGCGTGTAGCAAAATTAGAAGATCAAGTGGGTAATGTGAAGGTAACAGGAAACTACCGCTTACGCTATCGTGGCAGCCAATTGAAAAATGATGCGTATGCTTATGGAAAGCATTCCTCCTTTGATTATCGGGCGCGTGTGATTTTTAATGCTAAGGTCAATGATAAAACCGATGCCGTTGTTCGTGTACAAGGTTCCGGTGAGCTCGGCAATAGCAATGCTAATATAGCTCAGGTAAATCTTGCCTATGTAGATCATCATTTTGGTAAAGACACAACATTGCGCGTAGGTCGTCAACTCTATACGCCTGCACTAGGGCTCATGTATGATGACCTCATCGATGGGGCGCGCCTCATGTATAAACATGGTAAGCTAGATGTATCTGCTAGCTATGGTTACTGGTGGGGTGGTGCAGGTACGTACCAAAATAAGGAAAACACTATCTCTGCAGCTATGCTAGAAGTGAAAGGTAAACTTAACAAACATGTTACCCTTGGCGGTATGTATGGCCGATTCCATAATGGTAAATTATACCAAGGTCAAGACATTGATGCGGCTACAGGTAAACAAGTTAAATCCTTTATCGATTCCCCGTACAAAAATATTTGGGGCCTTAACGCGAATATGAACTTCAACCGTTGGAACGTATTCGGCGAATGGCTTACAGCACCAGGCATATCCAATTCCCAAGCTTGGATGGCTAGTGTAGGTTATGGTAATTACAATATTAGTAAAGCTCGTACTTATAGCGTACGTGGTCAATATTACTATGAAGAAGCTAACTCGCCTGTCTTCAGTAGTGCCTTTGCACCGGCCTATAGCTTCTACAATCAACACTATGTAGATACTAAGGGCGTTGCTCATGTACGTAATGGTTTTAAAGGCTTTGTAGCTAATGTAAACTACGTACCATTCCAAATGTATCCATCGGTGCTTACTACGGCTTCGGTAATAAGGACATGGACGGTAATAAATTAGGTGATTACTGGCGTACAGACGTGAACTTTATGTTCTAATCTCAGAACGCCCTATACATGTGGTTCCAAAATTAGTACAGGCCTGTACTAATTCACAGAAAGGATATATAGGGTTCCTACAAAATAGAACAGGCCTGTTCTATTTTGTAGAAGGGGATGTATTCGAGCCCCTATCTCCTAATGTTTTATAATTTAGCAATTAAAAAGAGTCGCACCATATGATGCGACTCTTTTTCTGTACCCAGTTTCTATATACAATTATTTTGTAACAACTTTAAGATCTACAGGGATTTTAGCATCTACAGCTTCGCCTTTGATAACTTTTTGAGCTGTATCGATAGCGATTTTACCCATTTGGTCTGGTTGTTGAGCAATCGTTGCAGCCAATGTGCCGTCTTGAACAGCTTTGTCTGCGTCAGCAGTACCGTCGAAGCCTACGATGAAGATTGTTTTGCCTGCGGATTTAGCTGCTTGGATAGCGCCCAATGCCATTTCGTCGTTATGAGCGAAGATAGCTTGTACGTCTGGGTTAGCTTGCAAGATATTTGTTGCTACGTTCAAACCTTTTGTACGGTCGAAGTCAGCGCTTTGTTTTGCTACTACTGTTAAGTCTTTGTCAGCTACGTTGTGGAAACCTTGGCCGCGTTCACGAGTTGCGGAAGCACCAGGGATACCTTCGATTTCAGCTACTTTTGCAGCTTTGCCTACTTTATCAACGATTAGTTGAGCTGCCATTTCGCCGCCTTTTACGTTATCGGAAGCGATGTGAGCTACTACTTTGCCTTTGTCAGCAGAGCGGTCAACAGTGATTACAGGAATGTTTTTAGCGTTTGCTGCTTCTACAGAAGTAGAGATAGCTGCAGAGTCTACAGGGTTGATGATCAATACGGAAACGCCGCTTTCAATTAAGTCAGAAATATCATTTGCTTGTTTTGCAGGATCGTTTTGAGCATCAACGATTTTAACTTTAAGACCAAGCGCTTTAGCTTGAGCCTCAACGCCTTCTTTCATAGATACGAAGAATGGGTTGTTCAATGTGGAAACAGAGAAGCCAATAGTGCCGGATTTTTTGTCGCCGCCGTTATCAGCGCTTTTACCACAGCCTGCTACAAGACCGATAACCATAACGGCCATCGCCAACAGTAACAATAGTTTTTTCATAGGAACCTCCTAGGCTTTCTTACGGTCTGCAAGAACAGCCAGTAAAATAACAATACCTTTTACAACTTGTTGATAGAAACTGGAAACGTCGAGAATATTTAACCCATTATTGAGGGTACCGATAATTAGGGCACCAATTAATGTGCCAACGATATGACCACGACCACCAGCAAGGCTTGTACCGCCAAGAACTACGGCTGCGATAGCGTCAAGTTCGTAGCCTGCACCTGCTGTAGGTTGTGCAGAGTTAAGACGAGAAGTGATGATTGCACCAGCGATACCACAGAGCATACCAGTCAAGGCATACACAAAGATTTTAACGCGGTCAATCTTGATACCAGCAATGTAACTAACCTTTTCGCTACCACCTACGGCGTATGTTTTACGGCCTAAGGATGTGCGGCTCAATACGAACCAAAGGATGATGAAAGCAAGGAACATTGTGATAGCTGGAACTGGAAGGCCTGCAATATCCCCTTGGCCAAAGCCGTGGAATAGAGGATCTTGTGTAAGACCGGAGATTGGGTTACCGTCTGTGAATACTAGCGTCGCACCACGGTAGATGGTCATGGTCGCCAAGGTAGCGATAAATGGAGCTACGCGGCCATAAGTAATAACGAGACCGTTAATACCGCCCAATACAAGGCCTGCACCGGCAGCTAATACGATAGCCAATACAGGGTCAGTACCAGTTACGATGAGGTTAGCCATCACTGCGCTAGAGAGGGCAAGGATGGAACCAACGGATAAGTCGATACCGCCTGTTAAGATGACGAAGGTCATACCAAAGGCGATGATTGCATTGATGGATACTTGGCGCAACAAGTTACGCAAGTTAGAGAATTCAAGGAAACTGTCGTTCATGACAGAGATAATGATAAATAATAGGATGAGGCCGATGAGGGGGCCTAATTTTTTCACATATTGTAGAGCTTTGCTGTCCATTATTGTCCTCCTGTGGCTAATGTCATAATCGATTCTGGTGTTGCATCGCAGCGGTCCAAGATACCTGCTACGCGACCTTCATGAATGACCATAACGCGGTCGCTCATGCCGAGCACTTCTGGTAACTCAGAGGACACCATGATAATGGACACACCATCGTTCGTTAATTCGTTCATTAAATCATAAATATCACGTTTTGCACCGATGTCGATACCGCGTGTCGGTTCGTCCATGATGATAATGGATGGCTTTTTACCAACCCATTTCGCGATAACCACCTTTTGTTGGTTACCACCAGATAGGGACGATGCCGGTTCGTGAATAGATTGTGTTTTAACGCCTAGCTTTTTAGACAATTCGTCAGCAAAGGAATTGAGCTTGCCCTTATCCAGTACATGAGATGGACAAATGTCGCCAAGGTTCGGTAATGTAATATTGGAACCGATGGAGAAATCGAGGATCAAGCCTTCGCTCTTTCTATTTTCTGTGATGAAAGCAATGCCAGCTTTGATGGCATCTTCTGGTTTTTTTACAATTGAGAACAGATCCGTTAACTGTTACGGTACCGCCATTGTGTTTATCTACACCAAAGATAGCGCGCATGATTTCTGTACGGCCAGCGCCCATGAGACCTGCTACGCCGAGGATTTCGCCTTTGCGCAATGAAAAGGAGATTTCGTTGTCGAAACCTTCTGGTTTGAGGTTATCGACGCTCATCACAACTTCACCTGGTGTAGTTGTACGAGCAGGATAGAACTCGTCGATAGAACGGCCTACCATGTGGCGTACCACTTCGTCTACAGAAATCTCAGCAGTTGGCTTCGTAATGATGGTGTGACCATCACGCATAACCGTGATCGTGTCGCATTCGCTAAATACCTCTTCCATACGGTGAGAGATATATACGATTGCCACACCGCGTGCTTTCATTTTGCGCATCATTTTGAACAATGTTGCCGTTTCACGCTCTGTGAGGGCTGCTGTCGGTTCGTCCATGATGACAACCTTAGCATCTAACATCAAGATACGAAGGATTTCCGTCATCTGTTGGTGACCAACGGAGCAAAGGCCTGCTTCCGTTGTGAGCGGCAATTCGATGCCTAGTTCGCGGCATGTATTTTCTGCCTCTTCGAGCATCGCTTTTTTATCGAGCATACCGAATTTATTGCGCTTCGGTCTCATTAAATATAGATTTTCTAACAATGTTAGATTTGGCCAAATGTTGAGCTCTTGGTGGATGAAAGCCACACCGTTTAGCTCGGCCTCTCTCGGGTTCGGGAAGGTGCGCTCTACGCCGTCGATGGTGATTTTACCAGCATCTGCCTTGTGAATACCCGTAAGGATATTCATAAGGGTGGACTTGCCGGCGCCGTTTTCGCCCATCAAGGCGTGAACCTCGCCCTCCTTGAGGGTAATACTTACATCGCGTAGTACTTGGTTTGTACCAAATGCCTTTGCAATGCCTGACATAACAATTTCCATAACTACTCCTATATGACTTGTGAAAGTATCTCTTAATTTATTGCTCTAGGGACGATCGCTAAAAATACAATCGGCGCGCAAGATAATGTTCGCATAGGGAGATGCTTCACCAGTTCTAATAATGCATTTGCATTGTTTTGTTGCTTCTTTGAAAGCTTCATGGCTCGTTTCAACCCATTCGTATTGATTGGATGGGAAGGTAGACTCCAAGAAGTCATAAGCTTCAGGATTATGTTCTTTAATTTCCTTTGCCACATAAACAGCTTCGGATTTCATATGCTTAGCGATGATGGATACCACTTGATCAAAGCTTGGTACACCAAAATCTAAGGCTAAGTCAATCTTTTGAACCCCTTCAGGTACGGGTAGACCACAATCAGAAATACAAATCGTATCGGTATGACCAAGATCTGCAAGAACCTTGGCAATATGACTATTTAAAATACCGTGTCGTTGCATATAAATTCCTTTCATTCCAATGAATGAGGCTGCTAAAGCCTCGTTCATTGTTCCTTTTATTATATAGAGGTCGAAAGTATTCGTTATTAGGTAAATGTTTGTTGGAGCTGACTAGGACTTTCAAAGCGACTTTGGCCCTGCGAAGGCCGTAGGCCGTAGTCAGACCCGGCCGGTGGAGCTTTAAAGTCCTAGTCAGCTCCCCACTATTTATCTGATAAGAATGCGTCGACCTCATCCTTCGTAGGCATGCCACCTTGGGCGCCTAAACGTTGGATGGAGAGGGCCGCAGCTGCATTGCCGTAGTGCAATGCGTCGGCTAAGCTTTTACCATTAACGATAGCTGTTGCGAAGGCACCGTTGAAAGTATCGCCTGCACCTGTTGTATCTACTGGTTCAACCTTGAAGCCAGATACGGTGTGAATTTCGCCATCGTCGGCGTAGCCTACACCTTGGCTGCCGAGAGTAACGATAATCTTGTTTTCATTAGCTAATAATGTTTCCTCTGTAGTTTTGTTAGGGTAGAGTGCCGATAATTCGTGCTCGTTTGGTGTAATATAGGTTGCTAGTTCCAACCATTCAGGATTGAGCTCTGCTGCCGGAGCCGGATTTAAGAGGACTTTCACATTAGCCTCGTGACAACGACGAACGATGTATTCAATAGTTGGAATCGGAATCTCATTTTGCACCATTACGAGATCTGCTTGCTCGATAGCAGGCCAAGCATTATCGACTACAGACTGGTCTACCTTAGCATTAGCACCAGCGATGACAATAATGCTATTGTCGCCTTCAGCTAACGTGATATGAGCAGTACCTGTTGTCGTATCTGGGACAGTGACGATATAGTCCGTATTGATATGATTTTCTTTGAGGTTATCCAAAATCATTTGTCCATATGCATCTTGACCGATGCAGCCTACCATGGTAACCTCTGCGCCTAGGCGAGCGGCAGCAACCGCTTGGTTTGCACCTTTGCCACCGTGAGCGATGTGCAATTCGTTGCCCATAATTGTTTCGCCTGCTGCGGGACGTTTATCCGCGAGGACCACAATATCCATGTTGCAACTACCTATAACAACAATGCGATTCATGATATCTCCTTACCTGTTTATTAGTGTATCTTAATTCTGTTATTAGTATAGCGTAAATAACGTTGTTTATCTACATAAATAACCATAAATTATGGGAATAAAAAATCGGGCTCTCTGTCAAATGTTGGGGTATTCACCCTACGAGTCTTCTTTGGCACCAATCATATGTATGGTTGGTGCCATTCTTTTTGCTCAAAAGTAGAATACGTACTCTAAATCTACCAAAGTGGCGAAGTCCATAGCTTATCCGTTTTAATACTTTAATTTTGTTGTTAGTTCCTTCTGTGTATCCATTAGAATATGGAAGTAAGAATGCATTAGTTAATTGCGTCATCCATGCAGGAAATGATGTAAAGAAGTTATTAAATTCATCTAAGCCAGATGCTTTTACTAATTCCAACCAATGCGTTAAATGTGCAGCTATTCTTTGTTTACCATAGATTGAAAAGATTTTTCTAAAAGAAAGTTTTAAAGCATATGCTTTTCGTAAATCATCAGATATTCTGAGTATTTCACATAGTTTAATATGTTCGGCTTCCGTTAAATGGTCTGGATGCTTCATTAGTACACGTCGATTCTGTTTTAACATACGTGAATAAGCAGCCAGTTTATGTTGCTCACGCTTTCTAACTCGCTCTACCGCCCAATCTACAAGTCGACATACATGGTATCGATCACAGATAATATGCGCATGTGGAAATAGCGCCTCCATGATGCGCTTAAATTGTATGGACATATCCATTACAATAAACTTAACTTGTAGGCGATCCTTATGTTTAAATGATGCAAAATAGTGGATTAATGCTTGCGTATCACGTTTCGGTAAAATATCTAATATTTCATGTGTATCTGGATTAGTTAAATTAACTTGGTATTGGTAGCCTTCTGCATTTCCTTTAAACTCATCAATACCAATCACAGTGGGTAAGGTCTTGGGCTTAGGTATAGTGATCATAGAGCAATAACGTAATACTGTAGTAATAGATGTATCACACTCGTTAGCAATAGCTGTATAGGTTACACTTTCAGTAAGTTTATCAAATAGCATTCTAATATTAGTTACACTTAGTTGCATATGTTTTTCGTACAAATGGATTGCTTTCAGCAAAAGAATGACCACAATGCGGACAAATATACCGACGCTGTCTGTATTTTCCAATTAGTGGGCCTCGTTGTACTTTTCCAAACTTTACAGTACGTATGCGGTAATCCTTAATATGCTTTGTGGTTTCTCCACACTTTGGGCAAATATGTGATGTTGCTGGTAATTCTATGTCAAAAATAAATATTCCGTCTAATTCATAGCTATTTGTAATATATTCTTGTTTTACATTATGTAAAAATTCAGTATAATCAGTAGTAGGCATATAAGCTCACATCCTTTCTTTAGGACTTTGACACTTTTATTGTAAAGCATGTGAGCCTTATATGCTTATTTTTTAGCAAAAAAATAATGTTGGAAGTGACACCGTAGTGGTGTCACCCCAACATTTATTATAGAGCCAAAAATCGGTATACATTTTCTTAAGTAAGAAATGTATACCGAATGAATTTTATAGTTTTATAAACCGTTAAGGATATTAATATCAGATTAGTCCAATTGATGCATCATTTTATCAATACGATTAAAAGTTTCTTCTATGGTTGTTGTACGTCCTTGAATGATGTCATTTTGTCCTTCAACCAGAGATGATAATATCTCTAGTTGGGCTTTTAACATATTATATGTTTTGTATTCTAGAGTGATTCTATCATTTGAAAGTTCCATAGAGGTCTCCTAATATATGGTGATTATAAAAACGATGGTTTATCGTAGTGTGTACCAGGTTCACCTACACCAATGCTGGCACGGCTGAATGGTGTTTCGTCTTCAACGTGTAGGATATCGTAAACAGCTTTAACCACAGCTTCTCGTGTAACTTGTGCATCATTGAAAGGAGCACCTTCAGGGATTAATTCATAATTCGTATTTTCCATGTCATTATAAAGCCAAGGTAGACGTAAAATCGTGTAGTTTAAGTTGGATTCGCGTAATACGTTGCGCGCCTGACGCTCGCCTTGTACATAGCTAATTGGTAGACTATCGAAGGTAAATTTTTCTAAAGCCGTTGGAAATTCACCAGATAGGCCAGCCATGGATAAGCCGATGATACGACGAATGTTTTGGCGAGCAAGTGCTTTCACAATAGCTGCCATATCACTGCCTGTTTCCATAGCACTGAGGAATACGACTTCTGTATTCTTAACGGCTTCCTCTAATTTTTTAGGGTTTTGGAACGATCCTTCGATAACGGTTATCCGTTCGTGTTCTAAATTTCCGGATGAATGCGTGTGCTCAATTGACGTCCATATAAAGTAATGTGCATATCTGTATATGTTAATAACGTCGCCGTTAAGCGTTGTGCAATTTGGCCTGCAGCGCCTAAGATTGTAATATATTTGTACATGTAGACCTCCTATGTCCTAGGCATAAGTATTTATATGCATTATATCACAACTATATGACGAGAAAGTGAGAATAACAATTTAATTAATAGCTAGAATTTCTTTTGTTGTTCTTAGTTGCGCAAATCGATTTCTCCAAATTTTTTCTTTGTAAAAGGATAAGATTTGATCGGCAGATAGATGGATGTTGTCAAAGGTTGAGATCGCATCTTCGACGATGGTGATTTTATAACCATATTCAAAGCCTACTTTCACAGATGTATCAATGCAAAATTCCACTTGCATTCCTACAAATGTTAAATCGGTAATATTTTTTCGGTTTAAATATTCCTTTAATTCAGTGTCCTTGAAGATGCTATTGTAATATTTATTGAAAATCTTTTCGTTTTCTTGAGGCTTTAATTCGTGATAGACTTGCCAATTATCGCTACCTGTTGCTAATAAACCTTCAGCTTCAGAGTGTCTGATAAAAATGACTTCTATATTTTGATCTCTGAAATGTTGAATGATTGCTTTTTGTATTTATGATAAAAATTTTTTTGTATTGAAAGGATTTTTCTTTAACTAAGCCTTCTTGTATGTCGATTACGATTAATGCTTGTGCCATGATGGATTTCCTTTATTAAAGATAAATTATATGTATTACATGGATGTAATTAGAATTTATTATATTAGTTATTAAATTATTGTCGATTTCTTCGTATATAAGTATCTATGCGCATTATATCACAAGTATATAACAAGAAAAGGAAGAAAGCAGTATCATATATGTTGATAGTAATTTGGGAAAAAGCTGTAAAAATTTGATGTTGAATTTACATGATAATTTAACTACAATAATAATAAGATATTTGAAAAATGAGTGTTATATTACTAAAGTTTTTTTGAGGTGATGGTATGCCGAATATAAAACCGATTTCAGATTTACGTAATTATTCTGAAGTATTGCGTGATGTTGCTATAGATAGTCCTGTATTCTTAACTAAAAATGGTAGAGGCCGATATGCAATTATGGATATTCAAGATTATGAACGTGTAATGGCTACGATAAAACTTATGGGCGCTTTAGAGACAGGTCGCAAATCTGGTGAAGAACAAGGGTGGATTTCATCAGAGCAACTAAAGAGTGAATTGGGGATTTAACTATGGATCATCAAATTAGTTATGCACCAAAAGCACGAGAAGATTTGCTTAAAATAAAATCCTTTATAGAAGAAGAAACCGGGGATATTGAGTTAGCTAAGAAAACTATTTCGGATATAGTGACTACGAATGATTCTTTAAGAGCTTTTCCAGAAATGGGACAGCGATTATTGATAAACATGGGAAGTAAAATTGAATATAGATATTTGCTTTGTCATAATTATTTAAGTTTTTACCGTTATTTAGATCGGACTATTTATATTGATAGAATATTAAATAGTAGACGTGATTATCTTAAAATACTATTGGATGAAGTACATTAGTTTTTAAAGGCACCATCATTAATAGATGGTGCTATAAAATGATTTTAATAGTAACATGAAGATGCGTGAACACTCTTTATAATTTGAATGCATTGTGATTTAATGATATAAAAGTAAGATTTTATTTAATCTTAATCTGTAATTGAAAGAGAGAAGGCATTCATTACAAATTTATTTGGAGGGAACTAACATGAAATTTCTAGATCAATTGGGAGATGCGGTAAAGGACGTAAAAGAATTAGCTAAATCCAAGGCTAGTGTTGTGAAAGATTTAACTGCTGACGCAGCGCAAGAAGTAAAGGTATTGGCTAAAGAAAAGGCGGCAGATGTAAAGGCTAAATCCGCTGATGCGGCGCAAGAAGTAAAGGGCTTAGTTAAGGAAAAGGCGGCGGATGTAAAGGCGAAATCGGCTGATGCAGCACATGATGTAAATGAATTGGTAAAAGCAAAGTCTGCAGATGTGGCAAAAGATTTAGAAGCTACCCTTAAGGTAAAGGCTGAAGAGCTAAAACAAAAGGCTAGAGAAGTAAAAGATATAACTGCTGATGCGGCTAAAGATATTACTGAAACCGTTAAAGAAAAATCTGCAGGGGCGGCAAAAGATATTAGAGCGAAAGTTGCTGAAACAACTAGCGAAGATAAAACTTCAGGAAAATAAAAATGAGAATGACTTAATATTTCTTAGTTGGGTATTAAGCCATTCTTATTCTATTTTTAACACCAAGAGAACAGGTAGATCTAGATTTTAGCTATTTAATTGATTTAGCATGTATTGGTAATAGATTAAGACGAATCAGGTTATACTTGATTTGGGTATTAAGAAATCTTCCTAGGAGGACAGCATGGATTTAAAAGAAGTAAAATTACTTTCAAAAGAAATAAGAAATAAATATTTTGAACTAGAAAAAGAGATACATGGTTCTGTTTGGTCGGTAGAAGAAGATGCATTGGCATTCTTGACTGATGCGGGCTTAGTGGGGCGATTGACTATGGATAATCAAGGTCGTTGGCCTAGTGCAGACAAAGAATTGTTACCATCTAAAATTGGCGAATGTGTATGGTGGTTAGCAATCCTCGCGGAACGCATGGATCTAAGCTTTGAGGAATGTGTAGAAACGTTTCTTACTGAAAGATTAAAAGATCTGAAGTGAGTTTATACAAGTCGAGATATTACTTTTAACCGTCATGCGTGCAAAAGTCCTCGAAGAGTGATAAAATATAGATTATATATTCATTTTTAGAAAAGAGGCTATTATGGAACGGATAAAGGATCTCGTGTACACCCATGACCAGGGTGGACAGTTTAGATGGGTAACGGTGAGCACCTTGATGCTCGCGTTAGGTACGATTTTGCACTTGGTGAGCCCAAGTTTTGCAGGGGTTACGCCAAACTGGATGATTTCTGCGTATTGCGTAGCAATCTTGTTGACAAAACCTAGTGTATCCCAAGCATTGGGCATTGGTTTAGTGGCGGCCTTGATTGAGGTGTTAACATCCAAATCTGGCTTCCCTTATGGTAACTTGTTATCCGAACCAGCAGGTGCATTGGTGATAACATTTATTTCTCGCACCATGACATCTATGAAAATCGGTAAAATTGGTTCCTTTGAAATCACGCCGATTGTAGGTTCATTCTTTACGACTGTCGTATCTGGTGGTATTTTCGTTACGTTGTTATGGCAAATTGCAAACTTGCCTAATAATGTATATCTCTATGCAATGTGGCCTCTCGTGTTAGTAGTAGCGGCTGTAAATGCAGCGATTACACCAGTATTGTACATTCCAGCTCAAAAGATGTTCGCTAAACGCGGCATGTTGCCTAGCGGTAGCGAAGCTTCTAGCGACCATAGTGGACTCGTGATTACGCCAGAACGGGATGCAAAGATTTCTATTGAGCATATGAATTATTACCATCCTAAGGCGACTACGCCTACGTTAAAGAACATCAACCTCGATGTGCATGATGGCGATTTTCTCGTTGTAACAGGGCCTGCTGGCTGTGGTAAAAGTACGCTTTGCATGGCCATGGTAGGGGCGGTGCCTAAATTCTACGGTGGTCGCCTAGAAGGTATGGTCTTTGTAGATGGTAAAGCTACAACGCAATTATCGATTCCTGAGTTAGCAAACCATGTCGGCGTTGTTCTTGCCGATTACGATACACAACTTGTAACGATGACGGTTCGCGAAGAAGTAGCCTTTGCTATGGAAAACCGTGGTTACGATCGAGCAACTATCGATGCTCGCTGTGCAGAGGTATTTAAACAAGTCGGTATTGAAGGCCTTGAAGACCGTAAAATTACGAGCTTGTCCGGCGGTCAACGTCAACGTTTGGCGATTGCTTCCGTGTTGGCAACCAATCCGTCTGTACTCGTTCTCGATGAACCTACGAGCTCTCTTGACCCAGATGGGACAGCCGAACTATATCGCCTCGTTGGTGATTTAAACCGTAATCATGGTATCACTGTTGTGGTTATCGACCATGATTTGCATGCTGTATTGCCATATGCTAATCGCATGGCGCTTATGGTGGACGGTGAAATCGTATGCGATAACGATGTGGCTACAACCTTGGAATATATGTATAACCATGATATTTATGTAGAAGCATTGCCATCCGTATTTACAACGTATATGGAATTGGAAAAGGCCGGTTACCATAGTGATGAACCTTGGCTTAGCATCAAATCAGCTATTAAGGGCCTTCATCACATTGAAATGGCCAAGGCTATCGACCGTTCTCGTTATGAACATACAAGTGATGCTGGTGAAAGCCAAGTTCAACATAGTAATCCTATAGGTGAAAGTACAGGAGGTGGCGCACATGCTTAAGGTAGAAAACTTACGATTTGGCTATGTGCCTACCGTAGATATTTTTAGAAATGTAAACTTTACCATTCATGAAGGCGAATTTATTGCCGTTGGTGGTAAAAATGGTTGTGGTAAAACGACGATTACCCGTCTCTTAGTAGGCCTCGAAAAGGCTGCTGAAGGCCACATCCGTTATAACGGCAAGGATATTACATCCATGCCACCATCTAAACGAGGCCAATTTATTGGGTATGTATTCCAACAACCAGATCGCCAAATGTTTAGACCTACTGTGGCTACAGAGGTGGCGTTTGGTCCTGAATCCTTAGGTCGTTCTAAAGATGAGGTTGCACACATTGTAGACGAAGTATTAGAACGTTGTGGTATTAGCCATTTACGCAACGAGTATCCACCTACATTGCGCCGAGGCGAAAAACAACGTGTTGCCATTGCATCTGCATTGGCTATGCAGTCTAAAATCCTTATCCTCGATGAACCCACAAGTGGTCAAGATGGTAAGGAAACAAAAGAATTGTTAGCCTTGTTACGTCAGTTGAACAACGAAGGTATTACAATTTTATTGATTACTCATGATATGGAAATCATGGCTTCTGAATGTTCCCGTGCCATCATCATGGGCCATCGTACTGTGTCCTTTGATGGCACACCAGAAGAATTATTTTCAAAATCTACCGATGAACTACATGATCTTGGTCTCACAAAACCACCAAGTGTAGAGCTTTCACAAGCGGTACCAGGACTAGGCTACTGCAAATCGATGGATGAATTACGGACGCGCCTTATCGCGCAATTGGCAGAATAGGAGGGGACCATGGAACGATTAGTACCATTAACAAAAATTTTGATGACCCTCGCTGTATCCGTATGGGCCATTTTCTTAAGAGACTGGATGTCATTGATGGCATTGGTTGTTGTAGAATTAGTAGCGCTCTTGTTGACCGGCTTATTATGGAAACAATACAAGGCTGTATTTGCTTTAATCGTATTCGCCGTATTCTTAGGCGTTGTTCAATACTTAGGTAGTGGAGACGTTGTATCTGCTGTTGTATCCGGCCTTCGCATGCTAGCCATGACGCTTGTATTTATTGCACTCTTGGCAACGACGAAGTTACAAGATTTAACAGCGGCCCTCGTAACGCAATGCAAAATTCCTTATGAATATGCATTTATGTTTACTGCAGCTCTTCGCTTTGTACCGGATTTCATTGGTGAAAGCAAAGCTGTACAAGAGGCTCAATCTTGCCGAGGCCTTTCCTTAGATGGCAATATCTTTAAACGCATGAAATCCTATGGCTCTGTTATCCAACCATTGCTTTTAAAATCCTTGGGCCGTTCTGAAACAATGGCATTATCCTTGGAACTCAGAGGCTTTGGAGGCAAGACACATAGCTTTGCAGCGTCTGTAGGTCTTAAACTATTAGACTATATAGTTATTGTTGCGTTAGTTGTAGTTACACTTATTCTATTTGGAGTACTATAGAGATATAATGGACTATCCTCTATTGCTAGTCAGTGTTATATATTTATGATATACTGCAGATAGGTAGTGAAGCGTACAAAATTACCTACAATATAACAAAAAAGGACGAGTTGTAGCTCGTCCTTTTTCTTGCGTATTTTTTGTCTTATTCTGTAACCAATAGTTATAGGTAGTTACAACTAAGGTTATTTTTATAAACTGTTTTAGAGGAAAATATGAGTGAATTAATAATTCGATCAATTGCAGAAGATGATGTATTTGCTTGTTTATCTATTTACAACTACGAGGTCGAACATGGTGTAGCTACCTTAGATCTTGAACCTCGCACATTAGAAGAATGGCATGAATGGTATAACGCACACAGCGATGAGCATCATCCCATCATTGTAGGAACCATTGATGATGTAGTGGTTGGTTATGCATCGCTTTCACCGTATAGATTAAAGGATGCTTTCAAAAGCACTGTAGAATTATCTATTTATATTCACCAAAATTACCGAGGTCGAGGTGTGGCAACGCGCTTGATGGAACATATTTTGGAGATGGCCAAAGCGGATACGATGATTCATAATGTAGTATCTGTTATCACTGCAGGTAATGAGGGAAGCACAAAATTACACAATCGATTCGGCTTTACCTATTGTGGGCTTACTCCTGAAGTTGGTTTTAAACATGGAAAATATCAGGATACCGAAACTTACGCATTATTGGTATAATAATAGATATTAAATCATTCATATATTCGTGGGGTTGCGGATTATATGTTACACATAGACAGGGGTAAAGTAAGTTATGATAAATATGAAAGCAGAACGGCAATTCATAGGCAATAGTACGTATCGTAGCCGATTGGTGGATGGTCATTTTCATACTGAATTATGTCCACATGGTAGCGGTGATAGAACGGCATTGATGATTGAAAAAGCCATTGAATTGCGCATCGAAAAGGTGTGTTTAACAGAGCATGCTCCGTTACCAAAGGCCTTTGAGGCTGAGTATGGCGGTGATAAGATTGCCTATGATACGGCGTCTCTTAAACTCAATCAAGTGGATTCTTATCTTGAATTGGGACGTGAGTTACAACGTGCCTATGGTACGCATATCGATATTTCCCTTGGCTTTGAGGTGGATTATATCCCTGGTTTTGAAAGCGACATTCAAGACTTTCTTGATCGCTATGGTCCATTGACGGATGATAATATATTATCTGTTCACTTTATGGATGGCGTAGGTGGCAAATACTACTGTGTTGACTATAATACAGAGGAATTTGAAAAGGGCTTTGGTCCTTGGATTTCTAATCAAAGTGAATTGTACTATAAATACTTTAGTATCATTCGCCAAGCGGTGCGTGCTGATTTGGGTGCCTATACGCCAAAACGAATCGGTCATTTTGATTTAATTAAGAAGTACCAACACCATTTCGGTTTTGAACACCATTTAGATAAACGAAATGCTCAATTAGTGAGCGATATATTACATATTATGCGCGTTCAAGGTAGAGAACTAGACTATAATATGAGTGGATTCTTTAAACCTGATTGCGGTGAAATGTATCCAAGCCGTTTTATTCAAGGGATAGCTGCCATTATTGGTGTACCCTTTGTGCTAGGATCTGATGCGCATAGTGTAGCAGATGTAGCAAAGGTTTGGGACTAGATATAATACTCCTCTATTGACAATTCTATAGAGGAGTATTATTATAGTTTTATGCTTTAATACGCTAAAGTGATAAAATCTAAAAGAATCTATATATTTTAAATAGAAATATTAGCATGGTTTATAGAAAGGATGATCCTCATGGTACAGAAACAGTTGCCTACAGGTTTTCGTGATGATATAGGGGCTGTAGCGGAGCGCAAGGATGATGTGAGCCAGTATTTGCTCAGCCTTTGCCGCAATCGTCAGTATACAAAAATTTCTACACCCCTTGTAGAATACAAAGATGTGTTTAATGGTTATACATTAGGCCGTGGTCAACATATGTACGAATTCTTTGGTAGTTCTGATGCATCTGTGGTTATCCGTCCCGATTTAACCATGCCAATCGGTCGTTTCTTGGCGACTACGAATATTGAATTGCCTCGCAAGTTCTACTATCTTGGCGATGTGTTGATGAAAAACAAACAGCATCGCGGTGATATTAACCAAGTTACACAAGGTGGTATCGAAATGGTCGGCTATGAAGGTATTGATGCCGAGCTAGAATGCTTGCCATCATTAAAGAGGTGAATGAATCACAGCTCAATAATACCTTATTATTAGAAATTGGTGATGCTCGTTTCTCTCGCGCTATCACCGATGCATTGGGCTTGACCGATGGGGAACGGACCGATTTGCTAGATGCATTATTTACAAAATATTTGCCACGCTACAATGAATTGATTAGCGAATTTAAAAATAACGCGCTCTATCCATTCCTTACGATTTGGCCACGCTTATTCGGTACTGTAAATGATATTAAAAATGAGCTCAGTCAAGTGATTTTGCCTGCAGGGGCACAACGTATTTTAGATAGCCTTATGGATTTAGCTGGTCAAATCGAAGCAACTGGTCAACAAGTTCGCATTGATGTGTCTACAGAACCGCTTCAATCCTATTACACAGGGCTTACTTTTAGAGGCTATGTAGATGGCGTATCTCAATACATTGTCAGCGGGGGACGTTATGATGGACTCTTATCTGGATTTGATGGCACACCGATGCCATCCGTTGGTATGGCTTTCAATATTGATGTCCTTACAGATGTGCTTATGCAAGGTGAAAGCAACATCCAAGATAATGGCAAATTGCGAATCGCTTTAACAAAGGGGCGCGTTGAAAAGGATTTTATTCCTCTCTTAGAGTCTTGTGGCATTGATTGTGAACCGTTGCGCAACAAGGCGCGTAAGTTGATCATTCCATTGGGGGATTCGGTAGAGGTTATCTTAGCGAAAGGCCCTGATGTAACGACATATTTGAATAATGGCGTCGTTGATTTGGGCATCGTTGGTAGCGATGTACTGGATGAACAAGATAATACATCTTATGAAATGCTAGATTTGAAAACGGGCCAATGCCAATTTATCTTGGCTTCCTTAGAAGGGTATAATCCGAAGGAAGGCCGCCGTCAACGAATCGGTACAAAATATCCAACTATTACAAAACAATATTTCGGATCCCAAGACGTAGAAATCATTAAAATCGAAGGTTCCGTTGAATTGGCGCCCCTCGTAGGTCTGGCCGATGCCATTGTAGATATTACGGAAACGGGTACAACGCTACGAGAAAATAATCTTAAAATCTATGATTGGCTCCAACCAATCTCAACGCGCCTTGTGGCAAATCCATTGGCATTAAAACAAAAAAGAAATACCATCTTTGCGTTGATTGACCAATTACAATCGGCTATTGATAAAAAATAGATTGCCTATGCTATTGCGATGTGATGAGAAACGTTTACAATAGAAGTATTCATATACATAGTTTGAAATGAGGATATACAATGAAAATTTACAAAGAATCTCTTGATGCAATGCTTAGCATTGTCCGCCAATATACACAACAAACAACAGATATGGAAATTGAACGCCGCGTGTACGATATTATCGAAAATGTGCGTGCTAATGGCGATGCAGCACTCGGTGAATATTCTGAAAAATTCGATGGCGTAAAGCTTGATGATTTCAAGGTGGATCAATCTATCATCGATGCGGCATGGGACAATTTACCAGAAGACTTGAAACACGCTTTATTGGTAGCGAAGAAAAATATAACTGAATTCCATAGCCGTGAAATTGAACAAGGCTTTGTCGATATGGATACACCAGGCATTACACGTGGTCAAAAGGTAACGCCATTGGCTCGTGTTGGTCTCTATGTTCCAGGTGGCACAGCGGCATATCCATCTACCATTATGATGACTGCATTGCCTGCAAAAATCGCTGGTGTTAAGGAAATTATCATGGTAACACCTCCTCAAAAAGATGGCATTAATCCTGCTGTGCTAGGCGCTGCAAAACTTGCTGGTGTTGATGCGGTATACCAAGTGGGGGGTGCTCAAGGTGTTGCGGCTCTTGCATATGGTACTGAACAAATTCCAAAGGTAGATAAAATTGTAGGCCCTGGTAATATTTATGTGGCCACTGCCAAGCGCCAAGTATTTGGTCAAGTTGATATCGACATGATTGCAGGTCCTAGTGAAATCGGTGTCATCGCTGATGAAAGTGCTAATCCAGTACATCTTGCTGCGGACTTATTGTCTCAAGCAGAACATGATCCACGAGCTCGTGCCATCATGGTTACCAATAGTGAAAAACTAGCTAACCTCGTATCTGATGAGGTAGAACGTCAACTTTCACAATTACCTCGTGAAAGCATTGCTCGTCCAGCTATCGAAAACAATAGCTATATTGCTGTTATGGATAGCGTAGAAGATATGTTTACCGTGATGAACGAAGTAGCGCCAGAACATTTGGAAATTCAATTGCCAGATCCTATGGAATACATGAGCATGGTCGAAAATGCAGGTTCCGTATTCCTTGGCAGATATGCCTCTGAGCCATTGGGCGACTATGTAGGTGGCACAAATCACGTATTACCTACGAGCGGTACTGCAAAATTCTCGTCCCCACTTGGTGTGTACGATTTCGTAAAACGCATTTCCTTTACTCAATTTAGCCGTGAACGCTTACAAGAGGTTGCGAAGGATATTACTACTTTGGCTCGTACAGAAGGTCTTGAAGCACATGCTCGTGCTATTGAAGTGCGCTTTGAAAAATAATTGTATGGATGGGAACGCCTTAAAGGGCTTCCTTAATGATAAGAGGATACTATGATGAGAACAAATCGGTCAGCTACGGTAACTCGTAAAACGGGTGAAACAGATATTACAATTACACTTACCCTAGATGGAAATCAGGACATTCACATCGATACAGGCATCGGTTTTCTTGATCATATGCTCCATTTGTTGGCTAAGCATGGTCGTTTTGGCCTTGCTGTAAAAGCCGTAGGCGATACGTACGTGGATGCGCATCATACGGTAGAGGATATTGCATTGACCTTAGGGCAAGCATTGACACAGGCTCTTGGTGACAAGGCGGGTATCGAGCGTTATGGCGACGCGTGGGTGCCTATGGATGAAGCGTTGACACAGGTTGTTATCGACCTTAGTGGCCGTCCATACCTCGTGTTTAATGGTGAGTTTACGACTCCTGTATTGGGTGGTAATTTTGAAACAGAATTGGTAGAGGATTTCTTCCAAGCCTTGGCTGTGAGTGGTGCTATGAACTTACATGTGCGCAACGAATATGGTCGCAATACGCATCATATTATTGAAAGCATGTTTAAGGCTACGGGCCGTGCATTGCGTAAGGCGGTTACCATTAACCCAGACATTCAAGGTGTGAATTCTACAAAGGGTATGATTTAATAAAGCCCTTATGAATGGTGAAAGCAGGGCCACATAAGGCTCGTGAATAGAGGAGATACTATGATTTTTCCAGCTATAGATTTACAAGATGGTCGCAGTGTACGCCTATATAAGGGTGATTTTGCAAAGGAAACCATCATCAATCCAAATCCGGTTGACCAAGCATCTCAGTACGAGGCTGCTGGCGTTGGCGCTTTGCACCTCGTCGACTTAGATGCGCAAAGGCGGGGAAACCAGTTAATGTGGATATCGTTAAACGCGTGCGCGCTGCATTTACAGGTGTGTTAGAAATCGGTGGCGGTATTCGTGATAAAGATGCGGTAGACTTATATTTAGAAATGGGTGTCAATCGCGTTATTCTCGGTTCCGTAGCCCTTAAGAATCCTGAATTGACGAAACAGGTTATCGCAGAATACGGCCCAGAACGCATCGTTATCGGTGTAGATGGTAAGAATGGTAAGGTCGCTGCGGAAGGTTGGCTCGACCAATCTGATGTACCTATGACCGACCTTATCGGTGCTATGGTGGCAGCCGGTGCTAAGTATTTTATCGTTACCGATGTGGACCGAGATGGCACTATGCAAGGTGCTAATGAAGACCTATTGGGTTCCTTACAAGATCAATTCCCTACGGCCCGTATTGTTGCATCCGGTGGTGTCCGCCATTTAGAGGATATTAAAAACCTTGAACAACGCGGTGTAGTAGACAGTATTGTAGGCAAGGCCTTGTATGAAGGCACTATTACATTAGAGGAAATTGCTGCGTTTAATAAGGAGAATGCATCATGTTAGCAAAACGGATTATTCCTTGTTTAGACGTAGATAATGGTCGCGTAAAAAAAGGTGTTAACTTTGTAAACCTCGTTGATGTAGGGAGCCCTGTTGATATTGCTGCTACCTATGAGGAGCAGGGCGCCGATGAGCTCGTATTTCTCGATATTACGGCTACGGTGGATAGACGTACGACAATGCGCGATGTGGTGACAGATATTTCAAAACATGTGTTCATGCCCCTCACCGTAGGTGGTGGCATTAAAACGGTGGATGATATGAGCGCGCTATTGAAAGCTGGCGCCGATAAGGTATCGCTTAATTCAGCGGCTTTAGCGCGTCCAGAACTCATTAGTGAAGGCGCTCAAAAGTTTGGCAACCAATGTATGGTAGTAGCCATTGATGTAAAAACGGATCCAGAGACGGGTAAATGGTATGTGTATACCCATGGTGGTCGCAAGCGTAGCGATTGGGAAGCCCTTGCGTGGGCTAAAGAAGCTGTGAGCCGTGGCGCTGGTGAGTTACTTGTAACGAGCATGGATAAGGACGGCACTAAATCCGGCTTTGATATTAAACTATATAAAGCCTTGGAAGAGGTCGTAGATGTACCAATTATCGCCTCCGGTGGTGCAGGTACGGTACAGCATTTTATCGATGTATTCACCGAAACTGGTGTTACCGGTGCGCTAGCAGCGTCTATATTCCACTTTGGTGAAATTAGCATTCCCGATTTAAAATCACAATTGAAGGCAGCGGGCATTGCTGTTAGATAGGGTAGGAGATTGTAGCATACATGAAACCAGACTTTAATAAGGGTGGCGGCCTATTACCGACGGTCGTTCAAGATAATACAACAAAAGCAGTGCTCATGGTGGCGTGGATGAACGAAGAGAGCTTTCACAAAACATTGGAGACAAAGGAAACTTGGTTCTGGTCTCGTTCTCGCCAAGAACTTTGGCATAAAGGCGGTACCAGTGGCAATGTGCAACACGTGGTGGATATGAAGCTCGATTGCGATGGCGATACATTACTGGTTCTCGTCAATGCGGAAGGGCCTGCATGTCATACAGGAGCGGTGAGCTGCTTTTTTTACGATGTAGAAGCGTAGAAATATACAAAATATGAGTGAGATGACGCATAGGCGTTAGCTTTCACAAAGGAGAAGAACAATGGCCAATCAACAAACATTAGAAGAATTATACGCCATTATCAAAGGGCGCAAGGAAACTCCAAAGGAAGGATCCTATACGAATTACTTGTTCGACAAGGGACTCGATAAAATCTTGAAGAAGGTGGGCGAAGAAGCAACAGAAGTTGTCATCGCTGCTAAGAACGAAGACCCACAAGAACTAGTCTATGAAACAGCAGACGTACTCTATCATTTGCTCGTGCTATTAGTAGAAAAGGGCGTTCCTTACGAAGCCATCTTAGAAGAGTTGGCAAGCCGTGAAGGCGTCATCAGCAAAACACAGGAACGCAAAGCGATTACAGATTTGTAAGGAGTAGAGTATGAAGAAGATTATTGGCCAATTAAAGCCGTATGTACCAGAAGAACCGGCAGAGTCCGTTAAAGCTCGCCTCGGCGTGGAGCGCCTTGTGCGATTGTCAGCCAATGAAAATCCTTATGGTACATCGCCAAAGGTTCGCGAAGCAGTATTAGATTATGTTACGAACAATGATGCCAATCTATATCCGGATGGCAACGCATCATCCTTGCGAAGCGTATTAGCGGACTATTGGAAGGTAGTAGAAAATCAACTTGTTATTGGCGTCGGCCTTGATGAAGTGATTTCCATGGTAAATAAAACATTTATCAATGCCGGTGATTCTATCGTTATCAGCGTGCCCGCATTCTCTGAATATGGTCTTAATGGCCTTGTAGAAGGTGCTGTCATTCGCGAAGTTCCGTGTATTGAGGCAACAGGTCAATACGATTTTAAGGCGATGCGTCAAGCTGTAGATGATACGACGCGCCTCGTATGGATTTGTAATCCTAACAACCCAACAGGAACCTATGAATCTGTTGAAGATATCCGTAACTTTATCAGTACCTTGCCAAAAGATGTTTTAGTTATCATCGATGAGGCGTATATCGATTTTGTAACCTCCGTAGAGGTGCCAACAGCACGAGCGTTGCTGGATGATTTCACTAATGTGTTTATCATGCGTACATTCTCAAAGGCCTATGGCCTTGCGAACTACCGTGTTGGCTATATGATGAGTAGTGTTGAATTAGCTAATTATATTCAAACCATTCGCTTGCCATATAATTTGAATACCTTGTCCCAAGTGGCTGCTGAGGCTGCCTTTGGCGATCGTGAATTCTTGCGCAGTACTGTAGAGAAGAATGCTGCAGAACGCGTCTTATGGGAACAAACGTTAGATGAAGTGGGCGGCACGTATTATAAGAGCGGAGCTAATTTTATCTTTATGTCCGTACCTAATGCAGATGGCCTTGCTGATGAATGGCTCGCTAAGGGCTATCAAGTGCGCCGTGGGCAACGGGATAATTGGTTGCGTGTAACTTTGCCTCCTGCTAGTGATGGTGCTATTATGCGCGCTATTTTGAAAGAGTATATGGCCCGTCAATAATGTAGGCCACTTATATAGCGATGTACATTGCGACGTATATTGCTATTTATATAGGCGTAAAAGAAAGGATGTCACTATGATTGCCATAATTGATTATGATGCGGGCAATACATTTAATGTACAAAAAGCATTACAACATATCGGTCTTGATGCGGTATTGACCGCTGATCGAGATACCATATTGGCTGCTGATGGTGTGATTCTACCGGGTGTCGGCGCCTATGCATCGGCTGTTTCCGTCCTTCGTGAGCGCGGTCTTATCGATGTTATTCATGAGGTGGTGGAGCGCAACATACCCTTGCTTGGTATTTGTTTAGGAATGCAGCTATTGTTTGATGAATCTGAAGAATATGGTCCAACACCAGGGCTGGGCATTATACCGGGCACTGTGAAAGCTATTCCTAATAACCTCGGCCTTCGTGTGCCTCATATGGGGTGGAATCAAAATACACTATGCCGTAAAGATAGCGTATTTTCTGATATAGCTAATAAATATACATATTTTGTGCACTCTTATTATGTGGATACAGATTCTCAATATATAATGACTACTGCTGATTATGGAGTTAAGGTACCGGGCATTGTTGAGAAGGGGAATGTGTATGGCATGCAGTTTCATCCTGAAAAAAGCGGAGCTGTAGGGCTTAATCTGTTACGCACGTTTGGAAATATCATATTAAAAAAATAAAACAGTCTTCGATATATGCTTTTAACGAATAATGAGTATCTAAAATGATTAAGTGTAAATTGACATATTCTTGTTTAGATATACAATGAGTATGTAAGTACTCATCAATTTATAAGCTACAGTGGCATTGGAGACCTAATTTTATTAGAAATTTTTATTTGGCACCTCCGATGTCATGTACATTGGAGGTGTTTTTATGGTTATGAATGGTATTTACTTAGTTATAGCCTCCGCGTGTATTCTAATTTTAGCGTACCGCTTTTATGGGGCTTTCATAGCGGCCAAGGTGCTGACACTCGATCAGTATCGTCCAACGCCAGCTATGGTTCACAATGATGGTCACGATTACGTGCCAACAAACAAATGGGTAACATTTGGTCATCACTTTGCAGCGATTGCTGGTGCGGGTCCTCTCGTAGGTCCTGTTATCGCAGCACAGTTCGGGTATTTGCCTGGTGCATTATGGATTCTTATCGGTTCCGTACTCGCCGGTGCTGTACATGACATGGTTATCTTATTTGCATCCGTTCGCTATGATGGTAAGTCTATCGCGGATATTGCTCGCGAAGAAATCAGTAAATTGGCTGGATTCGGTGCTATGCTTGCTACATTATTCCTATTGATCATTACTCTTGCTGGTATGGCCGTAGTAGTAGCTAACGCATTGCATAATTCTCCTTGGGGGTTCTTCTCCGTATTTGCTACCATTCCAATCGCTATTTTCATTGGTATTTATTTGAAATGGTTGCGTCCTGGTAAAATTCAAGAAGCCACTATTATCGGTGTAGCATTGATCTTCGCAGCTATTATCTACGGTCCAAATGTAGCAGCTAGCGAATATGCTTCTTGGTTTACATATGACTTGCAAACCATTGAAATCATGCTTGCAGTCTATGGTTTCTTTGCAGCAGCATTACCAGTATGGTTATTGCTTGCTCCTCGTGACTACTTGTCCACATACCTTAAAATCGGTACAATCGGCGCATTGGCTCTTGGTATTATCATCGTAATGCCTGAAATTCAAATGCCAGCTGTTACTCCTTATATCTGGGGTGGCGGTCCTGTATTGAAAGGTTCTGTATTCCCTTATATCTTCATTACTATCGCATGTGGTGCGTTATCTGGTTTCCATACTGTTATCGCGACAGGTACAACACCTAAAATGCTTACTAATGAAAGAGAAATCTACCTATCGGTTATGGTGCGATGTTAACAGAAGGCTTCATCGCTATGATGGCGTTGATCGCAGCTACTGCATTGCATCCAGATGATTACTTCGCAATTAACTCCACTGTTGAATCCTTCAAAGCATTAGGTCTTCAAGTTCATGAATTGCCAGCTTTGTCTGCAATGGTTGGCGAAGACTTGATGCACCGTCCTGGTGGCGCCGTATCCCTTGCGGTAGGTATGGCTCATATCTTCTCCAGATTGCCTAACATGGATCACTTGATGGGTTACTGGTATCACTTCTGTATTATGTTCGAAGCATTGTTTATTATGACTTTGATTGATGCTGGTACTCGCGTAGGTCGTTACTTGCTTCAAGAATTATTAGGTCATTTCCATCCTAAATTCAACGACCAACATTGGGCTCCTGGTGTATATGGTTGTGCAGCGCTTATATGCGTATTGTGGGGCTACCTAGTTCTACAAGGTAACATCGGTATTATCTGGCCTCTATTCGGTGTATCTAACCAATTATTAGGTACTATGACATTGGCCGTAGGTACTACAGTTATCATGCGTCTTGGTCGCAAACGCTATGCATGGGTAACAGGTATTCCTTGTATCCTTATGGCTATCGTTGCCATTGCGGCAGACTATGAAAACGTATTCTACAGCTATGTTCCTGCTGGTAAATGGATTCTAGTAGCGTTCAGTGCTGCTATGTTCCTCATGATTCTCATCGTATTAGTAGAGGCTATACGTAGCTGGATTCGCTTATCTAGCATGCCTCAAGACTACCGTACACAAACTGAAATCGAAGCTGAAAGCCTTGTAAAATACGGTAAAGAAGTAAAGCATAAATCTGATTTGTTATACTACATGAAAACGCACTCGCCTTGGTGGGTGCGTTTTTCTATTTGCTTTCATATAAATTTAATTACACCTTATCATTTTATATAGTCTATAGAATTTATTGACATATATAGAGATATGCTATAGGATGTTAGTAGAGATACATCTCGATAATAAAATAGTTAGGTAACGGCGCCTAGTTTTCAGAACATTCTGAGACTAGGCGCTTTTTGTATGAAAGGAGTCTATTATAATAGGTATCGATACAGGTAATACAGCATGGGTACTCATAGCAGCTGCTATGGTGTTTTTCATGACACCAGGGCTTGCCTTATTTTATGGAGGTATGGCGCGTAGTAAAAACGTACTTAGCACTATCATGCAGAGCTTCTTTCTAATTGGTGTTATCTCCGTTGAATTTATGCTCATAGGCTATACATTAATCTTTGGTGATGATGTACATGGTATCATCGGAAGTCTGCATAAAATTGGCCTTATGGGGACTGAGAATAGTATTATGGAAGGTGCGAATATTCCAGAAATGGCATTCATTGCCTTCCAATGTATGTTTGCTATCATCACACCAGCCATCATGAGCGGTTCCATTACGGGACGTATGCGTTTTGCTCCATTTGTGATATTTGCCATTATCTGGTCTATATTAATTTATAATCCAATGGCCCATTGGGTGTGGGGCGGTGGATTTCTCGCCAATCTTGGGGCCCTCGACTTTGCTGGTGGTCTCGTTATCCATGTATTATCTGGTGTATCAGGCCTCGTACTTTGTTTGCTCCCTAGGTCGACGCCGTGGTTATGGGCGCATGCCAATGCTACCGCATCATTTGCCAATGACCGTCCTCGGTGGTGCCATGTTATGGTTCGGTTGGTTCGGTTTTAATGCCGGTTCTGCTCTAGGGGCAAGCACCTTGGCTGCAAATGCAGTGTTGACGACGCAAATGTCTGCTGCTATCGGCATCGTTGGTTGGGTGTTGGTAGAACGATATCACCGTGGTAAACCGACCGTGTTAGGTGCCGTATCTGGAGGTGTATCTGGCCTTGTTGCTATTACGCCAGCAGCTGGTTTTGTAACACCTGTAGCAGCGATTCCAATCGGTTTTATCGGCGCCATCTGTTGCTATGTGGCGGTCGCAATTTTAAAGAGCAAGGTTGGCTATGATGATTCTCTCGATGCCTTTGGTATCCACGGTGTAGGTGGTATGTGGGGTGCCATTGCTACCGGTCTATTTGCTACGGTCAGTGTAAATCCTGATGGTGCTGATGGTTTATTTTATGGTGGTAACTTACTCATTCCTCAACTGATTTCTCTCGTTGTAGCCATTGCCCTTGCTATCATCGGCACAACTATTATCTTCAAGGTTGTTAGTCTATTTATGGACATGCGTGTTAGCATTAGTGCCGAATCCTTGGGCATCGACATTAGTGAACACGGCGAAGGTGCGTATAATCAATCTGAATTTAAAAGCAGTGGACGTTTTATTACCTCTGACCAACATTCCTTGGTATAACGTATTTATGGTGAAAGCTAGCTTTCACAGATGGTACAATAGATGTAATGAAAACGTAGATGAGGTGATACTATGAAACGGATGAAAAAAGTAGATATCATTGCTCGGGCAGAGCAATTAGAAGATTTAAAAGAAGCCTTGAATCGCATTGGCATTCAAGGGATGACGGTCTCCCAAGTATTTGGCTGTGGATTGCAAAAAGGGCATACAGAAGTTTATCGTGGGCAAGAGTATGCGGTCAATCTTGTACCAATGGTGAAGGTTGAAACCGTTGTATGTGACGTGCCTGTTGATCTTGTAATGGATACGGCGCGCGATACTTTGCAAACTGGCGAGGTAGGAGACGGTAAGATTTTCGTGTACGATGTAGAAGATTCTATGCGGATTAGAACCGGTACGCGCGGTACGAAGGCCGTTACTGATGATGAAGCTTAATTAATCATATATTTAATTAATCATATATGTAATACGCGAGCTGCTACATACCTTGGTGTGTAGCAGCTCTTTGTGTTTATACATTTGTGGGTGATTGGTTTTGTAAAATTTAATGCTATAATAATTGTATGACTAGACGATTACGCTCGTATTGGAGCAAATATATACAACTATATAAGCGAGGTATACTAGGCATTATTGCATTTATTGGAATTACGGTAGTCATTATCTCCATCTTAGCTACTATTGCGAGTAGAGGCATGGGTGTTATTTAATGAGGTAATAGCACGTCAGACCATGATGCGAGGGACTATTACCGTCGCTAGCCTGAGCGCCACCCCATGGGGGACCATATCCTTTGAGGATTTGCAATGGGCTGATGACGATGGACATCAGTTGATGACCGTACCTTCCGGTAAGATACGCGTTAATATGTGGGATGTGATTACTCGTAATTTTAAGGCATCTGCCATACGAGGCATAGAATTAAATGATGCGGTCATTGTAGTAGATTTAGATGACGATAATCGGGTCGATTTTGTGCCGGCTTCTCCTGATATTAATAAACCCTTATCTGAAGTAGAACAGCGACCTAAAGCACCTAAAAAAACGACCCTAGAACGTCAAGAAGAGCTAGGGAAAAAGGTGCGTAACTTTAATTGGAATGGTCAACATATCGATGCGATTGTGAAGCTTTCAGACTGCCAATTGGAAATATTCCAAAAGAATCGACATTATGTGATGAAGAATGTGAATGCTCGATTTGATATTGATACGAATCGTGCCATTCGCATGAATCTAACAACTGGTAAATTCGGAGGCACCGCCATTGGGGATGGCCTCACATTGGAAGGCCGTATCGATCTAAAAGATGTGCTTAAGCATCGTATGCCTACGCTGAATATGAATCTAAATATTTATGGTGTAGATCCGGCATCCTTAGGATTTGGTGATAGTATTCACGATAAGATGACCTTGCTGACAGCAGTGACGGGGGATATTAATCGGCCCTTTGCATCGGGACGTGTTACCATGCCAATCCTTAGAATCCCTGCACTAACCTTTGAAAATGTGGTAGGCGATGTAACCTATCAAGATGGCATACTGGATTTTAAAGAGGTATATGCGAATGTATTTGGCGGTAAGTTAAAGGCTAAAGGTGTATATAATCTAGATACGCGGGCCTATGAATTAACGGGGGTCGCTACGGATCTAGATAGTAGCATGGCCTTAAAAACACCGGATTTTGCTGTTCCTGTATCGGCGAACCTTAATTTTTCAAGTAAGGGACAGCCTAAAGATATGGTGGTGTGGGGCGATTTTACATCTGGTACAGGTCGTTACATACTCATACCTATACAATCTATTACGGGGCGCTTTCACAATCAAGGACGTCATTTATCGTTCTTTGATGTGAAAGTACATACATCGGTAACAACTATCTCAACGGATGCATTGCATATCGATAATGGCGAATTAACATTGGGACCATTGAATATTACATCCAATGGGGGTAGTAATTTTGCCATTTATGATGAAAGTACCTTTGGCGAGCTTGGGCGTACGATGGATGGTATAAAAAGTGACATGGCGCAGGCAAATCAGAATATGAAACGCGCTCAAGGTAATAGTCAATCGATGAATCAAGAAGGTATAAAGCCATCAAGTGATGCAAAAGGCGTTTTAGATGATGCCAAAGAAGCAATCAAAGGATTTTCCGATAGCTTGAAATCGATTAAGATTCGATGAAGTTTGAAAATTTTCATGTTCAGCTTATCTCCTAAGTATAAAATGCGAAATGTTATCAAAACATTTGATAACATAGTGGATTATATATGTGTTTTATTAGGAGGTTTCTTATGAGAAAAGCTAAAAAATTATCTATAACACTTATGGCGTCTGTTATGGCTTTTAGGCGTTGTAGCATTTACAGCACAACCAGCTAACGCATCTTATGGCTATAAATATACTGATTCCATTCGTCCACCAGTTTTGACACCTACACCATCTACTGGTAGAGCACCTGTGGAACCTGTAGCCACTACAGTTACACCAGCTCCTGCTGCTAAAACTACAACAACAGTAGAGCCTACTAAAGCGGCTGGTTCTGTAACAACAGCTAATACTACAAATAATACAGATAAAACAGCACAAGATATTCTTAGCTCTTTGCTTTCCTTGTTGCAAAACTTGTTTAACACTCTATTTAAATAATAGGGGATAACAAAACGGCGGTCCTTGTTGGAACCGCCGTTGTTGCATATACAAAAGCCCTTCGGTTGCGTCCGAAGGGCTTTACTGTTTGTATTATTATTTTGTGTTTTTGTCAGTTGTTTGTGTATGTTTAACCTTGATAAGAGGTTCGTCCTTTGCAGCGGATTTTGTGTTGGATTCCACTTTAGAACTCGTTTCTACCTTGGCAGACGTATTATCTGATGGTGGCAAAAATGTACTGATTTCATTTTTGTGAGGCCCGTTCGTATTGGTTGTGGATGCTAGTTGCGCCCGTTGTGGAGCGATGAAAATTTCATCCTTCGTAATTTTTACGTCATTCAATAGTAATTTGAATGCGCTAGGACTTACGAATAATTGACCATCTATCATGCGCGGTGTAGGAAGCATAGATTCAGATGTATCAAGGTTGATAATTTGCAATTTGCCTTTTCTTACGATTTGCGCTTGATCTGGTTGGATGGCTAGTGTAGCAATGCTCATGTCTACCAATGCAGTTTTTGTTGGTGCGTCCCAAGCTACCTTATAGCCTAACGCTTCCGATACTTGGCGTAATGCTACGAGCGGTTGGCCGTCTACATAGGCCACATTTTGATGATCTTTCACCGGCTCTAATACCTTGCCATCTACATTGATGTGATGTTGTGTCGTTACAGATGCAGGTTTTTCTAAATTTTGAGCTGGTGCTGGTGTTTCCATGCCGATTGCTGCATGTGCTGGTTGTGCCATGCCTACTGTGAAAGCTAGCGCACCTAGAGCGATACTAGATAAAATAAGCTGTTTTAGTTTCATAAGGGACCTCCATAAGGTGTTATATCGTTCTGAATAAACTAATGTTATCAGATGTATATGAATATTTTATTATAAACTTTAATTTTATGCAATTTAAATCAGGCTGAAATAAGTTAATGGTTTGTTTTGCATGAATTATAAACTCATTGATAACATATACTTTGCTAAAAAAAATCAACCATGTTATCCTGATGTATATAAAATTGTTGGTGTGTGGTTAGGTCGTGTAATGTGTCATACTTCATTAGGTGTTACTGGTGCAACATTTGGCTGTCACGTTAAAGATGAAATTAAATTTAATTTGAAAAAGGATATAGATAAGTAATGTATCAAGATTTAATCATAATGTTTGGTATTATATTCTTTATATACAAACTTATTACGCATAAAGGTGAGCTTAGTTTAGCTAGAATTATCTATACTTTTAGTTTAGTACTTGGATTTGGAATATTTTTCTTACGTAATTTAATATCTCCATTTACTATGTTGTTTTGGTGGATATTTTGTATGGGGATTTCTTTGGTTGGAATGTACTTTATGCTTAAAAATGATGAGTTTGAAAGTGATAAAGTAGAAAGATTACAGTCTAATTTTAAAGCAGGCGTATATGTTTGGTTATTTCTAGTAGCCTTATACATATATTTATATGTTTTGACTTATTATTAGATACCTAAATGGTAGTGTAATATATTTTGTCGGAGGCAAAATAGAATTATAATAATACTAAATATATTTATGCTACCCTTGAAGCTGGACCGGAGTTAGGTACTCAGACTCAACTTGGCCCTGTAAGTGTGCGAGCCAATATTAAAGCAGGTACTGAGAAATATATTAATTCAAGAATTCAATTATAGGAGATAAATCTGAAGAGGATAAGGCCTATAATGAAGTTTCTGATTTACTGAAAAAAACTATGGAGGATAATATTTTATGAAAGATTTATTCATTTTTTTAAGAATATTGATCCACAGTTTTATACCTGTATATTTGGTCTAGTTGTAACTGGAATTGGCATATATAATCCTTTGTTATTGGGCTTATACTCTCCTGACAACAATTATAATGAAAGTCCGGTTATGATATTTATTTTTAGGCTTATTAGTGGGATGGTGTTTGTAATAATAGTTTTGTATTTATTATATCGGCTTGTTACAGGGACATGGTTTGGTACTTAATCTTGAGTATTTAGCTTTTTCAATTAGACGAAAATGAATATAAAATGTATCTTCAATAAAGGTAAAAATTATAGTACTTTGTAAGAGTATAATACATTTGTGACAAGTAAATAAAAATAAGAAGGAACTCTGTTATAATGAAGTTGCTTAATCCAAAGATTATAACAAAAGGAGTTCCTTCTCATGCATTCTAAGTTTAAACATGAAGGCTATTTTAAGTATATGTTGAGGTAAAGAAGCGTGGTTATGAACGCTCATATGTCTCTATGTGCAGACAAATAAGGTTTCATATCTCCTAATCTATGGCTTAAATATCATGGCTTTTAGATCTCTATGTGAGATTGTTTTTTGCTATGGTATTAGCTGATGGTAACTATAAAAGAAGAAAATAATAATTATTTCCCATGCTAATGAGAGGGGCTTGTATCTAGATGAATTCAAGTTTTTATCAAGTGTTCACAGAAGAGATATTCTAAAGTATTTTTCAATAAGATTATTAACTCCATATTAATAGTGTGTAATCACTCTATTATAATGCAAATCCTATAGAATCTAATGAGCTGGAATCTTTATTTCTGGAATATTAAAAAGGTAAAATTGCTAAAAAGAAAAGGATAAAAGAAACGGATTATCTAAAAGATAATAATCAAAATGATAAAGAAAAATAAAGACCCAAAAATTAGAATCAAGGGAGAAGTAGGAATGTCTGCTAACAATAAAAAATTTTTTAAAGCTATATATATGTTTGTTGTTCTTTTTTTATTGGATGTAGCTCTTGTATACTCACTACTTCAGTTAGGAGATGGACCGTATCGTAAGATAGATGCTATAGTCTGTTTTGGAGCTATTAATGCGATATTTATATATCTAAATATTGGGGAAATAAAAAGTCATTTCATAGATATATAAAGGAAGGCCGGTTTGTGGAAGGTATAAAAAAGGCTATACGTTTATTGAAATATAGTAAAACAAGTTATTTTGCCCGTATATCAAGTATAATTATAGGTATTTGTTTTATTGGTTGGGGCATACAAGTTGAAAGTGGTATATTGATAAAACTAATCGCGTTTACTATTGGTGGTATTAATCTTTGGAGATCAATATAATCATTATTTTAGAACATCTTAAACAATTAATTACGTATATAGAAGCGTAAATATAATGAGGTTGAACCTCCTATGATATAATTAAGTATCGCATGAATTGCTCCATATATTATATTATTTTATAGAAAGAGGTTCCTTATGGCATCCGGCAGATCTGAAAAAGAGTTACAAGGCGTAACGATGTTAGGTCACAAGACCGATTATCCTACTGATTATGCACCACAGGTGTTAGAGGCGTTTGATAACAAACACCCTGATAATGATTATTTTGTTAAGTTTAACTGTCCTGAATTTACAAGCTTATGTCCTATGACAGGTCAACCAGACTTTGCGACCATCTACATTTCTTATGTACCAGATAAGAAAATGGTAGAGTCCAAGTCTTTGAAATTATACTTATTTAGCTTCCGTAACCATGGGGACTTTCACGAAGACTGTATCAATATCATCATGAAAGACCTTATCAAGTTGATGGATCCTAAGTACATCGAAGTATGGGGCAAGTTTACGCCGCGCGGTGGTTTGTCTATCGATCCATATGCTAACTACGGCAAGCCTGGTACAGACTGGGAAAAGACGGCAAAAGAGCGTCTTCATTTCCACGATATGCAGCCTGAACGCGTAGCGTACCGTTAAGATGAATTACGAATTTATAGCTGTCATCTCGGCAATCATATTTTGCTTTGTATTTGGCCTATTATTGTCATTGCATCCAGCAGCAATCGTCGTTGGTAGTCATAGTTCACTACATACATATAGCCGATGGACACGGTGGAGCGCTTACATAGCATTGATACTATTAGTATTGCGTATCGACATGGCTGTTACAGACTGTATGGTACCGTCTAGCTTGATGTTTAGTGAATGGTTTCAGCTTGTCACCATTGCTATATTTGCTCTAGTCCTATTACAAACACTAGGCTTTGTAGATTTTACACATGGGGAACGAAATGTACAGTTTCACTATTGGCAAATTGAGCAAGGGTATGGTTCAGCATCTCGTATAGAACGATATTTACAACAGCATCATGGTCAAGTGGCAGGAGCGTTGGTAAATTATGGCTATGTTTTATGGATGACATGGCGTTCTATGTGGCCTGCCATATTGGTGTTATTCTGGTATAAACTATGGGCCGTTGAAGTAAATGGCTTGCTGTCACCAATTATATCTAGAAAAGAGCATATGCCAGATGTGGTTTCTTATTTGATAGTAGATCCACATATTTTAACGTATACCTTGGCTGGTTTCTTATGGGGCCATATTGTACTGCATGAACGAAAAAACATCATCTTATATGGCAATAGTAGGGCTTTTCAGTTCGTGCTGTCTAGACTTGTAGTTATCGTAGGTAGTCTTTTATGGATAGGAATTGCCGTTGCCATTATGACGGTACCTATTACGTGGGATTCGGTGATTAGCACGCTTGGCAAAATACGATAAACTCAGTTATTTCCTATAAACTGCGGACTTTAAAGAGCCCTCAAAATTCTTGACAGATATATTCCTAGGTGTTAGAGTAGGAATATATTTATAGAGTGTACAAATGATTATACCCAGTGTATAGTTTGGTAATTATTAAAACCGTGACTTACGCCCTTGGGAGTATCCAAGGGCGTTATATTTTTGATAAACACACTGTTCGTGTAATGAACGTAGATATGGAGTACTTATGATGCAAGGTTTGCGCGAGTTATGGGGCAAAATTCAATATAATATTAAACGCGTCATGGATTCTGACCCGGCGGCTACTAATGTGTGGATGGTTATATGGACGTATCCTCATATTACAGCTTTGTTCTGGCATTTCTTTGCACATCGTCTCTATAAAGCGGGATGGCCTACATTGGCACGCCGTATAGCACTTCATTCTCGTCATGTAACAGGCATTGAAATTCATCCGGGAGCTACCATTGGTCGAGGCTTATTTATTGACCATGGTATGGGTGTTGTTATCGGTGAAACCGCCATCGTCGGAGATAATGTGACATTGTTCCACCAAGTAACATTGGGCGGTATGTCCTCTAAGAAAACAAAACGCCATCCCACCATTGAAGATGATGTACTCATTGGTACAGGTACAAAAATTTTAGGGGATATTACGATTGGAGCTCGTACTAAAATCGGTTGTAATCTAGTTATAAAACACGATATTCCGAAAGATATGGTTATCTTTGAAACAGATCCAGAAAATATGTATGTTCGGAAGCCTAGACGAAAGAATAAAAATGGCGCATCTAATGATAGCCCATATCCTGAAAATCTACATAGAATACTATATATAATATAGACTGGCTTAGACCTCTTGCTGTTAGATGCATATCTGATGGTAAGAGGTTTTTTGTTTCATAAAAAATTCATTGAAAAAAATCGATAAAGTTATTGACAAGGAAAATCATTATTGTTAATATAATAATGTAATCAATACTGATTATAAATTACAGAAATAAATAACAGGCATAAACGCTGACTGGATTTGTCCTGATGTTAGGACAAATTGTAATTGAGAATTAAATGAAAAAGGAGTAATTATTATGAAAAACGTACAACAAGTAAATCAATATTTAGCAGATCTTTCCGTATGGAATGTAAAATTACACAACCTTCATTTTAATGTAACTGGTCCACAATTCAAATCTATCCATGAATACTTAGAATCCATTTATGATGAAGCCTTTGAATACTTTGATGCAGTCGCTGAACATGTAAAAATGCAAGGTGAATTTCCATTGGTAAATTCTGTTGAATATGCTAAATTAGCAAAAATCGGTGAGCTAGGTCAAGAAGATGTTCCTCAACATAAAGTTATTGAAATTTTACTTCACGACTTCAAATATATGAAGGATCAAGCTGCTGCTATTCGTGAAGCTGCTGGTGAAGAAGATAATTTCTTGCTTTCCAACATGATGGAAGACCACATTGAATATTATGTAAAACAAATTTGGTTCATTGAATCTATGTTGAAATAATTCAATTGACAACGCCTTACTGGGTATGATATGATTACCCAGTAAAGCATGGAGGATTACTCAAGAGGCTGAAGAGGACGGTTTGCTAAATCGTTAGGGCGGGTTACCGTCGCTAGGGTTCGAATCCCTAATCCTCCGCCATGCTGAGACCTCACATCGTCTGATGTGAGGTCTTTTTTATTAACCATACAGTGTAAGGAATGGGGATAGAGTTGACGTATTCATATCTGATTGCTTATAATGAAATTGTATAAAATTTAATTTAAGGAGACTTTTATGAATACACAATATACACGTCATTTGTCGATGATTCGTCGCGCCCTTAGTATAGGGACCCTTTGTTTAGTGGCATCCTTCGGTGTGGCTCATGCGGAAGACTTTGCAATTCCTAGTGCCCGTCCTGTGGTAGATGGTATGAGTACTGATGATGTTAAAGTAGTATCTGCTGCACATCATGGCAATGCCAATCTTATTACACCAAATGATTGGACATACAAAGCATTAAAGACGCTAGTAAAACATGGGGCCATTACGGACACACATGGATTTACATTCGATGATAGCACTAGCTATACAAAGGATGAGTTGATGCCCTTGCTTGACGAAGTCGTAGAAAAACGGGAACAAATGAACGACAATGATCGTCAATTTGCGTTGCGTATCTACCAAGAAAACATGCGTGATGTAATGGATTATCGCATTGAGCGGGATAAGAAAATCACCGAAGAACGCCGTCAAAAATTAGATGAAAAACGAGTTAAGAAATCTGGTAAAGATGTAAAGGTATCCGAAAAACAACAGGAATCTCTCGATGCGGCCACTGATGAAGTGGCTAAGCCAAAAGAACGGGCCTTAACAGATGAACAAATTAAGGAAAAAATGAAGAAATTCAAAATTGATGACTCTCGTGTAAAGACTAATGGTGATGTTCGTATTCGCTATACAGGTTCCAAGGATGGTAAATCTAAAGCAGATGCGCGTGTTCAAACAGAAATGACGTTCACTCTATAATCCCTATAAGGGAACAACATGATTAATTTTTTAAAAAACAAGTTGTTTACGGTCCATCAGAATGGCAAACAACATGTTAGTGAAGTATTTAAGTATATCGGACCTGGTATTATTGTAACCGTCGGATTTATCGACCCCGGTAACTGGGCGGCCAACTTAGCAGCTGGTGCTAGCTATGGGTATGAATTACTATGGGTTGTAACATTATCTACGCTTATGCTTATCTTATTGCAGCATAATGTGGCCCATTTGGGGATTGTGCGGGGGCAATGCCTAGCAGAATGTGCTTATGAATTCTTACCGAAATGGTTATCTCGTATGATGCTTAGTACGGCAGGGATTGCGGCCGTAGCAACGGCGCTGGCGGAGTTTATTGGTGCTGCTATTGCATTAAAGATGCTCTTTGGTATCCCTCTCGTTATCGGTAGCGTGTTGACGGCTATCGTATGTACAATTATGCTCATTACAAACTCCTATAGTAAATTAGAACGTATCATAGCCGGGTTTGTATCCCTTATCGCATTGGCCTACCTTGTGGAGGTCAATATGGTCGATGTTAATTGGGCTGCAGCGGGTATTGGCTGGGATCAATCCGAGCATACCTAATGAATCGATGCTCGTTATCTTGAGCATTTTAGGGGCTGTCGTTATGCCTCATAATTTGTTTTTGCACTCCGAGGTCATCCAAAGTCGTCAGTTTAATCGACAAGATAAGGAGATAATGCATCGCCAGTTGCGATATGAATTCGTAGATACATTATTATCTATGGGCATTGGTTGGATGATTAACTCCGCAATGATTCTATTGGCAGCGGCCGTATTTTTTAGTCATGGCATTGCTGTTACCGAATTAGAACAAGCTGAGGAATTATTGAGACCTTTAATTGGACCTGCTGCAGGTACTATCTTTGCATTGGCCTTGCTGTTTGCCGGCCTTGCATCATCGGCGACAGCCGGTATGGCTGGGGCGAGCATATTTGCCGGCATGTTTGGCGAGTCCTATGATATGAAGGACTTTCATAGTCGTTTAGGATTGGGGTTAACATATATTCCTGCACTATTATTGATCCTGTTTATTACGGATTCCTTTCAAGCCTTGCTCGTTTCACAAATGTTCTTGAGTTTACAGTTGCCGATTACCATATTCTTGCAATTATATATGACGAGTAGTCGTCGTGTTATGGGCTCTTATACGAACCGCCGATTTACGGGGATTATTCTTTGGGGCATTGGTATTATCGTAACATTGATGAATATTTACTTATTAGTTATAGGCTAATATATACCGCTTGTTTTTGTGAAAGCTTTCACAGAAATAGGCGGTATTTTGTTTTGTTTAGAACCAGAACCAAATAGATTTATGAAATGTAGTTGTAGTAACGTATAAGCCTGTGAAATATGGTACAATAAAGAATAGAATTTAATTTGCTACTATAGCAGTTTATATATGTTTTTGGGAGGATTTTATGGCAACAGAAAAAGATATGAATGAATTAAATGCACCATTACAATCTGATTATAAAGAGGTTGTTCACGACATTGCAGAAGAATTATTAGCGCGTCTTAACATTGAAGAGGATGGCGCTATTATCGATATGTTCCAAACAGGCTCCTTAGATCCTTGGCAATTATTTGTGTTCTTCTCCGCATTAGAACATGCACTTATGGAGTTTAGAACGGACAAACGCAAGAAAACCGTTATCGTTCATGCTCAACCAGAGGCTCTCGTTGGTACAGGCCCTGTTGTAACACCTGTATCCACTATGCTTGAGCATATTTTAATGTCTCGCGTAAATGATATGAGCGAAGGTCGTTTGGAAACAGGTTTGCTTACCGTGTCTGGTGAAAGCATCGATTACGAAGGGGTTAATCTTAAGGGACGCCATGTAGTTATCATTTGCGATATCCACGATAATGAATCTCCTTATTTGGCAGAATGCATTAAATTGTGTAAAGAAATGAAAGCTAGTCACGTTGTGGCAGTGCCTCTCATGTTGTGGAATCCAGATCTTATTGACAATTTGACAGAGGAAAGTATCAAGGCGGAATTGTCCCATGAAAATCGTCCTCTCTCCTAGTAAGACAAAAACAATTTCCCATACTGCAGCAGTAATCCGTGACGGTCAATTTCAGCCTCATATTACTCAAGAGATTGTAAATCATGTACAATCTCTCGATGTGGCATCACTTGGCAAGGCCTTGAAATTAAAGGATGATAAGGCACAAGCGCTCTTTGATTTTTATCAAGATTTTGAGTTTCATCCAGTAGGTGTCGCTTGTGAAAGTTACGATGGGATCGCTTTTAAATATTTAGACTGGGCAGGACTATCTGATGAGGCTAAAGGCTTTTGGTGAAAAGCATCTCGTTATCATGTCTGCGTTATACGGCGTTGTAGAGCCTACGATGGGCGTACGTGACTATCGATTAGATATGGTCGATAAGATAGGGATTAATTTATATGAAACCTGGCGTGACGCGGTGGATGCATACTTTCACAAGGAGGATTGGATCCTAAACTTAGCGTCTAAAGAATATGCAAAAAATGGTGAACCATCCAAAGGTGGTAACCGTTGAATTTTGGGAATTACGAGGCGATACATATAAACAGATGAGTACGTCCTCCAAAATGAGTCGTGGTATGATGGCGCATGCATGTTTGACGAAACAAGTGAAGCATGTGCAGGATTTACCACGTGAAATTAATGGATTTATCTGTGTTACAGATATTGAATCCATTACGATACCAAGCGAATCGATGACGATTCGTTATGAAAGGAAGTGATGATTTGCAAGTGCAAGATATTCTCACAAAAGACCTCGTCGGCGATGAATGGCTGACAGAGGATGAGCTAAGATTTCTCATGTCTGTAACTGATGAAGAACAGTTGCAGTTAATTTATAAAAAGGCGTACGAAGTGAAGGCAAAATATGTACAGCCTGTAGCGTATTATCGTGGCCTCATCGAGTTCTCGAACCGATGCATTAAAAACTGTAATTACTGTGGTATTCGTCGCGAAAATGATAAGACGGAACGTTTTGATATGAATCGTGAAGATATCATCAAGATGGCGCAGTGGGCCTATGACCATGAATATGGTTCTATTACGCTTCAATCTGGAGAACGTTGTGATGATGTATTTGTCGATTATGTAGTCGATCTTATCCGCGACATCAAAGCCATCGGCGATGGTTCCCTTGGCATTACGATGTGTGTAGGGGAGCAAAGTGAAGAGGCGTACCGCCGTATGCGTGAGGCGGGTGCTAGCCGCTATTTATTGCGCATTGAAACCACAAATAAAGAACTGTACCATAAAATTCATCCTCAAGATGAATTACACTCCTTTGAAACGCGTGTTGAATGTTTACGCCGTTTGCGTCGTGTAGGATTTCAAGTGGGTACAGGCGTTATGATTGGTCTGCCTGGGCAAACAGAGGAAGACCTTGTGAACGATATCTTGTTCTACCGTGATATGGATATCGATATGATTGGCATGGGCCCCTATGTGGTGCATCATGATACGCCATTAGGCCAAGAGGCGTTAGCAATGGGCATTGATGATGAGGTTGGTAAATTGCGCCGTATTCAACTAGGGCTCAAGATGATTGCCTTAACACGTCTATTCTTGAAAGACGTAAATATTGCAGCTACTACAGCGTTACAAGCATTAGATCCACTAGGTCGTGAAAAGGGGCTCGCTGCAGGTGCTAATATTTTGATGCCTATCATTACAATCCCAGAACATCGTGCCAAATATTTGTTATATGATAATAAACCATGCGTGGATGATAATGCAGATAAATGTAAAGATTGCTTGACGCGTCGCGTTATGTCCATTGGTGATACTGTTGGATGGAAGCAAAAATGGGGATTCTAAGCATTACGGTAAGAGAACCGGGTCATTTTAAACACATTGATATAGATTATTGATTAAATTGTTTATAATTGTTATATTTATGTAGAAATATAAATAAAACCCCTAGATATAATAAGAACATAGTTTATTTTGTTTTTATTATATGAGGTGATTTTATGGAAACAAAATGGTATTCTGACTTTTTGGAATCTATTGACTCAACCATTCAAGGGCGGTATCGATCAAGTCGTACAGTATGGTACATTGAAAAAAAGGGGCTTCTTAGGGACAGCGCTCTTATGGGCGATTCCTTACATCTTTACTAGGTTTGTTTGGGGCCTTTGTTGTTCCCATTGCTTCCTAGAAAGCGAATTTTTCTGCTATGGGCATGCTCCTTGGGGCTGGCGTAGGCTTCTTCTTTATTCTAGCCTATATTGCTAGTATCATTTGGTCCTTTGTCATGGTGGCTGTTGGGTCCTATGTATTTAACTGGGTGGCTGTAAAAGATGGGCGGTACTGACGATGTACAGTCTGTTATGAAAGGTCCAATGGTATCTACAAGGTTATGAAGTATTATTATGTACTTGTGTGTATACAATTGTTTTTCATACTTATGGCTATCTTCGGTGGCCTATTTGGTAGCTCTACATTATCCAAGCTTATTTCTAATTTAGGCTCTTTAGCAATTTTTGTTTTATCCGTATGGGTAGGCTTAGAATTAATGGCAAGACAAACTACGTTGACTAAGATGCAAGTATTCATTGCCGGTATCGTAACATTTGTTATCTTCGTCATTATTTCGCTTATTTTCCTAGCTCTTTTTGGTGGCTGTGCAGCCTTGGTAGGCCGATAATTTCATTATTATAAAAAATCCTCTTTTTTCGATAAATATTTTTTCGGAAAAAGAGGATTTTTATAGTATTACGTCGAAATCATATATCAAGAACTCAAAGTTTCACATAAGGAGGCGATTCCGATGAAAGAATATAGTAGTGATCAGATTCGTAATGTAGCTGTGGTGTCCCACGATGGGGCAGGGAAAACGGCTTTAGTAGAATCCTTGTTATTAACCTCTGGTGCTGTTGATTTTGTTGGCCGTGGTCAAGATAATAAACATATTATGGACTTTGAGCCAGAAGAGATTAAACGGAATGTAACGATTCAATTGGGTATGGCCCCTTGTGAATGGCATGACCATAAGGTTAACTTTATTGATACACCGGGTTACAATGAATTCCATGGCGAAGTTCGTGCCGCATTGCGTGCTTGTGATGGCATGTTAATGGTATTATCTGCAACGACTGGCGTTGAAACAGATACGGTGCGCGCGTGGGAATATGCTGTTGAATTACAAATGCCACGTATGGCATTTATCAATAAAATGGACGTTGATGGTGCTGATTTCTTCGGTACTATTGAACGTATGCGTGAACTATTTGGCAAGGCAATTATGCCACTCCAAATTCCAATTGGCGAAGGTGCCAATTTTGAAGGCGTTATAGACGTAGCCAAAATGACTGCGTTTACTTACAAAGACGGCCAACCAACAGAGATTGCTGTACCGGCTCATCTTATCGAAAAGGCCCAAGAAATACGGGAAATGACCGTAGAGGCCGCGGCTGAAGGTAGCGATGAATTGTTGGAAAAATATTTAGAAGGCGAAGAGCTTTCATTAGAAGAAATTCGCCAAGGTCTACGCGAAGGGATGATTACAGGCCGTGTGTGTCCAATCATGTGTGGCAGTGCCACATCCCGTATTGGCTTAGATCAAGTATTAGACAGAATGATTCGGTATATGCCAGATGCAGCAAAAAAAGTGATGACTGCTGAATCAGCAGACACTGGTGAACCAGTTGTAGTGCATGTGGATAAACCCCTAACCGCATTCGTGTTTAAAACATTGCTTGACCCATTCGCAGGCAAACAAAGCTTTGTACGCATCTTCTCTGGTGAACTCAAAGAAGGTGATAAGCTGTTCAACGTTAATCAAGGAACTGAGGAAAAATGGAATAAGATGGTTACCCTCATCGGGAAGCAACAAATTCCAGTAACTGCCGCAAAAGCTGGCGATATCGTAGTGATACCGAAATTGGCCAATGCAAAAACAGGCGATACCTTAACAGCTCCTGATTTTAAGGTGAAGTACGATGCGATTCGTTTCCCTCAACCTTTATATACTGTAGCTATGGAAGCTGTGAAAAAAGGTGAAGAGGAAAAATTAGCTAGTGCTGTGTTAAAAGTAGCCGAAGAAGATCCAACTTGTGTAGTTGTGAAAAATCCGGAAGCTCGCCAATTGCAAATTGACTGCATGGGCGAAGTGCACTTAGAACATATCCTTAATAAGATGGACCGTAAATACGGCGTACAAGCAAAACTTGTGAAACCATATATTCCATACCGTGAAACAATTAAAGGATCTGCAGAAACAGAATCGAAATATAAAAAACAAAGTGGCGGTCATGGTCAGTATGGACATGTTAAAATTCAAGTTGATCCATTATATGATGGTCAAGAATTTGCCTTTGTAGACAAGATTTTTGGTGGTGCTGTACCAAGACAATATATACCAGCAGTGGAAAAGGGTGCCAGAGAAACCCTAGAAAAAGGCTTAATTGCGGGATATCCTATGATTGGCGTGCAAGTGACACTCTTGGATGGATCTTACCACAGTGTAGACTCCTCAGAGTTAGCATTTAAAGTAGCTACGTCACAGGCTATCAAGGATGTAATTCCAAAGGCGAAACCAGTCCTATTAGAACCAATCTATGAAGTTAACGTGTTTGCACCAGATGCTTTCATGGGTGACATCATGGGCGATTTAAATAGTCGTCGAGGTCGTGTATTAGGCATGGAACAAAGTGAAAGAACTGGTATATCTGTTGTTAAAGCACAAGTACCGTTGGCAGAAATGTCAGATTATGTTACTGTTTTGCGCTCTATGACACAAGGACAAGGCGTATTTAATCGTCAGTTCTATAGTTATGAAGAGGTTCCTCATAAGCAAGCCGATGAGATTATCGCTGCTTTTAAGGAAAAAGAGTAATATAAAATTGTCCACGTAGTTAATTCTAATATGAATTAACATGTAAGTAACAACTACATATACAATTTCATAGACAACTTCATATGTATAACAGTCTTGACGTAAGTCATAAAACTGAATAGTATTTTACGGACCCTCCATATATGTAGCGTATGGAGGGTTTATGTTTATATAATCCTATGTGGAAGCTAAGCTTTTTATGTGCTACGATAGAGGTATAAAGATCGTATTAATATTGTATTTTGAGTATAGTATGTCTATGCAGTATGGTTCCTATAGAAAGGATATAGTTATGTTTTTCTCCAGTATACATGCAGATTATACAAAAATGGGGCTATCCCTGCAGCCATCGTTCGAGCTCTTGATTTCTTAAAAAATACCGATTTACAAGCATTGCCTGGTGGTCGTCATGCTATCGAAGGCGATATGATGTACGCCAATGTAGATGATGTGGAAACAAAATTATTTGAAAACTACGAAACCTGAATCTCACAAAAATTATGTAGATATTCAGTTTATGGTGAAAGGCCAAGAGAACATGGGCTTTTTTGTAGATCGTGGTCGTGTAAAACCGATTGAATCTTATCCTGAACGAGATTGCTATTTCTATCCTAATGAATCTGTCGATGAAGGGCACATCCACTGCCCAGAAGGGTATTATACGGTATTTTTCCCATCGGATATTCATCGTCCTCTTTTAGCTGTTGACGATAAGCCTATAAAAATTCGTAAGGTTGTTGTAAAGGTGCACGTGTCTCTATTAGGTGAGTAACATGATGAAACGATATGAAATTATCGGCATTATATTAACATTATTAGGCGCCACCTTATGGGGCGTGTCAGGCACATCTGTCCAATTCGTAGGCAATTTTCGTAATATGAACCTGGAATGGCTATTGACGATGCGTCTTATTACGGCAGGACTGTTAACCGTTCTATATGGATGGATTCGTCAAGGCAATGCTGTTTTTAATGTATTCCGTAATTGGCGAGATACATTAGGACTCGTCATATTCGGCGTATTTGGTATGGCCCTGTGCCAATATACCTATTTCCGTTCCATCGTCATCGCCGGTGCGGGCATTGCGACGGTGCTGCAATATTTGGCGCCGTCTATGATTATCATTTATTTGCTGATGCGTTATGGCAAACGGCCTTCTACAGGAGAAATCATTTCAGTTATCCTTGCTTTAGTAGGTACTATTTGCTTGATGGGCAATAATGGTTTTTCTTTTGAAAGCTTCCGCAGTGATGTATTATTCTGGGGCTTATTATCTGCCGTGGGCGTAGCCGTATATAGTGTTTCCCCAGTACGATTATTAGCTACCTATGGGACAATTCCTATTGTAGGCTTTGGTATGCTCCTCAGTGGTCTTGTGGCAGCGGCGCTTTTCCAGCAACCTCATTCGTATGCGACGTGGGATGTATGGACTGTGGTAGGCTGTTTTAATGTAGTCTTTCTTGGCACCATCGTGTCTTTTAATGCGTACCTTGAAGGGGTTAAACGTATTGGTGCTGTCTCAGGATCTATTTTGTCATCGATTGAGCCGATTTCGGCAGCTTTCTTTGGATGGGCTTTGTTAGGTAATCAATTTAATTGGGTTGGTATCTTAGGGATGGCCATGATTATTGCTACAGTTATCATCATTGCCTTAGAAAAACGAGGTCAATCATCTTAATGATAAACTTTTTGTAATAGTAATCAATCCTTATGCGGAGGTTGTATGGAAGAAAAACAGTGGATAGGCATGGGCCTTGCCATTATGGGGGCACTATTTTGGGGGCTTTCAGGTACATCGGTGCAATTCCTCGAAAATGCAAAGCATTTAAATGTAGAGTGGCTGTTAGAAGTGCGCTTACTTTTAGCAGGTTTATTAACAATTCTACTCTCCTATATACAGGATGGGATACGAATTTTTGATATATTTAAAAATCCAAAAGACTTTGGTAAACTCCTCATATTCGGTTTATTGGGCATTGCGTTAGCACAGTACTCGTACTTTAAAGCTATCGCTATTTCAGGTGTAGGCGTGGCTACTGTATTACAATATGTAGCACCGACGTTGCTCATTATTTATTTATTCTTACGATATTTTAAAAAGCCATCCTTACCAGAATTATACTGTGTGGCCCTCGCTATGATTGGTACGGTGTGTATTATCATGCAAAAGGGGCTAAATCTATCTGCATTTAATGGGGTTGCTTTGTTTTGGGGCCTCATTTCTGCGGCGAGTATTTGTGTTTACACATTGGAACCTATTGAACTCTTAAAAAAATACAGTACATCATCCATCGTTGGCTTTGGGATGTTTATATCCGGCATTTTGGCGTGTATCGTATTCCGTCAAGTGGCATCAGAAGCTATTTGGGACGGTATGACTTGGGTTGGATTGTTTACGATTATCATACTCGGTACAGTTGTATCCTTTAATGCTTATATTGAAGGTGTGCGCCGTATCGGTGCTATTCAAGGTTCAATCTTGTCTTCTTTAGAGCCGATTTCAGCCGCCTTGTTTGGCTGGGCTTGTTAGGTAATGAATTTACATTAGTTGGTATATTCGGGATGTTCTGCATCATCGCAACCGTATTTATTATTGCCTGGGATCGCCAACGACAACTTAAACGAGACGTATTGGAAAAACTTAATAAAGAAGAAATTGCGTAGATTCAATGGATCTTAAACATAAATAGATTACTTTTAAAACCTATATAGCTATGATTATCATATTTTGTCATAGTAATATAGGTTTTTGTTATTTTATGTAAGGTGGTATTCGATTTATACTGTATACATAGTTCCGTTTGTTGACTATTCCTACATCTATTCATATAGTAGAAGTAGATAGATTTAGCTTTATTAAGGAGATAATTATGGACATTAAGGAATTTGTACAACAGCGTCGTGATGTGTTTATAGCTATGCGCCGCGATTTTCATATGTATCCAGAGCCAGCGTGGCTTGAGTACCGCTCTGCAGCCAAGGTTGCAGATAAACTCATTTCATTGGGCTATGATGTGGCATTGGGCTCAGAAGTGCTCGATTTAAACTCTCGTATGGGATTACCTAGTGATGAAGTGATGAAAGCCGCTATGGATCGTGCCATCGATGAAGGTGCTGATCCTGAACTAGTAGAAAAGATGGGCTATGGTAAAACAGCTATTGAGGCAACTATGAAGTTTAGTGATGTTGGTCCTGTAGTAGCGTTCCGTGCAGATATGGATTCCAATGATGTAATCGAATCTAAAGCATCTAACCATATTCCTGCTAAGAATGGTTTCCGTTCCCGCCATGAGAAGGCTATGCATGCGTGTGGTCATGATACACATATGACAATGGGGCTTGGTCTTGCTGAATATATTGCTACACATAAGGATGGCTTGAAGGGTACTATTAAACTGATCTTCCAACCAGCAGAGGAAGGCGTACGTGGTGCTAAAGCGATGGTAGAGGCTGGCGTAGTAGATGATGTAGACTTGATGTTCGGCATGCATATCGGATTTAATGAACAGTTATCTAATTGCTTTGCTTGTAGCGATCATGGCTTTTTAGCGACTACAAAACTTGATGCTGTATTCCATGGCTATTCAGCTCATGCAGGTGGCTCTCCGGAGAAAGCACAAAATGCAATGCTAGCAGGCTGTACAGCGGTTCTTAACTTACAAGCCATTGCTCGCCATAGCCAAGGGGCTTCCCGTATGAATGTAGGTGTTTTTGAAAGTGGTACAGGTCGTAATGTTACACCTGATATAGCTGTTCTTAAACTAGAGACTCGCGGTGCTACTACAGACATCAATGATTATATGATTGAACGCACTAAAACGATTATTAAAGGTGCTGCAGAAATGCATGATTGTACCTTTGAGATTACAAAACAAGGTGAAACACCGGCAGGTCGTATTAGTGATGATTTAGCACGTGAAGTACAATCTATCGTTGAACCACTAGGCATTTTCAAAAAAGTACCATTTGATTATAGTGGCGGTGGCAGTGAAGACTGTGCCTATTTCCTAAACCGTGTTATTGATCGTGGTGGACGAGCAACATATATGGTATTAGGCTCTGCTATTAAAGCACCTCATCATAATCCATTATTCGATATTGATGAAGAAGACATGCTAAATGGTATTATTGCATTAGGGACAATTGCTACTCACTATTTAAAATAGACTATATTGATTATGATGTATACATTACATTATAGATGTATAACTATATAGATGTATGCATCAAGAATATGTATAGTGGACCTATATATTATGTGTTGTAATATAGGTATTAGATTGTGAGGTGTTATATGATTCAACGAGAGCGATTAGCTAGTGATTTTGAGGCTATGGCACAGTTAACTGCACCTGGTGAAGGCATTAATCGGATTGCTTTCACCGATGCAGACTGGGCAGGCCGCCAATATATTATAAAACGCATGGTTGACGCAGGCTTAACTGTAGAAACAGACGGTTTTGGGAATGTCATTGGCTATAAGGTAGGTAAGAATCCTGATTTACCGGTTGTCATGGTTGGTTCTCATACGGACAGCGTGCCTAATGGGGGCAATTATGATGGTGTTGTGGGTGTATTATCTGCTATCGAAGCGGTTCGCAGTATGACTGATGATGGTTTTGAACATGACCATACCATTGCAGTAGTAGACTTTATGTGTGAAGAGTCTAGCCGCTTTGGAGCAGCCACATTGGGTAGTAAAGCTATGCGCGATGAATTGACATTGCAAGATTTACATCGCTTAGTAGATAAACAAGGCATTTCCTTGTATGATGCATTGAAAGAGCGTAATTTAAATCCAGATGCTATTGAGCATATGGAATATAAGAGACCTGTAAAGTCTTTCACAGAAATTCATATTGAACAAGGTAAAGTGTTAGAGCACGAAGCTAAACCTATCGGCATTGTAACCGGGATTGCCGCACCAGAACGGTTCTATGTAACCATTCGTGGTAATGCTGATCATAGTGGGGCCACACCGATGAACTTGCGTCATGATGCACTCTGTGGGGCTTCTAAAATCATTCTCGGTATTGAGGAGATTGCATCCATGCAAGAAGAGCCTCCAGTAGTGGGTACAGTCGGAGTAGTAGAGGTTGTGCCAGGAGCGATGAACGTTATTCCTGGGGCAGTAAAACTCGGTGTAGATATTCGTAGCATATCTAAAGTAGCTCGCGATTCTGTGGGCACTCTTATTAAAGAGTTTATTGATGTTACTGCAGAGAAACGAGGCTTATCCTATACGATTGAACCTATTGCACAAGATCATCCGGTGGCAATGCATCCAGCAATGATTCGCGAAATTGAAGAGGCTGTTAAGTCTGTAGGTGTAGACTATATGACTATGCCAAGCGGTGCTGGTCATGATGCCATGCATTGGGCTGATGTAGTTCCTACCGGAATGATTTTTATTCCATGCCGTGAAGGTATTAGCCATAATCCATCTGAATTTACGGACCTGGCTGACATCATAACGGGTGCTAAGGTACTAGATACAGTACTTAGAAAACTTAGTTTAGAAACAACAAAACTTGTGTAAGTTGATATCAATATGTGTAATGGTGTATTTCAGATATACGATTGAATAGAGCGGTTGTAACTATTCTGAACTGAAATTACACGGATTGGAGAGAATATGGTTATAGCTGGTATTGTTATTGTAGTGGCGACGTTCATTGCCATTATTAAACAGTTTGAAACGCGGCTTGTGTTATTATTATCGGGCTTATTAATGTGTTTTATTGGTGGACAGCTTGGTGCTGGTACGACGGCATTTGTGAAAGAGCTTACAAACCCAGGTCTTGTACCAACCATTTGTACTGTGCTTGGTTTTAGTTATGTTATGGAATATACAAAATGTACAGAGCATATGGTGTATTTCATCTCTGCAGGCCTCAAGAAGATGACTAAGGTCATCATCCCTGGTGCCGTTATTATTACGTTCTTGATCAATATTGCGTTGCCTACAGCGGCAGGCTGTGCAGCTGCAGTAGGTGCTCTATTAATTCCTGCACTTATTCGCTCCGGTGTGCATCCAGCGATGGCAGGTTCCGCTATTTTCTTAGGGACTTGGGGTAGTGCATTGAGTCCTGGTCTTATGTTTAACCCTCAAGTAGCACAACTCGCTGGTGAAGACGTAATGACCGTTATCGCTAGCTTCTCTATGCAAGCCATTATTGGCATTGTCGTAGCAGCTATCTTGCTCAATATCGTAGCTATCGTTAAGAAAGAGCATACAGGATATGTATTGAAAGATGCTAACGAAGAAGAAGGCAAAGAATTTAAAGTAAATTATTTATATGCTATCATCCCAATCATTCCGCTTGTATTACTCGTACTCGGTAGTAAACAAGTAGCAGTGATTCCTGAAATTTCTGTTCCTGTATCTATGCTCATTGGTACAGCTATTGGTATTATTGCTGTACGTCCTAATGTAACGGAAGCAGTTAAGAAATTCTTCCGCGGTACTGGTGATGGCATGTGTGATGTAGTCGGTCTTATGGCTGCTGCTGCATGCTTTACTGCGGGTATGCAATATATCGGCCTTACAAGTGCACTCATTGATGGCATGAAGAACTCTCAACAAATCGCCCAAATCGGTGCAGCCTTTGGTCCATTCTTATTGGCTGTTATCTCTGGTTCTGGTAATGCAGCAGCCCTTGCCTTTAATGGTGCTGTAACACCTCATGCTGCAGACTTTGGCTATGGCATTATGCAATTGGGCTCCATGGCTCAATTGGGCGCAGGTATTGGTCGTAGTATGAGTCCAGTAGCAGGTGCAGGTATCATCATTGCTGGCCTTGCAGGTATTAACCCTATGGAAATGGCAAAACGCAATGCTGTGCCATGTATCATTGCTACGGTTGTGATTATGCTATTGTTACTATGATTAGATTAAAATGTAGCTGTAAAACTATAAATTCATAAATCACAGGTGTATTAAAGACGTTAAATCTTAGAATACATAATAAAAGAACCCCATTAGATCAAAACGGTCTTTGTGGGGTTCTTGTTGTATTGTACGTATATTATTTTAGTTTAAGGCCAATCCAGAGCGCGGAAATAATAAATAATCCACCGCTAACCCAGAATAGGGTAGTAAAGCCTAGCCATGCCATAAGGCTAGCACCACCAACAGATCCTAAGAAATAACCAAAAAACAAACAAGACTGATTATAGGAAAATACTTGGCCTGTAAATTCTCGAGGTGTTTTTGAAGATAGGTAAGTGTTTAAGGCAGGTAACATGCCACCTAAACCAAAACCTTGTAGGAACCTGATTATTGCAAGTTGATATACATCAGAAACATAGGCTTGAGGAATATTTAGAATCCCTACATAAATAAGCGATATTACTAATACTTTGCGTGGCCCAATTTTGTCGACTAATTTACCTAATGGAGAACTACTCATAAGTTGGGCAATACCCATAGCGGAGAATACAGCGCCTGCAATAAATGCTAGATTTCTGTATCACTAGGAACGATTCCTTTAATATATACAGAGATAACAGGTTGCAAGGACATGATGCAAATAGCATAGATAAAGGATGCTACGCATAAAGCTATAACGCTATTAAACTCTGGGATTTGTTCTTTCAGTTTACTGATTGACAGTTTTTCTACATTAGCTTTTGGCTTATAATCTTCATGGATAAATACAGCGGCTAATAGGCCCGCTAAACTCATGATAATACCTACGATGATAAAATCATTGCGAATACCTACGGTATCAGCAATATAGCCGCCCAATAAAGGTCCTATTAATGAACCTGCTAAATTTGCAGAGGCTAATAGTCCTAAGGCCCATCCTGTACGTTCAATAGGCGATTCCGAAGCAATTAGCGTGATAGATGCTGAGTAGAAACCGCTAACAAGACCTTGAATTAAGCGAATTAGAACAACTCCTTCTGGTGTTGTTTGAAAGGCGATTAAAATATTACATAATGCCATGCCAAAGCTAGATCGTATTAATGTGATTTTACGGCCTCTTTTATCGGCAATGCGTCCCCAAAAGGGTGCTGCTATACATACGATTATATATGTGGCCCCTGTAGCCAAGCCAGACCATAGTGACATGGCCTCCGGTGTTTGCACGCCTAAATCGTGAAAGTATAAAGGTAAAATTGGCGCTAATTGGCTCACCCCAAAGGCGATACAGAATACACAGACTAAACTGATGTACACCGTTCGTTTCCACGTTTCCATAAAAACTCCTAAATCGATAAATGAATACGAGTATATAATTTATAGTATAACGTGATATAGATTGTTATGCATTATAAATATTAGAAAAATAATATATAATCAGATATAATTGTAATACAAGTAATACGGATTAAAGAGAGTGGATAGAATTAATTTAATACTATGATTTTGGAGGTGAGCATATGGCAACGATTTCATTACGTATTAGTTCAGATGAAGAAAAACTATTACAAACCTATTTAGCTGCACATAACTTAAATATTTCATCGTTCATTAGACAAGTTGTGTTTGATAAAATTGAAGATGACTTAGCACTAGATGAAAAAGCGTATTTTGCGGGCTCGTAATCGGATTAATAAAGAAAAACACTACTCCCATGAGGAAGTTTGGAAAGAACTGGGGGTATAGAACATGTACGAGGTTATATTTACTGATTCGGCATTAAAAGAATTGAAGAAGTTAGATAAACCGGTAGTACGAGTTATAAAAAACTGGGTTGTTAAGAACCTTGTTGATTGTGTTGATCCGAGAATACATGGAAAAACCATTAAAAGGCAATCTTAAAGGTGTTTGGCGCTATCGTGTGAGGGGACTATCGGCTCTTTGCAGATATTCAAGATGATAAACTTGTTATCTTTTTTTATTTGAAGTAGCACATAGGAAAGAAATCTACAAATAAGTTTAGAAATTATAATGTTAGTTGAGATTTTTCTTGACTTTCATTCTATAGAAACATTATAATCAGATTATAATTTTATACTCGCCTGAAAGAAACCGATGAGGTGGAGATAAAAATAGGAAATGCACTCACAGAGAGCGGGGTTAGCTGAGAACCCGTAGTACGCAGCTTATTAAATGGACCACCGAGGGCGCATGGAACAGAATGAACTTTCATTCCTAGTATGGTGCGACGTCACACGAGCGTTAGTCGTGAGGGATATGTTAGTATCCTGCGAAAGGGGAATGCACTGCATTCAAACAAGGTGGTACCGCGATTTATAGCACATACAATCAAGTTGTAACAATAGAACTATAAACTCGTCCTTGACGTTATGTTGTCATGGGCGAGTTTTTTTATTGGCAAATGCCAGATGGAGGTTCTCATGATTTTTCCTAGTCTTGACCGTGTGAAAGCTATCGCACCGGGCTACGATATCGTGCCTGTGTATATGGAAATTTTATCCGACGTACGCACACCGATTAGCGTGTTGAAAGCGTTAAAACAAGTGAGCAGTCATACGTACTTGCTTGAAAGTGCGGATAATAGTAATCATTGGGGCCGTTACTCCTTCTTGGGCTATGATCCTAAGATCGAGCTCTTCTGCAAAAACCATCAAATGACTATCAAAGACGGTACAACACGTACTTTTGAATGCTCTGACCCAGCTGCAGAAATTCGTAATATTTTGAGCCAATATAAAAGCCCTCGCTTAGAAGAGTTACCAACCTTCACAGGTGGATTTGTAGGGTACTTTGCTTGCGAATATATTCGTTACATCGAGCCAACATTGGACTTCCCAACACCAGATGATGACTCTGCTATGGTCAACGATGTAGACCTTATGCTCTTTGATAAGGTAATTGCATTCGACCATTACAAAAATAAAATCTACTTGATTGCTAACATCAGCACAAACGATTTGGAACGTAACTACAACAAGGCTGAGCTTGAGTTAAAAACACTAGCTGATCTCGTAGTAAACGGCAAAGAGGCGGATATTCCAAAAGGCATTCTTAAAACAGAGTTTACCTCTGAGTTTACACAGGATGAGTTCGAAGCAGTTGTTAAAAAGACACAGCATTATATTAAGGAAGGGGATATCTTCCAATGTGTTGTATCTAACCGCCGTGAAGCTGAGTTCGATGGTAGCTTGTTAAATGCGTACCGCGTATTGCGTACATTGAACCCATCTCCATACATGTTCTACTTATCTGGTGGCGATGTAGAGCTTACAGGTGCTTCTCCAGAAACATTGGTAAAATTGACGTATGGTAAAATGTACACCTTCCCAATTGCAGGTACTATGCGCCGCGGTAAAACCGAAGCCGAGGACCTCGCTATTGAAGAAAAACTCATTAATGACGAAAAAGAGTTGGCTGAACATAACATGCTTGTTGACCTGGGCCGTAACGACTTAGGTAAAATTTCTAAATTCGGTTCCGTAAAAGTAGAGGCGTTACACATGTTACAACGTTTCTCTCATGTTATTCACATTACATCTACTGTAAGCGGTGACATTCAAGACGGTAAAGATGCACTCGATGCCATCGGTGCTACATTGCCAGCAGGTACTTTGTCCGGAGCTCCTAAAATTCGTGCTATCGAAATCTTACATGAACTTGAAAAAAGCCCGCGCGGTGTATACGGCGGCGCTGTAGGGTACATCGATTTCTCCGGTAACATGGACGTATGTATCGGCATCCGTATGGCTATGAATAAAGGCGGTAAGGTCTATGTTCGCGCTGGCGCAGGTATCGTTCGCGATAGTGTTCCTGCTAGTGAATATAACGAAACCTTGATCAAAGGTCAATCCATGATTTCCGCAATTACAGATGCACAGGAGGTAGAATAATGGTACTCCTTATAGATAATTACGATAGCTTTTCCTTTAATTTATACCAATTAGTAGGCTCTATCGATCCAGACATTAAAGTCATCCGCAGTGATGAATTAACAGTTGAAGAAATCCGCGCGTTGAAACCAGACTATGTGATACTTTCACCAGGACCTGGCAGACCAGCTGATGCGGGTGTATACGAAGACCTATTGTGCGAATGCAAAGGTGAGTTCCCAATCCTCGGCGTATGCCTTGGTCACCAAGCCATCGGCGAAGTATTCGGCGGCACCGTTTCCTACGCAAAAACAAGTTATGCACGGCAAACAAAGCGTAGCTAAACAAGTACACCCATCCAAAATCCTTAAAGGGCATACCTGAACAATTTGAAGTGGCACGCTACCACTCCTTGGCGATCATTGACGAAACCATGCCAAGCGAACTCATCGTTACATCCATTACAGACGACGGCGAAGTAATGAGCGTAGAACACAAAGACTACCCAATCTACGGCGTGCAATTCCATCCGGAATCCATTATGACACCAAATGGGGAACAAATGATTCGCAATTTCTTATCTAAGTAGTACAGGACCGGTATTGTCTTATATACATTTGTAGTCGAGATGGAGGCCCTAAAGCCTCCACCGGCCAGATCTGTCCCTGCGGGACAGGGCCAAAGTCGTTTTAGGACCACCATCTCGACTTCATCTTTATTTAAATCCAAATCCGGTCCCATGACCACTTTTAATAAAAATTGCGAATCATTTGTTTCCCTAAACGTAAAAGGAAGAAAACGGCATCGCCGTTTTCCTTCCCAGCGCCGCAGAAACATTTTTAAATATTTAATTGTTGTTCATTTTGATAGCGGTTCTAGCAGGTAGTAGGGCATATAGATGAACTAAATGTCGTAGTGTTATTGTGGATTCACAGGGTTCTAGTCCCGACTTTGGCCCTGCGAAGGCCGCAGGCCGAAGTCAGACCCGGCCGGTGGAGGGAATAGGTCCCTGTGAATCCACAAGCGATATGAATGAGAGTCTATGCCCTATTACCGTTGAACAGAAGCAAAATGAACAACAAGTAAGGAGTTATAAATGATCCAAGAAGCATTATATAAAGTAACCCATGGTCAAGATTTATCTTATGACCTTGCAAAGGATACAATGAACAAGATTATGAGCGGAGATGTAGCCGAAGTCCCTATGGCTGGTTTCTTATGTGCTCTAGCAGCGAAAGGCCCTACTGTAGATGAGGTTACAGCTTTTGCTGAGGTTATGCGTGAAAAGGCTGGTTCTGTTCCGCACGAGCAAAACAGTAGTTGAAATTGTAGGTACTGGTGGCGATGAAGCGAATACATTCAACATTTCTACTACATCTGGCTTTATCATTTCTGCATGCAGGTATTCCTGTAGCAAAACATGGTAACCGCAGTGTATCCAGTAAATGTGGTGCTGCTGACTTGATTGAAGCATTAGGCGCTAAATTAGAGCTTAATGGTGAACAAAACGAAAGCAGTTCTTAACAAAGCAAATATGTGCTTTCATGTTTGCTCCTGTATACCACCAAGCTATGAAATATGCAGGCCCTGTACGTAAAGCATTGGGCGTTCGTACGGTATTCAATATCCTTGGACCGTTGGCGAACCCAGCAGGTGCTACTGTGGAGTTGATGGGCGTTTACGATAAATCTTTGGTAGAACCATTGGCTCGCGTATTGGCTAACCTCGGTGTGAAACGCGGTGCTGTGGTACACGGCTTCGATGGCCTTGATGAAATTACGGCTACCAACAAAACGTACGTATGCGAAATTAATAATGGTACTTTCACAAGCTACGAATTCGATCCTAAGGACTATGGTTTCGAATACGCTGATAAAACTGAGCTTGAAGGTGGCGATGCTACGGTAAATGCTGAGATTACACGCCGCGTTCTCAGTGGTGAGCAAGGCGGTAAACGCACCGCAGTTCTTCTTAACGCAGGCATGGCGATTTATCTTGCAAAAGAAGGCCTTACTTTAGCAGAGGGTATTGAAGAGGCAAAACATATGATCGATTCTGGCAAGGCTTTTGCTACAATGGAACAATTTGTGAAAGCAACACAAGAGGTATAATCATTGATTTTAGATACAATTGTAGAGGCTACCAAAATTCGGGTAGCCCAAGAAAAACAGGTGGAATCACCTGAGGCTGTAAAAGCAGCGGCGTTGGCGTTACCATCTGATACAGGATTTCCTTTTGAAGCAGCCCTTCGTCAGCAAGACTTTAACTTCATTTGCGAAGTAAAGAAGGCATCTCCGTCTAAGGGAATTATTGCTGAGCACTTTCCCTATTTAGACATTGCCAAAGAATATGAAGTGGCTGGTGCTGCGGCTATCTCTGTTTTGACGGAGCCAGACTTCTTTAAAGGTGATAAAAAATATTTGCAAGAAATTGCAAGCACTGTCAAATCCCTGTACTTCGTAAGGACTTCATCATCGATGAGTACCAAATCTACCAAGCAAAAGTGTGGGGCGCTAGTGCGATTCTATTAATCTGTGCATGTCTAGATGTACCAACATTGACCAAGTTCCGTGAGTTAGCGGACTCTCTTGGCTTATCCTCCTTGGTTGAGGCTCATGACGAAAACGAAGTACAAATGGCTATCGATTGTGGGGCACGCATTATTGGCGTTAACAACCGCAATTTGAAAGACTTTACTGTAGACGTACAAAACAGTGTGCGCTTGCGTAATCTCGTTCAAGACGATGTGATCTTTGTATCTGAAAGCGGTCTAGAAACGCCAGAGGATATCCAAGTATTGCGGGATAACAATATCGGTGTAGCCTTGATGGGGGAAACCTTTATGCGTTCTCCTAACAAGGTTGAAAAATTGGCATATCTTTATGGCCCCACCTACTACACGCCAAAGGTTAAGATGTGTGGCATCTCTAAAGTAGAAACAATTCCGGCTATTGTAGACGCAAAGCCAGACTACATGGGCCTTGTATTTGCACCGAGCAAACGACAAGTTACTGTGGAGCAAGCTAAAATATTGATTGAAGAACTACATAAGCAATGCCAAAAAATCTAGCTCAGATACAGAACATGATAAGGATGATACAATAAAAACAGTCGGCGTTTTTGTAAATGAAACAATAGACAACCTCGTTACCATTGCTAATGAAGCCAATCTAGATGCTGTGCAATTGCATGGCGATGAAGATGAAGCTTTCATCCAATCCTTAAAAGAACGTACTAATGTAGAGGTTTGGAAAGGCGATCCAAATCCGAACGTGCTGCAGATGCAGAGGCGTGGATTGATAGCAGTGCAGATATGCTTCTCTTTGATGCATATCATAAAGACGAGAGGGGCGGTACAGGAGAAGTATTCGACTGGTCCTCTTTAGATGCGTTTGAACGTCCATTCATGCTAGCTGGAGGTATCGACTAGTACAAATGTGGCTCGTGCTATTCGGACGGTTCGTCCATATGGTATCGATATTAGTAGTGGCATTGAAACAAATGGTGTGAAGGACGATGAGAAGATTACAGCTTTCACCAAGATTGTGAAGAGTATAGGAAGGTAAGTTATATGAGTGAACAAAGACATGGCTATTTTGGCGCCTTTGGTGGTCAATTTATGCCAGAAACATTGATGAATGCAGTCATCGAATTGGAAGAGGCGTACAATAAGTACAAAGATGATCCAGAGTTCGTGCGCGAACTTGAGGATTTACATAAAAAATATACAGGTCGTCCATCCCTTTTGTATTATGCAGACCGCATGACAAAGGATCTTGGCGGTGCCAAAATTTATCTGAAACGTGAAGATTTGAACCATACTGGTTCTCACAAATTGAATAATGTAATTGGCCAAATGCTATTGGCAAAACGGATGGGTAAAACACGCGTTATCGCTGAAACTGGGGCTGGTCAACACGGTGTAGCAACAGCTACGGTAGCCGCGTTGATGGGCATGGAATGTGAAGTATTCATGGGTGCTGAGGACTGTGAACGTCAAGCACTCAACGTATATCGCATGGAATTGTTGGGCGCAAAGGTACACCCTGTAACAACAGGTACTAGCACATTGAAAGATGCTGTATCCGAAGCTATGCGCGAATGGACAAATCGTATGTCCGATACACACTATGTGTTGGGCTCCGTTATGGGCGCGCATCCATTCCCTATGATTGTTCGCGATTTCCAATCTATCATCAGCCGTGAAGCGCGTGAACAAATTCTCGAAGCGGAAGGTAGATTGCCAACAGCTGTTATGGCCTGTGTTGGTGGCGGCTCCAATGCGATGGGCATGTTCTATAACTTCATCCCTGATGAAGGTGTACGCCTCATCGGTTGTGAAGCGGCTGGCCATGGTGTAGATACAGATATGAATGCTGCTACAATGGCAAATGGTACGGTAGGTATCTTCCACGGCATGAAATCTTACTTCTGCCAAGACGAAGATGGTCAAATTGCACCGGTATATTCCATTTCTGCAGGCCTTGATTATCCTGGCATCGGACCTGAACATGCGTACTTGCGCGATAGTGGCCGTGCTGAATACGTACCTGTTACAGATGATGAAGCAGTAGATGCGTTTGAATACCTATCTCGCTTAGAAGGGATTATTCCTGCTATTGAAAGTGCTCATGCGGTGGCACATGCACGTAAAATTGCTCCTACCATGAGTAAGGACGATATCATTATTATTTGTTTATCTGGTCGTGGCGATAAGGACGTTGCAGCTATGGCGAAATACAGAGGGGTGGATCTTCATGAGTAAAATTAAAGACGCTTTCACAAAGGGCAAGGCATTCATCCCATTTATTAGTGCTGGTGACCATGGTATTGAGAATACAGAACGGTATATTCGCGTCATGGTGAAAGCTGGCGCTGATATGGTGGAAATCGGTATTCCGTTCTCGGACCCAACAGCGGAAGGCCCAGTTATCCAAGAGGCAAGCACGCGTGCATTGTCTACAGGTGTAAAAATTCACGATATCTTCGATATGGTACGCCGTTTGCGTACTGGTGATGATGCGGTGACAGTGCCATTCGTATTCATGACCTATTTGAATCCTATCTATGTATTCGGTCGTGAAAAATTCTTTACCCTCTGTGAAGAGGTTGGCATTTCTGGTGTTATTGTGCCGGATATGCCGTTTGAAGAAAAAAAGGTGAACTTGGAACAATTGCTCATAAAGCATGGTGTTGAAGTAGTATCCTTGATTGCCCCAACATCTGAAAAATCGCATCGAAATGATTGCAAAAGATGCAGAAGGATTCGTGTACTGTGTATCCTCTCTTGGCGTTACCGGCATGCGTAGCGAAATCAAGACGGATATTAAATCCATCGTTGAAACCATTCGTAAATACACAGATATTCCTGTAGCCGTTGGCTTTCGGTATTTCCAAGCCTGAACAAGCGGAAGCTATGGCGCGTGTATCCGATGGTGCTATCGTAGGTTCTGCTATTGTAAAAATCGTGGCAGAACATGGCAAAAATGCAGATCAAGCATTGTTTGATTACGTACAATCTATGAAACAAGCTGTTTTAAAGGCTGGTGCATAATATAGTTGCCCTGTCGTTTGAGAAAAAGGATGTTTAATGATACGACAATTAGTAATTGATACAATAAAAGATAATATTATAGATCGGTATTGTGATTTTTCTGGCACCATTTCTCGGGGCGCATTTTGGCGATTTATGCTCGTTGAACATTTGATTGTTGGTGTTTGCTTAGCCGTGCTAGGTTTACTGTCCCTGTATAGTGCCCTATTTATATATACAATAGGCATAGTTTTTGCGCTGTGGTTTATTTCGATTATGGCCCTTACATTGCCTAATTTGGGTGCTATGGTACGTCGCTTACATGATACAAATAATAGCGAATGGCTTTTGCTGTTAGGCTTTATTCCCTATATAGGCATTCTAATCGTTATCGTATTATTGCTGCGAGGCACAAAGAAACATCCTATTATTGAAAGCTCAGTTGAATCCTTTGAAGAAATAGATTTATTTAGCGATAACGCGGTGGATAATCCGCAAAACCTAGGTATATTAAGCAATGCATCTCATACATCATATGGGAAAACAAGTATTATTGCTGCTGTTTTTCTTACTATTGTTAGCTGGGGGATTGGGATATATAGTTTTTCCTCTGCTGCAGATAAGGAAATCGATGCGTATTTACAGATGCAACCTGGTGCGTTTATGATTATGGCACAAAAGACTTTAGGTAGTAGTACAGCTGTTGAATCTGCTAAACAGGTTGTAATAAATTATTATACATATCTTAATAAGGAACAATATCAAGAGGCATATCGTTTATTGGCTCATCGAGAACGTGAAAAATATGGCACCTATGATCAATGGGTTAAATCTGTTAAAGCTACTCATAATCGTCAAATGTCTTCGCTCCGTTTACAAGCTGTGTTGAGAGATGATGACGATGTAGATCATATTTCCTTTGAGCTGACTTTCACAGATAAAGCCTATCCTAATCAAATGTTCGTCAAGATGATATATGAGCATGATACGTGGCGTATTGAGTCGATTGTGCCGTACGATCAAAAATATGAAGAGCGATAAGGAGGGCCTATGAATCAGAATATGATATATGATGTAAGTTATATGGATGCCCTTAAACGTGGATTCAAGCAATATGTTACCTTTTCTGGTCGTGCTAGCCGCAGTGAGTTTTGGCGTTTTATGGTGTGCCGAGAAATTATTTTAGACGGGCTAGCTTGTTTCGGTCTTATCGTAGATATGGTGCTCGGCAATACATCGGCTGCTAGTGATTATGCAATGGTGCTGCTCGTCATATTACAGCTCGTATTTTTTCTACCTAGTCTTGCTATTACCTGTCGTCGATTGCATGATGTTGGAAAGAGCGGATTAACATTTCTTTTAGTATTTATTCCTATTGTTGGTATCTTTGTGCTCTTATCTAATCTTGTGAAAAAAGGTGACGTATCCATGAATGTGTATGGGGGAAAAACAGGGTATACCTGTGTTACACCTGTTATGGAGCAACAGTTAGGCCTAGAGCATACGCCTACTGTAAGAGAAGATATTTTGATGGGTGCGGTGGCTATTATTTTATACGTTTGGATTTTTACCCAGCAGTTTGTTGAAAGTGCATGGGTATCCTTTAATGCTAGAGGCATGTTCTAGTCAAACCTCGTTTTACCATTTTGGTAAGACGAGGTTCTTTTTATATGAAAAATTTTATGAAAGTTTTAAATATGGATTTATTGACTATATTGAAAAATATTGTAAAATGAATAATAGATGAAACTAAATAATTCGAATTAGATACTAAGTATTATGTAAATCATATTGTAGAAAGAGGTTCGGCATGCGTGCTTGTCCAAAGTGTGGACAAAGAATACCTAGTTCAGAGCGTTATTGCCCGTATTGTGGGCATATGAAAAATATTCCATTACCACTTGATGCCTATGAATTGGGTTTTATAGAAAATTTTAAACACTGTGTGGTTCATAAATATGCGGATTTTGAGGGCCGTGCTAGTCGCAGTGAATACTGGCATTTTATGCTTGTGTACCAATTAATTATAGCCATTATATTGTTTATATGTGCTGCTATTAGTTGTGTAACACCTGTATCGGGGAACAACGGGCGTTGGACTAGGTTTGGTAGTCCTTTTTATTTTGTCCATTGGATTTATCATACCAGGTGTAGCCGTTGCTGTTCGACGTTTACATGATCTTGGTTGGTCTGGGTGGCCTGTTCTATTGGGACTCATTCCTTTTGTCGGGATTCCGGCAGTATTAATATTAATGGCCTTGCCTGGAAAGACCGCGGCTAACCGGTTTGGAAATCCAACAGGGGTAGAAGTCATTACAAAGCAAATGGCACATAAATATGGATTTATTGATGCGACGCCATCTACACCATTGACTATAGTACTTATAGTGGTGTTAGTTGTATTATGGTTACTAGTGGATTGGATGTTAGCAAATTGAATATATGTATAGAGCATCAGGATTAAAATAGAAGGTCTGTGAAAATGAGCAAAATTGCATTTTCACAGACCTTTATTGTATGTAAACTAAAAGTTATGACTAGTCATTCAAAATACATATGACTCAATAGACGTATTCAGCTATGTGAGAAGCTCTTTTAATTGACTAAGCATAGCGTACTTTTTATAATAGATATATTATAATACTATAGTTTCGAAGTGGGATTATTATTTCCTAGTTAAATACAGGAATTATATTATCTACGGTTGTAGTTTGCAGATAGAAACATATCTTATCAGATATATAAGGAGACAATACGATGAAGTTTAATACAAAATGTGTCCACGGTGGTGGTAAACCAGATAGTACAGGGGCCATCTCTCCAGCCATTTATATGTCCAGTACATTTACACATCCTGGTTTAGGTGAAACAACAGGATTTCAATATACACGTGAGTCTAACCCAACTCGTGATCGCCTTGAAACATTAATTGCAGGTCTTGAAGAAGGTACTGATGCTATCGCTTTTTCTTCTGGCATGGCTGCTGTTGATGCAGTATTCCATTTGTTTTCCCCTGGAGACCATGTTATTTTAGGGGATGATTTGTATGGTGGATCCATTCGATTATTTACTAATATCTACGAAAAGAATGGTGTTGAATTTACTTATGTAGGTACATCTGACCTTGATGCTAGTACAAGCAGCATTTAAACCTAATACTAAAGCTGTTTATATTGAAACACCTACAAATCCGATGATGGAAATTACCGATGTACGTGCGTTGAGTAAAATGGCACATGATCGTAATGCACTTGTTATCGTAGATAATACATTTTTAAGCCCTTATTTCCAAAAACCATTACATCTTGGTGCAGATATTGTTGTCCATAGTGGGACTAAATTTATCGGTGGTCATCATGATGTAATTTCTGGATTTACCATTGTAAAAGATGATGAATTGGCAGCTCAATTGCGCCTTATTTATAAGACAGTAGGCGCGTGTTTATCTGCCTTTGATAGCTGGCTTGTCATTCGTGGTATCAAAACTTTGGCGCTCCGTATGGAACAGCATCAAAAGAATGCCATCGCTCTCGCAGAATGGTTGAAACAAGAACCGAAGGTAACAAAGGTATTATTCCCTGGACTTCCGGACCATCCAGGCTATGAAGTGAACAAATCTCAAACTACTGGCTTTGGTGGTATGTTGTCCTTTGAAGTAGATAGTGAAGAGACCGCTAAACAAGTGTTAGAAGGTATTCAATTGATTCAATTTGCTGAAAGTTTAGGCGGCACCGAATCCTTGTTGACATACCCTGTTACACAAACACATCCAGATTTAAAACCTGAAGATGCGGAACGCAAAGGGATTACACGTCGATTGTTGCGCTTGTCCGTTGGCATTGAAGATACAGATGATTTGATTGCTGATTTAGCACAAGCTTTCAATAAATAAAAGGAGGCTATTATGGGCCGATATAATTTTGACAAAATCGTAGATCGCAAACATACAAAGTCTCTAAAATATGATTTTGCTGTACAACGTGGTAAACCTGCTGATGTATTACCATTTTGGGTAGCGGATATGGACTTTGAAATTCCTAGTGAATTAAAGCAAGTCTTGTTAGATCGCGTTAATCATGGTATTTTCGGATATACGGAATCTGATGATGCATATTTCAATGTACTAAAAGAATGGTTTGCTAGCCGTTTTAATTGGAATATAGATAAAAAATGGCTCGTAAAAACTCCGGGCGTTGTATTTGCTCTTGCTATGGCAGTACGTGCTTTCACAAAGGAAGGGGAAGGCGTACTCATTAATCAACCTGTATATTATCCATTCAGCATGGTGATCGATGATAATAATCGTAATTTGATTAACGTGCCTTTGATTCAAGGTGAAGATAGATACACAATCGATTTTGAAGGTGTGGAACGGGCTATTATTGAGCATAATGTAACATTATTCTTGCTCTGTAATCCTCATAATCCTGTGGGTCGTGTGTGGACCGAAGATGAGTTAAAACGTCTTGGTGATATTTGTATTAAACATAATGTCATTATTATTAGCGATGAAATTCACGCGGATTTTCGTATGGGATGGTCACAAGCATACTGTTTTTGCTAATCTTGGTGAAAGCTATGCTGAGCATTGCATCGTTTGTACAGCACCTAGTAAGTCCTTTAATATTGCAGGCCTTTACAAGTGTCTAATATTTTCATTCCCTAATGATTCCTTGCGTCGTAGATTTGTCAAAAGAAATCGACCGTGCAGGGATATAGCCAATTGAATACGATGGGACTTGTAGGTTGCCAAGGCGCTTATGAAGTCGGTGGACCATGGCTTGATGAATTAAAGGAATATATTCAAGGTAATATTCAATATACCCTTGATTATTTTAAAGAACATTTACCAAAGCTGCACATGTATCGACCTGAAGGTACGTATCTCATGTGGTTTGATTGCTCTGAACTGCCATTGACACCAGAAGAACGTGAACAGTGGCTACTTAATGATGCAAAGCTATGGCTGGATAGTGGCTCCATGTTTGGTAAAGATGGTGAAAAGTTTGAACGCATCAATGTTGCCTGTCCTCGTGCAACATTGACAGAAGGTTTAGAGGCATTGCGTCGCGCTTATGTTGCTAAAGGGTTTTAGGAGGTTTCACGATGCCGATTAAAGTTATTAAGAATTTACCGGCTATAACAAAGTTAGCACAAGAGAATATCTTTGTAATGGATACGGAACGAGCGGAAACACAACAAATTCGTCCGCTCCAAATTTTGCTTGTCAATTTGATGCCTACAAAAGAGGTTACGGAAACACAAATCCTTCGCGCTCTTAGTAATAGCCCATTGCAAGTAAACTTAACTTTATTGCATACAGCATCTCGAAAATCTAAGAATGTAGATGAAGAATATTTAGATACTTTTTACCGTACCTTTGACGAAGTTAAAGATGAGTTTTTTGATGGCTTGATTATTACCGGTGCTCCTGTAGAGTTGATGCCTTTTGAAGAGGTTGACTATTGGGATGAGCTCGTAGAAATTATGGATTGGAGTGAAGAACACGTATACTCCACGTTCTATATTTGTTGGGGCGCACAGGCTGGCCTGTATCATCATTTCGGTATTAATAAACAAATTATGGATACTAAATTGTTCGGCGTTTATGAACATGATATCTACAACGACCAACCGGTTCTCTTACGAGGTTTTGATGAAAAGTTCTGGATGCCGCACTCCCGCCATACTACAGTTTCATTAGAGCAAATTAAAGCACATAGGGAATTAGAATTGTTAGCTGGTTCTGAACCAACTGGGGCTGCCATAGTACGAAGTTTAGATAACAAACATATCTTTGTTTTTGGTCACTCTGAGTACGATTGGGATACACTCAATCGCGAATATGTACGAGACCTTGCTAAAGGTGAAGACATTGCGGTGCCAGAAAACTATTTCCCTGATGATGATCCAAAACAAAAACCAATCGTAAGATGGCGTTCTGTAAGCACATTGCTATTTACGAATTGGTTGAACTATTATGTATACCAAGAAACACCATATATTATTGAACAAATTCAGAAAATGAAGTTTGAACGAGATAAAAATTTTGGTGCTTATATTTAAATACAGAGTATGTCAGAACCGACCAGTTCTCAAAAGCCGACACGCTACTGCGCTAAAGCGGAGCCCGAAGTCGTCTTTGAGCCCACTGGTCAGGGTTCTATTCAAAGTCGTACTTTTTGGGTTGAAGTCAGCAAACAATTCTATGGCGTCTTTCGAAATATCAGCTATAATTTTAAAGAAAGATGAACCCAAATCGTTTCCTAAAGACGACTTTGGCCCTGCGAGGCCGAGGCCGAGTCGACCCAGCCGGTGGAGTCTTTGGGAGTATTCTGATATTCAGTATTTCAAAAATAGGGCACCAAAATTTTTGCCATAGCTTATAGTTATGGAGAATGTATTATAAAAAGTGGTAGACATATTTTTTAATACATAGTAATATAATAGGCATAAGAAATGAAGTTTATTCCTTTAGATGAATGGGAGTTGAATTTAATGAGCAAACAATATAAATTTGAAACATTACAATTACATGCAGGTCATACGGTGGATCCAACAGGTTCTCGTGCAGTACCTATTTACCAAACAACATCTTTCGTATTTAAAGATGCAGAGGAAGCAGCTGGCCGTTTTGCCTTGACTAATCCTGGTGGTATTTATTCTCGTCTTGGCAATCCTACTACTGACGTATTGGATGCTCGTGTAGCTCAACTTGAAGGTGGTGCTGGTGGTATTGCTGTAGCATCTGGTTCTGCAGCGATTACATACTCCATTTTGAATGTAGCAAGCGCAGGTGATAATATCGTTGCTGCATCTACATTGTATGGTGGTACATATAATTTGTTCACTGCTACATTGCCTCGTTTTGGGTATCGAAACTAAATTCGTTAATCCTGACAATTTGGAAGAGTTTGAAGCAGCTATTGATGACAACACAAAAGCTGTATATATCGAAACTATCGGTAACCCTGGCATCAACCTTATCGATGTTCAAGCGGTAGCTGATATTGCACATAAACATAATATTATCTTAATCGTAGATAATACATTCGCATCTCCCATACTTGTTCCGTCCATTAGAACATGGTGCAGACGTAGTCGTTCACTCTGCTACTAAATATCTTGGTGGTCATGGTACAACATTGGCTGGTGTAGTTGTAGAATCTGGTAAATTCGACTATAAAGCATCTGGTAAATATCCTAGCTTTGCTGAAGGGGACGAACACTACAACGGTCTAGTATATGGTGACTTACCAATTCCTTTCACCGTAAAAATTCGTGCTCAATTGCTTCGCGATACAGGCGCATGCATTACGCCTCTAGCAGCATGGCAAATCTTGCAAGGTATTGAAACATTGTCCTTGCGTGTAGAACGTCACGTAGAAAATACTCGTAAAGTAGTTGATTTCTTGAGCAAACATCCTAAAGTTGCTTGGGTTAACTATCCAGAACTTGCAGATAGTAAATATAAACCATTAGCTGATAAATACTTCCCTAAAGGGGTTGGTGCAGTATTCACATTCGGCGTAAAAGGCGGCAAAGAAGCAGGCATTAAATTGGTTGATGCATTGCAAATCTTCTCTAACCTTGCTAATGTGGCGGATGCTAAATCTCTTGTTATTCACCCTGCATCCACAACACATGCACAACTTAACGAAGAACAACAAAAATCTGCTGGCGTAACACCAGATATGATCCGCTTGTCTGTTGGTCTTGAAAATATTGATGATATTATCGATGATCTTTCTCAAGCATTGGATAAAGCTTAATCTTAACTTCTAAACTCCTTAAAGCATAACTCCAAAAACCTATAGAACATAAAAAGAAAACCTTGTAATAAGAGGCTGTACCAAGATGTCGTGACATAATTTGGTACAGCCTTTTTGTCCTATAACCCAAAGAAAAAGACCTTGAATTCAACGATTCAAGGTCTTTTAATATGTGTATATGTGTGTTTAAAAGGGTTTGTTTTATGTGTGTATAGTTTTTATGAGTGTTTAGTTTTATGAGTGTGTTAAGAAATTGGAGAGATATATTATATAGTGGTTAGGTGTATCTATATAATATATGGGTTATGCTTAGTATTTTGTAGTTTTTACTTTAGCACTGAGAACTTTACCGGAAATAGCATCGATCTTAACGTCTGCTTTTTTGTCGCCGCCGTTAGTCATGTCTAGTTTGTAGACAAGTTTGTTGCCGTCCATTTCCAATTCCCATTCCATTGTTTGGAAATCGCTGCCTACGCGTTCGATAGCTTTTGTTTCAGCAGATTCTGGTGTGATGGAGTTTTGTGGATTAAAGCTGTGAGATTTCTTTAATTTGTTCCATGCACTAATGGATTTTGCTTGATTGGAAACAACTTGACCTGTTGCTTCATCGATTTTCATTTCCACTTTTTGTGTCTTAGTATATGCTTCTACTTCGTAAGTTGGATGATGTTTTGCATCATAGGAGATAGAAGTTACCATTGCATCTGGATAGTAGCGATGTAATGTAGTAACAGCGCCTACGTAGTCGATTTCGCTACTTTGCATTGGAGATGCTACGCTACCAACACCATTCCAGGAACTAGGAGCTGGGTAAGTAGACGCTGCAGATGCTACGCCTGCAATCAATACAGTACTTACGCCAAGAGCACATAATACTTTAGACAAATTATTTACTTTTTTCATGTTAATTACCTCCATAAAAGGATTTTGCTCAAAAGCAATTGTGCAAGTAGATTTTACTCAATCTACTTATACATAATTTAATATCGTAAAATGAATATAAAATGAAAAAAATTAAAACTATATACTTATTTTTAGGTATATACATAATATATTCGACATACATTATGTATATCCTTTTTTTTATTTGTATATTTTGCATAATGTAAACTTAATTATAAGTATATATGGTTGACATAAATAAAATGGAATGGTTTAATAACCTTGAATAGATATGTAGTTTGTTTAGATAGGTTTCTTTTATTCTATTAATGGAGGTATACCATGAGTTCCATTTCCAATCGACGTCTCAGCACAAGAGAGTTGACAATGACAGCCTTATTTGTAACATTAATTACAGCCGGTGCATTTATTCGTGTGCCACTTCCAAACTGTCCATTTACACTACAGATTTTATTTACTACACTGGCTGGTATTATATTGGGCAGCCGCCTCGGTGCCATTAGTGTAGGGATCTATATTATATTGGGACTTATCGGTGTACCTGTGTTTACATCTGGCGGTGGGCCAGGCTATGTATTGCAACCTACATTTGGCTATTTGATTGGATTTCATGGTTGGTGCTTATGTGGTGGGGCGCTTCAGTGAGCTTTCACCAACACATTCTGTTAAAACATTGCTCATTGGTGCTATTATCAATCTGCTCATTGTATATGGTTTTGGCATGATTTATTTATATATGATAATGAATGTATATTTAGGGACACCTATTGGTTGGTGGGCTGTTATCTGGTCTTGTTTCTTGATTCCTGTTGGGCCTGACGTATTTTTATGTGCTGTAGCTGCTGTGATGGGGAAACGTATTATAGGCCATTTGCGATAATATATACAAAATAGTAATAGAGGGCTATCACATTTGTGGTAGCCCTTTTACTATGCTATGGATATACATATCCTAAGATTTCTTGTGCATCTTTTGTTTTGTTAATTTCTATGTATGGTTGCTTGCGCCCGTGAAAGTCTCGTGTGGATACAGTGCCTTCTACGGTTACCCATTGTTTATTGCTATAAGAATCTCCATCATTCTTATGCATTGTTAAACCAATAGGGGAGACGTCTGCGATACAGCAAGCCATGGCCATACGTGAAAGTGTAAACTCATTGGATTTTAATGTATTGTCTTCTCGGTTAACATAACCTGTCATATAGATTTTGTACCCTACATATTCCTCTGGGTTTTAGAACCGAGTGCAACGATGGTGCGATAGTAGTTATCCGAGTTTAATACGATTTCCTTTTTAGATTTTGAAATGCCAGGATCTTTGGCCTCATTATTGATTGTAATAACTTCGCCAATATCGTCTTGAGAAAAATTAAAATCATTAGTATCTTCTGTGGCGGCCGTATTTCCAGTTACTTGTACAGAATTAGGCGATAAAATTGGTGGAACCACAAATAACACAAGAGGAATTATGATTGGTGTAATAGAGCGCCAATTATGTTTATATTGTTTATTTGGGGACCAAAGGATTGAAACAATACCTCCCAATAACAGTGCTATACCTGCTAAGAGTAAAAATAATTCATATCGAGGGGCCACATATAATTTATATTGGCCCGTAATGAGTAGATATAAAAAACTAATACCTAATGCCGTATATAGCAGACCCTTGATGACACTGAGTATATCTTTGTTTCGTAGTTCTGATAACATAGTCTGTTCTCCTTATACATTAAATAAAAATTGAAATAGCAATGTCATGATATACGTAATAATACTAATAGTAATAACTAAACGAAGTATAAATGATGTTGAGATATACTGACGTAACATGTATACGTTTTTGATGTCAATCATAGGACCTAACCATAGGAAACCAAGAACTGCTGATATAGGAAATAAATTGCTTAACGAACGGCCTATAATGGCATCTGATGTAGAACATAGGGAGAAGAGGAAAGCTAAAGCTAGTAATAATGCATTAGCAATAGGTGTGGCTACATCGAGTGAACCAGAGAAGAAGGTAGGTTTTATCCATACTTGGAATAGGGCTAATGTGAAAGCTGCTGCAGAGAAGTAAATAAGTAATTGACTGAATTCACGCTCTACATGTAACAGAAAGATTTTCTTTTTATTGCCTTCTTGATTTGATGAACCATACTGATAATCTTTTGGCTGAGGTAAATTGTTAGTGATGGTAGATAATTTGTGTGGTTTCCATTTAAATGTGAGGGCCACCATACATGCGATTAATATACCACCAATTATGCGAGCTAGTATTATTTGTGGCGTATCTGGAAATGCATAATAGGTTGCTAATAATGCGATGGGGTTCATAATAGGACTTGCGAGCATAAACAATAGTCCTATATGTTGAGGGATACCACGCTTTAATAATGCATTAAACATGGGAATAGTAGCACAATCGCAGATAGGTAATACAAGACCGCTACCAATGGCGATGCCATAGCTTTTAATAGAGTCTGCTTTCAGATAACGCATTACCCAACGATCCGGTACCAATAGTGTGATAGCAGAAGAAATGATGGTTCCTAACAATAAAAACGGTATCCCTTCAAAAATAATGCCTGATGCAATGGCCAAAACTTGATGGATGGAATAGGAAATGCTATGACGGAATACAGTGACCAGTAATATATATAATGTCAATATAGCCACAATACCGTACAATGACCATGGCCATATCGGTTGAGAGAGTCTATTGTGAATGTCCTTTTCAGTAGGATTGACCAAAAGGGAACATTCGGGATTATAGGACTGTAAGAGTTTCTTTACTGCTTTGATTTGTGTCGTATCATTCGCATATAACATAATATAATCGGCGCTGTATAGTTGCGATACGATTCTATCCCCTAGTGCCTGTATCATAGATGTTATACGATTGCTCTTTGCTGTGTAGATGACGCGTTCTAGATGACAGAATTCTTTTAGAATTGAATTGAAGAAGATGAGTTCTAACTGTTGAAATGAAAACATGCCATTCCATTCAACCCATATTTCTTTCGGCGTTGTCGTAGAAAGATAATCCTGTATCTGTTGTACTACATGATGTAGATTTTCTTCTATATCATCTGGCTCAATCGATAAAGGCTTTTTTATAAACTCTGTATTACCTGTTTCAAAGCTGATAATTTCTGTAGAGCCAAGTTTCTTTCGTTCTCGTAGCTCTACATTGATTAGGGAGGTTTTACCAGAGCCTAATAAGCCCATTACGATATATACAGGAATCATGATGCACTACACACTTTCTCCTGTATGGATGAAATGTCTATATCGGTGCCAATAACAACTAGGTGGTAGTCCTTTAAGTGCGTATCTGTAAGAGAACAGGATTGGAGGGTGTATTGTAATTCCATAGTCCTGAAGAGGTAGGAACGATACCTTTAACACGTAGTACTGTAGACGGTAATTTATTACAAAAATCAATCCATTGCGTATGATTGAGGGATTGTAGATTATGGAATGTATAGCTCACAAAAGGTTGGTGCTCATGATGGTGGCCGTCATGGCTATGATGACTGTGATTATCATGGTGAGCACCGTTGTAATCCTCACTGTCGTTACATGTATGGCAACTGCAGGTTTCGGAATCATGTTCATGTGCCTTATGAGTATTAGATTTTAGTTGGTTTATATCCTGTTGAAGTGCATCTACATCGGTATAAATTGGTGTATGTGGTGCTAATTCAATGATGAGTTGTTTTGCTTTTTTTCAACCTGTTTTTCATCCTCTACGTGAGTAAGTAGAATAGCATAACAGTGTTTGATTTGGTCCTTAAAGAAGGGGCCAAAGTTCTTAATTGCCATAGGTGCCTGCATGGCATCTACGACCGTTATAATCATGCTGACATAGGCTTTACTGGTGATATCGTCATCATCACAAGTATATAAAATTTCACTTAATTTACTCACCCCAGATGGCTCTATATAGATTTGATCGATATCTTGCGTAGATAGAATATCGATTAAGGCATTTTTAAAGTTGCCTTGCAGACTGCAGCAAATACAACCGGATGTTACTTCGCGTACAGTTGCGCCCGATGTAGATAATTGTTTTGCATCGAGACTGGTTTCACCAAAATCATTTTCTATAATTAATATACGTTCATTTGTGTTACGACAGTTTAATATATGTTGTAGATACGTTGTTTTTCCGGCTCCTAAGAATCCGGATATGATCGTAATTGGTATCATAATACGCCTCCCTTGTAAATGTAAACATAGTATACTACTCTTACATAACATATAAAAATACCCATAAGGGTATAAACAATAGTTTACAAAGTTAAGTAATAAGCGAGTTATAAGAAAAATTGATAATATTATACTAATATGAGTATATGTGAACATGTTTATATATTTATAACGTTGATTTTACAAAAAAGCGTATGCCTCATAGGATATATATGAGTACATACGCTTATTTGAATAAATATTATTTTGTAAAATTTTGAAAAATTATTGTAATTTTTCTAGTAATGCTTTAAGGAATACATATACATGTTCTACAGAAGGTAGATGTACGCGTTCCATATTTGTATGTGGGCTAATGATTGTTGGACCAAAGCTGATCATTTCAGTATTTGGTAAAACATTCTTTAATAAGCCACATTCTAGACCTGCATGGACTGCATTCACGCGGGCAGGGGTGTCGGACATGGTATTGTAAAGTGCGATAACTTGTTCTTCTAGTTTAGAACCTTTATCGTATTCCCATGCAGGATAGCCACCGCTACGAGTAGCAGAAACACCTAATGTATCAGCAAGGAGTAATAATTTTTTAGTTAAGTATTCTAAGCTGTTTTTATTAGAGCTACGAACTGATACGAGGATGTCTATCGTATGTGTGCCTTCAGAAACAATAGCGAGATTATCTGATGTTTCTACAAGCCCTTCGATGGTTTGGCTCATAGAGTGAACCCCATCTTCTGCAAGATAGAGGTAGGAAATTAAGGCTTCTGCCGTATCATCAGCATACACTGTTGCCGGTGTAGGAATTTCTTCCACTACGAATGTTAAATCAGGATCTTTGATTGCAAATTCATGTTTGTATTCTTTTTCGTAGAATTTGATAAGGGTCTTAATCGCTTCTATATCCTCGTTGCGTACAGACATGGTTGCAACCGCTTTAGATGGAATCGCATTATGTTTAACGCCACCTACGAAAGAAGCTAGATTAAAGGAATATTGTTTTTCTAAATCATAAAGAACGCGAGCAAGTACTTGGTTTGCATTAGCTCGTTGTTCGATGATTTCGATACCGGAATGACCACCCTTTAAACCTTTTACAGTTAGTGAAAGCCTGCATCATAACCAGGTAGATTATTTTCGCGCAATAGTGGGATAGATACATTAACGTGGCAGCCGCCAGCGCAGCTTACGCAGAACTCATGTTCCACTTCAGTGTCTAAGTTGATTAGATAGTCACCTGTTACTTGACCTTCTTTTACCGCTGCAGCACCATCCATACCTGTTTCTTCGTTAGTTGTGAACAATACTTGTAGTGGACCATGTTGTTGGTTCTTATCTTCTAGGACTGCTAAAATCATAGCGCCGCCCATGCCATTATCTGCACCCAATGTAGTGTCATCGGCGTGCATCCATTCACCTTCGATGATGTTGGCGATTGGATCTTTTGTAAAATCATGGTTGGAATCATGACCTTTTACGCATACCATATCGATATGACCTTGAAGGATGACGGATGGACGATTTTCATAGCCTGGTGTAGCTGGTTTTTTGATGACTACATTCCATTCGCTATCTTGTGTAGCTTCGAGACCTAAATTGTGAGCAAAATTGACAATGTAATCGCTAATGCCCTTTTCATTGCCAGATCCACGTGGGATTTGGCTCATTTCTTTAAATATTTCTAATACGCGTTTTGCTTGAACGATTGCGTCCATTTGGCACCTCTCATTCTGAAAATATATCCCATATAATTCTAATTATCTTAGTTGCTATGAGATTATTCATGTTTATTCATTAGTTAATAAGTAATTATTATCTATAATATAGTTATATCACATGTACTATGAATAGAAAAGACGATGTATATAGTTTATAATAGTATCATGCGTAATGTATAACGAACGCGCTGTATTATATACCTTTTATTTATATAGGATGGTGAAAGTATGCAACATGAACGTCGCAACATTAGTATGCTTATGGATCTCTATGAGATGACCATGGCTCATGGGTACTTTACGAAACAAGACAATACAGACCGCGTTGCCTTTCGACGTATTTTACCGTCGCAATCCGGACAAAGGTGGATTTGCTATCTTTGGCGGATTGGAACAAGTTTTAGAATACATTTTGAATCTTCATTTCGATGAGGAGGATATGGCGTATTTTAAATCATTGCATTTATTTAGTGATGAATTTTTAGAGTATTTGCGCAACTTCAAATTTACCGGTGATGTATATGCTTTCAAAGAAGGTACCATCATATATCCTAATGAGCCGATTATGACCATCGTAGCACCTCTTATCGACGCACAAATTGTGGAAACAGCAGTGCTTACCATGATTAATCATCAATCGCTTATTGCTACAAAGGCGAACCGCATCGTGCGCGCCGCCGATGGGCGCATTGTATCCGATTTTGGGGCTCGTCGCGCTCACAATGTAGATGCTGCTGTATATGGTGCGCGGGCGGCTTTCATAGGCGGTGTCAATGGGACTGCCACAGTTCTGGCGGGACAACAATTTGGGATTCCTGTAAATGGTACCATGGCACATAGTTGGGTTATGTACCACGATTCTGAATATGAAGCATTCAAGTCCTATGCTGAAGTGTATCCGGACAGCGCTGTGTTCTTGGTGGATACCTATAATGTATTAGAATCGGGTGTACCAAATGCCATTAAGGTTGCCAAGGATATTTTGGAACCGAATGGTCATCGATTAAAAGGCATCCGCCTCGATTCTGGTGACTTAGCATATTTAGCTAAGCAAGCGCGTCGTATGCTCGATGATGCGGGGATGAACGATTGCAAGATCATGGCATCTAATAGCCTTGATGAATTTACGATTTCATCCTTATTAAATCAAGGTGGCCCTATTGATATCTTTGGTGTAGGGGAACGATTGATTACGTCGAAAACGGATCCTGTATTCGGTGCTGTATACAAGATTGCAGGCGTTGAAAAAGGTGGCGTATGGGAACCGCGCATTAAGATTTCTGAGTCTGTGGAAAAGATTACCAATCCTGGATTGAAACAAGTATATCGCGTTTATAATGCGGATGGTCGCGCTATTGCTGAACTATTGACATTACCTGGCGAAGTGCCATCTACAGACAAACCATATCGTTATATCGATCCAGAAAAACCGTGGAGAGAATTGTATTATGAAAACTGTACATTTAAAAAAATATGCAGGAACTCATGATTAAAGGGGGCAAGCAAATCGTACCATCCCCAACATTGGAATCGATACGCGCCTATGTACAAGAACAATTAGCTCATGAGATTTGGCCGGAAGAACAACGCTTTGAAAAATCCACATCGTCACTATTTAGATATGAGCCCTGACTATTACCATATGAAGATGGACTTATTGAATCGTATTGGTCGTAAAAAAATAGGAGGGCCTATGCTTACACATCCAGAACGAACAAAAGAGGAATTAGTGGCGTGGATTCGGGGACTATTTTTGAACAAAATGGACCCTGCATGTTCCGCTGTAGTCGGCATTTCGGGCGGTAAGGATTCTAGCGTAGTAGCCGCTCTTTTGTAAGGAGGCGCTTGGTGCAGAACGCGTTGTAGGCGTCCTTATGCCAAATGATGTACAATCCGATATAGATGATGCAAAAAGAGGTGGTGGCGCATCTTGGTATTCCCCTATATGATTGTGAAATATTGGTAATGCCTATCGTGCATTAACGGAGGCTATTGTACAAGGAGAGGGCTTTTTTCCAATGTAACGGGCCGTACAGATTTAGCGAGAGATGCAGAAATTAATACACCCACCCTCGTTTGCGGATGGCCACATTATATGCGGTAGGTCAAAAATTTGCTACATGGTGCACGTGTTGCTAATACATGTAATGGCTCTGAAGACTATGTGGGCTACTCTACCAAGTTTGGCGATGCAGCAGGTGACTTTTAGTCCGATTGGCGAATCTCGTGGTTGAAGAGGTACGTCAAATTGGACGCCTTTTGGATATTCCGCGTCATTTAGTAGACAAAACGCCTAGTGATGGGCTCAGTGGTCAATCTGATGAGGATAAACTAGGATTTACCTATGCCGTTCTCGATCGATATATTCGAACCGGCGAAATTGAAGATATACAAACGAAGGAACGCATTGATTATCTACAACGAATTAATCGGCATAAACTTGAATTAATGCCTTCCTTTAAACCTTCTACATTATGATACCTATAGGAGGATAAGATGACTAAGAAAATTGCAATCATTGGTACTGGTGGTACCATTGCGGGACAAGGTGCTTCGGATACTGATTTGACGGGGTATACAGCAGGTGTATTGCCCTTAGAAGAAATTATATCCTCTGTACCTGGCGTTAGAGATTATGGACCTTTTGTGTGCAATCAATTTTGTAATATTGAAAGTTCAGATATAACGCTATTTCAATGGGTCCGTCTATCAAAATTAGTACAAAAATGTGTGGATAATGATGATATTGCGGGTGTTGTTATTACACATGGCACGGATAGTATGGAGGAAACCGCGTACTTTTTGCATCTTACTGTCCATACTGATAAGCCTATCGTTATAACTGGTTCGATGCGTCCAGCAGGAGCTGTCAGTGCCGATGGCCCTATTAATCTATTGCAAGCTATACAAGTGGCTCGAACACCAGAATCATATAATAAGGGCGTACTGGTAGTTATGAATGGCTATATTGATGGTGCTCGTGATGTAACGAAAATGAATACAACTAACGTGGCAACCTTTGGTAGCCCTAATGCAGGTCATCTTGGTATTGTACAAGATGGTATAGCCCAATACTATATGTGTCCGTTGCGTAAGCATACGATGGAATCTGAGTTTGGCTTGCCAGAGAACGATGACTTACCACGTGTTGAAATCTTAACCTGTTATGCAGGTATCGAAGAAATTATGGGGCTTGCCATAGTGGCAACGAACCCATCGGGTTTGATCTTAGCTGGCTTAGGCCATGGTACGATACCGCAACCTATCCGCAAGGTAACATCCAATTTACCAATACCTGTTGTACGCGCATCCAGAACGGGAAGTGGTATAGTATCTAAGGTTCCCCAAGATGTGGAGGCAGGCTATTTTGTATGTGATAGCTTATCACCTCAAAAGGCTCGTATCTTGTTGATGTTGGCCTTACAAAAGGAACGCACTTGCAAGGATTTGGAACGAATCTTTAAAGAATACTAACCCTTACAAGCAATTGTATGCGGATGAGACAGATATAAAAAGACCCTTTGTGATTATTCACAAAGGGCCTTTTGCTTGTATAAATCATTCGGTACCGATGGCATTTTCTAATGCTCGTTGTACACCTAGGTATACAGCTTTGGCTAAGGTGTCGCCGAATAGAGAATAGGATCCTGCATCAGTTAATACATCGCCATTTGTATTGATAGTTAAGATGATGCCATCTGTAGCAGTTCCAGTAGCGGAGGTATTCGTTTCTTTTGCTAAACTGTGAACTATATGTGTATTGTATTTGGAAAGTCCTGGGTACTTTCCACCTTCCAATCTTGTAATGCTGCTGTTTTAGCCTCAGTAATCGTCATGATGGCTTTCACCATCGCACTATCTGTTAAGGCCTTGTTGGTAAATACGAGGATATTAATTGTGCCAGGAGTGTGGAATTCACCATCTTTTTCTTCATAACAATAACCTGTACCTGCACGATGGGCCGTTTTCTTATAACCACCAGTGACAATGGTTTCAACGATTGTATCACTTTCTTGTACCATTGTGTACGCATGAAGGGATGGTGTAGCAGAGGTTAACAGTGCAGTGCTGAAATGTACAGGCACATCGATATGCTCAAATTCTTGAGCTAAATAGTTTGCTACAGAGCCACCTGGTAGATCTTTTTCTGTTTCAATATGGTAGGTTAATTGTTGATTGCGTACACCTAATGTATGGTGAAAGCCTCCATTTAGTTGACCGCTGCTCAAGGAATAGTGAATGTCGTCAAAGAGTACGGTTACAGAGTTGTATTCTTTAGTGACATGACCGCCCGTTATTAATTCATCTGGCGCTGTATATGGATTATTAGACATATAGGACTCCCTAGTTTATCATTGTTAGATATAGAATATAAAGCTATAATAAAAGGTAATATTTTATTATCTTCATATAAGTTGTTTATAATACATAATATTTACATGTGAAATTATATCATATGTTTACCATAGATTTGAGTAAGTCACCTTAAGCATTGTGGGGGTATACATGTACGAATTCTTAGCAACCGCATCAGAGCTGTTATTTAAAGATGCCAATGTATTGTTAAAATTAAGAGAATGGTTTTTTAGCCAAGCCGGCAATATTTTGCTTGCTCTTATTATATTTTTTGTAGGTCGCTATATTATTCGGTGGATTAAAAATTTTGCCGTTCGTGTTATGACACGTGCAAATTATGATTCTGCAGCGATGAGTTTTGTGACCCAAATTATTAACTACCTATTACTCATCGGACTAATTTTGATTTGTCTTAATCAAATTGGTGTTCCTACTACATCCTTTGTGGCTGCCTTTGGGGCCTTTGGTTTAGGTATCGGCTTGGCATTACAAAATAATATGTCAAACTTGGCATCTGGATTATTGATTTTAATATTTAAACCATTTCGCGCAGGCCACGTTATCCAAGTAGGTGATGTTGTAGGTAGTGTTACGGCGATTCAATTTATGTATACCATCATCGTGACAAAGGATCAAAAACAAATCTATATACCAAACTCAGTGCTTACATCACAAAACGTTACGAATATTACCAATACAAAGGTTCGTGTCATTCCTTTCGTTTTTGATATTGGGTATAATAACGACCATCATGAAGCAATTAAGATATTAAAGAACGTTTTTGCCAAGGATAAACGTATTCTAAATGCTAAATATATGGAGATTGGTATTTCTGAATTTGGTGATAACTCTGTGCGTATTTCTGCGTTTGCAGAAGTTAAAACTAGTCAGTTTCTTGAGGTTCGATATAGTATTATGTCCGATGTAAAAGATGCTTTTGATAAGCATGGTATAGATATTCCATATCCACAACGTGTTGTATATATACAAAACGCAGATACTTCTACAGGTGAAATTAAAGGAACTAAGAAAAAAGTAACTACCACGAATCAAGAAATCTGATAAATCATGAATTTACAAGTTAATAATATGTAGAAAGAGATTGATATGAGAGATTTAATAATGTATAGGCACTTAGTATGGCAACGTTTTATATTGGCGTTAGCTTTCATAGGTGCCATGCTCTTAGGTACTGTTGCTCATGGTGCTGCACCTACGCCACCATCTACCATTGGTGAAGCAGTAGTACTCATTGATGCGAATAATAAGGAGATTTTATTCGCCAAGAATCCCGATAAATGGATGCATCCGGCAAGTACTACGAAAATGGTAACCTTATTAACAGCACTTGAGTTAAAAGGAACACAATTAGATGAGTTAGCAACGATTAGTCCCTATGCGACGAGCATGGAAGAATCTAATCTTGGCGTACAAGTAGGCGACCAAATCACCTTGGAAGGTGTTCTTGAAGGTATGATGGTAGCATCTGTAATGATGCGGCCGTAGTGGTGGCAGAGAACGTAAGTGGGTCTGTAGAAAATTTTGCGAAGGATATGAATCGCATAGCTGCTAAGGCGGGGGCCAAAAACAGCGTATTCCTCAATCCTCATGGATTGACCCAAATGGGTCATCATTCGACGGCACGAGATTTGGCTTTGATTGCAGCTTATGGGATGAAATATCAAATGTTCCGCGACAAGGTTGCTAATGATTACTATAAGGTGCCTTATCAAAACCGTGCGCCTGAAACGATTCGCACTACAAACCATTTTATCCGGAATAAATATCCTGGTGCTAATGGCTTAAAGACCGGGCTTTTACAAATGCGGCTGGTGAATGTTTAATCGCATCGGCTACGCGAAATGGGCATACTATGATTGTGGTGATGCTCAATGATGACAACCGTTGGAATGAGGCCGTTCAGTTCCTAGACTATGGCTTTAAATTACGCGGTGTCATTTAATATCATAACTATTTAGTTATACATACTATAAAAGGTCCTACCTTCTGGTGGGACCTTCATTGTAAGGGGGATATGTATGAGTTCATTTTTTGCTTTTTTAAAACGGATGCGCTTTATTAACCGTTGGAGCTTGATGCGCAATACGGAAACAGAAAATATTCAAGAACACAGCCTTGAGGTAGCCATGGTAGCCCATAATTTGGCAGCTCTTAAAAATGAATATTTCGGTGGAAATTTAGATATTAACAAGGTGGCCGTCATTGCCATGTACCATGAGGTGAGTGAAATCTTTACAGGGGATATGCCGACGCCTATTAAATACTTTGATCCTAAGCTTCGTTCCTTGTATGGCGAGGTGGAAACCTTAGCGCAAGAAAAAATGTTAAGCACATTGCCGGAACGATTGCAATCCGTTTATAAACCGTATATTGTAGATGCTGAAACATTGCCTGAATGGCCGATTGTGAAAGCTGCCGATACCTTGTCCGCCTATATGAAATGCGTTAATGAATTACATGCGGGCAATGATGAATTCAAGGAGGCGCACGATACGATTTTGGCCAAGTTGAAAGCTCTAAATATGCCAGAGGTGGACATGTTCATCGAAGAATATGTACCGGCCTTGAGTGAGTCCTTGGATAAACTTAATTACTATAAAATATAGTAGGTAGTATTAAGGTTTTGTAATATATTCCTGATTGCGTATCAATATCTTTTTACCGCGCCATGAGAAGGCTCGATGGCCGTGTTTTGCCTTAAACTCCTTATTGGTCATAGACTCTAATTCATCAATATCCACATAAGGTTCGATAGATTGAAATTCAATAATGGGTGTTGTAGGTAAGTCCTTATTATGGGGGCATACCTCTTGGCATACATCACAACCGAATAACAAGGGTGATTTCCTGATGATGGCTTGTTCGTCATCGGTGAGATCGCCTTTTTTTTGCGTTAAATAGCTTTTACAGGTGGCGTAATTAAATGCATTGCCATTTAGACATTGACCTAAGCAGGATGTAATACACTGATTACACCTCATACACGTATCGGCCATAGGTGTGTTGGGTTCGAACTCTAATGTGGTAAGTACAGTGCCGATGACGATATAAGAACCCCAAGTTGGATTGATAAAGCATTTGTTTTTACCGTAGAATCCAAGACCTGCTAAATACGCCATATATCGATCAGCCAAGGGACTCGTATCGCAATGGATAGAGAATGATGCATCTGGGGCAGTCGTTTTAAGTTCATCTACGAGGCGTTGTAAATAGTCTGTCACAACTAGATGGTAATCAGTGGCCCACGTGTAACGGGATAGATTCGTAGGACCTTCATGTGGCACATGATAGGGAAATAGACAGACGATGGCGTTGTGTGGCATAAAGTCAGATGTACCAATCAATCGTTCGTCTATGTCAGCTGCTGTGAATGGACAGGGATTGGATTCCTGCAAAATTTCACGGGCCTCTATAGGGAGTGGCCATGACGTGGTGCCCACTACGGGTATATGTAATTGTTTGCAAACTTCTTGTAATTTTATATTGTTTGTCATAGATTTACGGTGTAATAGTTGTTACAATTATATATATAAGCAAAAATAAAAGGTTTTATGGCAACATTGCTAATAGTAAATGGCTTAAGATAATGATTGTTTTTAGTATACCATTGTGAGGATAGATTATGTTAGCCTTTTTGAAAGTATTACAACCGAAGACGGTGGAAGAGGCCTATGAAATGGCCGTAAAAAATAAGACGGCACCGATGCTTGCTGGTGGGTGTTGGCTGCGCTTAGGTCGCCGTACATGGCCTGCAGTCATCGATATGGCAGGATTAGATTTACGATATGTTCGTGAAGAAGATAACGAATTTGTTATTGGTGCCATGGCGACACAAGGCGATGTAGAACGATTTGAACCATTACAACGCTTTGTGGCGGTGCTGTAGTACGTGGTGTCAAAGAAATTCTAGGCGTCCAATTTAGAAATATGGCTACCATGGGCGGATCCGTAGCTAGCAAATTTGGCTTTTCCGATATCATTCCAGCTTTGCTAGCTGTTCATGCAGACATCGTAACCTATAAAGGTGGTCGTATGTCCATGAAGGATTATATGAATTATCGGGAACGTGATATTTTAGTTGAAATTCGCATCCCTAAACGCGAGGTGCCTGTTGCGGTTGAGGCGTTGCGCATTTCTCGTGGCGATTTTCCATATTTAACCGGTTCTATTCGCCGTGATGATACAGCCTATGAAGTCTATATCGGGACCCGTCCAGGTGCGCCACAACTAGCAGAGAAAGCTAGTGCCTTGCTTTCAGAAAAAGGATTGGATGCATTGGATGAGGCAGCACAGATTGCATCAGAGGAACTAGTATATCAAAAGAATTCTCATGCATCGAAGGAATATCGCATTGAGATGGCTAAAGCCATGGTTCGCCGGTTAGTTAAGGAGGTGGCACAATAATGGAATTAGTATTAAATATTAATAATAAGAATGTAACCGTTAATGTGCCAACGGATGAAATGCTATTAACTACGTTGCGCAACTTAGGTTATTATAGCGTACGCTGTGGCTGTGATACGACAAACTGTGGCTTATGCACCGTTTGGGTAGACGATGAAATCACGTTATCCTGCGCATATCCTACATTCCGTGCGCCAGGCCATTCCATTACAACCCTCGAAGGTCTTGAAGAGGATGCATCTTTATTAGCAGATTGTCTTGCTTCTGAAGGGGCAGACCAATGTGGTTTCTGTACTACCGGTATGATGATGAGTGCCATCGCATTAAAGCGTAGAAACCCTAATGCCAGTGATGATGAAATCCGAGAATACTTGATTGGCAATCTCTGTCGCTGTACCGGCTATGAGTCGCAGCTCCGCGGTGTTCGTAAGTATCTACAAGGAGGTTTATAATGAAGCACATTGGTAAGTCTTATGATAAAGTCGATGCCAAGGGCATACTCAGTGGTAAACCTTCTTATACAGGCGATTTTGTGCCAAAAGATGCCCTCATTATTAAGGTGTTGCGTAGTCCCCATGCACAGGCGAAAATTAAATCCATTGACACATCTAAAGCTAAATTAATCCCTGGTGTAGAGGCTATTTTTACCTATGAAGATGTACCGAATACGCGGTTTACTTTGGCAGGTCAAACCTATCCAGAGCCATCTGCCTATGATGCGTTGATTCTCGATCCTGTAGTCCGCTATGTAGGTGATGAAGTGGCCCTCGTCGTGGCTAAAGATGAAGCTACTGCATTGAAGGCGATGCCTCTCATTAAGGTTGAATACGAGGTGCAAAAACCGGTACTTGATTTACGCACGGCTATAGACCATGAAACAGTAGTCCATCCAGAAGACGATATTCTCAATCACATTCCGGTAGGACAAGACTATAAACGCAATATTTGTGTATCCTACCATAAGCGTGTTGGTGATATTGAAGGGGAACTTGCTAAATGCGATTATGTCGTAGAAGGCACATATTTCGACCAAGCTACGCGTCAATCTGCAATGGAACCATTCCAAAGCTTTGGCTATATTGATCATTTAGGCCGTATTGTCATCGTTAGCTCTACGCAAATCGTGTTCCATGTGCGCCGTCATATTGCACGAGCACTAGGAATTCCTGCATCTAAAATCCGCGTTATTAAACCTCGCATTGGCGGTGGTTTTGGATCGAAGCAAACGGCTTGTACTGAATTGATGACAGCATTTGTAACATGGAAATTACAAAAGCCATGTTATTTACTATATGATAGAACGGAAGCACAAACTTGTTCTACTACACGTCATGCTCGTGAATGGTATATCCGCGTAGGGGCTACCAAGGATGGCATTATCCAAGTTATCGATATGGACTCCATTACCGATGCAGGTGCTCATGCAACCCACTGCTTTACGACAACCACAGCGGGGGAACATAAATCCGTGCCATTGTATAACAAGGCAAAAGCAGTACACTATGGCACCGAAGGGGTTTACATGAATCATACGCCGGGCGGAGCCTTCCGTGGCTATGGCGCTACAGAGGCTTTGTGGCCTTTAGAATGTGCAGTAAACCGTTTGGCGGACGAAATGGGAATCGACCCAGCGGAACTTCGTCAAAAGAATTTGATTGCTGCCGGTGAACGCAGTTTAGTATATGATCCTGATGAAATTATGGATTCTGGCCTATTCCAAGAAACTGTAAATAAGGTTAAGGAAATGGCTCGTTGGGATGAGCGTCCTCATAGTTGGGACATTGATGAGCGCTATCGCGGCGGTTTGGGGATGGCTCTTGCTTTACAAGGGTCCGGTGTTGCTAATATCGATGTAGCATCCGTAGAAATTCGTCTTGGCGATGATGGTAACTACACATTGTATACGGGCTCTTCCGATATGGGGATGGGGGCTAATACAATTCTTACACAAATGGCTTGTGAAGCCCTTGGTTGCCCTATGGAATCTATGACGGTTGTCGAATCTGATACGGATATCGTACCATTTGATCCGGGTTCATACGCATCGAGCACGACTTATGTAACGGGTACAGCTGCGAAGATGGCGGCTGAAGAACTGAGAGAAAAGATAATCCATAAATTAGCGCAATTTATGGATGTTAAACCAGAAGATATTGATTTTGACGGCTTAGTAGGTGTGACTAAGGACGGTACAAAGAAAATGTCCGTTCAAGAACTAGCGCCTAAGCTATTAGTCGGAACTACATCCGAACAATTAACGGGGTTCGCAACATGGGGTAGTCATACATCTCCACCACCATTCATGGCGTCTATCGCTGAAGTTAAGGTAGATAAACAAACGGGACAAATTATACCGTTACATATGTATAACTGTGTAGACTGTGGTACCGTTGTGAATCCTAAACTAGCGCGTGTACAGGTTGAAGGTGGTGCCGTACAAGCTATTGGTATGGCTTTGTATGAAGATGTTAGATACTCTAGCAATGGTCGCTTGGAAACCAATAATTTCATGACCTATAAGATTCCTACACGTCAAGATATTGGTGAATTACATACAGCCTTTGTTGAATCATATGAGGAAAGTGGTGCATATGGTGTTAAATCCATCGGTGAAATTGTTATTAATACAGCTTGTCCCGCAATACAACATGCTGTAAAAAATGCAGTTGGTGCGGATATTCGTACATTACCTATGACACCAGAGAAGGTATTTATGGGGATGGACGAGAAATATAAAGTATAACTATTTCTACATTCCTAAAGGGGGCCTCGTGCTATGACATCACAAACGCAGTACTGGAATCGTCTTATCCAACCTGGCATTGTCGCATTGGTTGGGGCTGGCGGCAAAACAACGGTCTTATCTAAGCTAGTCGAGTATGGTCGGTTGCAAGGACAACCTATCGTAGTGACGACTACAACACAGTTGTATGAATCACAAGTGGCTCAATATGAACCTATTTATACAAAGGATATCAACGATGTTGATGAATATTGTACAAAACGTATTCAACAAGGTTATTGTGGTGCCTGGTTTAATGGTATTACACGAACTAAGGTTGATGCTGTAGATTGTGAAAGCATAGATGGCCTTAGTGCGTTACATCCAAACTGGCAAATCGTTGTTGAAGCGGATGGAGCTAAAGAGAAATGGCTTAAGGCACCAAAACATACGGAACCTGTTATCCCAAGTCAAACAAAGACGACTATAGGGGTGGTGAACCTTCAAATGCTGGGCGCATCCCTTGATGAAGATCATGTACATAATTTAGAATTAGTTCAATCCATTGTACATCGCGAAGAAGGTGCCATTGTAACACCTCATATGCTTGCTCAAATCGTGCTTCATAAACAAGGGCTATTCCAATATAGTAAGGGCAAGAAAATCTTGTTCTGCACGGGTTATGACACGGTACAACATCGTATTATTGATGATTTCATAAGTCATGTGGTAGATAGTGATATCACGGCCATTGTGTTGGCTGATGGGTATAAGGCTAGTTGTGAAATTCGTCGTATTATTCAATGTCGCTAGGTAGCAAAATGGAATATAAGACAGGTGAAAGCGCTCCCTTAGGGGGCGCCCTTTCACGAGAAACACCTTGCATTGGCATTGTCCTGTTAGCAGCAGGTCAGTCTCGACGAATGGGAACAAATAAGCAATTACTTCCGTGGCGCGGAAAGACGATTCTTGATGCTGTATGTCATGCATTACAAATTGGATGGAAACGAACTAATCCTTCTTGGAGTTTAGAAACCTATCCCCTGGTTGTCGTTACAGGTGGGGACCATGATATTGACCGCATTGCTAGTAGTTATGGATTTTCCATTACTCATAACAGCCGTTCTGATTTAGGTCAAGGCACATCCATCGCATTAGCGTGAAATACTTGATGAATGAATTTGGCACACGAGCTTTAGATGGTATTATTTGCTCTGTGTCTGATCAACCGTTACTGAATCCAATGGTTGTTGAACAACTCATTACTAGCTTTCAACAGCATAGGGATGAAACAAATAGAACAATCGTAGTACCTAAATATGGAACAACTCAACACCCTGGTAATCCAGTTTTATTTGGTGCCCATTGGTTTGAGGACTTGCAACACATCGAGGGTGATCAAGGTGGACGAACGATCATTCGTGGTGTGGGGCAAAATTTTGTAGAATATGTAAGTATTATTCCTGAATGGGGATTTGATATAGATACGCCAGAGGATTATAACGATTTGCAACATCGTGAAAGTGAGGGTGTATGAAGCCTTTAATACTTGTGCGCGGAGGCGGCGATATCGCTTCCGGTGCAATTTATAGATTGAGACGTGCAGGGTACCCTGTAGTAGTTAATGAAATTGCTATACCTACTATGATTCGCAGAGAGGTGAGTTATGGTAATGCTGTTCATTGCGGTGAAATGATTCTTGAACGGTTGGTTGCACGTCATGTGTGTATCGGTGAAATTCAGGATACGTTATCACAAGGTGTGATTCCTGTTGTAACATCGTCCTATGAAGAGTTATTAGATCAACTGCATCCGGATGTTGTTGTAGATGCCATTTTGGCTAAAAAGAATGTAGGAACTACTAGACTCGATGCACCCTTTGTTATTGGTGTAGGTCCTGGATTTAGCGCTGGCCGCGATGTGAATGTAGTCATCGAAACTATGCGTGGCCATAATTTAGACGCTGCATTTATGATGGTGAAGCGGAACCGAATACGGGTATTCCTGGCAATGTGGGTGGTTATACCCATGAACGGGTGATTCATTCGCCAAAGGCAGGAGTATTTACAGCTAAACGTCATATTGGTGACGAGGTGCAAGCTAACGAAGTGATTGGTTATGTCGATGAAGAACCGGTGCGGGCTAAGATTACCGGTACATTACGAGGTATTTTAAAAACGGGACTTATCGTATCTGACCATTTTAAATTGGCTGATGTGGATGCTCGTTGTGAGGAATCGCATTGTTATAGTATTTCTGACAAATCCCTCGCTGTTGGTGGTGGTGTTTTAGAGGCTGTTACTGCATGGGACTATGAAAGGAATAAAGATGGAAAGCATTTATGATATTATGAAAGACCGATTACAGGTAACGGAGCCAACATTTTTGGTGACCATCCTATCGGGGCCTCGCCAAGGGGATAGAACTATCTATAATCAGGATGGGGATATATTATATGGTGACGCTATAGAAGGGTTTACACTAAATAGAGTTAAGCCGAATGCTTTATGTGTATTTGGTAGCACTGAATGCTTTGTTGAACCTGTTGAAAAGGATCCATCTGTACTTGTCCTTGGGGCAGGCCATGTAAGCCGTGCCATTACGGATTTATTATTATTTATCGGATGTCGTGCTACGGTTGTCGATGATCGACCTGAATATGTGGTGCCTGAATTCTTTGATGAGCGTGTAACAAGAAAATGTTTGCCTTTGGATGATTTTAGAGACAAGTTACCTCTTGATGAATATAATGGATTTATTATCGTTACGAGAGCCCATGAATTCGATAACACATGCCTTGAACAATTGAGAGATCAACTGCCTACTTATATGGGTGTTATGGGCAGTCAACAACGCATTCATTATGCATTAGAAAATTTGAAAGCCAAAGGTTGGACGCAAGAGGAACTCGATATGATCTATGCTCCTATTGGCCTAGATTTAGGTGCTCAAACACCAGAGGAAATTGCTTTATCTATCGTCAGTGAGTACCTTGCTGTTGTACGAGGTAAACAAGGTCAGTTTTTACGCAGAAAGAGAGTTGTAAGTCATGAATCGTGAGTTTGTAGAATATTTGAGTCAACGCACAGATGAAACACTAGCAGTGGCAACAATTCTTCATACGGCTGGTTCTACGCCTCGTAAAAGCAGGTACCTCGATGGTTGTATTCCCTGATGGGTCTATTTTTTTGGCACTATTGGCGGTGGCCGCGCAGAAAATGAAATACGCCTCAGTGCTATTGATTCCATGAAGAAGAAGGAGCAGCATCGACGTATTGAAGTAAAATTAAATGATGATGTAGCCGTAAAAGAAGGCATGGTCTGTGGCGGTTGCATGGATGTATGGATTAAAAACGCAGAAATGTATGACTTCGTTTTAAATTTACAGTGCTCATAAAATGCGATAAAATATAAGGTACAGCTAATGTAATGGCTGTACCTTATTATTTTGTATAAGGAGTTGCACATATGCATTTTGAAGCCCTCATACATACCTTTAGAATCCTTGATCTCATCGATATCTTGACGGTTGCTATCGGTATTTATTATATGTATAAACTCTTAAAGGATACACGCGCTGTAGCCTTGCTAAAAGGGTTATTATTTTTGGCTATTTTGAATGTTTTAAGCCATGTAATGAATCTGTATGTTATTAACTGGATTCTCCAACAAGGGATGACCGTTATCCTCTTTGCGTTACCTGTCGTGTTCCAACCGGAATTACGTCGTGCCCTAGAGCAACTTGGGCGTGGCCGTATTTTTAGTAAAGCACAGAATGTAAACGAAGAAGAAATGGACATGGCTATCAATGAAGTGATGGCGGCTGCTCGCGTTATGTCTCGTGAACATACAGGGGCCCTCATCGTATTTGAACGCGAGGTAGGCTTAAACGACTTTATTGATACAGGTATTATTGTAGACGCCGTACTCAGTCGGGAATTGATTAAAAATATTTTCGTTCCTAGTACACCTCTTCATGATGGGGCTATGATTATCCGTAATGGCCGCATTCAGGCTGCAGGTTGTCTATTGCCGCTTACCGAGGACCGTACATTGAGTACCGAACTTGGTACACGTCATCGCGCGGCTATCGGTCTGTCTGAACAAACAGATGCAGTTGTCGTTGTTGTCAGCGAAGAAACGGGTGTCATTTCTTATACCTATGGCGGACATATTTATCGTCACTTACCAGAAGATCAAATTAAAGAGGCCCTTCGTACATTTATGGAAAGACCTCGTCAAAATATTACGAGCATGTGGAAATGGGGTGGCAAGAAATGATGATTCATTTGAAACGCAACTGGCCTGCAAAAATACTTTCATTATTGGCAGCCATCGTCATGTGGTTTTTTATTATGCGCGACCAAAATCCTGTGATGGAGGTTTCCTATACGGTGCCTGTACAGGTGCAAAATTTGGCAGCTAATTACATCATAGAAGATGCACCTCAATATGTACGCGTTACGCTTAGTGGGCCACGCGATACGATTATTAATTTAAAGTCTGAAAACCTTAAGGCTTATATAGATGCGTCAGGGGTTTCGACGGGTCAAAATAATGTAACTATCCACTTTAATCCACCATCGGGGATGAGCATAGTTGAAATCAAACCTGATACGGTAACGATTAATGTTGATGAATATGCATCGAAGAAATTACCTGTTGAAATTGTGCCAATCGGACAAATTCCGGATAATGTGGCCATGAAATCCGTTACTGTGATTCCGAAGGAAGTCACTGTATCCGGTCGTAAACAACAAGTAATGGCTGCCACACGGGTTGTCATGAAGGTTAATGTGGCTGGTCAAACTAAAAACTTTAGTGCTGTTGCTGATTTGGAAGCTTGGGATAATGCGGGCAATGTGCTCGATGTAAATATTAGCCCAACACAAGGCCAAGCACAGTATGAATTAAATTTACTTAGAAAAGATAAAGCCGTACCTATTTCGGCAATAACCGTAGGTCAAGTAGCGGATGGTTATGAAGTCAAGGTATTACGATTAAGCCTGTACAAGTAACAATTACAGGCCGTGAAGAAATGGTGGATTCTGTTTCGGATCTTAAGACGGAATCTATTGATATAAGTAATGCTACGGCACCTATTGATGGTACCTATAATATAGTAATTCCTGATGGCCTTACTAGTAAGATGACTACGGTTCATGTAACAGTGGATATACAAAGAAAAGCATAGATATGATAAGAATAATAAATCTTCGCGTAGCCGTTACCGTAAAGGCTACGATTGAGGAAATAGTAGAAAAGAAATATCCTCAACTAAAGGGGTATATACAGAGAATTCATGTGGTGAGACGTGCCGTCGATGCTCGTAAGAAACCCAATATTGTATTTGTGTATACCCTTTTTGTAGAGGCTCAACATGAAGAAAAAATCATTAAGAAACTAGGTAAGCAAAAGGATGTTACCTTATTTACACCTGAGGATCCAGAACCGATTGCAATTGGCGACAGACCTTTAGCACATAGACCTGTTGTGATGGGCTTTGGTCCCGCAGGTATGATGGCAGCCTTTTACTTAGCTCGTGAAGGCTATCGCCCTATCGTGTTAGAACGGGGACAAGATGTAGATACTCGTGCGAAGGATGTGGAAACATTTTGGAAAACGGGATCCTTTAAACCTGAATCGAATGTTCAATTCGGTGAAGGTGGGGCCGGTACATTTTCTGATGGTAAATTGACTACGCGCGTCACACATCCGCGGTTGCATGAAATTTCAAAATACTTTGTAGAATTTGGGGCACCGGAAGAAATCCTATACAAGCATAAACCTCACGTAGGAACAGATAAATTGCGTCATATGGTAAAAGCCATGCGTGAGCGCATTATCGAATGGGGCGGCGAAGTCCGCTTTGGAGCTAAGGTAACCGATGTATTCGTTGACCAGGATCATGTGGTCGGTATCGAGGTGAATGGTGCGGAACGTATTGATACGACTTTAGTTTTATCTGGTGTAGGTCATAGTGCACGAGATACGTATGAAATGTTATTTAAACGCGGTATCGATATGATAGCTAAACCATTTGCTATCGGTGTTCGCATTGAACATCCTCAAGATGTCATCGATCAATCTCAGTACGGTGTGGATCCAAAAAGCCTAGGTTTAGGTGCTGCTGAGTATTCCTTGGTATATCATGATAAAGAATCGGGGCGTACGGCCTATAGCTTCTGTATGTGTCCTGGTGGGCAAGTGGTCGCATCTGCGTCCGAACCGGGCGGTGTTGTAACCAATGGTATGAGCTTGTATGCCCGTGACAGTGGCGTTGCAAATAGTGCTATCGTCGTAAACGTAGGCCCTGATGATTTTGGTACCCATCCTCTAGATGGCGTGGCATTTCAACGAGAATGGGAACGCAAGGCTTATAAATTGGGTGGTTCAAACTTTAATGCACCGGCTCAAACGGTAGGTTCTTTCTTAGGCCAGGCTGATGCGCCGTCTGTTGAAAGCAGTATACATAGTTATGAACCTCATATCGTAGATTGTGATTTACACCAGTGTTTACCTGATTATGTATCGTCTGTTTTAGAACGGGCCTTACCGTATTGGGGACGCCGTATCAAAGGATTTGATAACCCTGAAATCTGTATGACCGGCGTTGAAACGCGCACATCTTCTCCACTTCGTATGGGTCGTGATGAAAATCGCGTATCCACTACAGTCGGTGGCTTTTACCCGATGGGGGAAGGTGCAGGCTATGCGGGTGGAATCATGAGTGCCGCCTTGGATGGTGCAGAAACGGCGATTGCGTGCATGAGCATGTATGCAAAACCTAATGAATGATACTTTCACAAATAGATTTATACATTTACGTGTTATGGTGAAAGCTCAACCTAGATTTTATAAATTGTACAAACTCGTGTGATATAATACACACAACATAGATTGAAATACATTCGTTTGTAGACGGAGGAGAATATGGCTCGATTATTTGGCACTGATGGTGTACGTGGCGTTGTTAATGAATTTTTAACACCTGAATTGGCATACCATTTGGGACGTGCAGCGGCAACACATTTTGGTAAAGAAAAAGAACATCCTACATTTTTAATTGGTAGAGATACGCGTATCTCTGGTTCCATGTTGGAATGCGCGTTGGCATCTGGCATCTGTTCTGTAGGCGGTAATGTAGTTATGGCGGGAGTCATTCCTACACCTGCTGTAGCTTACCTTGTAAAGCAACAAGGCTTTGATGCGGGCGCTGTTATTTCTGCATCTCATAACCCATTCCCAGATAATGGTATTAAATTCTTTGATGGTAGTGGTTTTAAATTACCAGATGACGTAGAAGATCAATTAGAAGTATATGTACGTCAAAGTGCAGATAACGAATTACCTCGTCCTACAGGTGCTGGTATTGGTCGTGTAGAGTATAATGCAAATCTTGCACATCACTATGCTCACTTTGTTCGTCATACAATCGATACATCCCTTGAAGGTTTAACGATTGTCTATGATGGCGCGAATGGCGCTGCTTCTAGCGTAGGTCCTGAAATTTTGTCTGGTCTTGGTGCAAAGGTTATCAATATCAATGTCAATCCAGATGGTTTGAACATCAATCATCATTGCGGTTCTACCCATATCGAAGGCTTGCAAGTAGCTGTTCAACAACACCATGCTGATTTAGGCATTGCCAATGATGGTGATGCAGACCGTTGCTTGTTAGTAGACGAAAAAGGTCAAGTCCTCGATGGCGACCAAATCATGCTATTATGCGCTCTTAAATTGAAAGAAGAAGGCAAGCTCAAAGGTGATACTGTAGTTGGTACCGTTATGAGTAATATCGGCTTCCACAAAGCAGCTGAAGAACTTGGTATGAAAACCGTTTCTACTGCTGTTGGTGACCGCTATGTATTGGAATATATGCGTGAACACGATCTTTCCATTGGCGGTGAACAATCTGGTCACGTCATTTTCCTCGATCATAACACAACTGGTGATGGTATGTTGACTGCTGTTCAAGTGGCGGCTCTTGTAAAAGAAAAAGGCCAACCACTTTCTGAATTGGCTGGCATCATGACAAAATACCCACAAGTTCTTATAAACGTACGCGTTGCTACAAGACTGGTTGGGAAGAAAACGATATTATTAAGGCTGCTATCGTAACAGCTGAAGGTGAACTTGGTGACGAAGGTCGCGTACTGGTACGTGCATCTGGTACAGAACCACTCATCCGCGTAATGGCAGAAGGTCCAGACCAAGAAGCACTACAAGCCTTATGCCAAGAAATTGCTGATATTATTGGTAGAGAACAAGGGTTGGCTGAATAACTCTTGATGAGTAGTTTGACCTATTCCGTTTGGTTCCATTCTACAACTTTTATATTAACGGTAACCCTCCTATATATGTCCCTTTGCTCCGTCCTACGTAAAGTCGCTGCAGGAACATATATAGGAGGGTATTTATTTTATATTTATTTAGGATGGTTACCGAATGGAACCGTCACTATTGCGCGGTCATTTCTACTCATAAGAGTTATTTCTGGTATGGAGAGGCCGATAGCAGAGATGATGTAATTCATCTCTTAGATAGTTAAGAGATGGGATGGTGTTTTTGCAAATACGTACATAGGGCATGGTTTATGTTATTATAGCTATATAGTTTAAATCGTATTGGTTTAATAGTTAAGGTGTAGTATGAAGAATATAAATCAAGGGGAGGCTGAGGTTCTCCTTAATGAGTACCCGAATAGTGTTGATTCTGTTTGTGAGCTTGCAAATGCTGAGTCACAAGCATGGAGAGAGAAAAATTCACAGCTTATCTTGGAGAGGTTCTTAGAAAAATATAGCGATGAATTGAATGATGTTGAAAAAGCTAAAGTTTATACTAATTTGGCTTTTTATTATAATGATGAGGGCAATATAAAAGAATATGAGTATCTATCTGCAGCTGTAAAATTAAAGTCTCCATATATAGAGACCTACCGAGGGTTGGCTTTATATCATTTTACAGCTTATAGAGAGAAGGGATCTGTAGAGGAGTTAAAGAAAAGTTTACGCGCCTTTGAAAAGGGAATAACAGTATCTGATGATTATGAAATGAACTTTGGCTATGCGGTATGTTTATTTGAACTCAAAGAATATGAAAAAGCAAAGATCATATTTTTACAGTTACTTGAAAACTATCCAAATAGAATGCGATTATTGCTTTGTATAGCTTATTGTGATGTGTATTTAGGAAATAAAATCCAATCTCTTGATTATTTGAAGAAAATTAAGATTGGTGGAGACCCTGAATATCAGCGAGATGATGAAATTTGGGAGTTTGATATCTTTAATGCCTATTATGTATTAGATGAGTACAAGTTATTCTTAGAAGAATGTGAAAAGGCTAAAAGCTCTTGTGACTTAAATTACGGACCTTATTATTTTGGCCTTTGGACTATGAACCTACATGACCAATTCTATCTAGAAGTGGTCAAACAACGAGCAGAAATACTAGCATGTATTGAAGATGTAAAAATAGATGATGCCTTTGTGAGTGAAGAAGAGCGGCAAGAGCATCTCCAATGTTGGAAAGATGATTTAGAAAGCCTAAATATATTAGAGCATAAGATTAAATATGAAAACTACAAGCCTGTAGTTGAACTAAAACTATGGCCCATATATGACTGCTATTTGATAGATTATTTAACGCATAAACTCTCAGAATAAATTTTGATATAACCTTATGCAGCTTTGTATGGTTCTAAATCGGCATAGAAATAAAAGAGGCAACGTCGTCGACGTTGCCCCTTTTATTTCTTGATTTTATTTATCAGCAACAACGAGTTTATATCCATTCAAGTGAATATTATCTCCTGTAGTATCTTCGTTCGTTAAGGATTTTACATAGCTATCGCCTGTAAGTGTCCAAGTGGAATCTTTGCTGAGTTTTAGTGCAATTTCTTTTGCTGTATTGTCAGTGTTGATAGCGCCAACTAAACTAGATCCATTTGTCATGTCTAGCGCAATGGTGCTAATTGCATCGGCTACAATATTGCCGTTTAAGGCTTGGTTGGAGGCGCGAAGTGTAAGGTGACCGCCATTTTCACCGGTTTTGCCCCAACGGGAGTCGGCCGCTGCTTTCACTAGTGTTGTAGTATTGGGAGTAGAGATAGCATTGCCAGTAAGGTCTACCTCTGCAGTGGTGTTGTTCACATAGATGAAAGCGCCTGTAGCATGGGTGGTGAGTGAGTTGTTTTCTGCTTTGAGACGGGCAATACCACTTTCAGCATCACCAGAAAAGCTTTGGTATAGCATAAAACCATTGTCTTTGTAGCCTGTTACATTAGAGTTGGTAAGTGTGATGGAATTTTTGCCTTCTACGACACCAATTTCACTGTTTTTAGCTTCGCCCGTAATATAGTCAGCTGTGATATTACCAGTAGAGTAGATAATAGGACTACCTTCACCAGATGTTGTTAATTTGGCAGCCTCTGCTGTAATGGTACCTTCGCCACGGTCTGTAGCTAATGTAGCAGAGTGAGCACCTTCGGTTGTAATAGTAAGATTTTTGCCGTTTACAGTGCCTTTATAAGTGGCATCTAAACCACGGGAGGAATCGCTCTTTGTGTGAATGTTAGTATTTTCTACATTGATGACAGAACCTTCACCAGTGGCAAATACTGCATTCGAGCCATTGGAATTGGATGTAATATTGCTGCCTTTGATGTTGATTTGACTACCGTCGGTACCGAGTATTACTGCGTTTTGACCACGGAAATTACTATTATTATCGCTTGTCGTATTGCCTGCTTTATCGAATACGCTGTTTTCGATGGTTACGACTGCTTTATCTTTGCCGATGAACGCATTTTGATCTGATGTTGTATTAGATATTAATTCATGCGCAATGGCTTTATTTTCGGTTACTACCGTAGTACCTGTGAAAGTATTAGGATTAGCTTCAGCTTTTGGAACTGGCCCATTAGCGCACTCATAGGTGGATTTCCAGCTGGTGGTGCACTTGGTATGTCTTCTGCAAAGGTTGGAAGGAATGCCAATGTAGAAAGGGCGGCACCTAATACGGCAGGAAGTACCCAACGGCGTAATTTTCTATATGAGTGTTTATGGTTTAGAGATGTTGTCTTTTTATGTGTTTTATTATTTTGTGTATTCATTGTAATCTCTCCTGTTAGACAATAAATATGCATCATATAAATTTCGATAAATATGATTGTATAAAATTTTTATAATAAGTAGTATAATAATGGTGTATGAGTGATCTATGAAATCGTTTGGCTTTATGTACCCCTATGAAAATAAGCGTTATATCTTGTGTTTAATGCTTTCATAAGGCCTAGATTCTTTACATTCATTACATCGATTTAGTATAATATAATTTAGTATGATTACAATTGTACTAGTTCTGCCACATATGAGTGAAAGGAGTTCCAAATTCGTAAAGGCGAATAGCGCAAGTACCCACGAAGGCAGTCGTTAGGGTAGACGAGGGGAAGAGTGATCGAATCATCAGCGGATGCTCTTCCGGCACATTCATGTCGTAACAGATACTAAAAAGCCCATTGGTAACAATGGAGACAAAGTGTATCTGAATGAATTGTATTAAAGTAATAATTAATACATAATTGAAACATTAATCTAGAACATTAATCTAGAATATTAATTAGTTAGCCTTAGTTGTTGGCTGGGGCTAGAATGCCCCCAGTTATAGGAGGATATACTTATGTGCGGTATCGTAGGATACATTGGCTTTAATCAAGCATCTGATTTCTTATTGGACGGTATGGCGAAATTAGAATACCGTGGTTATGATTCTGCAGGTATTGCTGTTATCGGCCCTGAAAATGTAATTAAAATTCAAAAAAAGGTTGGCCGTCTAGCTAATCTTGAGGCGATTGTAAAAGCAGATCCTAATGAAGGGACTGTAGGTATTGGTCATACTCGTTGGGCTACTCATGGTCGTCCATCCGATATGAACGCCCATCCTCATGCATCTGAAGATGGTAAATTTGCTGTTGTTCACAATGGTATCATCGAAAACTATATGCCTTTAAAAGAAGAGCTCATCGAAAAAGGGTACCATTTCAAATCTGAAACTGATACAGAAGTAGTAGCTCATTTATTAGAGGATATGTACGATGGCGATTTTGTAAGTACTGTTCGTCGCATGCTTGATCGTGTTGATGGTGCGTATGCTCTTGAAATCATCTGTGCTGATGAGCCGGACAAAATCATTTGTACTAAAAAAGAAAACCCATTGGTTATCGGTCTTGGCAAAGGGGAAAACTTCGTTGCCTCCGATATTCCAGCAATCATTAACTACACACGTGATACATACATCTTAAACGATGGTGAATTGGCTATCGTTACACGTGATAATGTATCCGTATTTGATCGTGCAGGCCATGCAATCGATAAAGAAGTGTTCCACGTAAGCTGGAATGCAGAGGCTGCTGAAAAAGGTGGTTATGAACACTTCATGTTGAAAGAAATTCATGATCAACCAAAAGCTGTGCGTGATACATTCGGTACACATATCTCCGAAGATGGTAAAACAGTAATCTTTGATGAGTTGAATTGGACTGCTGACGATGTAGCAGCTTTCAATAAAATCCTCATCGTCGCATGTGGTACAGCATACCATGCAGGTCTTGTAACAAAACAATATATTGAAAACTTGGCGCGCATTCCTGTAAATGTGGAAATCGCATCTGAGTATCGTTATAGCAATCCGTTGACTGATGATAAAACATTATGTATCGTTATCAGTCAATCCGGTGAAACATCCGATACATTGGCTGCTTTGAAAGAGGCTAAACGTCATGGCGCTAAATCCTTGGCAATTACAAACGTAGTAGGTTCCAGTATTTCCCGTGAAGCAGATAACACTGTGTACACATGGGCGGGTCCTGAAATCTCTGTAGCGTCTACAAAAGCGTATACTACTCAATTAGTAGCAGGCTTGTTGTTTGCTGTATATCTTGGCCAATTAAATGGTAAAATGGATCCGACTTTAGGCGGAGAAGTCCTTTGCGGTGTTAAAAGCTTGCCTACATTGATTCATGAAATCTTGAAGTAGACGAAGATATGAAAGCCTTTGCAAAACATTATGGCTTCAAATCTGATGCGTTCTTCTTGGGCCGTGCTATCGACTACGCAGTAGCGATGGAAGGTGCTTTGAAATTGAAAGAAATTTCTTACATCCATGCTGAAGCATATGCTGGTGGCGAATTGAAACATGGTACATTGGCTCTTATTGAAGAAGGCGTACCTGTTATCGCATTGGCTACACAAGAAGATGTGTACGATAAGATGATCAGCAACATCCGCGAAGTAAAAGCTCGTGAAGCTGTTGTAATCGGTATCGGTATGAAGGGTGACGAAGAATTGTCTAAACACGTAGACCATACAATCTATGTGCCTCGTGCAAATAAATTCATCGCTCCAATCCTTGCGGTTGTACCATTGCAATTGTTGGCGTACTACGCAGCGATTACACGCGGCGCAGATGTAGATAAACCACGTAACTTAGCTAAATCTGTAACCGTAGAATAATATATATAACCAACAGTGCTTCGGCACTGTTGGTTTATTTCAATATAGGGAGACTATTATGGCAGTTATATTTTCCGGCATCCAACCAAGTGGTGAATTGACACTTGGTAACTATTTGGGAGCTTTACGTAATTTCTTAGACTATCAAGATACTGATGAATGTTATTATTGTATCGTTAATCAACATGCGATTACAGTACCACAAGATCCAAAAGAGTTATTTCAAAATACTCGCAATTTGGCAGCGTTATATCTCGCTGTTGGTCTAGATCCTAAAAAGGTAACATTATTTGTTCAATCCGAAGTACCTGAACATGTAAAACTTGGTTGGGTTATGCAATCTATTAGCTATGTAGGCGAATTAGAACGTATGACACAATATAAGGATAAATCTCAAAAGCAAGGTGACTCTATTCCTACAGCGTTGCTTACGTATCCACCATTGATGGCGGCAGATATTTTGTTATATGGTACTAACTATGTTCCAGTAGGTGAGGACCAAAAACAACATCTTGAGTTGACTCGTAATTTGGCAGAGCGTTTTAACCGTAGATTTGGCGAAACTTTCGTAGTACCTGATATCAAGGTAGGCGAAGGTGGTGCTCGCGTTATGAGCTTACAAGAGCCAACTAAGAAAATGAGTAAATCTGATGATAACCAAAATGCTACAATCCGTCTTTTGGATGCACCAGACTTGATCGTGAAAAAATTGAAACGCGCTCAAACTGACTCTGACAACGCGGTGCGTTACGATAAAGAAAACAAACCTGGCATTTCTAACTTGATGGGCATTTACCGTGCTATCACAAAAGACAGCTATGAAGCTATCGAAGAAATGTATGCTGGTAAAGGGTATGGCGCATTTAAATCGGATATTGCTGATTTGCTTGTAGCAACACTTGAACCAATTCAACAACGATACAATGAACTCATAACAAGTCCTGAACTAGATGTCATTTTAGATGAAGGTGCTGCAAAAGCACATGCAAAAGCATCTATGATGTATCGCAAGGTTGAACAAGCGATGGGGCTTTGCCGTAAATAAGTATTTACATACACTTTTGAGGTCAATTATGACAAAACAAGAGGTAAGCGAACGATTTTCGGGTGGCCATGTAAAGCACATGGTCACCACACATAAGGCCGTACAGTGGCTAGGACGGATTCTAGGCATTGTAATTTGTGTTGCCCTCATTAAATGGGCCCCACATGATATAGGCAATCGCATGCTTTGTTATGCATTGGTCGTTTGCTTGTTGTGGTGGGTACACGGACTCGATGTAGTGCTTGTATACATTTGTGAAAAAGGCTTTGTCATCAAGCAGAGACCGACAAATTTACGTGACTATTTCCGTAGTGCCATTAATTTAGATGATTACTATGTGTATGTTCCTTTGAAAGCGTAGTTGGGTTTACACCTGATTGGAAAGAACTACAAGCCGTTAATACTCATGGTGGCATTTATGTAGTACCTTTAGATTTGCAACTTGCACCGTATAAGGATAAAATGCGCCTTCAAGCCGCCATAAAACATTATAGAGATACACATGATATATAATTTTGTAAATTTATTGATTTAACTATTTACAACTTTAACACGCTAAAGTATAATAGGTTCATAAGTTAAAACATGACCTATAACATATTGTGTGGAGGATATTATGAACTGGAAAAAGATTATGGCTGTAGGTTTGGCTGCAGTTTCTATGATGGCTTTTGTAAGCGGTTGTGGTAGTGATACAAAGAAGGCTGATACTCAATTACCTAAGAAAATTGTTATTGGCCTAGATGATAGCTTCCCACCAATGGGCTTTAAAGATGATAAAGGTGAAATCGTAGGTTTAGATATCGACTTGGCTAAAGAGGCTGCTAAGCGCGCTGGTATGGACGTTGAGTTCAAAGCGATTGACTGGTCTAGCAAAGAAGCGGAGTTAAAATCTAAGAAAATCGACGTATTGTGGAATGGTTTAACTGTTTCTCCTGAACGTGAGAAAAATATCTTGTTCTCCGATACATATATGAAAGATAAACAATACATTGTTGTTCGTAACGATGATAATGCTATCAAGGGTAAATCTGATCTTGCTGGCAAGGTTGTAGGTGTGCAACAAGCTAGTACTGGTGAATCTGCATTACAAAACGATCCTAGTGGCAAACCTGTTAAAGAAATTAAATCCTATGCTGATTTCGTAAGTGCATTCATGGATCTTGGCATTGGTCGTGTCGATGCAGTTATCGCTGATGGTGTTATTGCTCGTTACCTCATGACAAAAGAACCTGGCAAATACAAAATTGTAGAAGGCACTGATTACGGCGTAGATAACTTTGCTGTAGGGTTCCGCAAAGATGATACCGCATTACGCGATAAAATCAATGGTATCTTAGCCGAAATGAAAAAAGATGGTACTGCTGATAAAATCGTTGAAAAATGGTTGGGCTCTAGCGCAGATCTAGATAAGAGCGATGCTAAATAGTACGATTCGTGATATACTAATAGTACTGTGGTCAGTATGTACAACTGATAATTAAAGAACGAAATGTACACTAGAGAAGAGGCCATGTGCCTCTTCTCTATTCGTGTTTTGAAGGAGTATTTCATGTTAGATTATTTATTGCAGATTATCCCGACCATTGCGGATGGGCTTAAAGTCACTATTGCACTGTTCTGTGTCGTATGGGTGCTATCTATACCTGGCGGTATCATATTGGCTTTACTGCGACTATCTAAGCTTCCGGTAGTCGATAAAATTGTAGAAGCCTTTGTATATCTAATGCGTGGTACGCCACTGATGTTACAAATTCTATTTATGTATTATGCGTTACCGATTATGACTGATGGTGCTATTCAAATGGATGATGCAACAGCGGCAGTGGTTACCTTCGTACTTAACTATGCAGCGTACCTTTGTGAAATCTTCCGCGGCGGTATCCAATCGATTCCACGTGGTCAATATGAAGGGGCAAAGGTGCTTGGTTTTACCTATGGTCAAACGATGCGTACTATAATTTTGCCACAAATGTTTAAACGCGTGTTGCCACCACTTGCCAACGAAACGATTAACTTATTAAAAGATACATCCCTCGTATACGTATTAGCTATGAATGATATTTTGCGTATTACAAAATCTATTGTACAACGTGATTTTGATATTTCTGCGTTCCTTGTGGCCGCTATATTCTATCTAATCTTTACATTTATTTTGACAAATATCTTTAATTATTTAGAAAAACGTTTCTCTGTATATGATGAGTAAGAGGTAATTATGACTTTTGTAAATATGGAACGCATAGAGAAACACTTTAATAATAATGTGGTATTGAAAGATGTTTCCTTGCAAATGAATAAGGGCGAAATTGTATCTATTATCGGTCCATCTGGCTCCGGTAAGTCTACATTTTTGCGCTGCTTAGGTCAGTTGGAAACGATTGACGGTGGTACTATTACCGTTGATGGTGTAACGTTGGCATCTACAGATGCTAGCGGCGTCGTTACCTACGCTGATAAACATACCATGCATGATTTATTACTTCGCATGGGCATGGTATTCCAATCCTTCAATTTGTTCCCCCATATGACGGTTCTTGAAAATATTATGGTAGCGCCGCGCATGGTGAAAGGCATGAAAGATGCCGATATTATGCCAATAGCAGAACGTCTACTTAATAAGGTAGGCCTTTGGGATAAACGCGATATGTATCCATCTAGACTTTCTGGTGGTCAACAACAGCGTGTGGCCATTGCTCGTGCATTAGCTATGAACCCAGAAATTATGCTCTTTGATGAACCGACGTCTGCCCTTGATCCAGAATTGACTGGAGAAGTATTAAAGACGATTAAACAACTAGCCGATGATCGGATGACTATGATTATTGTTACGCATGAAATGAACTTTGCTCGAGAAGTTTCTGATCGTATCATCTTTATGGCAGATGGTATCATTCAAGAAGAAGGGGAACCGGAACAATTGTTTACTAATCCGCAATCCCCTAGAACTAAAGCATTTTTAGAAAATATGTTATAATCCTTACCACCTATGTAATCATAGGTGGTACCTTCACATATATGAAAGGAATTTTATGAAATTACCTATCGCATTAGCATTAGCTGGTTTGTCCATTGTATCTGGCGTTGCTTATGGTGCATCTCCTGATCATGCTACACCAAAGGCTATTGAAGCTTCTCAACAAGATGCTATTTCTGTATTGCCAGAGCAATATAAATCGTATGCTACAAAGATGAATACGGTTGTAAAGGATACGAAAAATGGTTATACTTTCACCATTCCTTGGCGTGTAAATGATGGTGTTATGATCGATATGGATGTACGCAGTGAAAGTGAACATATACAGGGCTATTCCTTTAATTTATCTGGCCCAAATCAAGATGATGCATATACTGTGTCATTTACAAAGAGAAATAATACACCGCAAGGTAATGTATCGCAAAAGGTGTGGAATACAACGTGGTACGATGTTCCAATCAAGGGTATGACGGATGAAGAATACCTTCGTATTTGGCGACAACATAGTAATGTATTTGATACTAACGATATAGTGGGCGGATTCTTCCCTAAAAAGGGGGCACAAGCAGCACGCTGGAGCCGCACGACACCGAAAAGTCCTATGCAGAGATGACATCTACAGAAACAGGTTCATTCTATTTTTGAAGCTGAATTCATTATGGAAAAGGATCCAACGCATCGCTATAATCTCGTAAGTACATATCCACCTATTCAGGCTAAATTTATGGAACAAGGACTTATGGAAACGACAGTTCCTTCGTTTTCCTTGCTAGATACAAAGAAGAGTAGCTCTACATTAAATAATGTTAAGAAAACTATTGTCAGGTTCCAGTGATATCAATGTAGCAGAAGGTTTGAAATTCGTTAGTCCTAAAAGGGATTTTCACGCATTAATGACCCTAAAAAGATTACTTTCACAAAGGATAAGATTCGTCTCGACATAGAAAGTTTTTTTCCGTTCCTGTACAAGCGGTGAGCAGTGCTATGCCTACTGATGATGGGCAAGCAGATGCTAGGTGACCAATATGTAAAAATCTTTGGTGGATGTAAATAAAGGCCACCATTGAACGATATGAAACGCATATTATTGATGGCGCGGTTATGTTTTATGTAGCTGGTACGATGAAGAATCCTGAAGTGGCAGATACGAGTACAGCGGAAACTGTTGAGTTTGGCGCTACCATTATTCTCGGTAACAATGGTAATGTCGGTGTAGCTCGCATGATAGCACCAATTGGTACTGTATTGACTACACCTGAACTAATCGATATTTTTAGATGGGATTTCAAGTTAACTAATTCCTTAAATATCAATAATTCTTCCCAAGTTCTTTAATCTGTAAAAAAATGTGCTATAATGTATATAAATCCTAATTGAAAAAAGAGGATTTTTCCTAATTCGTCTAGAATATTATAAATAGACTAAACGATTTTTAATCATATCCCTTCATGGGGATTAGAAATAGGAGGGGTTAATATGGTTACCTACAAAACTATTGTCGTACCTACTGATGGTTCTGAAAATGCTAAACGTGCACTAGAACATGCACTTGCAGTAGCAGATCGTAACAAAGCAGAATTGATTGTTGTTCATGTAGCAAATATTGTATCTGCTATTTCCAACTTTGATCAAACACCAATTTCTGGTGGCTATGTGTCTGAACAAATTGCAGAAGACATGGAAGAAACAGGTAAAGAAATTTTGAACGATGTAGTGAAAGAAATTCCTACAGGCGTTAAAGTTAAATCTGTATTTGAAGTTGGTTCCCCAGGCCCAGCATTGTTAGCAGTTGCTAAAAAATACAATGCTGATCTTATCGTAATGGGTAGCCGTGGTCTTGGACCTTTGAAAGGCTTATTCATGGGTAGTGTAAGTAGCTATGTAACAAGTCATTCCTCTTGCCCAGTATTGGTTGTTAAATAATATCATACAATTTAAAAGGCTTTGTCATTGTGTACAAAGCCTTTTTTTGTATATAATAGATATCATAGATATAGTATTTAAATTTAGATAGATTATTAGTGTTAGTTTAAAAGAAAGGATCCCTATGATCGACGGGAACGAATCATTGTTAAAGTTAGCAGAATTGTTTAAGATTCTTGGCGATCCAACACGCCTAAAAATTGTTGAGATACTGCTAGAAAATGAGATGTGTGTTAATCATATTGCAGAAACAATGGGCATGGGACAATCTGCTATTTCACACCAATTGCGTGTATTGCGACAAGCTCGTCTTGTAACATATCGCAAGGAAGGGAAAAACTGCATATTATTC
>BNJV01002082.1_pt1:285000-325267 | contig 325267 bp, 356 predicted proteins | sample 8540591 | NCBI WGS metagenome assembly BNJV01 (sample SAMD00202457, study PRJDB9452) | human saliva metagenome | host: Homo sapiens | reverse complement strand
AAAAGAAAGATAGAGAAAAAAACAGCTCCGAAAAATCGGGGCTGTTTTTTATGATTTATTCTTCATCTGGTGTGAGGATCATCGGGATGATAATCGGTTCACGTTCTGTATTTTCATAAAGGAAGGGGCGAATAGCGTTGACAATGGCACCATTGACAGATTGAACGCTAGCATCCTTGTTTTTCAGTGCGATACGAATGGCATTGAAGAGGATACGCTGGCTTTGGCGAATCAAGTCTCCGGACTCTCTCATGTAGACAAAGCCTCGGCTGAGGATGTCTGGACCAGACAGAATCATCTGCGATTTGAAGTCAACAGTTGCGACTGCTAGAACGACACCGTCTTCAGATAGATCACGACGGTCTTTGAGGACAGCGGCACCGATTTCGCCGATACGATTTCCATCGACATAGATGTCTTGGGCGTTGAAATGACCTGCGATACGAGCTGAGTCAGCAGTAAGAGCAAGGACATCACCATTGCTCATGATAAAGATATTGTCCTTCTCGACACCAGTATCCACCGCTAGTCCAGCGTGGACTTTTTGCATGCGGTATTCACCGTGGACAGGCATGAAGTATTTTGGCTTAATCAAGCGGAGCATGAGTTTTTGCTCTTGCTGACCACCGTGTCCCGATGTATGGATATTGTTCACTTTACCATGGATAACTTCGACACCAGCTTCAGAAATGATGTTAATCAATTTATTGACGCTAGTCGTATTTCCAGGGATTGGGCTTGAAGAGAAGATAACGGTATCGCCGGGTTGGAGTTGTACCTGACGGTGGGTTCCGTTGGCGATACGAGAGAGGGCTGCCATAGGCTCGCCTTGACTACCTGTACAGAGGATCAGAATTTCTCCTGCAGGGTAGTCTTTGATTTCATTTGGCTCGATAAAGGTTCCCTTAGGAGCTTTTATGTAACCAAGCTCAATTCCGTTGACAATGGCCTTTTCCATCGAACGACCAAAGACTGCAATCTTACGTCCAGTCTTAACAGCGGCTTCTGTTGCTTGCTGGAGACGGAAGATATTTGAGGCAAAGGATGCAAAGATGATACGTCCTTCAATGCCTTGGATAATCTTCATGATGGACTGGCCAACGACTTTTTCAGAGTTGGTAAAGGTTGGCACTTCCGCATTTGTTGAGTCAGACAGGAGACAGAGCACGCCTTCTTCACCAAGGGCTGCCATACGGTGCAAGTCCGCAGGTTCACCAACTGGTGTTAAGTCAAACTTGAAGTCACCCGTACAGACAATTTTCCCTTGAGGAGTATGAATGACAATTCCCAAAGGCTCTGGAATAGAGTGAGTCGTTCTAAAGAAAGTTGCCTTGAGATTTTTAAAGGTCAACTCAGTGTTGTGGTTGATTTCGTAAAGTTTGGCGTTGCGCAGGAGGCCATGTTCTTCGAGTTTACCACGGATTAAAGCCAAGGCAAGTGGTCCAGCATAGATAGGGACATTTGCTTGCTTGAGCAGGAATGGAATCCCACCGATGTGGTCCTCGTGTCCGTGTGTAATCAAAACAGCCTTGACGCGGTCGATATTGTCTACGATGTAAGAGTAGTCAGGAATGACATAGTCGATACCCAGCAAGTCATCTTCTGGGAATTTAATCCCAGCATCGACGATGATAATCTCGTCTTGGTATTCAATCCCGTATGTGTTTTTCCCGATTTCTCCCAGACCACCGATGGCAAAAACGCCAACTTCTTCAGGTTTAAGAGTATAGGCCATATTAGAACTCCGTAATTTCGAAGGCGCCAGTTTCTTTTTCGTAATCTAGCAATTTGTCAGACAAGAGTTCGATATACTCGATATTGTACTCTGGGCGATTTTCTTCGACAAGTTGGCGAGCAGCGATACGACCCTCAAGTTCTGAGCTGGCATCGATGTCTAGGTAAAGTGCGCGTGTTGTTTCACGACGTGGGCTACGTTCTTTTGTTTCTTGATAAAAAACTTTGTAAATCATATAGTTCCTTTCTATTTACAGGTCAGCTTATTCCAAACTTTTAGCAGAGATTTGCTTGATTTTATTCCATTTTGTGTCTAGATTGACCTTGATTCGTTACAATTATTTCAATTATACCACAAAATGAAAAATTAGTAAAAGACGGAAACGAGAAAGTCATGGGATAATTCCTTTAGTAAGCGCTTGCAAAAATAAAGAAAATGTGTTATATTGATAACGGAAGTGGAATTTATTGCTTGTCATAATTCCATATAGTTTTTAAGTCAAGGAGGTTGCCCTATGTATAACTTATTTGCTTTTGCTATCGGAGCTCGCTTGGTAGCTTTTATTGTTTTTGTTGCTTGCGTTTATGGAGGGAATCTTCTATTTGCCAAACTGGAACGACGACAAACCAAGTTCTTGTGGAAAATTACCTTTGTGACTCTCTATTCGCTTTTTCTCCTCCTCGTAACCTATGTCGTTTGGTTTGTATTTTACTTTGGATTAAATGCTTAGATGCCCTGCTCATGCTGGGGCTTTTTGTTTGGGGATAAAGAAAATTCCCATGTGCCAGCTTTTGTAGTATAATAGTAAGCAGACAAAAAGATAGGAATGTGTTATGAAAGTATTAGCTTTTGATACGTCCAGCAAGGCTCTTTCTCTCGCTATTTTAGAGGACAAGCAGGTTCTTGCCGAGACGACGATTAATATTAAGAAAAATCACAGTATTACCCTCATGCCTGCCATCGATTTTTTGATGGCAAGTTTGGATTGGACACCCAAGGATTTGGACCGAATCGTGGTGGCGGAAGGGCCAGGTAGCTACACAGGTTTGCGAATTGCGGTAGCCACTGCCAAGACTTTGGCTCATACCCTGAACATTGAGTTAGTTGGTATGTCTAGCCTCTTGGCTCTGGTGCCCTACCAACAAGAAGGCTTGTTTGTCCCTTTGATGGATGCGCGTCGCAACAATGTTTACGCAGGATTTTATGAAAATGCCAAACCTGTCATGCCAGAAGCGCACCTGCCTTTTGAGCGAGTGATTGAGCTAATCAAGGGTGCTAGTCAGGTAACCTTTGTCGGAGAAGTCGGCCCCTTTGTGGAGCAGATTCAAGAACACTTGCCAAGGACTAATTACAAAGAAACCTTGCCTAATGCAGCCAATCTAGCTCTTTTGGCCTGGGACAAGGAAGCAGACTCCTTGCACGACTTTTGTGCCGAATTACCTCAAACGTGTCGAGGCTGAGGAAAACTGGCTCAAGAACCATACCGAGTCTGGCGAGTCTTACATTAAACGCCTATGATAGAAATCAAGCGAATTCAACAACAGCCTGACCTAGCTCAAGCCATCTACGCTGTTATGGCAGCTGTTTACCCAGTCAGTCCTTGGACTCTGGAGCAAATCCAAGCAGACCTGTCCCAAGATCAGACTTGGTATGCTCTGGCTTATGATGGGGCAGAAGTGATTGGATTTCTAGCTGTGCAGGAAAATATCTTTGAGGCAGAAGTCCTGCAAATCGCTGTTAAAGGAGCCTATCAGGGTAAGGGGATTGCGTCAGCCTTGTTTGCTCAATTGCCGACAGATAAGGAGATTTTCCTCGAAGTCAGAAAGTCAAATCAACGAGCGCAAGCATTTTACAAGAAAGAAAAGATGGTGGTCATCGCTGAGCGAAAGGCCTACTACCATGACCCAGTCGAGGACGCCATCATCATGAAGAGAGAAATAGATGAAGGATAGATATATTTTAGCATTTGAGACATCCTGTGATGAGACCAGTGTCGCCGTTTTGAAAAACGACGATGAACTCTTGTCCAATGTCATTGCTAGTCAAATTGAGAGTCACAAACGTTTTGGGGGCGTAGTGCCGGAAGTAGCCAGTCGTCACCATGTCGAGGTCATTACAGCCTGTATCGAGGAGGCGCTAGCAGAAGCAGGAATTACTGAAAACGACGTGACAGCTGTTGCGGTTACCTATGGACCGGGCTTGGTCGGAGCCTTACTAGTTGGTTTGTCAGCTGCTAAGGCTTTTGCTTGGGCACATAGACTTCCGCTGATTCCCGTTAACCACATGGCTGGCCACCTCATGGCAGCCCAAAGTGTAGAGCCTTTGGAGTTTCCCTTGCTAGCCCTCTTGGTTAGCGGTGGGCACACAGAGTTGGTTTATGTTTCTGAGGCTGGTGATTACAAGATTGTTGGGGAAACGCGAGATGACGCGGTTGGTGAGGCTTATGATAAGGTCGGCCGTGTCATGGGCTTGACCTATCCTGCAGGTCGTGAGATTGATGAGCTAGCTCATCAGGGACAGGATATTTATGACTTCCCTCGTGCCATGATTAAGGAAGATAATCTGGAGTTTTCATTCTCAGGTTTGAAATCTGCCTTTATCAATCTTCACCACAATGCCGAGCAAAAGGGAGAAAGCTTGTCCACAGAGGATTTGTGTGCTTCCTTCCAAGCAGCTGTCTTGGATATTCTTATGGCAAAAACTAAGAAGGCTTTGGAGAAATACCCTGTTAAAACCCTTGTCGTGGCAGGTGGTGTGGCAGCCAATAAAGGTCTCAGAGAACGCCTAGCAACTGAAATCACAGATGTCAATGTCATCATTCCACCTCTGCGCCTCTGCGGAGACAATGCAGGTATGATTGCCTATGCCAGCGTCAGCGAGTGGAACAAAGAAAACTTTGCAAACTTGGACCTCAATGCCAAACCAAGTCTCGCTTTTGATACTATGGAATAAGGAGTCAGCTTAAAGCTGGCTTTTTTCCTTTTTTAACTGTCAGAATATTTTGACAAATGAGTGTAATAATGATATACTATATAAAAAATAGGAGGTGGCAAGATGATTGAGAGAATGGAATTGGGGGAATTTTACAAGGAATTGCGCTTGGCTAGAAAGCTCAAGCAGTCAGATGTGGCCTGTGAGGGACTAACAGCTTCTCAGTTGTCCAAGTTTGAGCTAGGGCAGTCTATGCTATCTGCGGATAAGTTGATCCTAGCCATCCAAGGGATCAATATGAATTTTGATGAGTTTGGTCATAAGCTCAACAATTATCAAGAATCCCTACATATGCAAATTGGTAGAAAGGTTGTGGATCGCTTTGCCCACCAAGATATAGCTGGTTTAGTGCAACTATTAGAGGAGGTCAAACAAGAACAGATGGCAGAGACCTATCGTCGTTTGAATGCTATTGTAATCAAAGATGCCATCCATTCCTTAGATAAAAGCTATCCGCTAGCAGAGGAGGATAGCGAATTTTTGACCACCTACCTCTATGCTATTGAGTCTTGGACCTGGTTTGAACTCTATCTCTTTTGCAATACCATGCCCTTCTTGAGCAACCAAGATTTGATATTTTTATCAACCTCGTTACTTGAAAAATCCAAGGAATTTAAAGAGTTGGTACATAATAGACTGTATATGAAAAGTGGATTTCTGAATATTATATCAGAACTCATGGAGCGCAAGCTATTTTCTTATATTCCAATCTTTGAGGCCGAGTTGGAGAGCATGCTTCGTCCATACGATGTTTTTGAAAAAGTATTGTGGCAGTTTTTAAAGAAAATGCAGATTTTCCTTCAAACCAAAGGAAGCAATCAAAAAGAGATTGAAAGCTTTATCCAATCTCTGCAAGTATTAGAAAAATCCACAATTGATAGCCCTCTTTTTGAATTGCGTTTTCAGCAATACAAAGAACTTATCGATTAGTTAGAAATGGGAAAGACGATAATCCATCTCGGTAATGAGTAGTCAATAATAGTTGAAAATTTTTGTTTTTTTCATAGTTTATCTCCACTCCTCATTAGTAGTAACTTTATTATACCAGTGAAATAATCAAATCTACTAAAAATCGCAAATATGAAATTTGCTATAAGAAAAAAATGTCAAATATGCGATTTTCTAAAAATAAGCTAATTTTCGTGTTATACTGTCCTTTGTAAAGCACTTGAAGCAAATCCTAGGTCGCAGAAGTGGTTTACAAATGAAAGATAATTGAAGGAGTGTAAAAAGATGTTAAATTTACAATTTGCAGAAACAATGGAATTGACAGAAGCTGAGTTGCAAGATGTTAGAGGAGGAAATATCACATTCGGTTTGACGTGGCGGAAGAGGGGTATATCTGGTTGTGGTGGCAGTGCTTTTGCCTGCTTGGGGGCAGATAGAGGGTATTAGTCCCAGACCTTATGGGAGCATTTTGATTGGACTAATGGGCTGATTGAGATGGACTGTTTGGAAAAACGTCGTAGACTAGATATTTAGGAGAAGAAACTATGAAAAAAGTGGGAGAAACGAAATTTTCACCTAGGAACTCGATTGTTGGTACTTATGTCTTATTACTTGATTTTTTTAGTGTAGTAGTGAGATTAGAGTTTGTGGATCAATTATCAGATTTTGGATTTTATGTGATTCAAATTTTATTGATAGTAATTGAAGGGAATTAGCTAGTACTGTGCTTCTTGTTAAGAGTCAACGTTGGAAAGATTGTGGTCGATTTTCAGTTTCGTTGGTCCTATCTGGGTATCTTTCTTTCTTTCCTTTTTATATTGATTGTTTCTTTGTGGGTAAATATAACGACTAGATCTTTCCTCAGTACACAGAAATAGTAGTGCTAGTGAGAGATAGCCGTAGCCAGTTTTGACAGGGAATTAGTTATTTTGTGACACGTATACTCTATAGCTAGTATTATCGCTCTGATAGTTGAGGAGTTAGTTTGTCCGTGGCCTTCTGATGACAGCCCTATCTAAAGTTTAAAAAGATACTATCTTGATGCTCATTATTTCTGCTGCCACTATTTGAGTCTCATCCATGTTTTTACAATATGGATGGGTGTAACGACAGATTTCATCAGTATTTATGCAGGAGCAGGTCTGATACTTTTGTATGATGTTTTCGTTATACACGTTCCATCTATTGGGCAATGAGCACTTCACATCTTGATGGAATACCTTTCTTACTATTGTGAGCTTTATTGGTATTTGGATATTAGAAAGATGAAATATGAAAAAGATAATTCGAAGCAACTACTTTTATTATAGCTGTATCCTACTTGTCATTGCTGATCAGTACCTTAATGGTCTGGTTTTATCTAGCGACTTTGCTCTTGGTCTATCTGACTTTGGCTATTATCTGTCAGATATGATGTTGCATTTTCTTGTGGTTCTATTTGCTTTTATTATTATGATTTGGTCAGGTAAATGGCAGAAAAATCAACAGTAGAAAGTTTAAAAGGATCCTATCTTTTCTATTCCTTCCTAGCTCTGCTTGCTTTTGTTGTTTGGAATTTTGTCACCTTTTTTCTTTTCCCACCTACTCGAAATGAAATTTCTTATCAACATGCTGCTCCTACTTTTACAGGAGCTACGGCATTTTTGATGTATTTTTTTTATCCTGTGATTGCAGGTCCCATTTTTGAAGACATGATTTATCGTGGATTAGTGATGACTGCTCTGGAAAAAGGGAAGAAATGGGGATTAGATGTACTTGGTTCGGCTACTTTATTTGGTGTCTTGCACATTAGTAATCATGGTTGGGTCTTGACAGACTTTGTCTTCTATATGGGTGGAGGTCTTATATTTGCAGTCTTATTTAGAATGACAAAGTCAATTTATTGGCCTATTGGGCTGCATATAGTCTACAATGGCATTGGTCAGATTTTGATGTTACTGTAATTTTGGTTGTTAGTAGTATCGCGGTCTATCCTTGGGGAAAGATTCCCATTTGAATTTAAAAAGGAGTTGTGATGAAAGTATTTCTTCAAAATAGAGATTTTAGGCAATTAACTATCAACCAGTGGATTTCAACGCTTGGGGATACGATTTTTTATCTGGCCTTCCTGAATTATGTGGCAGATGCCTCTTTTGCCCCTTTGGCGATTTTACTTATCACGATTTCAGAAACCCTTCCCCAAGTTCTACAAATCTTTCTGGGAGTTTTGGCGGATTTTCAACATCATCGTGTCCTAAAATATACAATTATTAGTTTTGCAAAATTTTTGCTTTACTCTATAGTGTCCCTATCGCTTTCAGGGCAGTCTTTCTCCTTGTTGATAGTAGCATTTATTTGTCTGATTAACCTCTTGTCTGACACATTGAGTTATTTTTCAGGCGCCATGCTCACTCCGATTTTCATTAGAATTATTGGGCAAGATCATCTGGCAGAAGCTATTGGATTTAAACAGTCAACTGTTAGTTTGGTGAAAACAATCAGTAATATTTTAGGAGGAGTCTTATTAGGTATTCTATCCATCCAGTTTATTTCCTTGCTGAACGCTCTTACCTTTTTAATCGCATTTTTAGGTATCCTCTTCATAAAAAATGATCTCTTGAAAGTAGAAAAAACGATTAGCTATCAAGAAGGACTCTCTGTAAAATCCTTTTGCCAGCATTTGCTCCAATCATCGAAAATTGATATGGAATATGAATCAGGTGCTCTTGGTTTTGTTTATTATCTCTATTAGTCAAGCAGTGATAAATGTTACAGTTCCTGTTTCTACTCTATTTTTGAGGAATCAGCCCTTTTTGAATTTACAAACAGGTCAATCTCTTGCCTTGTTATCCACTCTTGAATTAGCAGCCCTTATTGTTGGAAGTCTTGTGAGTGGCTATCTGAAAAAAACGATTTCTATAAAAACAGCTCTATATGCCTCACTTGTTATCCAGTTGCTTCTTCTAGTAGGATTTGCCACAGTTCGTTTTGACTGGATTCTTATCTTTAGTGCCTTGGATGCCTTTTTCGCAGGTGTCCTCTCTCCTAGATTACAGGAACTCATTTTTAAACAAATACCTGAGGAGTCAATGGGAGCAGTTCAATCCTCTATCGGTGCTATTACGGTTGTTTTACCGAGCTTATTTACAATAGCTTTGGTAACCATTGCTACTAGCTTTGGAACTCTGGCAGTTAGCTTTGTTTTATTGCTATTTCTTCTAGTTGCCTTTTTCATGCTCCTGAATATCCGTGAAAGTATCTAGCGGAGAATTTCTATAATATATGTTTGAGACTGGATTGCCAGTCTTTTTATGATAGCTACAATCAGCAGACTTTTTTCTCTTTCCTGAATGTGTTATAATAGTCCATGCTGTGGCTGGAGTCTTTTCAGCCCATTTATTAAGACAATATGAGGAGAAAGATGAAAGAAAAAGGATTTTGGGAGGGAGCGCAGGCAGCTATGCCAACGGCTCTGGGTTATGTCAGTATCGGACTGGCCTGTGGGATTATCGGTGCGCCCTATGTGACACCTGTTGAGATGGGCTTGATGAGCCTCTTTGTTTATGCTGGGAGTGCCCAGTTTGCCATGCTGGCACTGATTGCGGTTCAAGCACCTGTGGCAGCTATTGCTATGACGGTCTTTTTGATTAATTTGCGTCTCTTTTTGTTGAGTTTGCATGCGTCAACTTATTTCCGTCATACCAGTCTCTGGCAAAATATCGGTATGTCTAGTCTCTTGACTGATGAGACTTATGGCGTTTTGATGGGCGAATTGGCCCATGCAGACAAGGTCAATCCTATGTGGATGCACGGAAACAATCTCAACAGCTATGTGGCTTGGTTTGTGGGAACAGTAGTCGGAACGGCTCTGGGTGGTCTGCTACCAAATCCAGAAATCTTTGGATTGGATTTTGCCCTGGTTGGGATGTTCATTGGAATTTTTGCTTCGCAATTCCAGATTATGCAAAGACGGATTCCTGTCCGCAATCTGCTCGTTATCCTAGCAGTTGTTGCGGTGTCCTTCTTTTTGCTCTTGACAGTGGTGTCTCAGTCACTAGCTGTTCTGTTTTGCGACGCTTGCTAGGGTTGTACAATGGGGGTGGTTTTAGATGGTCAGTAAGTATCTTTTTATTAGCAGTTATTTTCTCTGGCTTGGTGACTTGGATTCCCCTGTATGATTCCCTTCATCTTGGTCAAGTATAAGGGCTTGCCTGCAATCGTTGAGCGTTTTTTTTGAAGTTCTTGCCCGTTTCCATTATCTTTGCCTTGATTCTTTCAAGCGTAGTGACAGGTAAGGTTGGTAACTTACCTCAAATCAAATGGTTGGACTTCTTAGCAGTCTTTCCAACTGCTTGGGTGGCCTTTCGCTACCGCAATCTAGTCGGAACAGTTCTCTTTGGAGTGGTCTTAATTGCAGTCTTGCGTTTGGTCTTTTAATACTCTTCGAAAATCAAATTCAAACCACGTCAGCGTCGCCTTACCGTAGGTATATGTAACTGACTTCGTCAGTCTTATCTCCAACCTCAAAACAGTGTTTTGAGCAACCTGCGGCTAGCTTTCTAGTTTGCTCTTTGATTTTCATTGAGTATAAATCAGCCATAAAGAAAACCTATCACAGATATAGATATCATATAATGGCGTAAATGCTCTTTTTTTCTGTTAAGATTATAAGGTATTCTATTTTGGAGGAAATGACATGAAAAAAATCGTTAAATACTCATCTCTTGCTGCCCTAGGGCTTGTTGCTGCAGGTGTGCTTGCGGCTTGCTCAGGTGGTGCTAAGAAAGAAGGAGAAGCAACTAGCAAGAAAGAAATTATCGTTGCAACCAATGCTTCACCAAAACCATTCAACTACGAAGAAAAATGGGTGAATTGACTGGTTACGAAATTGAAGTGGTTCGCGCTATCTTTAAAGACTCTGACAAGTATGATGTCAAGTTTGAGAAGACAGAGTGGTCAGGAGTCTTTGCAGGACTTGATGCTGACCGTTACCAAATGGCCGTTAACAACATCAGCTACACCAAAGAACGTGCTGAAAAAATACCTTTACGCAGCCCCAACTGCTAAAAAAACCCCTAACGTTCTTGTAGTGAAAGAAAGGACGACTCTAGCATCAAATCACTTGATGATATCGGTGGAAAAATCAACAGAAGTTGTTCAAGGGACAACATCAGCTAAACAGTTAGAAGACTACAACAAAGCAACACTCAGATAATCCAACTGTCCTTAACTATACTAAAGCAGACTTCCAACAAATCATGGGACGCTTGAGCGATGGCCAGTTTGACTACAAGATTTTTTTGATAAAAATCGGTGTTGAAACAGTTATCAAGAACCAAGGTTTGGACAACTTGAAAGTTATCGAACTTCCAAGCGACCAACAACCTTACGTTTACCCACTTCTTGCTAAAGGTCAAGATGAGTTGAAAATCATTTGTAGACAAACGTATCCAAGAACTCTACAAAGACGGAACTCTTGAAAAAAATTGTCTAAACAATTCTTCGGAGACACTTACCTACCAGCAGAAGCTGATATTAAATAATTTCTTTGAAATCATCCATTCTGAGTAAGGTGGATGATTTCTCAGTTTTTAGGATATAGTTTTAAACTATATATCTGGCTATCTAATAACAATTTGTGAAATCAAACAAATTGTGAGATACTAGTACGGTATTATTTTTTTAAGGAGAAAGAATCATGAAAAATTAAAAAAATGGCTTGGTGTAGCAGCCCTTGCTACAGTCGCAGGTTTGGCTCTTGCAGCTTGCGGAAACTCAGAAAAGAAAGCAGACAATGCAACAACTATCAAAAATCGCAACTGTTAACCGTAGCGGTTCTGAAGAAAAAAACGTTGGGATAAAATCCAAGAATTGGTTAAAAAAAGACGGCATTACTTTGGAATTTACAGAGTTCACAGACTACTCACAACCAAACAAGGCAACTGCTGATGGCGAAGTAGACTTGAACGCTTTCCAACACTACAACTTCTTGAACAACTGGAACAAAGAAAAACGGGAAAAGACCTTGTAGCGATTGCAGATACTTACATCTCTCCAATTCGCCTTTACTCAGGTTTGAATGGAAGTGACAACAAGTACACTAAAGTAGAAGACATCCCAGCAAACGGAGAAATCGCTGTACCAAACGATGCTACAAACGAAAGCCGTGCGCTTTACTTGCTTCAATCAGCTGGCTTGATTAAAGTTGGACGTTTCTGGAACTGCTCTTGCAACAGTTGCTAACATCAAAGAAAAATCCAAAGAACTTGAAAAATCACTGAATTGGACGCTAGCCAAACAGCTCGTTCATTGTCATCAGTTGACGCTGCCGTTGTAAACAATACCTTCGTTACAGAAGCAAAATTGGACTACAAGAAAGCACTCTTCAAAGAACAAGCTGATGAAAACTTCAAAACAATGGTACAACATCATCGTTGCGAAAAAAGATTGGGAAACATCACCTAAGGCTGATGCTATCAAGAAAGTAATCGCAGCTTACCACACAGATGACGTGAAAAAAGTTATCGAAGAAACATCAGACGGTTTGGATCAACCAGTTTGGTAATAAGAAACAGGGAGGTGGGAGAGAAAATTCCACCTCTTGCTTTTGTATAGAGCATGGATTGTCAGGAAGAGTAGTTCATAGAAAGGTAGAGAGAATATGGTTTTTCCTAGCGAACAAGAACAGATTGAAAAATTTGAAAAAGGATCATGTGGCCCAGCATTATTTTGAGGTTTTGCGTACCTTGATTTCTAAGAAGTCGGTCTTTGCCCAGCAGGTTGGACTTAAGGAAGTCGCAAACTATCTGGGTGAGATTTTTCAAGCGTGTTGGGGCTGAAGTGGAGATTGATGAGACTTATACGGCGCCTTTTGTCATGGCGCATTTCAAGAGTTCGCGTCCAGATGCCAAGACCCTTGATTTTCTATAACCACTATGACACTGTGCCAGCGGACGGGGATCAGGTCTGGACGGAGGATCCCTTTACGCTTTCGGTGCGCAATGGCTTCATGTATGGGCGTGGGGTTGATGACGACAAGGGTCATATCACAGCTCGTTTGAGTGCTTTGAGAAAATACATGCAGCACCACGATGACCTGCCTGTCAATATCAGTTTTATCATGGAGGGAGCGGAGGAATCGGCTTCGACAGACCTGGATAAGTATCTGGAAAAACATGCGAACAAACTTCGTGGGGCGGATTTGTTGGTCTGGGAACAAGGGACCAAAAATGCCTTGGAACAGCTAGAAATTTCTGGTGGAAATAAAGGGATTGTGACCTTTGATGCCAAGGTAAAAAGTGCTGATGTCGATATCCATTCTAGTTATGGTGGGGTTGTGGAATCAGCTCCTTGGTATCTCCTCCAAGCCCTACAGTCTCTTCGCGCGGCAGATGGCCGTATCTTGGTTGAAGGCTTATACGAAGAAGTGCAAGAACCAAATGAACGTGAATTGGCCTTGGTGGATACCTACGCTCAACGAAATCCAGGGGAAATCAGCCAGATTTATGGTTTGGAATTGCCTCTCTTACAAGAGGATCGTGCAGCCTTTCTAAAACGTTTCTTTTTTGAACCTGCTCTCAATATCGAAGGGATTCAGTCAGGTTATCAAGGGCAAGGAGTTAAAACGATTTTGCCAGCAGAAGCCAGTGCTAAGCTAGAAGTTCGTTTGGTTCCTGGCCTAGAACCGCATGATGTTCTGGAAAAAATTCGGAAACAGCTAGACAAAAATGGCTTTGATAAGGTAGAATTATACTATACCTTGGGAGAGATGAGTTATCGAAGCGATATGAGCGCGCCAGCCATTCTCAATGTAATCGAGTTGGCCAAGAAATTCTATCCACAGGGCGTTTCAGTCTTGCCGACGACAGCGGGGACAGGGCCTATGCATACGGTCTTTGATGCCCTAGAGGTGCCAATGGTGGCCTTCGGTCTAGGAAATGCTAATAGTCGAGACCACGGTGGAGATGAAAATGTGCGAATCGCCGATTACTACACCCATATTGAATTAGTAGAGGAGCTGATTAGAAGCTATGAGTAGAGATATTATCAAGTTAGATCAGATCGATGTGACTTTTTCACCAAAAGAAGAGAACCATCACAGCGGTCAAGGATGTGACCATTCACATCCAAGAAGGGATATCTACGGAATCGTTGGATATTCTGGAGCAGGGAAATCAACCCTTGTACGGGTGATTAATCTCTTGCAAAAACCATCTGCAGGGAAAATCACCATTGACGACGATGTGATTTTTGATGGCAAGGTGACCTTGACGGCCGAGCAGTTGCGTCGTAAACGTCAAGATATCGGAATGATTTTCCAGCATTTTAACCTGATGAGTCAAAAGACGGCAGAGGAGAATGTAGCCTTTGCCCTTAAACATTCTGGACTCAGCAAGGAAGAAAAGAAGGCTAAAGTAGCCAAGTTGTTGGACTTGGTTGGCTTGGCGGATCGTGCTGAAAACTACCCTTCACAACTATCTGGAGGGCAAAAACAGCGTGTGGCCATTGCGCGTGCCTTGGCCAATGATCCAAAAATCTTGATTTCAGACGAGTCAACTTCTGCCCTTGACCCGAAGACAACCAAGCAGATTTTGGCCTTGTTGCAAGATTTGAACCAGAAAATTAGGCTTGACCGTTGTCTTGATTACGCATGAAATGCAGATTGTCAAAGATATTGCCAATCGTGTGGCAGTTATGCAGGATGGGCATTTGATTGAAGAGGGTAGTGTTCTTGAAATCTTCTCAGATCCTAAACAACCTTTGACTCAAGACTTTTATCTCAACAGCTACAGGTATTGATGAAGCCATGGTCAAAATCGAGAAGCAAGAAATCGTGGAACACTTGTCTGAAAACAGTCTTTTAGTGCAACTCAAGTATGCAGGTGCTTCAACAGACGAGCCACTTTTGAATGAATTGTACAAACATTACCAAGTAACGGCTAATATCCTCTATGGGAATATCGAAATCCTCGATGGTACTCCTGTTGGAGAATTGGTGGTGGTCTTGTCAGGTGAAAAAGCAGCGCTAGCAGGTGCCCAAGAAGCCATTCGTCAAGCAGGCGTACAGCTAAAAGTATTGAAGGGAGGACAGTAAGATGGAATCATTGATTCAAACCTATTTACCAAATGTCTATAAAATGGGCTGGGCTGGTCAAGCAGGCTGGGGAACAGCCATCTACCTAACCCTTTATATGACAGTTCTTTCCTTTATCATCGGAGGATTCTTGGGGCTTGTTGCAGGTCTCTTCCTTGTCTTGACAGCGCCAGGTGGGGTTTTGGAGAATAAGGTCGTTTTCTGGATTTTGGATAAGATTACCTCTATTTTCCGTGCGGTTCCCTTTATCATCCTCTTGGCAGTCTTGTCACCCTTCTCCCATTTAATCGTAGGGACAAGCATTGGTCCAAATGCGGCTATCGTACCGCTATCTTTTGCAGTCTTTGCCTTCTTTGCCCGTCAAGTACAGGTGGTATTGGCTGAGCTAGATGGTGGTGTCATTGAGGCAGCTCAAGCTAGTGGAGCGACCTTCTGGGACATCGTAGGAGTTTACCTATCCGAAGGTCTTCCAGATTTGATCCGTGTGACGACTGTGACTTTGATTTCTCTTGTTGGGGAAACAGCTATGGCTGGTGCGGTTGGAGCTGGTGGTATCGGTAACGTAGCCATCGCTTATGGATTTAACCGCTACAATCACGATGTGACCATTTTGGCAACCATCATTATCATTTTGATTATCTTTGCAATCCAATTCTTGGGAGATTTCTTGACTAAGAAATTGAGTCATAAATAAAAAAGAGCCGCCTGGCTCTTTTTTAGTAATCAGATTTTCTGTGCAAATTTTTTACTCAAGGTTTGTCCAATCAAGGCACCCAATAGGGCTCCGATGACAACACTTGCGATAAATAGAAGGATAGTTCCAGGATTTGGCGCAACCATGATACGGTCGATATATTCTTGGGATTTTCCTCTTGCCAGAAGAGTAGCCATATAGGCTTTGGGCGCAATCCACATAAGTAAGATTGGACCAGTTGAGCTAAAGGCGAAAATAACGAAAGAAAGGAAATTCTTAGTTTGGTCCTTGTATTTTCCTAGGTTAGCTACTCCATCTGCTAGGAGGCCACAGATAATTCCAGGAAGGAAGGCACCAGCACCGTGTTTAGTTCCCAAGAAAAAGAGGGCGATGACAAGGCCGATAGTGGTAATGGCTCCAAAGCGCGGAACTTTTGCGACTAGGATCATATAGACGCTACCGCCGACAAGGGCAGTAAAGGCAGGCGCATAAAACATGTTTCCAGTTTGGTCAAAGAGATTGCCCAAAAGGACACCAATCCCCATGCAGAGGAAGTAAAGAACTGCAAAAAGCAGTGTAGTTAAGATAGATTTTTTCATGAATTGTCTCCTGATCATTTTTTCACAATTCTCATTGTATCACGGTTTGATGGTATTGTAAATGGGTACTAGAAGTTTTTGAAAACGCTTGAAATATGATATAATAGTTTCATAGTTATTTTTTTAGGGGATATCATGGGGTAGATTTTTAGACTTTGTCTTTAATCGTTTCTTTTTAGGGATGATTGCGACAGCCTTCTTTTGGCTATTAACTTTAGCAGGAGGGATTATCCTTGGTCTAGCGCCGGCTAGTACCACCTTGATGAGCCTATATGCAGAACATGGTTATAGTTTTCGGGAATACAGTTTGAAGGAGGCTTGGTCTCTTTATAAGCAAAATTTCGTCTCAAGCAACCTGATTTTTTATAGCTTTTTAGGAGTGGATTTAGTTTTGGTCTATGGCCTGTATCTCTTGGTACAATTGCCTCATCAGACTATTATTCATTTGATTGCGACATTTTTGAATGTCCTAGTAGTTGCCCTGATCTTTTTGGCTTATACAGTATCTTTGAAATTACAAGTTTATTTTGATTTGTCCTATCGAAATAGCCTCAAACTATCCTTGATTGGCATCTTTATGAGTCTAGCAGCTGTGGCCAAGGTTCTCCTTGGAACTGTGCTACTTGTAGCAATTGGTTACTATATGCCTGCTCTACTTTTCTTTGTAGGAATTGGGATGTGGCATTTCTTTATCAGTGATATGTTGGAACCGGTCTATGAAAGTATCCATGAAAAATTGGCGACAAAGTAGGATGAAGCAGTTTTGGCTACATACGCTTCTAAGAACCTACAGTTCAGTTATGATGATTATTATTGCGAGTTTTGCAATCTTACTCTCCTATGCTGACTGGGATTCACGGGAAAAGGAAGCTCAGAGAGTAGCCCAGCGTGTAACTACTCGAACAGTCGAAGAGGTGGAGTATTATTATCGCGAGTCAGCTCAGCTAGCTCAAGATTTAGTAGCCAATCAAGACCGTATACAAGGGGTTTATAAGTACTTTAGCCTGTCAACTTCTGAGTATTTTTATTGGTTGTTGGAGCATCAAGCAGCTTCGTCAACTTCTATTTCTCTGTATGAAAATATCGATGACCTATATGTTCAGAATGACTATATAACGGGTGTTGCAATCGTCTTGCAGGACTTTAAAGAAGTTTATGTTTCGAGCAGAAATGAGAGAGGGGGTCATTCGGTACTTGCGGAAGGCTTTAAACCAGAGGCCAATAGTTTTGGAGTTCCTATTTTAGATCCAGCGACGGATCAATCTATAGGGGTTGTTTATATTTCCTTGGATCCAGAAATCTTATACCATGCTGTAGACAATACCCGAGGTCATATCCCGATGGCTGTTACTGTGACATCGCCTTTTGATACGGAGATTTTTCATATTGGTGAGAGAGTCAATAGGGAGCATGAAAACTGGTTTGTTGGTGTGACCTCTCATGGCTATCAGGTTCAGGTGGCAGTTCCTAAAAATTTTGTTTTACAAGGAACGGTGACTAGCTCTGCTTTGATTGTGGGCTTAAGCCTTCTCTTTATTGTGATTCTCTATCTGACTTTGAGGCAGACCTTTGCTAACTACCAGAAGCAGGTAGTGGATTTGGTGGATTCCATTCAGGCTATTGCCCAAGGGGAAGAAGGTCTTCGCATTGCTACGCTTGAAAAGGATCAGGAATTGCTCTTAATCGCAGAGACCACCAATGATATGTTGGATCGATTGGAAAAGAATATCCATGATATTTACCAGTTAGAACTTAGTCAAAAAGATGCCAACATGCGAGCCTTGCAGGCTCAGATTAATCCTCACTTCATGTATAATACTCTGGAGTTCTTGCGCATGTACGCAGTCATGCAGAGTCAAGATGAGTTGGCAGATATCATTTATGAATTCAGTAGTCTCTTGCGTAACAATATTTCCGACGAAAGAGAAACTCTTCTCAAACAGGAATTAGAATTTTGCCGTAAATATAGCTATCTCTGCATGGTTCGCTATCCCAAGTCCATTGCCTATGGTTTCAAGATAGATCCAGAGTTAGAGAATATGAAGATTCCCAAGTTTACCTTGCAACCGCTGGTAGAAAATTATTTCGCGCATGGTGTTGACCACAGACGGACAGATAATGTGATTAGCATCAAGGCGCTTAAACGAGATGGTTTTGTGGAAATTTTAGTGGTCGATAATGGCCGTGGAATGTCAGTTGAAAAGCTGGCAAATCTCCGAGAAAAATTAAGTCAGAGACAGTTTGAACACCAAGCCAGTTACAGTGATCAAAAGCAGTCTATCGGGATTGTCAATGTACACGAGCGTTTTGTGCTCTATTTTGGGGACCGCTATGCCATTATCATAGAGTCTGCAGAGCAAGCAGGTGTTCAGTATCGTATTACAATTCAAGATGAGTAGAAAGGGAGAAAATGTATAAAGTATTATTAGTAGATGATGAGTACATGGTGACGGAAGGTCTGAAAGCGTTTGATTCCCTTTGATAAGTGGGATATGGAGGTCGTCGCAACAGCCAGTCATGCCGATGAAGCTCTAGAGTATGTCCAAGAAAAATCCAGTCGATGTGGTCATTTCAGATGTCAACATGCCCGACAAAAACAGGGCTTGACATGATTCGGGAAATGAAAGAGATCTTACCAGATGCTGCCTATATCCTGCTTTCAGGTTATCAGGAGTTTGATTATGTAAAAAGAGCTATGAACCTTAGTGTGGTGGACTATCTGGTTAAGCCTGTTGACAAGGTAGAGTTGGGAAATCTGCTGGAGAAGATTGCAGGTCAGCTTGAGAGAGAAGAAAGAAAAGTCAGACCCTTAGTCAAGATTTAGATGAGGCTGGATTTGTCAGTTATTTAGGAGGTAAGGGAGAATTGGTGGATAGGTCTATCCAAGGAAAAAAACAAGGCTTCTTCACCATTCCCTACTATGTCTTGGGGCAAGACTGGCAGATTTTCATTTCTGACCAACCCCTAGATGGTTTAGTCGTTATCCCTTTTGAAAGCTCCTTATCAAGAACACTTTTGAACGCTGGAAGCTGAACGCTGAGAAAGCCCTCTTTTACGGCTCTGTAAATCTACAGCAGTCTGAGAGTCTCTTTGCCTATTACGAACCGATTTATAGGGTTATCATTCAGGGGAATCTCAATCAAATCGTAGAAGAGTTAAACCTCTTGGAGAAGGTGGTTCTTGAGAAATACACCGCGTGTTCCGATTACCAAACAGCTTTTTTTATCCAGTTTGTCATGGATGTCTTTCCACTTGTTTGAACATCTCAAAAGCTGATGATATGACGGATATCGTCAAAACCATTCATGCTATTCAAACCTTCGATGAATTGGTTTCTTATATCAAGGAAACTCTAACCCGATTCTTTGGGCAATATCGTATGAATGAAAATGTGGTCAGTGTGCTAGAAGTCATTGGGTCGTGATTACCAGAAAAGAACTTTCTCTCAAGGATATCAGTAAGGATCTCTTTATCAATCCCTGTCTATCTAGGGTCAGTTGATTAAGCGAGAAACCAATTCGACCTTCGCAGAGTTACTAAACAAACAACGCATTAAGGCTGCTCAGCAACTCTTACTTTCGACTAGTGACAGTATCGAAGATATTTGTTATGCTGTTGGTTACAGTAATGTTGGGATATTTCTATAAAGTGTTCCGGAAAATTGTGCGGAAAATCACCAAAAAGCCTACCGAAAAACAGGTAGAAACGATACTATAAAATTTGTATCCCTTTACAAAAAGGTGCTATAATATCAATAATAACATCAGGAGGTTCTATCATGAAAAAAAGAAACCGATTTATCTATGGGTCTTGCTAATCTTGTCTGCTCTTATTTCAGCAATGTCTCTGTTTGGAATGTTGAGTCCCTTACCTAGCAAAGAAGCCCTTCGTGCCGCTCAGAAACAAGTTGCAGGGGTCAGTGCTCAGCAATTAGAAGACAACATCAATTACACCTATAGAGTAGCAGAATCAACTCATTCTATTTTTAATATGGCCTTGATTGTGCTATCTGCTATTTTAGTGGTAGTAGCGATTGTATTCCTTATTCGTAAGAATTTGCAATATGCAAACTATACTTATGTCGGCTATGTTTTGCTAGCCATTATTGGTTCGATTTATGGCTATGTTAGTTTACAGGACGCTGTGCAGTTAGTTCACGATGAGACCATGCGTTTAGGGATAAGTGTTATTTCACAAGCCGTTAGCATTCTCTCTATCGTCATCAATGTTCTTTTCCTAGCCCTTGTTTTCTATAAGATTTGGCGTCAACAGAAAGCCTTGGCTGAAGAAGAGGAAACAGAAGAACTTGCCTAAGTATTGACAAAAAGTAACTATCAAGTTACAATCTTGATAGTTCTTTTTCGATTATATAAAATCATGGAGGTACATATGAAGACAATTTCTTTAGTTTATATTAGTCTGAGTGGCAATACTGAAAGTTTTGTGACGCGCTTGAAAGACTATCTCTTGTCCCAGTACAGAGGGAAATTGAGGTCCAAAGATTCATATCAAGGATTTGGTCAGGAAGGTCATGATTTCTATGAAATGGACCATCCTTATGTTGCTTTTTTGCCGACCTATCTAGAAGGTGGGAATGGCGTTGATAACGGAGATGTCGAGATTTTGACGACACCAGTGGGGGATTTTATCGCCTATGGTGGCAATGCTAGTAGTGTTTTGGCGTGGTTGGTTCAGGAAATCGTAACTTACTAACCAGTACTGCCTGATCCTTAGCCATCACAGTGGCAACATTTGTTTTATTAGTAATACTATCAAGTTCTTCCTATACAACTTCTACATTAGGTAATGATTTAAAGATAGAAGAAGACACAGCAACAATGACTTATACTCCTCAAAATATGTTGGATATTAGAGGGTTTACACAGGAAGATAAACAATTGGTTGAGCAAACTATTGGAAAACCTGCAAGACTTTCTGCCAGCTCTTATGCCTTGTATGCTGAAACGTATTTTAATGATTCTAAGCAGAATCTTAGTTTTCGAACATTAGGCGATTTGAATAAGAATGGTTTAGTTGTGCCTGCTTTATTAAAAGGAAGAGCATTAGAGGAACTAGATGGAGGTGTTGCTATTAGCGATAAGACTCTCATGTCATTGACTCGAAAGGAAAATATTGAACCTTTTTTAGGAGAGACTATCAATATATCTGGAAAAGAATACCTAATTCAGGCAATATATTATGGATCAGCTGCTAATGAAAGATTACCTTCTTTATTGGTTACCAATGAAATCAAAGAGTTACTTTTAGGAGGAAGGGAATATTTTGATGAATTAGTAGTAGAAACTAATCAGTTGGAGAATATTAATAAGGCTTTATCTGCTTTAGATACTTATGGAATATTCCGCAAGGAAGGAACTTATGGATATATAGATAATAGAAGGGTATATGAGGAAACAAAGGCTCAAGCTACTACAATATTAAATTTCATTGCACTGTTATCAAGCATTTCAATTTTTGTAGCTGGTTTTGGGGTTATGAATGCTATGTTGTCTTCTGTTAGCGAACGTAGTAAGGAGATAGCCATTCGTCGAGCTTTGGGAGCTAAAAAATCTGATATTTATCAATCATATATGATGGAGGGGATTCTTTTATCGCTTCTGGGAGCTATAACTGGTATTGGAGTAGCGACATTATTTGTTGTTTTAATGAACATGAGTGGTTTTGTTACGACATTAACTCTGGATCATATTTTGATTACTCTATTCACAACGGGCGTATTTGGAATTGTATTTAGTATTATGCCTGCAATGGTTGCAGCAAATAAAAATGTTATTGAAGGTCTAAGGTAATGATGGATGTGAATTTAAAGGAGGTAAAATGAAATTTACAAAAATAGATAGAGTATTTTCTCTATTGCTAATTGTGGAATTTACAATATGTTTTTTTACACTAGATAATTTTAATCTTTTTTTCAATTTATGCTGTTTGTACAAATTATACCATCAATATTATTAGCTTTGTTATCGGGAAGTATTTCTTCTAGAAGTAAGCACAGCTGGGTGTTATTAATTATTTTTTTGGAATGATCTATGCCTTAATGATGTTTGGAATTTTCAGAGTTACTCCTATGACGCTTATAGAACAAAAATACGATTCAATCTGAAACTTCCGTATTTACATTTAATAGAAATTTACAGTTAGGAACTTATTTTGGATTTTTCTTGCAGGAATTTTTACTAGGAGCTTTTTATTTGCACTATTTCAAAAATATTTTTGGGAGAATTAAACAAGGGAAATTTTTAATGAAGCCTGCATTAAAAAGAAGAATTGCTTCTGCAGTTATTTTTTTAGAAAATGATATTATTGAAATGGTGTAACATTTGGAGAAAATTATTTTTGAACGAAAAAAAGATTTGAGTATGTCGGTCCTAATAGAAAGCAAGTAAAGGACTTTATGATTCTAAAAAAATTTCATGTCTAAGACAATTCAAGTTGAAATCAGAGTGGAGGGATACTTGTTAGAACTTCTTATTTTTAAAAAGAGATGAGTACAGAATTTTTATAATTTAGATTTTCTTTCTTTGCCCTATGATGTCAATATAGATGTGAAAGAAGTTGTAGAGGATATTGATTTAACAGTCTATAAGAATAGTAAATATAGGGAGTTTAATTTCTTTAAAAAAATATTTGTAAATGATATTTTTTTGAAAGTCTATCCATCCCTATATTAGAATTGCTACAACAAGTTTTCAACACTTGTTTCAATTGAACATACTAAAAACCGAGCCTAAGTATTAAACTCTTAGTCTCGGTTTTCATATTTCTTAAAGAATAGCTAGGTTTATTTCAATTGATCTGTAATGTCTTTTGATAGCAACATTCCTAGATGATAAGTTTTATTGATGTAAGCAATGACATCATTGATGTTTTCAGTAGTGTGAATTTTCTCTTTGATGTCAGCCCTAAATGTTTCATCCTTCAAAAGTTGTTCTTGGTAGAGCCTTTGAAGTCGTTCTTTTTCGTACTTATTGAGTAGAAAAAGGAATACCAAGCTAATTACAACTAGGACATAAGCATATTGGCTCATAGGATATCTCCCTGTATGATAAAGAAGTAGTAGTGAGTAAATTGAATTAGTCAATTCAATATAGCAGAACAAGTCAGCAAAACTTGATAAGATTTTTGATAGACCTCTAAACCAAAATCCGTATAGGATTTGGTCTGATATAGACTGCTTTACAATCAGTAATGAAGATTACGACATGAACCAAAGCAAATCGATATTAGGGTTTAGATCGATTAGTACGTTTAGAGACCATGATCTAGTGAAGACGTTCTAGGGACTAGATCCGCATATTTATGTCCCAGAGCTAGTAGCGTCTCAACAAATTCGAGGAACTGTTAGTTCCAGATTGCTTCAAGTAACTGACGATCACATCTTCTCGGGCGCTTCTACTCCAAGCAAGCGAAGGGCCTCTTTGAGAACGACTGCGGTTGCGTAGCTGAGGGCTAGACGGCTGTCGCGCTCAGGATTTTCGTCTAGATACGCGTATGTGCATAGTATTTGTTAAAGGCTTGAGCCAGGCTAATTGCAAATTTAGCAATGATAGAAGGTTCAAAGTTATCTGCCGCACGGTTGATAATACGTGGGAAGTCTTGGATGAGTTTGATGATTTCCCAGCTTTCAGCATCATTTCAAGCTGTAGTTAGCCAGCTGTTTCTGGTTTGAAATCTGCTTTGCGTAAGATAGATTGGATACGAGCGTAAGCGTATTGAACATAAGGTCCAGTTTCACCCTCGAAGGATACCATAGCTTCTAGGTCGAAAGTCATATCCCATTTGTACGGTCGGTCTTGAGGTCATAGAATTTAATGGCTCCAACCCCAACAGCATGCGCTACCTGGTCTTTATTTTCCAGTTCAGGATTTTTTGCTTCGATTTGGGCTTTGGCACGGCTAACAGCCTCTGCAACAGTAGGCTCTAGCAAGATGACATTCCCTTTACGAGTAGAGAGTTTTTTACCTTCTTTTGTAACCAAACCAAAAGGAACGTGAGTAATGTCGTCACTCCAGTCGTAGCCCATCTCTTGCAAGACAGCTTTGAGCTGTTTAAAGTGGGCAGATTGTTCTTGGCCAACGACATAGATAGATTTAGCAAATTGGTATTCGTTTTTACGGTAAAGAGCTGCAGCCAAGTCACGTGTGATGTAGAGAGTTGCACCATCAGATTTCTTGATAAGGGCTGGATGTTCAATTCCATATTTCTCAAGGTTGACAACTTGGGCACCTTCTGATTCAACAAGAAGGCCTTTTTCAGAAAGAATGTCTACAACTGCATCCATCTTATCGTTGTAGAAGGCTTCTCCATTGTAGCTGTCAAATTCGACTTGTAATTCATTGTAAAGACGGTTAAATTCCACCAAACTTTCATCACGGAACCATTGCCAAAGTGCGAGAGCTTCCTCGTCGCCATTTTCAAGTTTACGGAACCATTCGCGTGCTTCTTCATCCAAGCTAGGATCATTTTCAGCTTCAGCGTTAATGCGGACATAGAGTTTAAGAAGTTCATCGATTGGATGAGCTTTTACAGCTTCTTCGTCGCCCCATTTTTTGTAGGCAACAATCAGCATACCAAACTGTTTACCCCAGTCTCCTAAATGGTTGACCTTGACCGTTTGATAACCGATTTTTTGGAAAATATGTGACAAGCTATCTCCGATAACAGTTGAGCGCAGGTGACCAATAGAGAATGGTTTAGCGATATTGGGACTAGACATGTCGATAACAACATTTTCTTGTTTGCCAATAGTTTGGTCAGCATAGTGTTCTTTTTCAGTGATAACCGCTTGCAACACTTGAGCAGAAATGGCAGATTTATCAAGGAAAAAGTTAACGTAAGGTCCTGTTGCAACAACCTTTTCAAAGGCTTGACTGTTAATTTTTTCAGCCAGTTCAGCCGCAATCATTTGAGGTGCTTTACGTTCGACTTTTGCAAGAGAAAAAGCAGGGAAGGCGATGTCTCCCATTTCTGAGTTTAGGGGTTTCCAGTAAATTTAAAATAGCCTCTTGATCCAGGCTATCAATGATGCTAGCCAACTCGCTAGCAATCAATTCTTTTGTATTCATTAAGAGCTCCTTTTTGGACTTTTCTACTATTTTATCACAATTTTAAAGAAAGAAGAAAAAAATTTTTTTGAAATCTCCTATTTTTTTTGGTATAATATAGTTATAAAAATAGTTATAAATATTCACATAAGAGGATTTTATGAGAAAAAGAGATCGTCATCAGTTAATAAAAAAAATGATTACTGAGGAGAAATTAAGTACACAAAAAGAAATTCAAGATCGGTTGGAGGCGCACAATGTTTTTGTGACGCAGACAACCCTGTCTCGTGATTTGCGCGAAATCGGCTTGACCAAGGTCAAGAAAAATGATATGGTGTATTATGTACTAGCAAATGAGACAGAAAAGATTGATTTGGTGGAATTTTTGTCTCATCATTTAGAAGGTGTTGCAAGAGCAGAGTTTACCTTGGTGCTTCATACCAAATTAGGAGAAGCCTCTGTTTTGGCAAATATTGTAGATGCAAACAAGGATGAATGGATTTTAGGAACAGTTGCTGGTGCCAATACCTTATTGGTCATTTGTCGAGACCAGCACGTTGCCAAGCTCATGGAAGATCGTTTGCTAGATTTGATGAAAGATAAGTAAGGTCTTGGGAGTTGCTCTCAAGACTTATTTTTGACAAGGAGAGACGGAAAATGGCGACAGAAAAGCTATCACCCGGCATGCAACAGTATGTGGATATTAAAAAGCAATATCCAGATACTTTTTTGCTCTTTCGGATGGGTGATTTTTATGAATTATTTTATGAGGATGCGGTCAATGCTGCGCAGATTCTGGAAATTTCCTTAACGAGTCGCAACAAGAATGCCGACAATCCGATTCCTATGGCAGGTGTCCCCTATCATTCTGCCCAACAGTACATTGATGTCTTAATTGAGCAGGGCTATAAGGTAGCCATTGCAGAGCAGATGGAAGATCCTAAACAAGCAGTTGGGGTTGTGAAACGAGAGGTTGTTCAGGTCATTACGCCAGGGACAGTGGTTGATAGCAGTAAGCCGGACAGTCAGAACAATTTCTTGGTTGCCATAGACCGCGAAGGCAATCAATTTGGCCTCGCTTATATGGACCTAGTGACGGGTGATTTTTATGTGACAGGTCTTTTGGATTTCACGCTAGTTTGTGGGGAAATCCGCAATCTCAAGGCGCGCGAAGTAGTGTTGGGTTATGACTTGTCTGAGGAAGAGGAACAAATCCTTAGTCGTCAGATGAATCTGGTACTTTCCTATGAAAAAGAAGGCTTTGAAGACCTTCATTTACTGGATTCACGATTGGCATCTGTGGAGCAAGAGGCATCTAGTAAATTGCTCCAGTATGTTCATCGGACTCAGATGAGGGAATTGAACCACCTCAAACCTGTTATCCGCTATGAAATCAAGGATTTCTTGCAGATGGATTATGCGACCAAGGCTAGTCTGGATTTGGTTGAGAATGCTCGTTCGGGCAAGAAGCAAGGCAGTCTTTTCTGGCTTTTGGATGAAACCAAAACTGCTATGGGAATGCGTCTCTTGCGGTCTTGGATTCATCGCCCCTTGATTGATAAGGAACGAATTGTTCAGCGTCAAGAAGTGGTGCAGGTCTTTCTCGACCATTTCTTTGAGCGCAGTGATTTGACAGACAGTCTCAAGGGTGTTTATGACATTGAGCGCTTGGCTAGTCGTGTTTCTTTTGGCAAAACCAATCCCAAGGATCTCTTGCAGTTGGCGACCACCTTGTCCAGTGTGCCAAGGATTCGTGCGATTTTAGAAGGGATGGAACAACCTGCTCTAGCCTATCTCATCGAACAACTAGATGCCATTCCAGAGTTGGAGAGTTTGATTAGCTCAGCGATTGCTCCTGAGGCTCCTCATGTGATTACGGATGGGGGAATTATCCAGACTGGATTTGATGATACCTTAGACAAGTACCGTCGTGTGCTCAGAGAAGGGACTGGTTGGATTGCTGAGATTGAGGCCAAGGAGAGAGAAAACTCTGGTATCAGCACGCTTAAGATTGACTACAATAAGAAGGATGGTTACTATTTCCATGTGACCAATTCGCAACTGGGAAATGTTCCAGCTCACTTTTTCCGCAAGGCAACGCTGAAAAACTCAGAACGCTTTGGAACTGAAGAATTAGCCCGTATCGAGGGAGATATGCTGGAGGCGCGTGAAAAGTCAGCTAATCTAGAGTATGAAATTTTTATGCGTATTCGTGAGGAAGTCAGTAAGTACATTCAGCGTTTGCAGGCTCTAGCTCAAGGAATTGCGACAGTTGATGTCTTGCAAAGTTTGGCGGTTGTAGCTGAAACCCAGCATTTGATTCGACCAGAGTTTGGAGACGATTCACAAATTGATATCCAGAAAGGGCGCCATGCTGTCGTTGAAAAGGTTATGGGGGCTCAGACCTATATTCCCAATACGATTCAGATGGCAGAAGATACCAGTATCCAACTGATTACAGGGCCAAACATGAGCGGGAAGTCAACCTATATGCGTCAGTTAGCCATGACGGCAGTTATGGCTCAGTTGGGTTCTTATGTGCCAGCAGAAAGTGCCCGTTTACCGATTTTTGATGCGATCTTTACCCGTATCGGAGCAGCAGATGACTTGGTTTCAGGTCAATCAACCTTCATGGTGGAGATGATGGAGGCCAACAATGCCATTTCGCATGCGACCAAAAATTCCTTGATTCTTTTTGATGAGTTAGGTCGTGGAACTGCAACTTATGACGGGATGGCTCTTGCTCAGTCTATCATCGAATACATCCATGAGCATATTGGAGCCAAGACCCTCTTTGCGACCCACTACCATGAGTTGACTAGTCTGGAGTCCAGCTTGGAACACTTGGTCAATGTCCACGTGGCAACCTTGGAGCAGGATGGGCAGGTCACCTTCCTTCACAAGATTGAACCAGGACCAGCCGATAAATCCTATGGTATCCATGTTGCCAAGATTGCTGGTTTGCCAGCAGACCTTTTAGCAAGGGCGGATAAGATTTGACTCAGTTAGAGAATCAGGGCCCAGAAAGCCCAGATCCTATGAAACAAACAAGTGCTGTCACTGAACAGATTTCACTCTTTGACGCGCCAGCAGACCATCCTATCCTAGCAGAATTAGCTAAACTGGATGTTTACAATATGACACCTATGCAGGCTATGAATGTCTTGGTTGAGTTAAAACAGAAATTATAAAGCCAAGATTGACTTGCCATTCTAGCTATATCAAGGAGACTTCTTTGACAATCCCCCACTTTTTTGCTAGAATAACATCACACAAACAGAATGAGAAGGAGCTGACACATTGTCGCTCCCTTTTGTCTATTTTTTAAGGAGAAAGTATGCTGATTCAGAAAATAAAAACCTACAAGTGGCAGGCCGTGGCTTCGCTCCTGATGACAGGCTTGATGGTTGCTAGTTCACTTTTGCAACCGCGTTATTTGCAGGAAGTCTTAGACGCCCTCCTTGCTGGAAAATATGAAGCTATTTATAGTATCGGGGCTTGGTTGATTGGTGTGGCCGTGGTTGGTCTAGTTGCTGGTGGTCTCAATGTTGTCCTTGCAGCCTATATTGCCCAAGGAGTTTCATCCGACCTTCGGGAGGACGCCTTCCGTAAAATCCAAACCTTTTCTTATGCCAATATTGAACAATTTAATGCGGGAAATCTAGTCGTTCGAATGACAAATGATATCAACCAGATTCAGAACGTCGTCATGATGACCTTTCAAATTCTTTTCAGACTTCCTCTCTTGTTCATCGGTTCGTTTATCCTGGCGGTTCAAACCTTACCTTCTCTGTGGTGGGTGATTGTTCTCATGGTAATCTTAATTTTTGGCTTGACTGCCGTCATGATGGGAATGATGGGGCCTCGTTTTGCCAAGTTTCAAACCCTTCTTGAGCGCATCAATGCTATTGCCAAGGAAAATCTGCGTGGTGTTCGAGTGGTCAAGTCCTTTGTCCAAGAAAAAGAGCAGTTTGCTAAGTTTACGGAGGTTTCAGACGAGCTTCTTGGTCAAAACCTTTACATTGGTTATGCCTTTTCAGTAGTGGAACCTTTCATGATGTTGGTCGGTTATGGGGCGGTATTCCTCTCTATTTGGCTGGTTGCTGGGATGGTTCAGTCGGATCCGTCAGTTGTTGGCTCCATTGCTTCCTTTGTCAATTACCTAAGCCAGATTATCTTTACCATTGTCATGGTTGGATTTTTGGGAAATTCTGTCAGTCGTGCCATGATTTCGATGCGTCGTATTCGAGAAATTCTTGACGCAGAGCCAGCCATGACCTTCAAGGATGTCCCAGATGAAGAGTTAGTCGGAAGTCTTAGCTTTGAAAATGTAACCTTTACCTATCCAATGGACAAGGAACCGATGCTGAAAGATGTGAGCTTTACTATTGAACCTGGTCAAATGGTTGGTGTCGTTGGAGCGACTGGTGCAGGAAAATCAACCTTGGCTCAATTGATTCCACGTCTCTTTGACCCACAGGAAGGGGCCATCAAAATTGGAGGAAAGGATATTCGAGAAGTGAGTGAAGGAACCCTGCGTAAAACAGTTTCTATCGTTCTTCAACGTGCTATTCTTTTCAGTGGAACGATTGCAGATAACTTGAGACAGGGTAAGGGAGATGCTACTCTATTTGAAATGGAGCGCGCAGCCAATATTGCCCAAGCCAGTGAATTCATTCATCGTATGGAGAAAACCTTTGAAAGTCCAGTTGAGGAACGAGGAACCAACTTCTCAGGTGGGCAAAAGCAAAGGATGTCGATTGCGCGTGGGATTGTCAGCAATCCACGTATTCTGATTTTTGACGATTCGACCTCGGCTTTGGATGCCAAGTCAGAGCGCCTAGTTCAAGAAGCCTTGAATAAGGATTTGAAGGGAACAACAACCATTATCATCGCGCAAAAGATTAGCTCGGTTGTCCATGCAGATAAAATCTTGGTTCTAGATCAAGGACGATTGATTGGTCAAGGTACGCATGCAGACTTGGTTGCCAACAATGCCGTTTACCGTGAAATCTATGAAACACAGAAAGGAAAGGAGGAGTAAAATGAAGACAGTTCAATTTTTTTGGAATTATTTTAAAGTCTATAAGCTATCATTTGTAGTTGTTATCCTGATGATTGTTCTGGCGACTCTTGCCCAAGCCCTCTTTCCGGTATTTTCTGGACAAGCAGTAACGCAGCTAGCTAATTTAGTTCAAGCTTATCAAGATGGCAATCCAGAACTTGTATGGCAAAGCCTATCAGGAATCATGGTCAATCTTGGCCTGCTGGTTTTGGTTCTATTTATCTCTAGTGTGATATACATGTGTCTCATGACGCGCGTGATTGCAGAGTCGACAAACGAGATGCGCAAAGGCCTCTTCGGTAAGCTTGCTCGCTTGACGGTTTCTTTCTTTGACCGCCGACAGGATGGCGATATCCTGTCTCGTTTTACCAGTGATTTGGATAATATCCTTCAAGCCTTTAACGAGAGCTTGGTTCAGGTCATGAGCAATATTGTTTTATACATTGGTCTGATTTTTGTTATGTTTTCGAGAAATGTGACGCTGGCTCTCATTACCATTGCCAGCACACCAGTGGCCTTTCTTATGTTGATTTTCATCGTGAAAATGGCACGCAAATACACCAACCTCCAGCAAAAAGAGGTTGGGGAACTCAACGCCTATATGGATGAGAGTATCTCAGGTCAGAAAGCTGTCATTGTGCAAGGAATTCAAGAGGATATGATGGCAGGGTTTCTTGAACAAAATGAGCGCGTGCGCAAGGCAACCTTTAAAGGAAGAATGTTCTCAGGAATTCTTTTCCCTGTCATGAATGGGATGAGTCTGGTTAATACAGCCATCGTCATCTTTGCTGGTTCAGCTGTACTTTTGAATGATAAGGCTATTGAAACAAGTACAGCCCTAGGTTTGATTGTTATGTTTGCCCAATTTTCACAGCAGTACTACCAGCCTATTATCCAAGTTGCGGCTAGTTGGGGAAGCCTTCAGTTAGCCTTTACGGGGGCTGAACGGATTCAGGAAATGTTTGACGCAGAGGAAGAAATTCGACCTGAAAAGGCTCCAACCTTCACTCAGTTGCAAGAAGGTGTTGAAATTAGTCATATTGATTTTTCATACTTGCCTGATAAACCTATTTTGAAAGATGTCAGCATTTCTGCCCCTAAAGGCCAGATGACAGCAGTTGTTGGGCCGACAGGGTCAGGGAAAACGACTATTATGAATCTTATCAATCGCTTTTATGATGTTGATGCTGGTGGTATTTATTTTGACGGCAAAGACATCCGTGACTATGATTTAGATAGTCTCAGAAGCAAGGTGGGAATTGTCTTGCAGGATTCGGTCTTGTTTAGTGGAACGATTCGAGACAATATCCGTTTCGGTGTGCCAGATGCTAGTCAAGAAATGGTTGAGGTAGCAGCCAAGGCAACCCACATTCACGACTATATCGAAAGCTTACCTGATAAATACGATACTCTTATAGATGATGATCAGAGCATCTTCTCAACAGGACAGAAACAATTGATTTCTATCGCTCGAACCCTGATGACAGATCCAGAAGTTCTTATTCTAGATGAAGCCACTTCAAACGTAGATACGGTGACAGAAAGCAAGATTCAGCATGCCATGGAGGCAGTTGTAGCAGGCAGAACCAGTTTTGTTATTGCCCATCGTTTGAAGACCATCCTTAATGCAGACCAGATTATTGTCCTTAAAGATGGAGAGGTCATTGAACGTGGTAACCACCATGAACTCTTGAAGCTAGGTGGATTCTATTCAGAACTCTATCACAATCAATTTGTTTTCGAATAAGAAAGAAGTTGTCCTATGTGGGCAGCTTTTTCTTGTCCATAAAAAATTTTTATCACAGCCTTAAAAAAAACATATTAGACGAAAGTCATTTTGAGTGATATGATAGGACTATCGTTATACTCAATGAAAATCAAAGAGCAAACTAGGAAGCTAGTCGCAAGCTGTACTTGAGTACGGTAAGGCGATGCTGACGTGGTTTGAAGAGATTTTCGAAGAGTATTAATATTCGAAAGGAGAGACATCATGGCTAGAACGGTTGTAGGAGTTGCTGCAAATCTATGTCCCGTAGACGCAGAAGGCAAAAACATTCATTCATCTGTATCTTGTAGATTCGCAGAGAGCATTCGTCAAGTCGGTGGTCTCCCTTTAGTCATTCCTGTTGGTGATGAGTCAGTTGTACGCGATTATGTGGAAATGATTGACAAACTTATCTTGACAGGAGGCCAAATGTTCATCCTCAGTTTTATGGAGAGAAAAAGACCATTGAGAGCGATGATTACAATCTAGTGCGTGATGAATTTGAATTGGCGCTTTTGAAAGAAGCGCTCCGTCAGAATAAACCAATTATGGCAATCTGCCGTGGTGTTCAACTTGTCAATGTTGCCTTTGGCGGAACCCTCAATCAAGAAATCGAAGGTCACTGGCAAGGACTGCCTTTCGGAACATCTCACTCTATTGAGACAGTAGAAGGAAGCGTGGTGGCTAAGCTATTCGGAAAAGAAAGTCAGGTTAACTCAGTTCATCGTCAAAGCATTAAAGATTTGGCACCTAATTTCCGTGTAACTGCTATTGATCCAAGAGACCAAACCATCGAAGCGATTGAGTCTATCGACGAGCACCGCATTATCGGTTTGCAGTGGCATCCAGAGTTTCTGGTCAATGAAGAAGATGGCAATTTAGAATTATTTGAGTATTTATTGAATGAACTGTAACGACTGGGACATCTGGTCGTTCTTTCTTTTATTTTTTCAAAATTTTTGGAATGTGGGATTTTTACGCAAACGTTTGAATTCTGATAAAAATTGGAGAAATTCGACAAAAAAACTTGAAAAAAACGAAGGTAAGCGTTATGATAGAAAAGAAGAAATATTGGAGGAATAACATGTCACATATTAAATTTGATTATTCAAAAGTTTTAGACAAATTTGTTGCACCACATGAAGTGGAATACATGCAATCACAAGTAACAGCAGCAGATGAATTGATCCGTAAAGGAACTGGTGCTGGTAGCGACTTTTTGGGATGGTTGGACCTTCCTGAAAACTACGACCGCGAAGAATTTGACCGCATCTTGAAAGCTGCTGAGCAAATCAAATCAGACAGCGATGTCTTGGTTGTAATCGGTATCGGTGGATCTTACCTTGGTGCCAAAGCAGCAATCGACTTCTTGAACCACCACTTTGCTAATTTGCAAACAAAAGAAGAACGCAAGGCTCCACAAATCCTTTACGCAGGAAACTCAATCTCATCTACTTACCTTGCTGACTTGGTAGAGTACGTAGCTGATAAAGACTTCTCAGTAAACGTGATTTCTAAATCAGGTACAACAACTGAACCAGCTATTGCTTTCCGTGTCTTCAAAGAACTTTTGGTTAAGAAATACGGTCAAGAAGAAGCTAACAAACGTATCTATGCAACAACTGACCGCCAAAAAGGTGCTGTTAAGGTTGAAGCAGACGCTAACGGTTGGGAAACATTTGTTGTTCCAGATGATATCGGTGGACGCTTCTCAGTATTGACAGCCGTTGGTTTGCTTCCAATCGCAGCATCAGGAGCTGACATCAAAGCCCTTATGGAAGGTGCGAATGCAGCTCGCAAAGACTACACTTCAGATAAAATCTCTGAAAACGAAGCTTACCAATACGCAGCAGTTCGTAACATCCTTTACCGTAAAGGTTATGCAACTGAGATCTTGGTAAACTACGAGCCATCACTTCAATACTTCTCAGAATGGTGGAAACAATTGGCTGGTGAATCAGAAGGGAAAGACCAAAAAGGTATCTACCCAACTTCAGCTAACTTCTCAACTGACTTGCACTCACTTGGTCAATTTATCCAAGAAGGAACTCGTATCATGTTTGAAACAGTTGTCCGTGTTGACAAACCTCGTAAAAACGTGATTATCCCTAGCTTGGAAGAAGACCTTGATGGACTTGGTTACCTTCAAGGAAAAGACGTTGACTTTGTAAACAAAAAAGCGACTGATGGTGTTCTTCTTGCCCACACAGATGGTGATGTACCAAACATGTACGTGACTCTTCCAGAGCAAGACGCTTTCACTCTTGGTTATACAATCTACTTCTTCGAATTGGCTATCGCCCTTTCTGGTTACTTGAATGCCATCAACCCATTTGACCAACCAGGTGTTGAAGCATATAAACGTAACATGTTCGCCCTTCTTGGAAAACCAGGATTTGAAGAATTGAGCAAAGAACTTAACGCACGTCTATAATAGAAGGAAAGAGTGGTTTGTCCACTCTTTTTACTCTCTTTATCCATAGAAATTGGACTCAGCCAAGACTTGTGATATAATATAGAGAGCAAAAAGGCAGATGCCTAGAGACTTTATAGGAGAAACTATGTCAAAAGATATCCGCGTACGTTACGCACCAAGTCCAACAGGACTACTACACATCGGGAATGCCCGTACAGCATTGTTCAACTACCTTTACGCACGTCATCATGGTGGAACGTTTATCATTCGTATCGAAGATACTGACCGTAAACGTCATGTCGAGGATGGTGAACGTTCACAGCTTGAAAACCTTCGTTGGTTAGGTATGGATTGGGATGAAAGCCCAGAAACACATGAAAATTACCGCCAGTCTGAGCGTTTGGACTTGTATCAAAAATACATCGACCAATTATTAGCTGAAGGAAAGGCCTACAAATCTTACGTTACAGAAGAAGAGTTGGCAGCTGAACGCGAACGCCAAGAAGCAGCTGGGGAAACACCTCGTTACATCAATGAATACCTTGGTATGAGTGAAGAGGAGAAAGCAGCATATATCGCAGAACGTGAAGCAGCTGGGGTCATCCCAACGGTTCGTTTGGCTGTCAATGAGTCAGGTATCTACAGTGGCATGATATGGTCAAAGGCGATATCGAATTTGAAGGTGGCAATATCGGCGGTGACTGGGTTATCCAAAAGAAAGACGGTTACCCAACTTACAACTTTGCCGTTGTTATCGATGACCACGATATGCAAATCTCTCATGTTATCCGTGGAGATGACCACATTGCTAATACACCAAAACAGCTTATGGTCTATGAAGCCCTTGGTTGGGAAGCTCCAGAGTTCGGCCATATGACCTTGATTATCAACTCTGAGACTGGTAAGAAGTTATCTAAACGCGATACCAACACCCTTCAGTTTATCGAAGACTACCGTAAAAAAGGTTATTTACCAGAAGCAGTCTTTAACTTTATTGCTCTTCTTGGTTGGAACCCAGGTGGCGAAGATGAAATCTTCTCTCGTGAAGAACTCATTAAACTTTTCGATGAAAATCGCCTCAGCAAGTCTCCAGCAGCCTTTGACCAGAAAAAACTAGACTGGATGAGCAATGACTATATCAAGAATGCAGATCTAGAAACTATCTTTGAAATGGCAAAACCATTCTTAGAGGAAGCAGGTCGATTGACTGATAAGGCTGAAAAATTGGTAGAACTCTATAAGCCACAAATGAAATCAGTAGATGAGATTATCCCATTGACAGATCTTTTCTTCTCAGATTTCCCAGAATTGACAAAAGCAGAGCGCGAAGTCATGGCGGGGGAAACAGTCCCAACAGTTCTTGAAGCCTTCAAAGCAAAACTTGAGGCGATGACAGATGATGAATTTGTAACAGAAAATATCTTCCCACAAATCAAAGCTGTTCAAAAAGAAACAGGTATTAAAGGGAAAAATCTTTTCATGCCTATTCGTATTGCTGTTTCAGGTGAAATGCATGGACCAGAATTACCAGATACAATTTTCTTGCTTGGACGTGAAAAATCAATCCAGCATATCGAAAATATGTTAAAAGAAATCTCTAAGTAAGAAGGGTACAATAATGGACATCTGGGAAAAGATGTACGAAGAAGCACAGAAGCTATACGATCCACATGAAGTATCTGATTTTGTTTACGCTAACCATGTTGTGGCCTCAGTAGAAGCAGAAGATGGACAAATATTTACAGGATTCTGTATGGAGGGAACCTGTGGTGTTTTCCATCTCTGCGCAGAGCGGGCAGCACTCTTCAATATGTACCAATTCTCGGGACAAACTAAGGTTAAAAAAGTATTAGCCTTTCGAGACAAACCACCTTATGGTGGAAGTTCGGGTATGCCTTGTGGCGCTTGCAGAGAGTTTCTCTTAGAGTTGAACGCTGAAAATAAAGATGCAGAATTCATGATGGACTACAATAGAAGAAAGACTGTTAAAGTTGCAGAACTAATGCCCTATTGGTGGGGAGAAGAACGTGCTTCTAAGTTTAATGAGAAATAGAAGAGTCAGTATAATTCTGGCTCTTTTTACTATAATTTGAAAAACGAATTGAAAAATTTGTAAAAAGTTTAAAAAAGTAGTTGACAAGTCAGAAAAAGCCTGTATAATAGTAAGAGTTGAAAATAACAACTCTGGTCCGTTGGTCAAGGGGTTAAGACACCGCCTTTTCACGGCGGTAACACGGGTTCGAATCCCGTACGGACTATGGTATGTTGCGGTTGAGGCATTTGATGAAAAAAAGTTAAAAAAGTTTCAAAAAAGTGTTGACAAGCGAAAGCGACTGTGATATACTAATATAGTTGTCACTTGAGAGAAGCAAGTGACAAAGACCTTTGAAAACTGAACAAGACGAACCAATGTGCAGGGCACTACAACTAAGGTTGTAGTACTGAACAATGAAAAAAACAATAAATCTGTCAGTGACAGAAATGAGTGAGAACTCAAACTTTTAATGAGAGTTTGATCCTGGCTCAGGACGAACGCTGGCGGCGTGCCTAATACATGCAAGTAGAACGCTGAAGGAGGAGCTTGCTTCTCCGGATGAGTTGCGAACGGGTGAGTAACGCGTAGGTAACCTGCCTGGTAGCGGGGGATAACTATTGGAAAACGATAGCTAATACCGCATAATAGTAGATGTTGCATGACATTTGCTTAAAAAGGTGCAATTGCATCACTACCAGATGGACCTGCGTTGTATTAGCTAGTTGGTGGGGTAACGGCTCACCAAGGCGACGATACATAGCCGACCTGAGAGGGTGATCGGCCACACTGGGACTGAGACACGGCCCAGACTCCTACGGGAGGCAGCAGTAGGGAATCTTCGGCAATGGACGGAAGTCTGACCGAGCAACGCCGCGTGAGTGAAGAAGGTTTTTCGGATCGTAAAGCTCTGTTGTAAGAGAAGAACGAGTGTGAGAGTGGAAAGTTCACACTGTGACGGTATCTTACCAGAAAGGGACGGCTAACTACGTGCCAGCAGCCGCGGTAATACGTAGGTCCCGAGCGTTGTCCGGATTTATTGGGCGTAAAGCGAGCGCAGGCGGTTAGATAAGTCTGAAGTTAAAGGCTGTGGCTTAACCATAGTACGCTTTGGAAACTGTTTAACTTGAGTGCAAGAGGGGAGAGTGGAATTCCATGTGTAGCGGTGAAATGCGTAGATATATGGAGGAACACCGGTGGCGAAAGCGGCTCTCTGGCTTGTAACTGACGCTGAGGCTCGAAAGCGTGGGGAGCAAACAGGATTAGATACCCTGGTAGTCCACGCCGTAAACGATGAGTGCTAGGGTGTTAGACCCTTTCCGGGGTTTAGTGCCGCAGCTAACGCATTAAGCACTCCGCCTGGGGAGTACGACCGCAAGGTTGAAACTCAAAGGAATTGACGGGGGCCCGCACAAGCGGTGGAGCATGTGGTTTAATTCGAAGCAACGCGAAGAACCTTACCAGGTCTTGACATCCCTCTGACCGCTCTAGAGATAGAGATTTTCCTTCGGGACAGAGGTGACAGGTGGTGCATGGTTGTCGTCAGCTCGTGTCGTGAGATGTTGGGTTAAGTCCCGCAACGAGCGCAACCCCTATTGTTAGTTGCCATCATTCAGTTGGGCACTCTAGCGAGACTGCCGGTAATAAACCGGAGGAAGGTGGGGATGACGTCAAATCATCATGCCCCTTATGACCTGGGCTACACACGTGCTACAATGGCTGGTACAACGAGTCGCAAGCCGGTGACGGCAAGCTAATCTCTTAAAGCCAGTCTCAGTTCGGATTGTAGGCTGCAACTCGCCTACATGAAGTCGGAATCGCTAGTAATCGCGGATCAGCACGCCGCGGTGAATACGTTCCCGGGCCTTGTACACACCGCCCGTCACACCACGAGAGTTTGTAACACCCGAAGTCGGTGAGGTAACCTGTAAGGAGCCAGCCGCCTAAGGTGGGATAGATGATTGGGGTGAAGTCGTAACAAGGTAGCCGTATCGGAAGGTGCGGCTGGATCACCTCCTTTCTAAGGATAAGGAACTGCGCATTGGTCTTGTTTAGTCTTGAGAGGTCTTGTGGGGCCTTAGCTCAGCTGGGAGAGCGCCTGCTTTGCACGCAGGAGGTCAGCGGTTCGATCCCGCTAGGCTCCATTGGTGAGAGATCACCAAGTAATGCACATTGAAAAATTGAATATCTATATCAAATAGTAACAAGAAAAATAAACCGAAAAACGCTGTAGTATTAATAAGAGTTTATGACTGAAAGGTCAAAAAATAAGGTTAAGTTAATAAGGGCGCACGGTGGATGCCTTGGCACTAGGAGCCGAAGAAGGACGTGACAAACGACGATATGCCTTGGGTAGCTGTAAGTAAGCGATGATCCAGGGATTTCCGAATGGGGGAACCCAACAGGTACTACCTGTTACCCGCATCTGTTAAGGATGTGAGGAGGAAGACGCAGTGAACTGAAACATCTAAGTAGCTGCAGGAAGAGAAAGCAAAAAGCGATTGCCTTAGTAGCGGCGAGCGAAACGGCAGGAGGGGCAAACCGAAGAGTTTACTCTTCGGGGTTGTAGGACTGCAATGTGGACTCAAAGATTATAGAAGAATGATTTGGGAAAGATCAGCCAAAGAGAGTAATAGCCTCGTATTTAAAATAGTCTTTGTACCTAGCAGTATCCTGAGTACGGCGGGACACGAGAAATCCCGTCGGAATCTGGGAGGACCATCTCCCAACCCTAAATACTCCCTAGTGACCGATAGTGAACCAGTACCGTGAGGGAAAGGTGAAAAGCACCCCGGGAGGGGAGTGAAATAGAACCTGAAACCGTGTGCCTACAACAAGTTCGAGCCCGTTAATGGGTGAGAGCGTGCCTTTTGTAGAATGAACCGGCGAGTTACGTTATGATGCGAGGTTAAGTTGAAGAGACGGAGCCGTAGGGAAACCGAGTCTGAATAGGGCGAATTAGTATCATGACGTAGACCCGAAACCATGTGACCTACCCATGAGCAGGTTGAAGGTGCGGTAAGACGCACTGGAGGACCGAACCAGGGCACGTTGAAAAGTGCTTGGATGACTTGTGGGTAGCGGAGAAATTCCAAACGAACTTGGAGATAGCTGGTTCTCTCCGAAATAGCTTTAGGGCTAGCGTCGACATTAGAGATTCTTGGAGGTAGAGCACTGTTTGGGTGAGGGGTCCATCCCGGATTACCAATCTCAGATAAACTCCGAATGCCAATGAATTATGGTCGGCAGTCAGACTGCGAGTGCTAAGATCCGTAGTCGAAAGGGAAACAGCCCAGACCACCAGCTAAGGTCCCAAAAATAATTGTTAAGTGGAAAAGGATGTGGGGTTGCACAGACAACTAGGATGTTAGCTTAGAAGCAGCTATTCATTCAAAGAGTGCGTAATAGCTCACTAGTCGAGTGACCCTGCGCCGAAAAATGTACCAGGGGCTAAAACAATTTACCGAAGCTGTGGATACCTTTATAGGTATGGTAGGAGAGCGTTCTATGTGTGAAGAAGGTGTACCGTGAGGAGTGCTGGAACGCATAGAAGTGAGAATGCCGGTATGAGTAGCGAAAGACAGGTGAGAATCCTGTCCACCGTAAGACTAAGGTTTCCAGGGGAAGGCTCGTCCGCCCTGGGTTAGTCGGGACCTAAGGAGAGACCGAAAGGTGTATCCGATGGACAACAGGTTGATATTCCTGTACTAGAGTATGTAGTGATGGAGGGACGCAGTAGGCTAACTAAAGCAGACGATTGGAAGTGTCTGTCTAAGCAGTGAGGTGTGAACTGAGTCAAATGCTTAGTATCTATAACATTGAGCTGTGATGGGGAGCGAAGTTTAGTAGCGAAGTTAGTGACGTCACACTGCCAAGAAAAAGCT